>Ga0265314_10006097_pt1 | contig 10713 bp, 10 predicted proteins | sample 4126metaG_FD_203106 | JGI IMG/M metagenome (GOLD analysis project Ga0265314, IMG submission 203106) | Rhizosphere microbial communities from Carex aquatilis grown in University of Washington, Seatle, WA, United States - 4-1-26 metaG | ecosystem: Host-associated > Plants > Roots > Rhizosphere >... | reverse complement strand
TCATCAAGCCTGTCGTGGACTGCCGAATGTTTCGAACGGCAAGCCTTCAGCAGAGCACACCGCTTCGCAAGGCGCGCCAGCCCCCCAGTTGCTGGACAAAGACGACGCGTTTTACATGTCGGTCTTTGAACACGCCCTCGCCTTTTTCGGATCGCGCATCTTGCACCCCGCGCGTCCCGCTTTTCGCGACACCGATCTAGCGGAGTTGTTCGACATAACCCGTGAAGACCTCGAACAACAGACGTCGCTTCCCTTCGTCGATGCCGTCGAAGCTCTCGACTTCCTGACCCAACATCGGGGCCAAGGTCTTCGTGCCGCGCCAGCTCCAGCCTTCACCGGCCGCAAGTGTGAATACGTCGCCGAGCAACTTGGATCTCTCACCGGCACCGATCTTTACGACGCCTACATCGAAGGGCGACTGACCACCGCCGCCCTCCGCAAACTTTTCCTTGCCCACATAGAACAGCCCGGCGTAGCCCACGAGGCATACATCCGGCTGAAAACGCGTCTCCGCTCCGTACAGCGCGCATAAGGTCTCGCCTTCTCAGCGCGCTCGGTGTTCTCGGCGGTTCAAGTTTTTCGCCCGCTGCGGTATCCTCTCCTCTCCGATGCCAAACGAGTCCCCACTCCAATCCCAGACGCCCGACGCGCTCATGCTCTTCGGTTTCTGGTACCGCGCCCTTCCGGCGAATCAACTCCGCAGCGGAGAGCTGGCCAAAACGATGTTGCTCGAACAGCCCCTAGTCGTCGGACGCGACCGGCAAGGCCAAGCCTTCGCCTTGCGCGACGCCTGCCCGCATCGCGGTATGCCGCTTTCCTGCGGACAATTCGACGGCCAGCAAATCGAATGCTCGTACCACGGCTGGAGATTCGACGCTCACTCCGGCCAGTGCCAGCTGATCCCGTCGCTAGTCAGCGAGCAGTCTCTGAAAATCGACCGCATCTACGCCGGCAGCTATCCCTGCGAAGAGCGCGACGACTTCATCTGGGTCTTCGTTCCCGATCCCGGCCCAGCGGGCGCTGGATTCTCGAAGTCCGGCCCTGCGCCGATTCCAGCGCCCGTGATTCCAAAATTCAGCGAGCATTACAAGCTCGCCTATCTCACCGCCGATCTGCCCTGCTCGGTCGACCACGGCATCATCGGCCTGATGGATCCCGCGCACGGCCCCTTCGTCCACCAGGCGTGGTGGTGGCGTACGCGAAAATCGATTCACGAGAAGCACAAGAATTTCGAGCCCATCCCCTACGGATTTCGCATGAGCGCGCACACGCCCAGCTCCAACAGCGCTCCCTACAAACTTCTGCGCTTCTACGCCGACGCCGATTCGATCACCACGACCATCGATTTCGTTCTGCCCAACCTGCGTTCGGAAATCATTCGCGCCGGCAAATACTGGTTCTCCAGCCTGACTACGGTCACTCCCATCACCCGCAACCAGTGCCGCATCGACGTAGTGGCCGCCTGGAACCTGTTTCGGTGGTTGCCGTTCGGCCCGCAATTGCTGAAATTCGTCTTCGCAAAATTCGTGGAGCAGGACCGCCGCACCATGGAACTTCAGTCCGAAGGTTTGAAGCACAACCCACATTTAATGCTGATCGACGACGCCGACCGTCCCGCCAAGTGGTATTTTGGCTTGAAGAGCGCGATGTTGGAAATGAAGAAGACCGGCGGCGAGTTTAAGCACCCGATGAGCGGACCGGTGACGTTGAAGTGGAGAAGTTGAAGAACAGTACCCTGTTCTCAGAAAGACCTGTAACCTCAAATCGAAATCGCAAAAAACTGAGCGCCTCACCAGATAATCTTGAGTCCGCTGTACAACCTGAATTTCTCGTCCGGCGTAACCACCGGGATCTCCTCGCACAATGCCTGCGCGATGATTTGGCGATCGAAGGGATCGCTATGATGAAGCGGCAGCTCGAATAACCGCAGGGCATGCTCGCCTGTGTAAGGCAGTATGCGAATATCAAGATCCTGAACCGCCTGGCGCGCCATTGCTGCCGGAACCCTCAGCTTGCCCAAGGATGTTTTGATGGCGATCTCCGTTATCGAAATCGCGCTCAATTCGAGGACATTTTCTCCGTTCCGCAATGCCGCCGCCGCGCGCTTGCTCAGCCGCTCCGGCGCTTCGACCGCGTAAATCAGAATTGCGGTGTCAAGAAGCAGGCGCACGTTACCCGCGCCCCGCGAGGAAATCTTCCACCTCATGCGCCGTCATCGGCTTCCACCAGTCCGGGTCGAACACCTGGATTTTGCCTTTCAGCGTCCCCAGCGTGCGCTTCTTGCGAGTCGGCTTTTTGGTGCGCACGATGTCCACCACGGGCACACCTCGGCGGCAGATGGTGACCGGCCGTCCATCCTCGACCGCCTTGATCAATTCCGGCAGCTTGTTCTTGGCATCGGCAACGCTGACTTGCATGTTCTTATTATAGCTATCCAGGATGGCTATGTAAACGCATTGGTCTTGGCGGGCCAGGTCTCAGTGAGCACTGAGTACTGGGTACTGGGTACTGGCTACTGTTCTTTCACTAGCCAGTCCATCGCCTCTTCCCGCGTCCTGAACGTCACAATCTCGCGCTGGGAAAAAGTGTGGAAGTTTTCCATGAAGGCGTGCGGGATACTCTCGCTGCCGACCCACGCCGTCTTCTTCACAAACGGCCGGTCGAGAGTCAGCACCTCTTTGATCCTCGTAGCAACCGCGTGATCCACCGCGCAGCCGGTGAAATCGGCCAGCGTGACGAGGGATTCGCGTGAGTGCTGCGCCACCGTGACCCGCACATATTCAAGCAGAAGCTGCATCTCGTTTGCATTGGCATGGGAAAAGTCCAGCAGCAGAATCTGCTTGCCCTGGTGCTCGAAGAATCGTATGCGGTCATCCATAGCGCTAACCGGAACCCCGTACCCCACGCCCTCGTCCGGGGAGCCGAGCGAACCTCGGCAGGCGGAGTGCCCGCCTCACACCGTCACCCCAGCAACGTCTCCACGATGTTGTACACTGCGGCCAGCGCCGAGTCCAGCGCCGCCACATCCTTGCCGCCCGCTTCGGCCAGATCCGGACGCCCGCCGCCCTTTCCGCCAACCTTCGCGGCCACCGCGCCCACAACTTTCCCCGCCTGAATACGGCTGGTCAGATCCTTAGTGACGCCAGCAATCAGCGAAACATTTCCATCCGCAGCCGAACCGACCACCACCACGCCCGATCCAAGCTTTTCGCGCAGTTGATCGACCAGCGTCCGCAACTGCGCGCGTTCGAGATTGTCCGCGCGATGGGCAAGCACCTTGACACCGCGAATCTCTTTGACTTTTTCGCCGACGTTGGCCGCACTGGATGATGCCGACTTCATCCGCGCCTGATCGAGCTCGCGCGTCAGCCGTTTGATTTCGGCGTCTTTCTTTTCGAGTTCCAGCTTCAACGCCTGCGCCGGCGATTCCAAGGCCTCTCCGGTGGCGGGTGCCCCATCCTCGGGCGTGGGTACCCCATCCTTTCGCGTTTTGTGCGAAAGCGTGGGTCCAACAAAGCTCGCCACCACTCCTTCCAATTCGTGATCTTTGCGGAAGTGGCGCAGCGAGCCTTCGCCAGTCACGGCCTCGATCCGCCGCACGCCCGACGACACACTTCCCTCTTTCAAAATCTTGATCAGTCCGATCTCGCCCGTAGCACGCGTGTGCGTGCCGCCGCACAGCTCCGTAGAAAAATCGCCGATCCTGATCACGCGCACCTTGTCGCCATATTTCTCGCCAAACAGCGCCATCGCGTGATACTCGTTGACGGCCACATCAATCGGGACATTTTCGACAATCTCCACTTTTTCGTTGCGCAGAACTTCCTTGTTGATGATGTCTTCGATGTCCTGCAACTCTTCGTCTTCCACGCCGGTGAAGTGCGAGAAATCGAAGCGCAGATGATTGGGAGCGACCAGCGACCCCGCCTGCTTCACGTGCTTGCCCAGCACTTCTCTTAGGCCCGCATGTAGCAAGTGCGTGGCCGTGTGATTGCGCATGGTGGCTTCGCGAATCGAGGCGTCGACAACGGCATCGACTTTATCGCCAACGCGGAGGGTGCCCCACCCTTCCGCGCTTTTTGCGGAGGGTGGGGATTTCATGACCACCTGATGCGCCCGCACGCCCTGCACCGGGTAATAGCACCCGGTAACCTCGGCGACGACCGTGTTGTGATCGTCGGAGTAAAGCCATCCCCGATCGCCGACCTGGCCTCCGGATTCGGCGTAGAAGGGCGTGTGGTCGAGAATGATCTCGCCAGACTCGCCGGGCCTAAGCTCCTGCGCTCCCTGCCCGCCCTTGATGATAGCGAGCACTTCGCAGTTGTCAGAGCGCGTCTGGCGATAGCCTTCGAATGCGGATTTCGGGAGCTGCTCGTAAGCCGGATTGGCCGTCTGCTTGGCCGCACCTTTCCAGGAGGCGCGGGCGCGTTCGCGCTGCTCGGCCATCGCTTTGTCGAAACCGGCTTGATCGAAGATGACCCCCTGATCGCGGCAGGCGTCTTCAATGAAATCCCTGGGCAAGCCGAACGTATCGTAAAGTCTGAAGGCTGCTGCGCCACTAAGTACCGGTTCGCTCGCGGTTGCCGGCGCAACATCGTCAATTTCGGCCTCTCTCCATGCGTCTTCGACGGCCTTTCCTAGCTTCAGGTTTTGGCCTTCCTGAAACTTTGCGTGGGACAGCTCTTGTTCGAGCGTGCTCAAGCCTAGATCAAGGGTATGAGCGAAGCGCGTTTCCTCGGATAAAACCATTTTGGAGACGCGGTCAGCTGCCTCCTGTAGTTCCGGATACGCATCCTGCATCAGATCGCGCACAGCGAACACCATCTCGTGCAGAAAAGGCTTAGTTTGGCCGAGCAGCCGTCCGTGCGTGATGGCGCGCCGGATGATCTTGCGCAGTACATAGCCGCGCCCTTCATTCGAAGGAGTCACGCCATCGGAGATCAGAAATGTTGCCGCGCGCGAGTGATCAGCAATGACGCGCAAGGAAGCAGCTGACTTCGTACGTGCTTCTTTATCGAGTTCCTTCTTAACTGACGTCCCCGTCAGTTCCGCCGCCCGCTTGATCAGCGGCGTGAATAAATCCGTCTCGTAGTTGGAAATCAAGCCCTGCAGCACTGCCGCCATCCGTTCCAGCCCTGCGCCCGTGTCAATCGATGGCTTGGGCAGCGGATTCAGCTTCCCGTTCGCATCGCGGTCGAACTGCATGAACACTAAATTCCACAGTTCGACGTAGCGTCCGCAATCGCAGCCAAACGCGCAATCCGTATGCCCCTGGTCGCTGGCCGCCATGCCCATGTCGTAGTGAATCTCGCTGCACGGGCCGCAGGGGCCGGTGTCTCCCATCTGCCAGAAGTTGTCTTTCGTGCCAAATTCGAAGATGCGATCTTTCGGCAATCCTTCGCCCAGCCACAGGTCGTACGCTTCGGCATCGCGTGGGACTGCGTTTTCGCCTTTGAAAATCGTGACGTACATCTTCGCCTTATCAATCCCGAACCAATCCGGCGAAGTGATCAGCTCCCACGCATAGGCGATGGCGTCTTTCTTGAAGTAATCGCCAAAGGAAAAATTCCCCAGCATCTCGAAAAACGTATGATGACGATTGGTGAAGCCGACGTTTTCCAGATCGTTGTGCTTGCCGCCCGCGCGCACACATTTCTGCGAGGTTGTCGCCCGCGAGTATTCGCGCTTTTCGAGGCCGAGGAAAACATCTTTGAACTGATTCATGCCCGCGTTCGTAAAAAGCAGCGTCGGGTCGTTGGCCGGAACGAGCGACGAGGAGTGCACCTCGCGGTGTCCCTTCTGAATGAAGAAGTCCAGAAACTTGCGGCGAATTTCGGAGCCTGTGAGCATGGGTTCGGTCGTAAAGATCAAATTCTAAACGATAACCGCGGAGGGCACAGGGGACGCAGGGGGAACACTGCGAAATCATCCGGAAGGCGGAGGCTGGAATTGAGGGACGAACGCACAACCAAGATCTCGCCCGGCAACAAGATCGGCGGCGTCGAAGACCTGCTGCGCCGATGGCTGACTGCCGGCACTTCGACGCCGTCTTGAGAAAGAAAAGCGTTACTTCACTTCGTCCCCAGTTTTCTCGGCGCCCTTCTTCACTGCTTTCCCGGTCGCCTTGGTACCTTTTGCTACACCCTTCCCGGTATCCTTGGCCGCGGTTTTAGTGGCAGCGCCGGTCTTGTCGGCCGCCTTTTCCGTGGCTTTGCCGGTCTTCTTGGCGGCGGTCTTGGTGGCAGCGCCAGTCTTGTCGGCAGCCTTTTCCGTGCCTTTGCCCGTATCCTTAGCGGCGGTTTTAGTGGCTTTGCCGGTGTCCTTGGCGGCGGTTCCAGTGGCGTCGCCAGTCTTCACGGCTGCCTTCTTGGTCGCGCGCGCCGTCTTCTTCGCGGCTGTGTCGGTGGCTTTGCCGGTATCATCGGCTGCTTTCATCACGTCGGTTCCGGCCTGTCCATACGAGAACGCAGTCAGAGCCAGTAAAGCGGCTGCGATCATTAAAGAGAACCTCGTCTTCATCGTTCCTCCAGAAGGAAATTGCAGATTTCTTTAGTTGCAAAGTTCTATCAGACTATGAGGGACGGGCGCAACTGTGCAGAGGGACCGGGTTTCAAAGTTTCAGCCGGTATCGGAAGTCTCGTTCTCGAGTTCGGTGAGCGTTTCTTCGTCCACGTCCCATTTTTTCAGGATTGCGAAGATGGTTTTGGATCCGAACCCGGCGCGCATCAACTGCCGGAAAATGCGGGCCGCCTGTTTCTGATCTCTGTCTTTGGGCTTCTGCAGCCGTTTGCGGCGGAGGTAGGCGCGCGCGAGACTCTCTTCTTTCACGTCGTCATAGACGGAAGAAACCGCTTTCTCAATCACGTCGCCATGCACACCCTTCGCCTTCAGATCGTTGACCACGCGCATGCGCCCGAATTTCTCGTTGTCGCGGCGATACGACGAAAACGCCGCCGCGTATTTGGTGTCGTTCAGATAGCCCTGATCTTTCAGACGAACCACAATCAGTTCCACCAGCGTCTTCCCGATTTCGGTATCGGCCTCGACGCGGTTCCGCAGCAGGCGCTTCAGTTCCGCGACCGAGCGCATGCGGCGGGCCAGCGCGCCTACGGCATAGTCGTAAAGTTCGGCTTCGGTAAAAAGCTTTCTGGGACGTCCAAACGCCATGCTTACACGATAGCGCGAGACGGGGCTTAAGGGTTAGCGGCTCTGGGGCAGCGCTTGAGCGATCACGAATGTCTAAGGTTCTTCAGCCTGCCTATTTTGGCGGTGGCGCGGAACTCGGCACCGCGTTCGGAAAAACCGGTGCGGCTGTTGCGGGCGGTACGCTTACCATGGGCGTACTCGCCACGATGGGCGCGACCAGCGCCGCCTTTGCCGAGGCTGGCAGCTTGTCGGCATTGGCCAGCAAAAGCGCCACTTGCCATATCTGAGTCTCGGTAAGCGATTTGCTGAAGCCGGGCATGCCGGTCAGGCGAATCCCGTTGAAGATTTTCCAATAGGTTTCGCCGGGCTCGTCGTCGGTCACGCCTTTTCCCTGGAACAGCTGCGGCGGCCGCGGATACATTCCCAACGCAATCGCCGTCTTCGGCGCCATCGGCAAGCCGTGGCAAACGGCGCAATGCTGCTTGTAAAGATCGGCGCCGGCCAAGTGGCTGGCTTCGGTTGCCGGGATCGGGACAGTCTTCGGCATGTCTTTCGCGATTCGCGCATTCAATGCCTTCTGCGTGAAAAAAGTTTCGAAGGGCATGTCGGAGTCGGTGGTGGCAACGGGAGCGCTGCCTCCGGTGAAATACAGATAGGCTCCAAAGGGCACGACGAGGAGACCGAGCAGCAATCCGAAGATGAATTTCACTGATAGGTCCTGCCTTTCCGATTCCATACTCTACCACTGCGAATCCGCAAATGTGCTAGCTTAATCGCATCCAAACTTTGAGAAGTCGTGGCGGATTAATTAGCCCACAGACTTCGAGACAGGAACAAGCATGCGAATTGCCGGCGTGGCGAGCGCTTTTCCCCAGCATTACTACTCCCAGGAGATGTTGCTGTCGGCCCTACAAGAATACTGGGGCGATCAGATCGAAAACCCGCACGTATTGCGGCGTTTGCATCGTCACGTGGGCGTCGACGGACGCTTCCTCTCCCTCCCCAAAGAAGAATATTTAAAGATGAAAACCTGGGGCGAGGCCAACCATCACTGGATTCGCACCGCCAAGGAGTTGGGTGAAAAAGCCGTGTCCGGCGCGTTGGCGGACGCGGGCTTGAATGGCCAAAGCCTGGGCGCGTTCTTTTTTGTTTCAGTGACCGGCATCAGCAGTCCGTCGATTGACGCGCTGCTGATCAATCGCATGGGATTGTGCAGAAACATCCGCCGCATTCCGATTTTCGGGCTGGGCTGTGTGGCCGGCGCGGCGGCGATTTCGCGCGCCGCCGATTATGTGCGCGCTTATCCCGATCAGGCCGCAGTGGTGCTATCGGTCGAACTCTGCTCGCTCACGCTGCAGCGCCAGGATATTTCGATGGCCAACCTGATTTCCTCCGGACTGTTCGGAGACGGCGCCGCCGCGGTCATCGTGGCCGGTGCCGATTGCGGACTTTCTGGCCCCAAGATTCTCGCAACCCGCTCCGTGTTCTATCCCAACACCGAGGAGATGATGGGCTGGGACGTATCGGAAAGAGGCTTTCGCATTGTTCTCTCTCGCGAAATCCCGAACCTGGTTCGCAAAAACCTGGCGCGCGATCTCGATGACTTTCTCGCCGGCCGCGGATTGACTCGCGCCAACATCGGCAACTGGGTGCTTCATACCGGCGGCCCGAAGATTCTGGAAGCAACCGCCGAGGCGCTCGGCTTGAAGAATGGTGAACTCGACGTTTCCTGGCAATGCTTGCGCAGGACTGGCAATTTGTCGTCCGCTTCCGTGCTGGTGGTGCTCGAAGAAGTCATGAAGAACCGCCGGCCCGAACCCGGCACGCTCGGCCTGTTGGCCGCGATGGGTCCGGGGTTCTGCTCGGAATTCGTTTTGCTGGAATGGTAAGTGGCAAGAGTCGCCGATGAAACATCGGAAGATAAGAAGGGCGCCGATAAGACGATAAGAAACTTATGGCGAGATTATCGCTGCAGGCATGATGACATTGCCGACTGATCGGAAGCCGCCTCTTCGTCTGCATCGCCATGGTTACTTCCTTCCGATTACCCTGAGTTACTAACTGTCATTACTAGCGGCGATTAAGTTTCCCCGGCCCCAGACATCTGCAACTCTTTTCACTTTCCCTTTTCCGCAAGTCTGCAAGTGCTTGCAACCGCGAGCACTAATTAGTGCGCCGGTTGGCACCGCGGTTGCACTTCAACATCGCATCCTCCCCGCAATCAAAGCTTGTCGAGAACAGAGTAATCGAAGTCGAGTTAGTTTTGGAGAATCCATCATGTTATGTCGCCGCTTTCTCTTGTCGCTGGTGGTCGCCCTTTCCCTCTCCACGCTGGCCTCAGCCAATTCCGCCACGGTCAATATGACGTTTCTTTACCCGGGCAGCAACGTCTCCGGTGGTTACTACACTTATCCTTACTATTTCTCGATTAACGGCGGAAAGGCCACGCCTATGATGTGTGACTCGTTCTCTAACCACATCTCGGCGGGTGAGAGCTGGAGTGCTCACGTCAGCGGCCTGCTTTCTGGCGCAGGCTTGTTTGGCAAGAACATCATGGACTATAAAGCCGCAGGCATCATTTTCCTGGGCGTAATGAATGGGACGATTAGCGCCCAAACCGGCAACTGGGCTGTATGGAATCTATTCACCAAGGGCATCACCACGAACGCCGCGGTGCTGGCTCTCGATAGCAACGCTCTGCTCTTAGCGCAGCACGCGCCGGCGAGCGAGTTTAAAGGGCTGGCGCTGTACACACCGGTCGGCGCAACCCCCGGCCACGGGCCGCAGGAATTTATCGGCTATCGCGGAACGGCAATGTCCGCTCCGGAACCCGGCAGCCTGATGCTGCTCTCTACCGGCCTGATCGGGATCGCGGGATTGGTGCGGCGCAAGCTGCGGCGCGCCTGACCAAAGTTCGGCCGTTCACTTTTTCGCAAGTCAAGTTTTCCTCGTCCTCCTGGACCAATGACTGCCGCCATCGGCGCAAATCTGATGGCGGCTTTTTTCTGTCTCATCGACGCATGACTGCAAGAGCCGTGTAACTTCCTTCCGCTCAACCGCGAAAAATCCGGACATCGCCGCAGAATGCCACGCCTGCGAGAGATGAAACTCACCGAATAAAAGCGCCAGCGATGTCGACCCAAACCCGTGTCTCTCCAGACACACCCTCGTTTCTAAAGACACGGAACCCACCCTTGGCACGATATTAACTTAATTATTTTCAATCGGCTAGCTCTGGCTTCCCGCTTGCTTTTTCTTCTGGCGAGAGCAGTCAGAAGCAAACAGGAGCAGCGCGATGAACCGGGGAAACGGCAAGGCGAATCGACAGAGGAAGGCGATCTTAGTTCTGGGGGCAGTCCTGGCAGCAGTGCTCGCAATGACAACCGTCAGCGCGGCCCTGCAAACCTCGGTCCCCGTCCCGCCAGCTCCCAAGGCTCCAGAGTTCGCCAAAACCACGGCGCGATGGATTCTGGTCAGCATCCCCGACCGCAAGCTGGCGCTATTTGAAAACGGAAAGGTCGTCCGCATCTATCGCGTCGCGGTCGGCAAGACTTCGACTCCGAGTCC
>Ga0265314_10006094_pt1 | contig 10716 bp, 10 predicted proteins | sample 4126metaG_FD_203106 | JGI IMG/M metagenome (GOLD analysis project Ga0265314, IMG submission 203106) | Rhizosphere microbial communities from Carex aquatilis grown in University of Washington, Seatle, WA, United States - 4-1-26 metaG | ecosystem: Host-associated > Plants > Roots > Rhizosphere >... | reverse complement strand
CGCCTTGTGCGTTTCCTCGATCAGCCGCCTGCCGATGCCCTGCTTTTGATAAGCGGCATCGACCGCGAGATCGGACAGATAGCAGCAGAAGGAATAATCGGTGATAGCGCGCGACACGCCGACCAGTTTTTTTCCGTCGCGGGCGGTGACGATCACTTGCGCGTTGCGCAGCATCTTTTCGAGCCTTGCGAGGTCGGTGACGGGCCGCCGCTCTCCCAGCGTGGAGGCCACCAGAACCTCCCGGAATTCCTGCGCTCCCAATGTTGGCTCAATCGAAAAACGGATGGCCATGAAAACACCTCGCTTGCCAGGCGAGATATATAGCACGGATAAAATCCGCTTTCCGCGCGGCCAGCGGCGCCGATAGAGCCGGTTTCACCGCGGTTTTATTATGGGTTCGGGGGCCTCAAAGGCTGGACTCGGGCGGATTTTTGTCCTACACAACCCGCCTTGCCAAAACGGTACGGATGCGATGGTTCCCGCGCGGGCCCGTGCCGGAAATCAGGTGGGGCGATGAACTCAGTTGCCCGTGCGCGAAGGCGCACAAAGCAAAGAGCGAAGAATGGTGCGGGGCGATGAACTCAGTTGCCCGCGGGCGCAAGCCCGCAAGACAAACGAGCGAAGAGAAGAATGGTGCGGGGCGATTAGCTCAGTTGGTAGAGCAGGTGACTCTTAATCACCGGGTCCACGGTTCGAGCCCGTGATCGCCCACCATTTCTTTTCAAGAAACAGCCATGAAAGATGATTAACGAGGGCGGCACGATCATGCCGGAACCTTCGTTTGCGCCGGCATAAGGAGCGGGCAGGACGGGTCCACGGTTCGAGCCCGTGATTGACAGGGTTGGCCCTTTGCGACACGATATTGGCGATAATCGGGCCGGGTATAATGCGCAGCTTCATTTTTCTCGCTTTGATCGGCTTGCTTGCCGCTTGCGGCCATGTCGATACAACGAAAATCCGGGACGTTCAGGCGCAACCCCGGAGGATTTTCGTCATCGAAACCTCGCCCGCCGCCCTGAAAGACCTGACCGCCGCCATGGAGAATCGCCTCGCGCAGCGCCTGAACGGTTGCGGCGTGCAGACCGGTTTTGCGCATATGCCGCCGCATGTTTTCGCGCCCTCGCTCGATAGCAGCGAAGCCGATGCCCGCAAGGCAATCGCCGCGCGGCAGGCCGCTTTCCAGCCCGATTTCGTTCTCACCATCGCCGATCCGTATGATTACCGCGTCGAGCTGATCGACGAGGCCGCGCATAAAACGGCCTGGAGCGGCAGGGTCGAGCCCGCGACCACGTTTAGTTTCATGATGGACCCGGCCGCCGTCGGCACGGATGCCGCCGACAAAATCGCCGACCAGTTTAATCAGGACGGAATTCTTCGTAACTGCCCGCCCGTAACGCCCCAGGGGAATATATGAACTTGCATCCTTTCCTTCGCTGCGCCGCGCTTATGCTTTTTGCCGCCGTTGCGGCCTGCGCGCCTTCAACCCATATCGAGTCCGTCAAGGCGCCCGGCTACAGCCTGACAACTAACCGCCTGCTGGTGATCGAGCAGATGGGCGCCGGCGCGACGATCGGCGGCAACGATATTCAAAAATCTTTCAGCCAGCGTTTTGCGCAGCTTATGAACAGTTGCGGCGTCCAGACGGTGCAGGAGATTCTGGCATCGCCTGTCGGTGCCGACGAAACCGCCCGCCAGAATCTTCATAATGCGATTGCCGCCCATATCAGCCGTTACGGGGTGAATACCATTTTGATCGTCAGCCATGTGTCGAGCCTGATGCAGACGCGTAATCTTGTTCCGACTTCGACCCTCAGCAGCTCCTATGAACTGACCCTGCAGGATGTCAACCAGACGAAGCTGTGGAGTTCCTCGGCCAAGGTTCATCTCGGCATGATGCATGACGGCAATTTGCCTAATTTCGACCATGACGGGGTGGGAAATAAGCTGGCCGAAGATGTCGTCCAGCAGATGCAGCAGGACGGTGTCCTGACCCGCTGCCCCGCGGTTTTGGTGCCGCACGGCTAGTCGCCCGCCGCCGATATTCAGGCCCGGGCACCGTGATCGCCCGCTGTTTTTCCGAAATCATGGTTAATCCGCTCTCGCGCTGCATCATGCGGTTTTCTTCGCAAATTGCCGTGCGCATGCTAGGGGTGAGGCATGGCACGCGCCCCCGTCACCATGCATGCGAAGCTTTATAACGACCCGGCTTTTTATCAGCGGGAGCGCGCGCGGATTTTCGAGAAATCATGGCTGTTCGCCGGGCATGAAAGCCAGCTGAAGAACCCCGGCGATTACGTCGCCCGGCGCATCGCCGATTATCCCATCCTCGTCGTGAAAGGCGAGGGTGGCAGCGTCAACGCCTTCAGAAATTTCTGCCGTCACCGCGCGCATCCGCTGGTGGAAGACGGTTTCGGCAATTGCGGCGCGGAACTCACCTGCCCCTATCACGGCTGGCGCTACAAGCATGAGGGCCGGCTGCGCGTGGCCCGCGACTTCGGCCCCGCCGACAATTTCGATGCGCGCAATTTCTCCCTCAACCGGATTAACACCGCAAGCTGGCGCGGCCTCGTTTTCGTCAATCTGGAAAAAAATCCGGGGCCTTTTACTTCTTTCATCGCGCCGCTCGCGGCCCGCATGCAGGACATGCAGATCGAGGGGCTTCGCGTGCATCACGCCGTCTCGCACATGATCGCCTGCAACTGGAAGGTTTATGTCGAGAATTACCAGGAGGGCTATCACATCCCCCCTGCGCATCCCTACCTGGATTCGCAGGTGATCTCATCTCAATACAAGGTGACGGTGGTGCCGCCCGCGAGTTTCCACGAAGCGCCCGCGCGCGACGGCTCGCCGGTCAGCGGGCTGTGGGCATGGATGTGGCCGTGCCTCGGCGTGAACGTGTATGGTGACGGCGGCATGATGATGGAGACCATGTCGCCGGTCGGGCACGATCATTGCCGGCTCGATTATCTTTATCTCTTTCCGCAAGGGGAGAGCGAAGATGTTGTGCAGAAGGCGGTCGCCGCGTCCGAAGTCACGACGAGGGAAGATATCATAATCTGCGAGCGGGTGCAGCGGAGCCTCAACAGTTCCGGCTACAAGCAGGGCGTGCTGTCGCCGAAGCACGAGATGGGCGTGGCCTGGTTCCAGCGGCAGGTGCTCGACGCCACCGCGCATCCGCTCGGGTTCCGCGCCACCGCGCAGCGCCTTGCCGATCTCGCGAATGCCGTGCGCCATCTCGGCGGCCCCATGCCCATCGCGCGCGCGGGCTACCGGCTCTGACTGCAATCCTCATGTGATCCACATGGTTTTTTGTGCACCCATGGGCTAGAAAATCCGCATGGATGAAACCGCCGCCAAAACGCAGATGAATGCCACGATGAATGCGATGGTGCTCGATGCGCCGGGACAGCCGCTGCAGGCCCGGCGGGTGGCGCGCCCTGTCCCGCGCCCGGGGCAGGTGCTGGTGAAAATCTCGGCCTGCGCCGTGTGCCGCACCGACCTGCATGTGGCCGATGGCGATCTCAAACATCCGAAACACCCGATCATTCCCGGCCATGAAATCGTCGGCTACGTTGTCGCCCGCGGCGCGGGTGTCGAGCGTTTTGCGGTCGGCGACCGGGTCGGCATCCCGTGGCTCGGCTGGACCTGCGGCGAATGCCGCTATTGCCGCGAGGGGAAGGAGAACCTCTGCCCGAACGCGAAATTCACCGGCTACCAGATCGACGGCGGCTTTGCCGATTATGCGGTCGCCGACGCGCGCTACTGCTTCACCATTCACGGAAATTACAGCGACGCCGAAGCGGCGCCTTTGCTATGCGCCGGACTTATAGGCTACCGCTCGCTGGTCAAGGCCGGAGACGGCAAAAATCTCGGCATTTACGGTTTCGGCGCCGCCGCGCATATCGTGGCGCAGGTCGCCCTGCATCAGGAGCGGCAGGTCTTTGCCTTTACGCGCCCGGGCGATACGAAAGCACAGGAATTTGCCAAGCGGCTCGGGGCCGTATGGGCCGGAGGCTCGGACGAAAACCCGCCCGAAGAACTTGACGCCGCGATTATTTTTGCGCCGGTCGGCGATCTTGTGCCTGTCGCGCTGCGCGCGATCCGCCCCGGCGGCATCGTCGTCTGCGGCGGCATCCATATGAGCGACATCCCCGCTTTTCCCTACGACACCCTGTGGCATGAAAAGCGCCTTGTTTCGGTCGCCAACATGACGCGGCGGGACGCCGAGGCTTTTCTCAAGCTGGCGCCGAGAATTCCGGTCAGGACCGAGATCGAGATTATGCCGCTCAAGGAAGCGAATACCGCGCTTTCCCGGCTGCGCGACGGAAAACTGACCGGCGCCGCCGTCCTCGTGCCGGAGCAATAGGAAGCGCGATTTTGCCTGCGTTCAGGGATGCTATGATTGCGGAGCTAAGGGAGCTACATGCCACAGCCTGATCCGCCGTTACCGGCGCTTTTCATTTCGCACGGCTCGCCGATGCTGGCGCTGGAGGATGCTCCGACGACAAAATTCCTGCGCGGGCTTGCCGCCGGAATGCCGAAGCCGGACGCCATCCTTATCGCTTCCGCCCATTGGGAAACGGACGAGCCGATGGTGACGGGAAACGCCCATCCGGAAACGATCCATGACTTTCAGGGTTTCCCGAAAGAGCTTTACGCCTTGCGCTATCCCGCTCCGGGCGATCCGCCGCTGGCCTTGCGCGCGCAATCCCTCTTGGCCGGTGCGGGATTTAAAGCCGGCATCGATCCCATGCGCGGCCTCGATCACGGCGCATGGAATCCGTTGCTGCTGATGTATCCGCAAGCCGATATCCCCGTGATCGAGCTGTCGGTGCAGCCGGGGCGCGATGCGCGCTGGCATTACCGGATCGGGCAGGCGCTCGCCCCGCTGCGGAAAGAAAATATCCTGATCATAGGAACCGGCAATCTTACGCATAATTTGCGCGAGGCTTTCCGCGGCCATCACCTCGAAACGCCCGCATGGGTCACCGCTTTTGCCGCATGGGTGGCCGAACGCGCCGCCGCGGGCGATACCGAAGGCCTTCTCGACTGGCAGAATCTTGCTCCGCACGCGCGGGAAAATCATCCTACGCCGGAGCATTTTCTGCCTTTCTTTACCGCCCTCGGCGCCGCCGGAACTCCGCTGAAGGCAAGGCATCTGCACGAGGACACGGCGCTCGGCGTGCTGGCCATGGATGCCTATGCTTTCGGGGCCGAATGAAAAGAAGGGAAAATTTTATGGAGCCCATGCTACTTTACGGGCCCTCATATTCATGTTGCCTTCCCATGGGCAACGGCGGAAGGCATAGGCCATGCAATATCGTAAACTCGGCAACAGCGACCTGACGGTCTCGGAAATCGCGCTCGGCTCCTGGCTCACCTACGGCGCCGGGGTTGAAAAGGCGCAGGCGACGGCCTGCGTCCGCGCCGCGCTCGATCTCGGCATCACGCTGATCGATACGGCGAACGTTTACGGCCGCGGAGCCGCCGAAACATTTCTCGGCGAGGCCCTGCAGGGGGTCGAGCGCTCCTCTTATGTGCTGGCCACCAAATTGTTTTTCCCGATGACGGAAACCGACCACGGGCTGTCGCGCGCGCAGATCGAGAAGCAGCTCGATGCTTCGCTGAAGCGCCTGAAAACCGATTACGTCGATCTCTACCAGTGCCATCGCTACGATCCCGAAACGCCGCTGGAAGAAACCATGGCGGCGCTCACCGAAGCCGTGCGCTCGGGCAGGGCGCGCTATATCGGCTTCAGCGAATGGCCGGTCGATAAAATTCAGGCGGCGCTCAGCCTTCCCAATATGGCGCGCTTCGTCTCCAGCCAGCCGCAATATTCGCTGCTATGGCGCGCGCCGGAAAAAGAAGTGATCCCTCTATGTGCGAAACACGGCATTTCCCAGATCGTCTGGTCGCCTCTCGCGCAGGGAATCCTGACCGGGAAATACCGTCCGGGCGCGCCGCCGCCCGCAGGCTCGCGCGCGGCAAGTCCAAGCATGGGAGGATTTTTAAGCAAGGATCGCTTCAACGACCGCGTCCTGCAGGCGGTGCAAAATCTCGTCCCGCTCGCCCGCGAGGCCGGATTGACGCTTTCCCAACTGGCGCTCGCATGGGTTTTGCGCGAACCCAACGTGGCATCCGCCATCGTCGGGGCGACCCGGCCGGAACAGGTGACCGAGAATGCCGGAGCCTCGGGCCATAAATTAAGCGATAGCATCCTCTCGCGCATCGACACGGCGCTGGCGCCGGCTTTGGCGGCCTAGCATGACGAGCCGTCTCTTCACTCCCCTCAAGCTGCGCGGCATCGAATTCCAGAACCGCATTTTCGTTTCGCCGATGTGCCAGTATTCCAGCCGCGACGGGGTTCCACAGGCGTGGCATCTCGTGCATCTCGGCAGCCGCGCGGTCGGCGGCGCGGGTTGCGTTATTCAGGAAGCGACGGCGGTTTCCGCCGAAGGCCGCATCAGCCCCGGCGATGCCGGCATCTGGAACGACGCGCAGATGGAGGCCTACAAGCCCATCGCCCGATTTATCAAGGAGCAGGGATCGGTTCCGGGCATCCAGATCGCCCATGCCGGGCGCAAGGCATCGACCAGCGTTCCGTGGGAGGGTAATCGCGGCCTCGGCGAAAATGAAGGTGGCTGGCCCGTGGTGGCGCCCTCGGCGCTGCCTTTCAACGAGGATTATCCCAAGCCGCGCGCCCTGAGCGAAACCGAGATCGAAGCCGTTATCCGCTCTTTTGCCGAAGCGGCCAAGCGCAGCCTCGCCGCCGGGTTTGAGGTGATCGAGATCCATTCCGCGCACGGCTATCTCCTGCATGAATTTTTGTCGCCGCTCAGCAACCGGCGCACCGACCGTTACGGCGGAAGCCTTGAGAACCGCATGCGGCTGACGCTCGAAGCGGCATCCGCCGTGCGCAAAGTGTGGCCGGAGCATCTGCCCGTGTTGACGCGCATTTCGGCGAGCGACTGGGCCGAAGGCGGCTGGGATATCGGGCAATCCATCGAGCTATGCAAAAAACTTAAAACCATCGGCATCGATTTGATCGATACCTCGTCGGGTGGCCTTGTGCCTTATGCCAAAATTCCCGCCGCTCCCAACTATCAGGTGCCGTTCGCGGCGGCGATCAGAAAGGAAGCCGCTATGCCGACGGGCGCCGTCGGCATGATCACGGAAGCGCGGCAGGCCGAAGAAATTCTCGCAACGGGACAGGCCGATGTGGTTCTGCTGGCGCGCGAAATGCTGCGCGATCCTTACTGGCCGCGGCATGCGGCGCAAGTGCTGGGTGCGGATATTCCATGGCCCAAACAATATGAGCGGGCCGCTGCTCCCATCCCCCGTACCCGCGTTTGACCGCGATTAGACGCAGGCGCGCGATCCGGCCCTGACGCAATCCTTACGTGTGGGCGCGCCTTCCCTGTTTGACCGCGACCCAGGTTTGACCATGATCAAACGCAAGTGCGCGATCCGGCCTTAAAGTGCTTCCTTAATTACACAGAGAAGGAAAAACCATGTACGAACATATTCAATCCCACAAATCGCCCGTTACCTGGGTTCTCGTCGCCGACGGCAAGCAGGCGAACATCTACGACTGCCGCAAGGCCATGCAGAAAATCCCGCTCGGCGGCGCCAACAAGCACCATGCGTTCGATGAAAAGCCCATCCACGAACTGGTGCCGGTGCCGAACGGGGCGCTCGAGGCGGAATCGATCAACGATTATCAGGTCGGGCACGACCGCCGCGGCACCACCTCGAGCAGCGTCAGTTCCGTGCATAACAGCTACGAGCCGCACGGCGATATCAAGGAGGAGCTTAAAAGGCGTTTTACCGAAGCGCTCGCCAAGAAGCTCGGCAAAGCCCACGAGGAAAAACTTTTCGACCATATCATTCTGGTGGCGCCCGCCAAGATGATCGGCGAGCTAAGGGAGCAGCTGGCTCCCGACCTGCAGCGCTGCGTCGCCGCCGTGCTGCCGAAGGACCTCACGCATTATCTCGGGCACGAGCTGTTGCCGCATCTGCAGGATACGCTGCTCGAGGCTCACGTCGCGTGACGGGCGGGTTTCTGCTTGAGGAGCAACTGGCGCAGCTTGTCGTGCTCGCTGCAATTGCCGACGATGGAGCAGTTGTTGCAGACGAAAGCTTCCATTTCCTCGATGTCGCTGAAAGACACCCGGTTGCCCCGGATGACGATACCGTGGCCGCGGATTTTTGACAGGGTGCGCGAGAAGGTTTCGAGTTCCATGCCGAGGCGCGAGGCGATCAGCGTCTTGCTGTAGGGCAGGTCGAAGCCGTGCGGATCGAAATCATGCAGGATGCAGAGGCGCTCCAAAAAGCACGAGACCTGCTGCGCCGCCGTCATGGTCGCCTTGTGCTCCGCCTCCACCGTGGCGATATGCGCGCGGCGCGACAGCATTCCCAAGATGTTAAGGGCGAGCACGCCGTTGCGCCTGATATTGTCCTTGAGCCAGGCGACGGGAAACTCGATCAGCGCCGTATCCTTGATGGCGAGCGCGTTGAACTGGTGGGTCGGCGACAGTTGCAGGATTTCGGTTTCGCCGATGGCGTCGCCGGCGATGAGGACTTCCGTCGTCATCTCGTGGCCGTTCGGCGTCTCGCGGAACATCTGCACGGCGCCGTCGCATATCACATAGAAACTGCGGATGGGATCGCCGTAGCGGAACACGTTCTGCCCGCTTTCGTAGCGGCGGATTTTTCCGCCGCGCACAAGCTCGTCCCGATCCTGCTCCGCAAGGCCCGCGAACAGGGGAAGGGAATGGAGAACTTGCGGCGCGACGGTGTGCGTCATGGGCGCAATCTACCCCAAAAACGCCGGGAACAAAATTGCCTTTTTCTTAAGAACATCCGATTTCTTAACAACATTAACTTGCTGGAATATCAGGGCCTATTTGACAGGGGTCAAATGCTTCCCGTATGTGCGGCCCTATAGAGAACGCACCTGAAGAATTTTAAGGAGACCCCCATGAAAGCTCTTGTTTACGGCGGCCCCGGCAAAAAAGCGCTCGAAGAGCGGCCCAAGCCGGAGATCGAGGAAAATTCGGACGCCGTCGTCCGCATACTCAAGACCACCATTTGCGGCACCGACCTGCATATCCTGAAAGGCGACGTGCCGACCTGCAAGCCGGGGCGCATCCTCGGGCATGAAGGTGTCGGCATCGTGGACAAGGTGGGCAGCGCCGTCACCGCGCTGAAACCCGGCGACCGCGTGCTGATCTCCTGCATAACCTCCTGCGGCAAATGCGAATATTGCAAGAAGGGCATGTATTCCCACTGCACGACCGGCGGCTGGATCCTCGGCAACAAGATCAACGGCACGCAGGCGGAATATGTGCGCATCCCGCATGCCGATACGAGCCTCTATAAAATTCCTGCCGGTGCGGACGAGGAGGCCCTCGTCATGCTCAGCGACATTCTGCCGACCGGCTTCGAATGCGGCGTGCTCAACGGCAAAATCCAGCCGGGGAACAGCGTCGCCATCGTGGGCTCGGGCCCCATCGGCCTCGCGGCGCTGCTGACGGCAAAATTCTATTCGCCGGCTTCCGTCATCATGGTGGATTTCGACGACAACCGGCTGAAAACCGCGATGCGCTTCGGCGCCACCGCCACCGTCAATGCCGGCAAGGGGGATGCCGCCGCCACCATCATGGCGATGACGGAAGGCCGCGGCGTCGACACCGCCATCGAGGCGGTCGGCATTCCGGCGTCTTTCGAGCTGTGCCAGGAAATTATTGCGCCCGGCGGCGTGATCGCCAATATCGGCGTGCATGGCGTGAAGACGGACCTGCATCTCGAGAAACTGTGGGACCGAAATATTTCCATCACCACGCGCCTCGTCGATACCGTGACGACGCCGATGCTGCTGAAAACCGTGCAGGCGAAAACGCTCGACCCGAAGCAGCTCATCACCCACCGCTTCACGCTCGATAAAATCATGGATGCCTACGAGACTTTCGGCCATGCCGCCGATACGCATGCGCTCAAGGTCATCATCAGTGCCGAGTAAGCCGGGCAATCAGGATCTCTGCCTGCCGTGGATGTGGCCGATCTGCGCTTTCGGCGAGATCGTGGAGGAGGAGCTGCGCGCCTCACTCGACATCGTGAAATTCGGCGAAGAAGCCCATAAGCTCGATTATGAGTTGAAGCCGGTTTGGGCGACGCCGAACAGGGTAAAGCTCGATCTCAAAACCATGCGGCTGCGCGATTTTTCGGAAAATGGCGCCGGGGGCTTGCCCGTCATCATCGATGCGCCTTATGCGGGGCACGCGGCGACGATCGCCGATTATTCCCCCGATCAAAGTTTGGTGCGCGCCCTGAAAGCGAACGGCCTTGGGCGCATTTACGTGACGGACTGGAAATCCGCCACGGATGCCATGAAGGATTTCACCATCGACACATATCTGGAAGACCTCGATGCCGCCATCGATGCTGTCGGCGGCAAGGCCCATCTTGTCGGGCTATGCCAGGGCGGCTGGATGTCGGCGGCATATGCCGCGCGGTTTCCCGGCAAGGTTCGCACGCTGGTGCTGGCGGGAGCGCCGATCGATTGCGATGCCGGGGAGGGCACCGTCAAAAATCTTGCCCACACGCTGCCCATGAGTTTTTACAGGGAGTTGGTGGATGCTGGCGGCGGGCGGCTCTTGGGAAAATTCATGCTGGCGGGATGGAAGGACATGAACCCCGCCGCGCAGTATGTGGAAA
>Ga0265314_10006093_pt1 | contig 10716 bp, 5 predicted proteins | sample 4126metaG_FD_203106 | JGI IMG/M metagenome (GOLD analysis project Ga0265314, IMG submission 203106) | Rhizosphere microbial communities from Carex aquatilis grown in University of Washington, Seatle, WA, United States - 4-1-26 metaG | ecosystem: Host-associated > Plants > Roots > Rhizosphere >... | reverse complement strand
CGCGGGCGGCGTAGAGATTGCGCTCGGCATCGGTGACGACCAGGAAGTCTGCGTAGCCGGAGCCATATTTGCGCTGCGCCGCCGACAGCACTTTCTCATCCTGCGCCACCTGCTCGGTCAGCGCTGCTTCCTGGGTGGTCAAATGGGCAAGATTGCCCAGCGCGTTTTCCACATCGCTGAAGGCGCTGAGTACGGCGGCGCGATAGGCTGCCAGCAATTCTTCTTCATGGGCGCGCGCTTCGTCGGTGACGGCGGCATTCTTGCCGCCGTCGAAGATGGTCTGCACCAGCGCCGCGCCGGCCACTGCGCCAAAACCGAGGCCCGGTAAAGTATCAATCGCAGCGGCCAGCGCCGGATATTGCAGCCCCGCGGACGCATTCAGGGTGATGGCGGGCAGGAACGCGGTGCGCGCCGCTTCCAGGTTGGCATGGGCGGAAAGAAGATTGGCTTCCGCCGACGCAATGTCGGGGCGGCGGCGCAGCAGCGCCGAGGGCAGACCCGGCGCGACCGGCGGCGCGGTCAGATTGCCCAGTTCGTTGCCGGGAACATCAAAACCTTCGGGCGGACGGCCGAGCAGGATGGCCAGGGCATCACGCGTCTCCAATTCCTGCTGCTGCAGCACCGGCAATTGGGCGCGCTGGGCGGCCATGTTGGCGCGCTCCTGGATCAGGTCGGCCGGCGCGGCATAGCCGGCGCTCACCCGCCGCTGCACCACATCCAGCGTGGATTGCGAGGCACGGATATTGGCCTCAGTGATGGCGATGCGCTGACGCAGGGACAGAAGCTGGAAATAGGTATCGGCGACACTGCCCGTGACGGTGAGGGCGACGGTGGCGCGGTCGGCGGCGCTGGCGGCGCGGGCGCTTTCGGCGGCATTCAGCAGGTCGCGGTTCTTGCCCCAGAAGTCGAGCTCATAGCTGGCGCCGAGAGCGGCACTGTAGTCGGTCTCATGGGCGGAGACGCCGCTGGTCTGGCCATAAAAGGTGTTCACCGTGCCGTTGAAGTTGACGGTGGGAAGCAGGGCCGCGCCGGCCTGCCGCGCCCGCGCATCGGCCTGCCGCAACCGCGCAGCCGCCTGCGCGAGGTCAAGATTTTGCGCCTCAGCCGTGGCGATCAGACTGTCGAGCTGCGGATCGCCATAACTCTTCCACCAGTCGGCGGCGGGCCAGATTGGCGCATTGCCCGCAGGCGCTTGTTGAAAGGCAGCTGGAATGTCGCTGGCCGGAAGCACGGGCGCTGGCACGTGACTGCAGGCGCCCAAAACCAAAGCCGCACCGGCGAGAAGCAGCTTTCTCATGCCGCCTCGTCCGGTTTGGGTCCGCTGAAGCGCTCGGCCAGGGCTGGCAGCACTACAAGATTCAAAAAGGTGGAGCTCAGCAGGCCGCCCAGCACCGTGACCGCCATCGGCCCTTCAATCTCCTGGCCCGGCTGGTTCATGCCGATGGCCAGCGGCAACAGGCCCAGCGCCGTCACCGTGGCCGTCATCAGGATGGGCACCAACCGTTCGCGCGCGCCCTGCTGGACGGTCTCGGCATTCCAGGGCGCGCCTTCGACTTCCACCAGATGTTCGTAATGGGCCAGAAGCAGGATGGCGTTGCGGGCGCTGATGCCGAACACCGTGACCAGCCCGACCATCGTGCCGACTGTCAGGCCGATGCCGGTGATAGCGATGGCCGCCACGGCCCCGATCAGGCTGAAAGGCAGGTTGACCAGCACCAGCCAGCTATTGGCCCGCCAGTTGAAACAGATCGCCAGGATCACGGCGATCAGCACCAGTGCAAAGGCAGTGTAAAGCAGAAGCTCGTTGCGGCTGGCGGTCTGGGCCGCGGCGGCGCCGGTGAAATCGACATAAGTGCCCGGCGGCAGCTTGAGCGCGGCGACCTTTGCCTTGGCGTCGTCCACCGTGGCCTGCAGGCTGCGCCCCACGACATTGAAGGTGATGGCGACATAGCGCTGGCCGCCATCATGGGTGACGCGGAAGCGGCTTTCGGTCGGCGCGACACGCGCCACCTGGGACAGCGGCACGGGCCCGAACGGTCCCGCGATCATCAGGCCGGAGAGCAGCTCCGGGCGGTTGCGCTGGGACTGCGGCAGCAACAGCACCACATCCACCGAGCGGATGCCGGCATAGGTCTGGCCCACTTGCAGGCCGGAATAGTTGGTCTGAACCGCATCCAGCACGTCCGAAAGCTTGAGCCCGCTGGCCGCCAGCGCGGCGCGGTCGACTTCCAGGGACAAGGTCGGCGTGCCGCTCTGCTTTTTGAATTGCAGGTCGGCAATGCCGTCGGTGCCGCGCAAGCTCTGGGTGATGCGCTGCGCCACCGTGTCCAGCGCATCCAGATCGTCGCCGAACACCTTGACGGCAACGTCGGCCGTCTCGCCGGTCAGGCTTTCGCTGATCCGGTCGCCCAGAAAGGTCACCACTTCCGACTGCAGGCCCGGATAGTGTGACAGAATTTTCCGCAGCGCGTCCTGAGCTTCGCTCTGGTCCACATCGGCGTCGGGCTTCAGTTCGACATGGAATTCACTTTGATGCGTGCCCCAGGTGTCTTCGCCCAGGCTGGCGCGGCCGATCTGCTGCTCGACGGTGCCGATATAGGGAAGCGCCAGCACATCGCGGCTGATGCGTTCACCGGCCGCCATCATTTCGTCCAGCGAGGTGCCGGGGACGGAACTGGTCACCTGCATCACAAAATGACCTTCGCGAAAATCCGGCATGAAGCTGGCGGGCAGAAAGGGTAACGCCACAACCGCCGCGATGGTCAGAACGGCCAGCACCGGCATGATCAGGCGCAAGCCGCGATAGGCGCGAGAGATCGTCCGGTCCTGTCCCTGTTTCAGGCGCTGGATCCAGCCCTGATCAGCATGGGCGGTGTGCGTCCTGAGCAGCAGCGCCACCAGCGCTGGCGTTGCGGTAAGCGCCACGCCCAGCGAAGCCAGCACCGCCAGAATGAAGGCCAGCGCCAATGCGCCCACGAAATGGCCTTGCACGCTGGACGAGAACAGCTCGGGCAGGAAGATGATGATCACCACCAGGGTGGCGTAGACGACCGGGCCACGCACCTCAAGCGTTGCGTTGCGGATGACGCCCAGCCGCCCGCGCGGCTCGGGCAGCCGCGCGTTTTCGGAGAGGCGCCGCAGGATATTTTCGATGCCGATGATGGCGTCATCCACCAGCACGCCCAGCGCCACGGCGAATCCGCCGAGCGTCATGGTGTTGAGCGTCAGGCCGGCGCGGTTCAACACCGCCACGGCCGCCATCAGCGACAGCGGGATGGCGAGAAACGTGATCAGGGCCGCGCGCCAGTCGCGCAGGAACAGGAACAGCACCACCAGGATCAGCACGGCGGCGATCGCCAGAGAACGTTCCAGGCTCGAAAGCGCGCGCTCGATGAAATTGGCCGGCCGGTGCAAGGCCGGATAGATGGTGATGCCTTGCGCCTTCAGGGCAGGGGTAAGCTGCGCCAAGGTCGCTTCCACTGCGCGGGTGGTGTCCAACGTGTTGGCGCCATACTGGCTGGCCAATGACAGCAGCACCCCTTTGCGGCCCATAACCAGGGCATCGCCCGCCCGAAGCGCGGGCGCTTCGATCACGGTGGCGACCTGGCCGATGGTGATGGGTGTCTTGCCGCGCACCGCCAGCACCGCATCACGCACCGCACCGACGTCAGGCGTGGGCACAGGGGTCTGGATCAGCACCCGCTGATGGGTCAGATCGACAAAGCCGGCGCCGCGCAGCGCCAGCGCCGCGCGGGCGGCATCCGACAGGTCGGTCAGGGTGAAGCCATAAGACGTCATCCGCTTCAGATCGGGCTGGATCTGAATCTCGCGCACCGCGCCGCCAAAAATGATGACATGCGCCACCCCCGTCACCGCCAGCAAGGCGGGTTTCATCACCCACTCGGCCTGGTCGCGCAGTTCAAAGGGCGAAAGCTTGTCGGAGGTCAGCCCGATCTTGAGCAGGTCCATGGTGCTCGAGGTCATGGGCGGCAGGTGCGGCGTGTCCACGCCCGCCGGCAGCGTGCTTCCCAACTCGCTCAGACGTTCGGAGATGGCTGTGCGCGCATTGTTGAGGTCGATCTTGTCAGCGAACTGAATGGTGATGACCGAGAGGCCGGGAATGGATTCCGAGCGGATGGTGGCAAGGCCTGGCGTGCCGTTGACGGCATTCTCGATCGGTTTGGTGACAAGCTGCTCAACCTGTTCGGCGGTGAAGCCGGGCGCCTCGGTCTGGATTTCTGAGACGGAAGGAACGAATTCCGGAAACACATCCAGCGGCGCGCTCTGGATCGCCCAAAATCCCAGCGCCAGCGCGATCACGGTCAGAGTCGCGATGGTGCCTGCAAAGCGCACGCACAGATCAACGAGCCAGCGCACGCTTTATTCCTCGGCTTCGGTGCTGGGATTGAGTTCGCGGGCGAGCAGCAGGCCCGCGCCCTGGACCACCATGGCCTGGCCGGCCTGGACGCCGCTCGCCTGGGGCAGGAAATAGCCGCCGGTCATGGCCTTGGCCGGATCAATGGCGACGCGCTCGAATTTGCCGGGCTCTTTCTGGACATAGGCCCAGGCCTGGTTCTGGCCATAGACCAGCGCATCGGTGGGCACCATGACACCAGCAACGGCCGCGCCGACCGGCACCTCCACCGTGACATGCTCGTTCTGCGCCAGATCGCTGCCGTCCACCAGCACATAGAAGCCGCGGCCAGGGAACGCCGGATCGGCAGGCGCTTCCCAGATGGTGCGGGCCGTCCAGCCCTGGCGCGTCGCGCCCAGCCTTGTGACTTGAACCTGGCGCGGCATTTCGCTGCCCAGCGCGTCCAGCGGGAAGGTGGCGCGCACCAGCACGCTGGCGCCGGAGGCAAGGCGGCCCCGAAGATCGGTCAATGCGGGCGCGCCGCGCCCCAGCGAAGCTTCCGCCTTGCGCCGCGCCAGCATCAGCGCGGCATCATCGGCGGCGGCCTTGGCAGTGGCGGTTTCCACCACCTCGCGCGACACCGCGGCCTCCTCGCCGGTCGCGAGCGAGCGGGCCCGGTTTGCGGCCGCCTGGCTTTGCGCGGCGGCGGCCTGGGCCGTCGTCACATCGGCATCAAGCTGGGCAAAACTGTCCAGCGCCACCACCACGCCATAGCCGCTGACGGCGGCGCGATAGCTGGCGGCCTGAGCGGGTTGGGTCGCAATGCCCAGGCTCTTGATCTCTTCGGCTTTCAGGGAGACGCCGCTCTCCGTCTCGGCTTCTGGCTTTTTTTCGTCGGCGCCCTGCTTGCCGCAGGCGGCCAGAGCCACCAGCAGCAGCGCTGCCACGCACCGCAGGTTCACAAATCCCCTCATGAGGAAGTTCTAGCATGGATTGCAGAATGAAGGATCATGCCTCTGCCCGAAACGCCTGATGACCTGACGCGCTTATTGCGGGTCCAGAAGTACGACTTTCAGAGACCCTGGAACCGGCTTGGCCCGGCCTGGACGGCCATTGGGGCCAGGAGGGACCGGCGCGGAAGGGTCAATGGCGGCGACCGCCACGAAAAGCCGGCCGGTGGCGGGATTGATCGTCAGCGTGCGTCCCGTGACACCCGTCTTGATCTCGCCCGCCGGGACATAGCTGTCCGGCGAATTTTCCCGAATGATCGCAACCGTGCCGTCAATACCATCGGCGCTGAAGATAAGCTTGCGTTTGGGATCGAAGGCGACCCCGTCCGATCCCGCCCCGATCGGCAAACTAGCTACCACCGCGCCGGAATCCGCATTGACCACCGTCAAGACTTTGTTGACGCAGCTCACGAACAGGCGGTGGGATTGCTTGTCGATCGCCAGACCGTGGGGGCTTTCACATTTCGGAATGGGCCAGTGCGCGTCGGCCGTGTTCGTGGCGCTATTGATTCGGACCATTTCTCTCTTGTCGGCGCCATTGACATAGACATGGCCTTCGTCATCCGGCACGGCAAACTCCAAACCGCCGCCGCCTTTCACCGTGGCGACGACCTTGTCGGTCTTGGGATCGATCACGGTCAGAACCGCTGAATCACCATCCACGACGAAAACGTGGCCCGTCTTCGGGTCCACGGTGATGCCGTCGGCGTCGTCTTTAGCCTTGATGCGGGAATTCACTTTGAAGGTCTTGAGGTCGAAGGACACGACTTCGCCCGCTTTCCCGTCATCGGTGTATCCCTTGCCCACGGCGTCGATGATTCCGATACCATGGCTGCCGCCGGGCATACCTTCCACACGGCCGAGGATCGCGCCGGTGTTACCGTCCAGAACGTCTACGCGATCTCCATGCGATACATAGAGCCGCCCCGTATTCTGATCGAAGGTGAGATAGTCCCAGCGATCGGGCGCGCCGATCGGAACGGATTTGGTGGTCCGGTAGGTGGGAGAGGATTGCGCCTCGGCTTGCACGGTGCCAGCCGCCAGAACAAGCAGCGCCGCGATCCATTTGCCCGCCATCGTTTCCCCACATATCGATTTCGGACGGGAGGCTAGCGCCGCAATGTAAAAAAGGCCCGGAAGATTCAAGGATGTTGGGAATTTGTATAACGGCGCATGCGCAATGCGCGTCAGCCCGCGCCGGGCTGCAATGTGACGGGAAAGGAGAGCGTGATGCCAAGGCCTGGCGCACTGTCATCGCGCAGGCTGGTCTCGGCGCCGTGAAGCTCGGCGATCGCCGCGACCAGTGAAAGTCCCAGGCCATAACCGGGCCGCGACCGGCTGGCTTCGCGGCGGTAAAGACGCTGGAACAGCTTGGTATGTTCCTCGCGCGGCACGCCGGGGCCGTCATCATTGACCGTGATCAGCGCCCGCTCACCGGCGCGCGACAGAAGAAGCGTGATGGCCGTTCCCTCAGGTGTGTGCAGGATTGCGTTCTCGATCAGGTTGGAGAGAAGCTGGATGATCAGGGCCCGGTCGCCGCGGATGGTGACATCGGCGCCCAACTGCAATTCCAGATGATGGCCGCTGGCTTCAGCCACCGCGCCGAACATGTCGCGCACATGTGTTAATAGCGGCCCGAGCGCGATCTGGGTAAAATCGGCGCGGCGCGCGCCGCCCTCGATCTGGGCGATGCGCAACAGGGAGGCGAAAAGCTGAAGAATCTCGTCGGTCTTCTCGATCGCCGCGCTCAGCGCCTCCGCATAGTCTTTCGCGTCATGCGACTCTTCGCGCGCCCTTTCCAGCCGCTGGCGCAAATGACTGACAGGCGTGCGCAGGTCATGGGCGATGTCATTGGTGACCTGGCGCAGATTCTCCATCAGCGCCGCGATGCGGTCGAGCATCTCGTTGATGGTGCCCGCCAGGCGATCCAGTTCGTCATGGGCGCCGCGTACCGGAATGCGCGCTTTCAGGTCGCCATCCATGATGGCCCGGCATGCGCGCGCCATGGCGTCGCTTCGCCGCAGGAAGCTGCGGCTGACCAGAGTGCCGCCTCCGATCGCCAGCAGCATGGCCAGGGCGAACAGCCAGGCGAGGGTCTGCAGGATCTCCTCCTCGGTGGCATGGACGCGCTGAAGATCGCTGCCGGCATAGACATAAAGACCCGGCTCGAGAAATTCGCCCACACCCAGTATGTCATGGCCTGGCCCGGAGCCCGGCAAAGACACGATGCCGCCGCGCGCCGGCATGGCCGGCAGGTTGCCGGCTATCGGCACGCCATCCTTCTGCAGCAGGAAAAAGTCGGATTCCCCGGGCTTGCCCATGATCTGCTGCAACACCTCGCGCGCTTCCTTGACACCCTCGGCGTCAAAACCGTTGCGCATCGCGGCAATGTCGGCGCGCGAAAATTGCACGACCTGGTCGCGCAAGGCGCGATCGGTCATCACGAAGACAACGCTTCCCATCGCCAACACCGACAGCGCGAAAATGCCGGCATAGATCGCCGACAGGCGGAAAGCTTCGGTGTGGAGGAATCTAATCCGCACGCAGGATATAGCCCGCGCCACGCACCGTATGGATCAGCTCGGCGCCGAAGCCGCGATCTATCTTGGAACGCAAGCGGCTCAAATGCGTCTCCACGATATTGGTGCGCGGGTCAAAATGCAGGTCCCATACATTTTCCAGCAGCATGGTGCGGGTCACCACCCGGCCGGCGTTGCGCAGCAGATATTCCAGCAGCCGGAATTCCTGTGGCTGCAGATCGATGTTTTTGCCGCCGCGGCTGGCGGTGCGGCGGATCAGGTCCATTTCCAGGTCCGCGGCGCGCAATCTGGTCGGCTCGCTTTCGCCATGCCGGCGGGTGATGGCATTGACCCGCGCCAGAAGCTCGGAGAAGGCGAAGGGCTTGACCAGGTAATCGTCGCCACCGCCTTCCAAGCCTGCGACCCGGTCATCCAGCCCGCTCATGGTGGTGAGAAACAGCACCGGCGTCTGCCGCCCTTCCGCCCGCAATTGCTTCACCAGGCTGAGCCCATCCACCCCCGGCAGCATCCGGTCCACGATCAGGGCGCTATGCTCGCCGGCACGGGCCTGTGCGAGCCCCTCGATGCCGTCATGCACCTGCTCCACGCTGTGGCCCTGACTCTCCAGGGCATGCACGATGTGGGCCGCCGTCTCACGATCGTCTTCGATCAGCAATATCTTCACCCGGCTGCTCCTTTGCTGGGCAATTGCATTCTACTTTGTGACAGTGACGTGACAAACCACAAGCCCCGGCCGAACCGGACCGAATGCCGCGGTCAGGTTGATTTTTCGTATATCGACTGTCACCGCATCGTCAAACAGACATGGGACTAGGGCCCCGGTAAAGACGGGGCAGATCATTTCGCGCCATCGACAGGGTGTAATCGCTGAAAAGCGATTTTCGCCGGCGGGAAGCGTTTGCCTTGCGTTTCAGAGCAAGGGGATTTCATGCTTTCCATTCATTCGAGCCGGCTGCGCAATTCCGCCGCCATTATGGCGCTTGTTCTCTCGGGCGCTTTGGCACCCGCCTCGGCCCAGCAGGTTGCGGCCAGCACTACGAATGTCACCAGCAACTCCGCCGCCGGTGAAGTCGAGACTTTGGTGGTGACGGGCACGGCCTTCGATCCGGAAACGGCGCCGGCCAAATCTTCGCTCGACACGATGGAACCGCAGACTATCATCAGCAAATCCTACATTCAGGACTCGGTCGCCGCGACCGGCACCTACACGTCTATCCTGGCCATCGCGCCCAGCATGACCGGCACCGACCTCAACGGCCCGGGACTTTCCGATGGTGGCGTCAAGAACACCCTGCGCGGCCTGCCCGACGGGAATTTCGGCATCAATTTCGACGGCGTGCCATTTGGTGACACCAATGGCCCCACGCACCATTCCCAATCCTACTTCCCGGCCACCATCATCGGCAATGTCGTGGTGGATCGCGGTCCTGGCAACGCCGGCAACATGGGCCCGTCGACCTATGGCGGTTCGATCAACCTGTTCTCGGAAGTGCTGACATCGGACAGCCATGCCCGCGTGTCGGCCACCGCCGGCAGCTGGGGCACTTCGCTCTTCAATGGCAACTATCAGACGGGCGATCTGCAGCTGGGCGCCATGACCGATCGGTTGATGGTGAATTTCCAGGATACCAATACGGCCGGCTATCTTACCCATCAGACCAGTTCGGCGCAGAATTACTTGGTCAAGAACCAGCTCCAGGTCGCGCCCACCTGGACGGTGACCTTCTATGCGAACTTCAACGGCCTGTTCCAGGGCCTGGAAGACAATGCCGGCGCAACCGCGGCCCAGCTTGTCGCCTATGGCAAGGATTATGCGCAGCAGATCAACAATCCGGCGGCAGGTACCTATTACGGTTTCAACCATGTACACAAGAAGACGGATCTGGACTATGTGCGCCTGCAGGGCGACATAACCAGCAGCCTGCATCTCGACAACACCTTCTACAGCCTGGCCTATGTCAACAAGACCTTGAGCACGACCTCGGTGGAGCAGACCCAGGCCGATATCGCTGCGGGAGTGACCGAGGGTAACTGCGCCGCAGGCAGCGCAGGTTGCACCCCCGCCAAGGCCGGTGCCGCCGCCAAGTTCGGCACGATCGTCAATGGCGTGAATTTCCCCAGCGACGTTCCCGGCTATACCAAGCAGAATGCCTATCGCAACTGGGGCGACATCCTCCGTCTTGCCGAAGATTACGATTTCGGCTGGCTGAAGGGCCAGCTGCGCACCGGTGTGTGGTGGGAACATTCCTCGTCCCAGCGCGAGCGCTCGGACTTTGACGCCACCAAATGCTTTGCCTCTTCCGACTGCAATCCCTGGCATGACAATAGCTTCGCGGATTCCCGCCTGTTCACCGGCCAGAGCACGATCACTTCCGCGCCCGCGCGCGGCGGCTTCTTCGAATATATCGAGCATTCCGGCTGGGATCAGTATCAGCCCTTTGTCGAGCTGGATCTGAAGCCAATCGACGACCTAACCATCACGCCAGGCTTCAAATATGTCTGGTGGAACCACTATGTGGCCGCGCCGCTGGAGCAGAAGACCAAGCCGGTGATTCCGGTCTTTGAATCGTTCACCACGACGCGTGATCTGCCGTTCCTGATGGTCAACTACAAGATCCAGCCGAGCTGGAGCGTCTATGCCCAGTATGCCCAAGGCATCTATGTGCCGGACATCAGCGCCTTCGAGCAGTCGGGCGGCACGTCGGTCTTCCCCAAGGCGCAGACCACCACCAACTATCAGGTCGGCACGGTCTATTATGCCGACAATTGGACCTTCGATGGCGACGTCTATTACATTGGGGTGAACAACAAC
>Ga0265314_10006090_pt1 | contig 10718 bp, 6 predicted proteins | sample 4126metaG_FD_203106 | JGI IMG/M metagenome (GOLD analysis project Ga0265314, IMG submission 203106) | Rhizosphere microbial communities from Carex aquatilis grown in University of Washington, Seatle, WA, United States - 4-1-26 metaG | ecosystem: Host-associated > Plants > Roots > Rhizosphere >... | reverse complement strand
GTTGCTCGGCGACATCGACGGCGGTTCCGGACTGCAGGGAAAGATGAAGCAATGCAAAATCTGGTCGCCGAATCCCGATGTAGATAAGATCGCCGGCGCGTTTCTGAAGCCCGGCATCGACGCGCTGCAAATGGTCGATGGCAAGCGATTCGGGAACGGAAAGCTAACGGCCTGGAACAAAGAAGCGTTTGTGGGCTGCTGGCTCACGATTGACTTTGGCAAGCCCGCGCCTATCAAGTTCGTCGCGACTTTCGATCGCGCGCAGAAACAATCCGAAGTCAGCGTCAACCTCGCCATTTTCTCCGCTGGAGCCACAGAATCTGTTCGAGCCGGCGCGGTTCAGAACGATCAATTCTGGCGCGTGTTCCCGTTGTCCGGAGAAAAAATGCAGACGCTGGGAGTGCATATTTACTCCGGAAAATCGGACGGACTCAGCGAAGTCGAAGCTTATCAATCAAAGTAAATCGCCGCGATTTTCCCTCAAAAAAGCACAGTCAAAAATAATTGCTATCACTATTCGGAATTATGTAACGATTATCTTATTTCGGAGTATACATCCTTAGAAGCATCACGTTACATTTTACGAGCCAAAAAGGACTCCGGTTCATGGCACAAAACGATCCCGCCGAAGACGCGTTGCAGGCCGTCGAAAGTCTCAAAAGGGCCCGCGAAAACATTCTCATAGAAGTTAGAAAGCAGATCATCGGTCAGCAAGCCGTCGTCGATGACGTGCTGACATGCCTCTTCAGCCGCGGGCACGCGCTGTTGGTGGGAGTGCCGGGCCTGGCGAAAACGCTGCTCGTATCGACCATCGCTAAAGTGCTCGACTTGAAATTCAAGCGCATTCAATTCACTCCGGACTTGATGCCATCGGACATCACCGGCACGGATGTGATCGAAGAAGACGTTTCTACCGGCCAACGCAATTTAAAATTCATCCAGGGGCCGATTTTCTCGAACATGGTGCTCGCCGATGAAATCAACCGCACGCCCCCAAAAACGCAAGCGGCGCTGCTGCAGGCCATGCAGGAAAAGGAAGTGACGATCGGAAACAAGACCTACAAGCTAGAAGAGCCGTTCTTGGTTCTGGCGACTCAAAACCCGATTGAACAGGAAGGAACGTATCCGCTCCCCGAAGCTCAGCAGGACCGCTTCATGTTCAATATTTATCTCGGGTATCCGGATGAGGCCGACGAAATCCTGATCGGCGAACAGACGACGGTCGATGCGAAGCCCGATCTCGAGGTCGTGATGAAAGGAGAGGACATCCTTCGCTATCAATCTCTGGTGCGAAAAGTTCCTGTGGCCCGACATGTCTCCGCCTACGCGGTGAAATTGGTGCGAGCCACTCGACCCAATCAGGACGATTCGTCGAAAATCGCCAAAAAGTGGCTTCAGTGGGGCGCCGGCCCGCGTGCCGTTCAGAATCTGATCCTCGGCGGAAAAGCGCGAGCGATTCTGCGCGGGAGTTTCCATGTCGCGGCGCAGGATATTCGCGCCTGCGCGGTCAGCGTCCTTCGTCATCGCATCGTTCCCAACTTTGCCGCGGAAGCCGAAGGGATCGACAGCGTTAAAGTCGTCAAGGAATTGATCGAAGCTGTTCCCGAACCAAAAGAATAACAGCCCGTCGTTTCGAGTTCCCTCATCCTCGCACAGGTACGTGAATGAAAATCGTCGGTTCGCGATTTCTCGATCCAGACATCCTCGGCCGACTTCCCAACATGGAAATCGCGGCGAAAAAACTCGTGAAAGGCGCCTTCGTCGGTTACCACAAGAGCCCCGATTTCGGATACAGCGTCGAGTTCGTCGACCATCGCGACTACGTAGCAGGCGACGATCTGCGCACCGTCGACTGGCGCGTGTGGGCGCGCAAAGACAAATATTATGTGAAGCGATTCGAAATGGAGAGCCAGCTAAAGGCCACAATCATTCTCGACAGTTCCAAATCAATGGACTTCGGCGAAGGCAAGTTGACAAAACTCGAATACGGTTCCTATCTTTCCGCGACTCTCGCATACTTGCTGATCCACCAGAACGATATGGCCGGGTTTGTGAATTTCGACAGCCAGGTTCGAACGTATATTCCGCCGCGCGGCAGCCGGCAGCATCTGCGGCTGATCATGCACGCGCTCGGCACGCTCAAGCCGGGACCGGCGACGAACGTGCCGGCCGTTTGCCATCATCTCGCTAATACGATCAAGTCACGCGGAATGATCATCCTGATCAGCGACCTACTCGACGACACCGAAAAAGTGATGCACGCCTTGCGGCATTTTCAGCACCAGAAGCACGACGTTATTGTTTTCCACACGATGGACGACAGCGAACTCGACCTTCCTTACCAGGAATTGGCAAATTTCCGCGAACTCGAGACCGGTTCACGGGTCGCTGTCGATCCCGCGTCGTTCCGCAACGTTTACAAAGGCCGCGTTAATTCGTTCTGCAATGAACTTCGCGAGGCGTGCCTGAAGTCCAATGTCGATTACAATCTGATTCGCACCTCCCAGCCGATTGAAACCGTGCTCTCGACGTATTTTACCTTCCGCACGCGGAGGGCGCGGTAAGTGAGTTTCCTCAGCGCCTCCTTTTTATATGCAATGGCCGCGGCTGCGATTCCGCTGGTCATTCATATGATTCACAAGCAGCGTTATCCCGAACGTCCGTTCACCACGCTGCGCTTTTTCGACAAGACGATCAAGAACAACACGATTCAGCGGCGGATCATCGACAAGATTCTTCTCTTGCTGCGCATCGCAGCACTGATCGCGATCGCGCTCGGGCTCGCGCGTCCATTTGGAAAAATGCCGTTCGGCGAACAACGCAGCTCTTTTGTCATCGTGCTCGACAATTCGCCCAGCATGTCTCGTGAACGCGATGGCAAAACGCTCTTTGAGCACGCAAAAATCGCGGCCGATTCGATTCTCGCGGAACTCGGGCCCTCCGATCGATCGGAGATCATCTTCACCGCGATATCGAACCAGCCGCAAATGATCGATCGGAAGGATTTGGCAAACCAACTGGCTTTGCGCGAAGGGCAACCTTCCGCACTGCTGGTGAACGGAGACAAAGGACCGGAACTGGCTCTGGCCGAACTTTCCGCGGACACGGCGCGGATACAGACGACCCTGCAGAAAATACCCGGTACGGCGAGCGCGGCGATTTACGGACTGGAGGGAGTTCCGTCCGCACAATTTACGAGCGACCACGGCCGGCTGCGCGAAAGGCTGCGAACAACGAGAATTTCCGCCATGCCCGGCGACGCGCGATTTGCGCTCGTAAACGCAGCGCGCTTATTGCGCACGTCCCAGGATGGCGACCGAAAAATCATTTTGATCTCCGACATGCAAAAATCGGAATTGCAGGGGAATCTCGACGAACTTGCGGGCCTGTCGCTGCTCGCCGTTCCGCTCGAAGCGCCGGCGGCGCTCGGGACGAATCTGGGAGTCGAAGCGTGCCGCACACCTGCGCGCGAAGCCGATTTTGGCCAAACTGTTGTCGGCACCGCAACGATTCGAAATTACGGAACGCAGGCCTCGGATGCGTCCACTCTGACCGTGACGTGCGGCGACCGGGGGCGACCCGTTGAGATTAAATTACCGCCAATTCAACCCGGCAGCGCGATGCTTGCGTCGTTTCCCATTCAAGTCATGAGCGGCGACCGCAACATGCTATGCCAGGCACACATCGGCATGGCCACAGATCCGTTCGCATACGACGACAACTGGTATTTCCAGCTGGGCGTGCGATTTCCCGTGGCGACGCTTCTGGTCAATGGAGTTCCCAGCGAAAATGTCGCGGCTCGACAAACTTTTTTTCTGATGAACGCGCTCGTGCCTCGATCCGGCGGCGGACAGAACAATGCCGCCGATGCACGGGAATGCGAGATAGCTGATCTGAAAGACCGCCGCTTCGCTGAATTTGGCGTAGTGATCCTTTGCGGTGTTCCGTCCCTCGACGCTGAAATGCGCGAAAAAGTCCGACAATTCGTCAGCGACGGAAAGGGAGTCCTGGTTTTTCCGGGAGGCCAATCAACGCCGGAGGAATACAATGCGTGGGGTTTCCTGCCCGCGCAAATCAGCGAGAAAAAAACACAAAGCTTTGCCTATTTGAAATCGATCGATGAAAAAGCTCCGGCGATGGCCGGCGTCGCGGAAAGGTTGGGCTCGGGAATTCATTCACTTAGCGCAAGTACACGGTACATACTTGAACCGGCTCCCCAATCAAAAGTACTCGCACGATTTTCAGACGGCACGCCCGCACTTGTCGAGGGCACCGTTGGAAAAGGCCGGGTCATTCTCGCGGCGACAAGCGCGCACAACAATGAAAGCGATTGGCCGTTGCGCCCTGCATTCGTCATCATGGTTCGCAACCTGGTAAAATACCTCGGCACAGATCCGACACCGTCGACGGTGCTGCCCGAGCACACCGTCGGTGATGCGGCCTCAACATTTATTCCGCGCGAACTCGCCGCGGGCACGCCAGCCACCTTTCGACTGACATCGTCGTCGAGTGGAAGCTACGAAGCGCTTCCGTGGATTCGCACAACACGATCGCTGATTCTTCCCGCCGCCGCCGCCGAAGGTCACTATCTGATGACCGTACAACCCGGATCAGAAGAGGGCGTCGTGCACGCACCAAAAGTCGGCTGCAGCGTGGTGCCCGTTTCAGTGAATCACAGTCCGCGTGAAAGCGTTTTGGCCGCGCTGAATGCCGACGAGCTGCCAAAATTATTGCCGACAACAGAGGTTGCCGTTCGGCCCTATACGAACGGCGCCGAGTCCATTTTCGCTGATTTACACAGCGGCCACGATCTCTGGCGATGGATTCTGATTGCGGCGGTGGTGCTTCTCTCAGCTGAATGCCTTATCGCATGGCGCTTACACAGCGAGGCTGCGAACTGATGGAATCAGTCCAGGAATTTCTCGCGCGACTCGCGCTTCTCGTCCAGGGATCCTGGGACGTTGTCAGTTCGCGTCTGAAAGTTGCGCAATGGTCCTTCGCACCCGGCGGCTCGGTCATGATCAGCGCCGGATGCGCATTCGCGCTGGTCCTCGCAATCCTTTGCTATTACCGCACGACCGAAGGGTTGACGGTGCGGTCACGGCTCGCCTTGGCGTCGCTGAGATTCACTTCCGTTCTTGTGTTGTTGATTATGGCCAGCGGCGTTGTCTGCGCTGTCGACATCGCCAGCCGCCGTTTGCCGCAGATGCTGGTGGTGCTGGACGATTCGCCCAGCATGAGTCTGCCCGATGGCAGCGAGACGCGATTCGGCCGCGCGCAGTCCGCGCTCTGGAAAAAGGGGCTTCTCGAGCAATTGCAACGCACGGATACCGTTCGCGTGGTCCGCACGTCCGGCGCGCAAGCCAATTCCCAATCCGATCCCGGTGTCGCGCCTCAAAATCTGGCCCACACACTGGTCCGAGCCGCGTCAGAAGCGGGTGACGAACCGCTCGCGCACATTCTGTTGATCAGCGACGGTGCGCAGCTCGGATCCGAAAATCTTGTGAATGCAGCATCGGAATTGCCGGCGCCCGTCAGCGTCCTGTCGGTCGGAGACGGCTCAGAAATTCGCGATGTCATTCTCGAATCCGTCTCCGCACCGCAGTTTGTGTATCAAAACGATCGTGCGCTGATTTCCGCCCAGGTTCGTTCGGTAGGAATGGAAGGAGAAGCGGTCGCGCAACTGGTTCAAGTCATCGCAGGCACTGAAAAGGAAATCGCAACGAGTAAAGTGACGTTGAAGCCAGGCGATGATCCAGCGATGGTGCGCGTTGAATTCGTCACGCCGACTGCTGGATTGCAGCAGTACATTTTGCGCGTGCTGCCGGTCAATGGAGAGTTAACGCCGAAGAATAACGGCGTGGCGTTTCATCTGGATGTCCGCGACGAAAAAATCCGGGTGCTCTTCATTGAGGGCGAGCCGAGTTGGGAATACAAGTTCGTCAAACAAGCGCTCGAAGCGGACCCGGTGATGGAATTTTACGGACTTGTCCGCCTTCCCGGCGATGAATGGTTCTACCAGGGAAAGGCCACACGTCCTGACGGCAAACCAGTGATTCGCAATCCCAAAGGCGGGTTTCCCGATTCGCTGGACGAATTGAATTATTTCGATGTGCTGATTCTCGGCGACCTTGAGCGCAAGATTTTTGAGCAGTCCAATCGCTTCGAACTGCTGGACTCGTTTGTTAAGAATCGCGGCGGCGGGCTGGTCACCATCGGCGGCTTTAAAGTTTATACCGCGGGAAATTACGATGGCTCGCCGCTGGCACGTCTCATTCCATTCGATCTCACTCGAGAAAAGAAACAGCAACTGATTAACCGTTTCAATGTTCAAGTAACAACTCAGGGCATCATGCATCCGGCGATGCAGCTTGAATTCGATCCCGTGAAAAACGAGGAAGCGTGGTCGAAGCTGCCGTGGGTGGAGGGCGGCAATGCGTTCCGAGCTGTCAAAGCCGGCGCGACGACGCTGATGGTTCATCCGAAGCTGAAAACCAACCTTGGCCCCCGCCCCATCGCGGCCGCATGGCAATGCGGTTCCGGGCGGGTTTTTTCAAGCGCTCTCGATGGGACGTGGCACTGGAGGCTGGCGCGCACGACAGACAACGACTACCACCAGCGTTTCTGGGGCCAGACCGTCCGCTGGCTCGCCGGAGATCCGCGCATGCATAAGGCCCTCGGCACATTGATCAGCGAAGATCCCGTGATTGAAGTTGGAAAGCCCGCGACTTTTTCGCTGACATTAAAAGACAAAGATGGAAATTTTCAGAGCGACGCGATTGCGGAATTCACCCTGGAAGAGCCGTCCGGCGAAAAGTTGCTCGCGCGCTCAGCGGCCGATCCAGCCGTGCCGGGGCGTTATGCACTGACATTCACACCGCGCGCCTTCGGAGCGCATCGCGTGAAAATCAGCATTCAACGCACGGGACAGGACGCGCAAAATCAGGAACGAACGTTCCAAGTCGCTCCGTCTCGCGCGGAGTTCGTTCAAATTGCGCCTGATACCAACGCGCTTTCAGCGTTGGCGAAAGCAACTGGCGGGACGAGTGCACCATTGTCCGCATTTTCATCGCTCCAATTACCTGGCGCGAAATCCGACGTCAAGATTCAACGCATGCTGGTCAATGTCTGGCAAGCGCCGGGCCTGCTCATTCTCCTGGTTTTCAGTTTGAGCACCGAATGGCTGCTTCGAAAACGGCGAGGGCTAGCATAATGGCCATCGCCGAAGCCAAAGCCGCACACGAAACACTTTGCCGCCGCGTCAATGACGTCGCGCAATTGAAACGGCGTTGCACGCTCAGCGCTGGAAGCGGGCGAATGATGTGGACGCTGGGCGTGCCGTTGCTGGCGCTGCTCGGGATCGAAAATTGGATCGGACTTCCGTATTACGTGCGGGCGCCCATATTGCCGCTCCTTGCATTGGCCGCGATTTATCTGGGTTGGCGGCTCATCGTTCGCGAATTCACGAAGAAATACACGTCGACAAGTGCCGCGTTGATTGTCGAAGAAAAGCGCCCGGAGTTGATGACGCGGCTGGTGAGCGCGATTGATATCTACCCAGATCTCGAAAACGCCGATCCACGTTTTGATCCTGGACTCGTGCAGGCACTGGTCATTCACGCGCAACGCTCGACGCAGGCCGACGACTTCTGCGCCGTGATCGACCGCGCACCCGCGCGCCGGCAGCTCATGGCCGCAGCGGCCACGCTCGCGGCGTGGATCGCAGCGTTTTCTTTCGATCCATCCGGCATGCGCAATTCTCTGTTCAGCATGGGGAAAGCATGGAACGAAGTGCGCCAATTGGTGGCCAAGGCCGGCGGCGCAAAGATCGTTATTGATCCGCTTGGACAGCCTGCATACCTGGTCGGAAGCGATGTGAGTATCAACGCGGCGCAAAAAGGATTTCATGAAGACACGATGACGTTCTTCTTTAAGGCCGAAGACGAGCAGAACTGGCAGTCCGCTCCGCTGCCGGTGGACACCGGCGGCCGTGCCTCGCATATTGCCAAATCCGCTGCGAAAACATTCGAGTGCTACGTTGTTTCGGGACGAATTCAAAGTGATCACGTAACCGTGCTGGTCACTGAACGGCCGCGCATCGTCAATTTGAAAGTCGAGACTGAATTGCCCATGTATGCTCGCCGCGCGCCGGTCATTGAACCGCACAGCGACGGAAATTTGCGTGAAAAGCTTTTCGGCAGCACTGTCACGCTGACCATTGAATCGAATAAGAAACTCAAGGCCGCAACGCTTAAACGGTCGAGCGCCACGGACGTGGAGAATTTGGTGGTGGGCGGCCAATACGCTCGCGTTGTGCTGCGACTTACTAACGAGCAGTGGCTGGCAGATAACGCGCCGCCGCTGATACAGGAAACATACGCGCTGCAATTAATCGATGATTACGGCTTCAGCAATGAAGACGCCGCGCATAATTACGAACTCAGCATCGTGAAAGATCAGCCGCCAAGCGTCGCACTCGTTGGAATCCCCAATCGCTCGAGTGCCGACGAGCCGCACGTACTCGAGCAGACACTTGGCGGCATCAGTGCATTGATCCGGGCCAAGGACGACTACGGCATCAGCAAAGTAACAATTTACTATCGCGTTGAAGCCCTCGAAACGAATGTCGAACGGAGCAAAGACAGCCGTGTTCGAGCCTTCACGCTACCGCAAGCCGAAATTCAGCAGTTGAGCATGCTTCGTCTATCGGAAACGGGAGCGCATGTCGGGGATCGCGTTGTGTTCTGGGCCGAAGTTGAGGACGCGTACGACCTCGAACCGAAAAAAGGCCCGCACAAAGTCAAGACTCCGACTTTCAAGATCGCGGTCGTCTCTCAAGAGGAGATGTTCGACAACCTGGTCAATCGAGACACATGGTCGCCGGTGTGGTACGACGAGTTGAAGCGCGCGTCGCTTCCGGGCCGCGAAGTGCAGGTGCGCACGGCTCCGGACGCCGAAGCGGCGGCGAAAGTCGCGGCAAAATTGCTGAATGCGCCGCAGATGGGCGATAGCGTCCGCGAGGCGGATCAGCAATTAATCCAGGATTACTTCAACAGTCTGAATGTTGTGAAATAAGGAGGCGCGGATGAAACAGACAATACGAATCCTTTCATCGGCCCTGTTGCTCGCAGTGTGTTTGACTGTTTGCTGCAGCGCGGAAGAGGACAACTGGGTCTCGGCGCTGCAGGAAAAGTCCAGCGATGCCGGGGCGGATACCGGGGTGCTGGGGTTGTCGTCGGAGGAGCGCGCGTCACTGCTGACGGCGCAAAGCGATGGCGAAGCGGATTCTGAAGAGCCCGAAAATTTCATCCACAACCGGCGCCGGTTTGTGATGCGCGAAATGAAATTCAATTCGGACTGGGACTGCGATCCGACGGCCGTCGCAGCCATGGTCGACCAATTCAAGAAGCGCACGGGAATGGACGCGCAGGCTTTGCAGCCGCGCAAACCGCTCACGTTCGATGATCCTGAACTCTTTGATTATCCGTACATCTACATGACCGCGCACAATTCGTTTGCATTCTCGGACGCTGAAATCGACGGCCTGAAGAAATTCCTCGATCGCGGCGGCTTTCTGCACGCGGATGATTGTCTCTACGGAAACAATGCGTTCGGCCCTTCGTTTCACGGCGAACTCCGCAAAGTATATCCAGAGAATGAATTGAAAACTGTGGACCATGAGCACCCTGTTTTTGGCTCTTTGCTCAAACAGAAATTTTCGTGGAGCCGGGTGAATGAACGCGGGCTGCCGCAGGTGCTCGGGTCGAATCCGTTTGAAGTCATCGAAGTCGGCGGGCACCTACGCGTGCTGTACACGCCGCCGGACATCGGCTGCATGTGGGAAATTTCGAGTCCGCCTACGCCTTCAAACCCGTTGGGCACCGGCATGCATAACATGGACAATTTTCCGGGAATGCGCGAAGCCGGATACCGGATGGGCGTGAATTTCATTTTGTATGCGCTGACGCATTAGGAGCGAATTTGTGCGGGACGACGTCCGAAAGCGATTTGCGTCGATAAACACGCGGCTGCGCGCGAGCATCATCGCGCTCGCGGCGTGCGCATCTCTTGTCGCAGGCGAGAAGGCTCCGCCGCCTTTGCCGCCGCTCGCGATAACGGTTACGGCCGGCGCCGGGGACGCGTACAAAACACGCGTAAAATTCTCGCGGCACGACACCGCCAATCTTGCTCCAGCACGTGATGAAGACATGGCGCTTGTTGGAGGCAACGACGTTCCGCTGGAGTTCAAACTCGCGATTTCTGTCAATCGTGACGCGAGTATTCATGTTGAAGGAATCGTCACGGATTATTACGGCGTGGAAGTTCCGGAATCGAAGCTTTCTGCAGACATCGCGGTCAAACCCGGCAAGCCCTCTATAAAATTGCATTCGGTGACGCCATCTGCGCGACAGGTGGGCCCGTTTTATTTTGTCGGAACGTGGGCCACGGCCAACAGCGATGCGAAAGGCACGTTCAGCACCGAAATCGGACGAGCGAATGCGTGGAGTGTGCTGGACGATTTTGAAGAATTGAAATTCAAACAGGCGGGAGGCGGATTGGAGAATTCGCCAACCGCGGCACACCACGGGCAATCTGGTTTGATTGTGCGGATTCCGAAAGTACAGGGAAAAGACGTGCCACCGGCGCAAATCATCCCGGTAGGCCAGGCGCTCACGGGACGTCCGGTCAAAGTAGGCATTTGGGTTCGCTCGAATGGC
>Ga0265314_10006089_pt1 | contig 10719 bp, 16 predicted proteins | sample 4126metaG_FD_203106 | JGI IMG/M metagenome (GOLD analysis project Ga0265314, IMG submission 203106) | Rhizosphere microbial communities from Carex aquatilis grown in University of Washington, Seatle, WA, United States - 4-1-26 metaG | ecosystem: Host-associated > Plants > Roots > Rhizosphere >... | reverse complement strand
TGGATTTGTTGAATGTGGTGGGATCGAGTCCCGCCGCCTTCGCCAAACCCGACGCCGACATGTCGTGGTTCTCCGCGAGAAGATCCAGAGCGTTCCAGACCTGTTCGTGGGTGAGGATTTTGTTGCTGTTGCGCGCCATATGAATGAAGTCCACCTATCCGCTATTTATCCTAGGAGGATTTGACCCGGCGCGCAAGAGCGACTATGCGGCGCGTCGGATCGGGAATCGCAGGCAAATGCTGACAGATTTGGGCGCCGCCGCACTACGCCTTCTGCCGCCGGAAACGGCGCACCGGGCAACGTTGCGCCTGCTCGAATCGGGGGCGGCGCTTTTGCCGTCCGCGCGTGCCGACGATCCGCGCCTCGCGCTGACCGCCCTTGGCATGAATTTCCCCAATCCGATCGGTCTCGCCGCGGGGTTCGACAAGGATGCGGACGTTCCGGACGCGATGCTGAAATTCGGCTTCGGCTTCGTGGAATGCGGCAGCGTCACGCCGCGACCGCAGGCGGGCAATCCCCGGCCGAGGCTGTTTCGCCTCAACGCGGACCGCGCCGTCATCAACCGCATGGGTTTCAACAATGGCGGCATGGACGCGATGGCGGCCAAACTCGCGCGGCGCGAGAAGCGCGGCATCGTCGGAATCAATATCGGCGCCAACAAGGACAGCGCGGACCGCACCGCCGATTACGAATTGTGTTTTGCGAAGCTGGCGCCGTTCGCAAGCTACATCACCGCCAATGTCTCCTCGCCCAACACACCGGGACTGCGCGGACTTCAGAACAAGGACGAGCTGAAAAAGCTTCTGGAGACACTGACCAACGCGCGGGCGCGCGGCGCTTATCTTCCGATCCTCCTGAAAATCGCGCCGGATGTTTCGCCCGAAGCCCTGGACGACATCGCGGACGTGACGCTCGCCTCGGGCATCGAAGGGATCATCGCCACCAACACCACCATCGCGCGGCCACCCTGGCTGAAAAGCGCGAAGACACATGAAAGCGGCGGCCTTTCCGGCGCGCCCCTGATGACGCCGTCGACAGCGATCCTCAAAGCGTTGCGGCAGCGCGTCGGCGCGAAATTGACTTTGATCGGCGTCGGCGGAATTTCCTCGGGCGCGGACGCCTATGCGAAGATTCGCGCGGGTGCCTCGCTGGTGCAGCTCTACACCGCGCTTGCCTATCACGGGCCGGGCCTCATCACGCGCATCAAGCGCGATCTTCTGGCCTGTCTGGCGCGCGACGGATTCTCCACCGTTGTCGATGCTGTTGGCGCCGATCTGCGCTGATCCTGTGCAGGCTTCGCACAAATAACGGACGCGCTGCCTGCTTTCCCGGCAACCGCTCTTCACGGCTTTGCGCCGCAGCATTTTTCGCTTGGCGTGTGTCCAACGCTTCATGCACCATCGCGATATGTGGTCGGGGGCGGCGATGCATCAGCAGAGTTGGCAGGATTTGTGGGGCATGTTTCTCGCCGTGATGGCGAGCGAGCCGATTCATATCCGCCTGGTCATCGGCATGGCGCTGGCGTTTCTGGCGGTGATGTCGCTTACCGGAATCGCCGACAGCTTTCTGCCGCGCCGCGCCGCGCGCCGTTATGCGGCGATGTACGACATGATGCCCGCCATCGGCGCCGCACCGGCGCAGCAGAGCTATGCGGTTCCACCGCCGCCGCCCGCTGAAGAGCCGGCCGTCGCGCCGGATGCGCCCGACGAACCGGATGAACCGAACGGCGGGGGCGACATGCGGTATGCGGCGGAGGGCGGCGTTAACTTCTCCGCCCCGCGACGATCGGCCCCGCCGCCGCCCAAGGTTTTGCGCGCGCAGAAACCATAAAGCGAAATACATCTTTGCCGTCACCGAAACCGTCCGTGCGCGGTGTATCATCCGCACCGTTTGGCGTTTTGGGGGCGCGTATGACCACGGATGATTTCGGCAAGCTGGTGTTGCGGCTAACCGTGGGAGGGCTTCTGCTCTTTCATGGTGTGCACAAGATTCTCACGGGTATCGATCCGATCCGCGGCATGATCGGGGCCCATCACCTTCCCGACTATCTCGCTTTCGGCGTCTATGCCGGCGAAGTGCTGGCGCCGCTCCTCATCATTCTAGGGCTGTTCTCGCGGATCGGCGGCGTCCTGGTCATCCTCAACATGATCGTGGCGATTCTGCTGGTGCATACCGGCATGCTGATCGGTCTGAACGACCAGGGCGGCTATCTGCTGGAAACGCAGGCGCTCTATCTGTTCGGCGCCTTGGCCGTGACGCTTCTGGGCGCAGGCCGCATCGCCGTCGCCGGACCGGGCCCGCTCAACTAGATCAGGAAGTGCCCGCGCAGATTGGCCACGGGCTTGGCCTCGTCCTCCTGCCACATCTCGGCATGGACGTTGACGACGCGCTTGCCCTGCCGCGCGATGCGCGCGCGCGCAAAGCTCGTGACCGCGCGGCCGCTTCTCAAATAGTCGACGGTGATGTCCACCGGCTTGGGCAGGCGCTCGCCGCGCGTCTCATAGATCACCTGTGCAATGGCGGCGGTCTCCAGCAACGAGCCGATGACGCCGCCATGCAGCGCCGGCAGCACCGGATTGCCGATGAGATGCTGCGCGAACGGCATGGTGAGCAGCAGCGCGCCATCCTCGAGATCTGCCGTTACGCCCAGATGGCGGCAATACGGAATCGCCTCGATCAGCTTCGCGGGATCGCCGGTGCGAAAATCGCTCATGCCGGCGCCACCGGAATGCCGTGGACGCCGCCGCGGATGAGCATGAACGCGCCGGTGCAGAGCGCGATGGGATCGTTCGCATCACCCTGATGCGCCGTGCCGCGTACGAAGGCGACTTCGTGGGTGACACGCACGCATTCGCATTCGGCGATGATGTCCTGATGTGGCTTGGCGGGGCGCATGTAGTCGATGCGCAGATCGAGCGTGGCGATGGGCATGGGTTCGCGCAGCTTCACCATCACGGCCAGACCGCTGGTGTGATCGAGCAGCCCGGTGATGACCCCGCCATGGACGACGCCGGTTTGCGGATCGCCGACCAGTTTCTCCGAATAGGGCAGCCGCGCCCGCGCCGGGGTTCCGATGTCCACGATCTCCCCGCCGATGCCGGCGAGATAGGGCGTGAGGTTCATATGGCTCTTGGCGTGGAGCAGCCAGGCGGGGACTTCGGACATGGCGCGATGAATGCGGGCTGGAAGCCGGCTGTCAAACCCCCGTAATTCCAGAGAAGTTGACGGCGCGTCATCGATCTGTAGAGTCCCCGCCCCATACCAGAGAGCCCCATGGAACAGACCGTAACGGCGCCTCCGCCACGCCCCAAGACCAAGCCGGCCGGCAAACGCGAACAGACCAAGCAGCAGAACCGTCAGATCATCCTGGACGCGGCGCGCACGGTCTTCGCCGAGCATGGCTATGGGGCGACTACCGTGCGCGACATCATCCGCGCCACGCCGCTGGCCTCGGGGACCTTCTACAACTACTTCCAGTCCAAGGAAGAAGTGTACCAGGCGATGCAGGACGAGACGGCGCTCGCCATCCGTCCCCGTCTGCGCGAGGCCCGCGAGAAGGCGGGTTCCGTCGAGGAGTTCATCTCCGCCACCTTCCGCACCTTCTTCGAATTCGTGCTGCGCGACGACGTGGATGTCCGCGCCATTCGCCACAATGCCGACATCACGCGTATGCGCGTGGACACCCCCGAAGTGATCGCCGGCTTCGACGAGCTTCGCGAAGACATCGAGAAGGCCATCGCGCGCGGGCTGTTCCCGCCCGTGGACGCCGATTACCTGATGGCGTCGATCGTGGGCGTGGCGTTCGAGATTTCCGAGCGCATGGTGCGCCGGGCGGCGCCGGACGCAGCGGCGGCGGCGGATTTCGCGACGGCGCTGTTCATGGGCGGTATCCGTGCGCTGCCGCATCCATCCGGCGAGGACAACGGCAGCACCGCGGCATGAAAGCGCTTCTGTGCCGCGCCAACGCCGAAGACATCGGCACGGTGAAACTCGAGAACGTGACGCTGCCGGAACCGGGCGCGCATGACGTTCGCATTCGCGTGCGCGCGGCCGCGGTGAATTTTCCCGACGTGCTGATGATCCAGGGCAAGTACCAGCACAAGCCGGAGCTTCCCTTTGTCGTCGGCGGCGAACGCGCGGGCGATGTGATCGCGGTCGGCAGCGGCGTCACGAAATTCAAAGTTGGTGATCGCGTGGTCGGCGGCGCATTGGCGGGCGGCTTCGCGCAAGAAGCGCAAGGTCCGGAGAGTTCGTATCGTCCTATTCCCGGCTCGGCCGACTATGCTGTCGCTTCGGCTTACACGACGGCCTATCTCACCGCTTATGTCTCGCTGGTGCGGCGCGGCGAACTGGCGAAAGGCGAAACACTGCTGGTCCACGGTGCAGCGGGCGGCGTCGGGCTCGCTGCCGTCGATCTCGGCAAGGTGCTGGGCGCCACGGCGATCGCCACCGCATCCTCGGATGAGAAGCGCGCCTTCCTGAAGGACTATGGCGCCGATCATGTGCTGCCCTCTTCCGGCTTCCGCGAGGCAGTGAAAGAACTGACCGGCGGGCGCGGCGCGGACGTGATCTACGATCCGGTCGGTGGCGATGTGTTCGACGAAAGCATCCGCTGCATAAACTTCAACGGCCGTATCCTGATCGTGGGCTTCACCTCGGGCCGCATTCCATCCGTCAGCGTGAACATGCCGCTGATCAAAGGTTTCTCCGTCGTCGGTGTCCGCGCCGGCGAATATGGCCGCAAATTTCCGGAGAAAGGCCGCGAGAACATCGCAGCCATCGACAAGCTGTTGGCCGACGGCAAAATCCGCCCGCACATCCATGCCCGCTTCCCGCTCGCTCAGGCGGTGGACGCGATGCACATGCTGACCACCCGCAAAGTCATCGGCAAAGTGGTGATTGAACCGTGAAAATTCCGGAAGGCGGAAGAGATCCTTCCACCTTCCGGAATCCGAAGGCGCGAGTGGAGGCTCACGCCCTCAATACGCCGCGCGGGCGGACTGGATGATAAGGCCGATCGCGATGCCGCCGATCCCCAGCGCCAGCGGAACGAGGATTACCTGCAGAAACGCCTCGCTCGCGCGGATCGGGCCGTAGATCGTGTCGAGCCGGCCGTTCAGGAAGCTGAAGAAATCGCGCGGCGAAGGCCCGCTCTGCGGCGTCATGCGGTGGAAGATCCACGGGATGCCGAAGAACATCACCGCATAGACCGCATCGATCACGATCATGAACAGCGCGTTTGCGCTGGAGAAGAATGTCAGCACGAAGACGCCGAGCAATCCCATCCAGCAGGCAAGCGCCACCTTGTAGACGCCCGGATGCATCTGATCGTGGCAAACCGTGGACAAGATGTGCGCGCGCCGCACCGCGCGGGCCGGCGGCGCGACATAGAAGAACGTCTCACGATCATGGGTTTCAAGCTGTGCATCACGCATGGTCAATCACTCCCAGGTTTTTCGCTGAAATGTTCGGGGTATTTGTCGGGCACGCCGTCCCACGCTTTGGCGTCGGCGGGCGGCGGCTTCTTGGCGGTGATGTTGGGCCACAGCTTCGCGAACTTCGCGTTCAGTTGGAGCCAGCGTTCGAGGCCGGATTTGGTGTCGGGATGGATCGCTTCGGCGGGACATTCCGGCTCGCAGACGCCGCAATCGATGCAGACGTCCGGGTCGATGACGAGCATGTTCTCGCCCTCGTAGAAACAATCGACCGGGCAAACCTCCACGCAGTCCATGTACTTGCACTTGATGCAGGCATCGGTGACGACGAAGGTCATGGCACGCTTAAACAAGTATTTCTTATACCTCTTTTATGCCATAAAGAGGTATATGCAATGCTACTTTTTGCCCGGTGCGGCGATTTGGCGGATTAACGGGCGACCGAGAGCAGCCGCTCCATGCGCCGGTAAGTGGCTGGATTGGCGACGAGATCCGCCAGCGAATATTTGTTCAGCACGGCGAAGAAGGCGGCCAGCGCCTCGTCCAGCGGTCCGCGCAGGCCGCAGGCCGGCGCCACCACGCAGGTGTTGGTCTCGCGATCGAAACATTCCACCAGGGTCAGGCTGTCTTCCGTCGTCCGCACCACTGCGCCCAGATTGATGCGCTCCGCCGGTTTGGCGAGCCGCAAGCCGCCATTGCGACCGCGCACGCTTTCGATGAAACCTTCCTGCGCCAGCGTCTGCGCCACTTTCATCAGATGGTTTTTCGAGATGCGGTAGCGGTTCGCCACTTCTTCAATGGTGTGTAGCGTATCCGGCTCCAGCGCCAGCAGCATCAGCAGGCGCAGCGCGAAATCGGTGTGCAGGGTCAGACGCATGAGACAGGCCGTTTAAGACGCATCCCATATACCACTTTTCGGCGCCGTGGCGGCAAGCCTCAGACCGCGAGGGTTCCCAGCGCCTTCAGGATCGCGTCCGTCATCTGCGCGGTGCCGACCTTGGTCATGCCCGGTTGCATGATGTCGGCGGTGCGGTAGCCGTCGGCCAGCACGCGGTCCACGGCGCGTTCGACGAGTTGCGCGTCCTCGATGCGGCCGAAGGAATAGCGCAGGCACATCGCGAAGGAGAGAATGCAGGCGATGGGATTGGCAAGGCCCTTGCCTGCGATGTCCGGCGCGCTGCCGTGGATCGGCTCGTAGAGCGCGGCCTGCTTGCCGTTCGCCTGCTTGGCGCCCAGCGAGGCCGACGGCAGCATGCCGATGGAGCCCGTAAGCTGCGCCGCTTCGTCCGACAGCACGTCGCCGAAGAGATTGTCGGTGACGATGACGTCGTACTGCTTGGGATTGCGCACAAGCTGCATGGCGCAGTTGTCCGCCAGCACATGGGTGAGCTCGATATTGGGGAATTCGTCCTTGTGAATCTTCGTCACGACCTCGCGCCACAGCACGCCCGTGACCATGACGTTGGATTTCTCCGCCGACGCGACGCGCTTGCTGCGCAAGCCCGCCAGTTCAAACGCCACGCGTGCGATGCGCTCGATCTCATGCGTCGTATAGACCTGCGTATCGACGGCGCGCTTCTCGCCATTCGGCAGCGTGGTGGTTTCCTTCGGCTCGCCGAAATAGACGCCGCCGGTCAGTTCGCGCACGATGAGAATGTCGAGGCCGGAAACGATCTCCGGCTTCAGCGTGCTCGCATCCTTCAGCGCATCGAAGCACAGCGCCGGACGCAGGTTGGCGAACAGTTCGAGGTCCTTGCGCAGCCGCAGCAGCCCGCGCTCCGGTTTCTGCGCGAAGGGCAGCTTGTCCCATTTGGGCCCGCCCACCGCGCCAAAAAGAATGGCGTCCGCTTTGCGCGCCTTGGCGATGGTCTCTTCCGGCTCCGGCGTGCCGAGGGTGTCGAACGCGCCGCCGCCGATAGGCGCGCTTTCGGTGTGGAACGCGAAATTGCGGTTCTTCGAAAACCAGCCGAGGACGCGCTGCGTCTCTTCGATGACTTCCGGCCCGATGCCATCACCGGGGGTCAGCAAAATGTTATGGGTCATGTTTACTTCCGCATGCGGGCGAGGCGTTCGCCCATTTCGGTGCCGCGGCCGACCGTGCGGTGCAGCTCATGGGCGAGACCGGCTTTCTCGGTCAGGCCGTCGGTGTCTTTCAGCAGCTTCTTGTTCGCCGCATTGCTGCGCCAGGAATTGGCGAGAACCTCATGCGCGAATGTCGCCACCCTTGCATCCAGCTCCGCATCGGGCACGCAGAAATTGGCGAGGCCAATCTCTGCCGCGTCGCGGCCGGAATAGAAGCGCGACGTGAACATCATCTCCATCGCCTTGGCCTTGCCGACACGGCGCGGCAGGCGCTGGCTCATGCCCCACACCGGCACCAGATCCCATTTGCCATGCGTGTCTGCAAACTTCGCACTTTCCGCCGCGATGATGATGTCCGCGCCCAGCGCCAACTCCAACCCGCCGGTCAGACAATGGCCCTGCACCACGCAGATCACCGGCATCGGCAGGTCGGACAGCCGCTCGATGGTGCGCGTTTCGAAATGCGAGACCGAAAGGCCTTCGCCGCCGCCGGAGATATCGTCGAGATCGTGCCCGGCGCAGAAGCTGCGGCCCGTGCCGCGCAGGATCACGCAGCCGATCTTCGCCGCGTTCTGCTCGACATAATCCAGATGCGCCGCCAATTCCTTGAACACCGAGTGGTTGAGCGCATTCAGCTTCTGCGGGCGGTTCAGCGTCAGCGTGACGAGGCCGTCCTTCTCCTCGCGCAGGACCTGTTCGCTCACAGCCAGCTCGCCCGCGCGGCCTGGCGCTTCTCATAGGCGGAAATGTCGCTTTCGTGGCGCAAGGTGAGATCGATGTCGTCCCAGCCGTTCATCAGGCATTGCTTGCGGAAAGGATCGATCTCGAATTTCACCGTGCCGCCGTCCGGGCCGCGCACTTCCTGTTTCTCCAGATCGACGGTGATGACGGCATTGGCGCCGCGCTCCGCATCGTCCATCAGCTTGTCGATGATATTCTGGGGCAGCGCGATCGGCAAAATGCCGTTCTTGAAGCAGTTGTTGTAGAAGATGTCCGCGAAGCTCGGCGCGAAGACGACGCGGATGCCGAAATCCAGCAGCGACCAAGCCGCGTGCTCGCGGCTCGAACCGCAGCCGAAATTGGCGCCCGCGACCAGTATCTTCGCGTGGCTGTAGGCCGGCTTGTTCAGCACGAAATCCGGATTTTCGCTGCCGTCGGGCTTGGTGCGCATCTCGTGAAACAGCGCCTTGCCCAGACCCGTGCGTTGCGTGGTCTTCAGAAATTGCTTCGGGATGATCATGTCGGTATCGACATTGATCATGGGCAAGGGTGCCGCTACGGCAGTGAGCGTGGTGAATTTTTCCATGGCGGCGAAAGCCTAGCCGCCACCGCCCCACCCCTCAAGTCAGGTGCGGCTCCGTGTCGTGGAAAAGCGCCAGATCCACGATCAGCCGCCCCTGGGGCGACACGGACAGCACGTCCACAAAACGGCGATCCCACAGGATGCAGTCCGGAGAATAGGCATGCCGCGCATAGATGGTGTCGGCCAGCACGTCGTCGCGGCCGCTGAGCAGGACCACGAGCTCCATGTCGAACTCCTCCATGATTTCCGGCGTGATGCCGTAAAGCGGGCTGTTCTCATCGATCCTGTGCATGATCGACCACGACAGGGCGAAGAGCGACGTGCGGCTGCGAATAAGCTGCAGCTCATCGAAGCGGCGCATCGTGATCCCTTCGACGCTGGTCGCGCGCCGCGCAAGCGTCACGTTCACGCTGGCATCCAGCACCTGGTTGCCGCGCTGGTTGGCGGCGCGGAACATCAGGGTCGGCACGCCGTCATACTGCATGATGACGGCGACATTGGAGAAGATGAACCGCGCCGAGGGCCGCGACAGGCGCGCGAACATCACTGCCGTCAGCATGCCGATATAGAGGATGCCGACGAAGGCCTCCGCCATCACGATGACGTCGACATACAGCGTCTTTGGCGCCATCTCGGTGTAGGAAATGGTGGCCATCGTATGGACGCTGAAGATGAAACGCGCCCAGAAATCGCCCGGCGGCGCGTTCGACAGTCCGTGTGGATCGGTCATATACAGCGCGGCGAAGATCAAATTGATCGCAATGAAAATGCCCAGCAGCCCCAGGATGAATACCGGCCACGACGCCATCAGCGACTGGTGATAGAGATCGCGGAACTGCGAGCCGTCCTGCCCGCGCACCACGGCAATGCGTCCGCGCGCATGCTGCCGCGGAATCTGGCTCGGCCTGGGTGCATTTATCTTGAGGTGCGGATCGATCTTCTGGTCCGCGCCCGGATCGCTGATCTTCACGTCGCTGCTTCCACCTTGCGCCTGCCGATGCGGCCCAGATGCGTATCGCCGAAAGCGGTGCCGTATTTCAAGCCATAGCCCAGCGCCCGGTCGAAGCCGACATGGGCGAGCCAGATCAGGCCGATGGCCGGCAACAGCGGATGAAGGGAGAAATATCCGGCCGCGAGCACCGCGATCGGGCCGATGGTGGAGTGCGCCGCGTTGTAAGCGACTGCACCCATGCGCGGTCCGAACGTGAAGAAGAGAAAGCTCAGATCGGGTGCAAGAAACAGAATGGCAAACCATTTCCAGCCGATGCCGAAATGCTGATACGCCGCCAGCGCGATGGCGAACAGCGCAAGCGCTTCCAGCCGCAGCAACGCGCGCGGTCCCCGATTCACGAAACCCGGTGGGATATGATCGTCCATTGCATGGCCCCGATGTGACGCGAAGCGAGACTAGCACGGACAAGCACTAATCGCGCGCGAGACCCTGCGCACCGAGCGCCTTCAGATAGGCGGCCCATTTCTTGTTGTGGTCGCGGCCGAGCTCGTGGAGCCAGTCCCAGGAATAGAGCCCGGTGTCGTGGCCGTCGTCGAAGAGGATGCGTACGGCGTAATTTCCCACCGGCTCCAGCCCCGTGATTTTCACGCTCTTTTTGCCGCCCACCGTCACCTTCTGGCTGGCGGCATGGCCCTGCACTTCGGCGCTGGGGCTTTCGATGCGCAGATATTCGGCGGGAAGCTGGAAACGGTCGCCGTTCTCGAAGGCGACGGTGAGCGTCGTCTTCGCCGGGTCGAGGCGGATTTCGCTGGGCCAGATATCGGTTCTCATGAACGTTCGGCTTCGGAAAGCTCGCGCGCTTCGCTTTCCAGCATGATCGGCACGCCGCCGCGGATGGGATAAGCCAACCCCGCTGCCTTGCTGACGAGCTCGTTCTTGGCGCGATC
>Ga0265314_10006088_pt1 | contig 10720 bp, 10 predicted proteins | sample 4126metaG_FD_203106 | JGI IMG/M metagenome (GOLD analysis project Ga0265314, IMG submission 203106) | Rhizosphere microbial communities from Carex aquatilis grown in University of Washington, Seatle, WA, United States - 4-1-26 metaG | ecosystem: Host-associated > Plants > Roots > Rhizosphere >... | reverse complement strand
CATGATGCTTCTTCCGCTTCGGGCTATGCTAGCATGGCTGACCTCGCGTGGTTGCCTCACCCCGGACTCAATCACCTCGTACTTAGCGCGAGGCTGTACAGAACACCGCGGATCGACATCTCGAGAAGTCCAGCCAGGAGTGTTATCTGATGCGGAAGGCAACCTGCTTCATCGACTCACTGCCGCTCAATCTCAGCCCGCTGGAAGGCAAATTCAAAGCGAAACGGACCGCCGTCCACGACACGCCCGAACTCGATGGGGATTGCGAACACCGCCGCGCCCGTCTGTCTGCCGGTCACGAAGTAGATGGCCCCGAAGCTCATGTTCAGCGTGCCGAGCGGCTCGGCGAAGACCAGATAGTCCGCCAGCCGCTCTTTGTACGTGCGTCCGGCTCTGTTCAGCTCCGCGATCTGCCGGTTGACGATTCTGATGTCGTCGATGTCTTTGGCGTAGGAAACGGTGCCATCGTCGGGGCCCGAGACAAGCACCGGCTCCGCAACTGCGCCTGGGGTGCCAGCGAGGGCGCGATCCACTTTGGAGTGCGTGCCCGCCGCGGCTAGAAACTCCCTGGGATTCAGTGCCTTCGCCTTTCCGGGAATGCCGTCGTGCTCCAGTGAGGCTTGCGCAGGGTCGACCTTGTAGGAATACTCGCCGCTTCGATTGCGCGCCATGAAGTATGCCCGAACGAGGTCCCCCATCTCGCTGAGACTGACGTAAACGGCAAGGTCTCCGGCTTCTATGGACTTGACCACCACTCCGCTGTTCGCGAATTTCGCACAGTGTGGCGCGCCCTCTTTCCACTGGTGGAGGCAGGCTGGCGCATTCGCCGGTTCGGGGTCGCTGAAGTCCAGGACCACCGGTCCCCCGTGATCTTCCGTGAGGCGAAAGTCGACCTTAACCTTGGCCTCGGAGGCTACCGGCTGCCAATCCAGTATGGCAGGCTGGAAACGGCATTTCTGCAAAGCGAGGACCGCCTGCTCATCGAGGTCCGGGTCGAGGCTCCGCACCACACGAATTCCCGTGGCTGAGCCGTCCGCGAGAATGATGATTCTGAGCAACACGGTACCCTGGAGGCCCGCCTTCTTCGCGCGCGCCGGGTACTGCGGATCAACTCTCTTGGTGAGCGCCGCCCGGGAAACGAAAGGGCGGTCGGCTACTTTCGGCGCCGTCTCCTGAGCCCTCAACTGAAACGCGGCGAACGCAGCCAGCAGAACGATCCGGTAACGAAGCGTATGTTGTCCCAACAGAGCAGTGTAGCCTCTTCAGATCTCGATAGAAACTTTCTATCGCTCCCATCCAAACTTTCTTGTAGCGCGGGTGGCCGCCTCTCCTTTACTGTGTAGTACTCGCCCTGTCTGCGAGCCAGTACCCCGTCTGTAAAGGGAGACCATGTTGATTCTCCGCTTCGTTGTAAGTGTGTTTTTATTGTGCTCTTCTGTTTGGGCTCAATCGGCCTCCGGGTCCGGAGCCGAAATGGCCGCCCTGAAAGCGGCCGTGAAGTCGTCCCAATCGGCGGGCGACAACGCGTGGATGCTGATCAGCTCCGCGCTGGTGCTGATGATGACCGGGCCGGGCCTCGCGCTTTTCTATTGCGGCCTGGTGCGGAAGCGGAACGTGCTCGGCACCATGATGCAGAGCTTCGGCATGATGGCCGTCGTCACGCTGCTGTGGGCCGTGTGCGGCTACAGCCTGGTATTCGGCGGCGGCAACCCGTTTATCGGCGATCTCCGCTTCCTGTTCCTGCACGGCGTCGGCGCCGACCCGAATCCCACCTACGCGCCCACCATCCCTCACCAGACCTTCATGGTGTACCAGCTCATGTTCGCCATCATCACGCCGGCGCTCATCGCGGGCGCATTTGCCGAACGCGTGCGGTTCAACGCCATGCTGATCTTCTCGGTGCTGTGGATGTTCCTGGTCTACTTCCCCATCGCGCACATGGTGTGGGGCGAGGGCGGCTTCCTAAACGCCTACTCGGGCGGCCGGTTCCCGGTTTTCGATTTCGCCGGCGGCACGGTGGTGCACATCAGTTCGGGCTTCTCGGCGCTGGTGACGGCGCTTTACATCGGCAAGCGGCAGAACTACCCGCACGAGAAGATGGCGCCGCACAACCTGGTCCTCAGCTTCATCGGCGCGTGCCTGCTGTGGGTGGGCTGGTTCGGGTTCAACGCGGGCAGCGCGCTGGCGGCGTCCTCGCTCGCGACCAGCGCGTTCGTGGCGACGCACTTCGCTTCCGCCGCGGGAGCGGTCTCCTGGATGGTGGCGGAGAGAATCCGCAACGGAAAAGCCAGCGCGCTGGGCGCCATCTCGGGCGCGGTGGCGGGACTGGCGACGGTCACGCAGGGGGCGGGCTTCGTGCAACCGTTCAGCGCGATCCTGATTGGCCTGGTGGCGGGGGCGATGTGCTTCCTGATGGTCTCGGTGGTCAAAGAGAGGTTCCATTACGACGATTCGCTGGACGTGTTCGGGGTCCACGGCGTGGGCGGACTGATGGGATGCATACTCACCGGAGTGTTTGCGACCAGGGCCGTGAACTCGGCGCTGAAGCTGGCCAACGGCCAGGCGGCGCCGCTCGGCTGGATCGATGGCAACCCGATGCAGGTGGTGAATCAGCTCATCGGCGCGGGCATCGGGATCGGCCTGGGCGTGGTGGGCACGCTCGTCGCGCTCAAGCTCACCTCGCTGTTCGCGCCGCTACGCATCTCGGAGCGGGAAGAGGACGCCGGCATGGACCTGACGCTGCACGGCGAAGAAGGGTACAATTTCGAGGCGTAGCCCTATGTTCAAAATCGAAGCGATCATACAGCCCTTCAAGTTGGACGCCGTGATGGAGGCCCTCAAAGCCGGCGGCGTTGACGGTATCACGGTGCTCGAAGTGCGCGGCCACGGCCGCCAGAAAGGCCACAAAGAGGTGTACCGCGGCCGCGAGTACAACGTGGACCTGCTGCCCAAGGTCATGCTCCAGATGGTGGTCACCGCCGCCCGCAAGGACGAAGTGATCCACACGCTCACCGAGGCGGCGCGCACGGGCGCGATCGGCGACGGGAAGATCTTCGTTTCCGAGGTCGCCGAGGCGATCCGTATCCGCAACGACGAGCGTGGCGAGGCGGCGCTGTAGGACAAGCTTCAGCTTGTCCCAGCGATGTCCGCGCTGGCGCTCGACCAGGGCCATTTCTCAATCCCGCCCACGAGCCCAGCCGCCACCGGGTTGAACTCGATGTAGCGCATGATGCGCTGAAACTCGGTCTCGTTCCGGGCCCAGTGATCGTAGGATTCGTGCTGCCAGAACCGCTCGCCTACCCGGCCCAGGAGCCGATTGGCCTCTCGGGCCGTGGTTCCCTTGATCCATTGCGTGATCTTGGTTGCCGGCGCGGCTGGTTCCAGCAGCACATGAACGTGGTTGGACATCACCACAAAAGCAGCCAGCCGGTACCAGTTCATCTCGCTCTCACCACGGCGAAGAGTCGAGACGACCATGGCAGCCACTCCCGGGTTGCGCAACCACATAGGGCCGGTGGGTGCGGCGTCCAACAGGGAATCTAACGCGCGAAACGCCTGACCGGCCGTGGCCTGCTCGGACGGTTCTGATGGCTGCTTCAGCAGGCTGGCCGGGAGCGAGCCGTGTAGCCTCCAGGTAATGAACAAGGCAGCGCCGTCGGGCTGCCAGTGAGGCAAGTGCCGCTGGTAGTAGGCCATGGTAGGACAAGCTTCAGCTTGTCTTACAAACCTGTTGGCGGTAGACGGCCAAACTCTCAAGAAGACAGAGAGACAAGCTGAAGCTTGTCCTACTTGAGCTGCCACCACAGGAACGACAGCGTGTCGGCGCGCTCGTCGATCTGGGAGGTCAGCGCTTCGCCGCGCGAATGGCCGGCGTGGGTATCGTAGCGTAGCATCACGGGCAGGCCCGAAGCCGAGGACGCCTGCACCAGGGCCGTCATCTTGCGCGCGTGCAACGGCGCCACCCGGGTGTCGGAATCGCCGGTCACGAACAGCACCGCCGGGTACTTCACGCCCTGCTTCACATGCTGGTACGGCGAGTAGGCGTAGAGCCACTTGAACTGCTCGGGATCGCTGGCGGAGCCGTATTCCGGCACCCACCATTTGGCCACCAGGAACTGGTCGTAGCGAAGCATATCGAGCAGCGGATAGGTGCAGACCACCGCGCGGAACAGGCCGGGCTGCTGGGTCATGGCCGCGCCCACCAGCAGGCCTCCGTTCGAGCCGCCATAGATCCCCAGCCGGGCCGGGCTGGTGTAACCGCTTTGGATGAGCCACTCGGCCGCCGCGATGAAATCGTCGAAGACATTCTGCTTGTTGGCACGCATTCCGGCCAGGTGCCATTTCTCGCCGAACTCGCCTCCGCCGCGTAGCGACGGCACCGCAAACACCCCTCCGCGCTCCGCCCACAGAACCGCCTGGGCGCTATACGCCGGCGTCATGCTGATGGTGAAGCCGCCGTAGCCGGTGAGGAACACGGGGTTGGAGCCGTCGAGCTTGAGCCCCTTACGGTACAGCAGAAACATCGGCACCTTGGTGCCGTCTTTCGAGGCGTACCAGACCTGCTTGAGCTCGAGCTTGCGGGCGTCCAGCGGCACTTCGGGTTCGGCCCAGGCCGCAATCGTTCCGGCCACCGGATCGTAGCGCCACACCGAGGGTGGCGTGGGGAAGGACTCGAAGCGGAAGAACGCCTCCTTGCCGCCCCACTGTCCCGAGAGGCCGCCGGAGGTCCCGATCGGAGCCGGCAGTGGCAAGTGGCCCAGGCGCTTCCCGTCAGGGCTGAAAATGTGCGTCAGCGACGACACATTGTGCACGCAGGTGACGAAGACCTTGCCGGCCGCCAGACTGAAGTGCTCGATGGCGTCGGGGCCGGCGGGCACGATCTCCTTCCAGTGCTCCGGCGCGGCGTTCTTCAAATCGATGGCGAGCATGCGGCCGTTGGGCGCTTTCCAGTTGGTCTGGACGAACAGCGTCCCGCCCCCGACTTGTCCGAGGAAGCGCGCCGGGATGCCCCGGATCACCGGCCGGATAGGCCCGCCCGCGGCCAAATCCTGAACGTGAATCTCGCACTCGTCGGCGGCGCTTCCGTGTACGACGTGGATGACCAGGTAGCGGCCATCCTCGGAAACCGAGGGGCCGACAGAGTACTCGGGGCCGTAGCCCTCGCCGAAGATCTGGCTGTCCTTGGCGGGATCCGCGCCGAACGCGTGGTAGTAGACTCGGTCTGTGTCGGTGTGGCGGCCGTAGAAGAAGCCCTTGCGATCGGGCCGCAGCGCCACGGAGTAGCGCCCGCGCGCCAGCTTGTCGGCCAGTTCCTTGCCGGAATCGACATCGAGCAGCGTGACGGAGACTTCGTCCTGGCCACCCTGCCGCTGGCCATAGGCGACCAGCTTTCCGTCGGGCGTCACGTCCATGAGCTCGAGCGAAGTGTTGCGGTCGGCGGGTGCGGCCAGAACGCGGTCCTTGCCGCCTTCATGCACGAAGAGCGCGGCCTGTTCCTGGTTCGCCGCGCGCCGCAGGAAGAAAATGCGGCCGCCCGCCGGCACGGGAGTATGCGTGTCGTCGAAGCGCATCAGCTCGCCGAGGCGTTTGCGGATCGCCTCGCGGTCCGGAATCTTGTCGAGCAGGGAGCGAGCGTAGCCGTTCTGCTTCTCGATCCAGGCGCGCGTCTGGGGGCTGTTCTGGTCCTCGAGCCAGCGGTAAGGGTCGGCGATCTTGACGCCGTGAATTACATCGGTGACTTTGTCGGTGTGCGTCGGGGGCGGCGTCTGGGCCGCGAGGGACAGTGCCGCACATAGCAGCAAGCAGGCTCGCATCGAATCCTCCACTAGCCCGATCTTCTCATAGGCTTCGGGGGAGATTGGTCCGCCTGCTCACGCGCGCGGTTCGATGCTGGTGTCAAACCGCGTGGCGCAGGCTTCAGCCTAATGCCGCATCGTTTTTGCCGTGGGGCGGCCCCACACTCCGATGCACAATCCCCGGTTTCGGGAAAGCTATGTGGCGCAGGCTTCAGCCTGCCGTGTCGGCACTCTTGCCGACACACGGGCGTCGAGAGAGTCTCGCCGCGGCACGCAAGAGTGCGTGCGCCGCAAGAAGCCCCATCCACAGTCCAGGGCCACACGGCGTCTGGTATGCTCAGGTTTCCATGACGAATCAACACCTCGCCGCAGTCGCCCTGGTGGTATGCGCACCGTTTGTGGCTGCCGCGCAGGAAGAGAAAGTAGACCTCTCCGTCGTCAACCGCATCCGGACCGAGGCCTTCGAACGGTCCAAGGTCATGGACCACCTCTTTTACCTGACCGACGTTTACGGACCGCGCGTCGCGGATTCGCCGAACTACCTCAGCGCCGCCGGCTGGGCCGTCAAGCAGCTCCAGGAGTGGGGTCTCGCGGACGCCAGGCTCGAGAAGTGGGGCACGTTCGGCCGGAGCTGGACCTGGACCCGATTCGCCGCCCACATGACCGAGCCGCAGCAGACCTCGCTTATCGGCGTGCCGCTGGCCTGGTCGCCCGGAACTAACGGGGTGGTGACCGGAGAGGTGATCCTGGCACCGATGCGCAGCGTCGAAGACGGCGTGAAATACAAAGGCACGCTGCGGGGCAAGATCGTATTCATCGAAGAGCCGCGCGAGTTGAAGCTTCACCTGGAGCCCGATGCCAAGCGCTGGAGCGATGCCGACCTGGCGGCCCGCGCGCTGGCTCCGGAGCCCGGCGAGCCGGAGCGCTTTGGACCCCCGGCACCCCCGCGGCGTCCCGGCGACCCGCCACCGCCCACCCGCGAGCAGCAGCAGGAAACTCGCAATAAGCTCAACGAGTTTCTCAACCAGGAAGGCGTGCTGGCCGTGGTTACCCCAGGCTATGCCGGCGATGACGGCACGGTGTTCGCAGCCGCCGCCGGCTCGCACGACACGAAGAATCCGCTGCCGCCCACGAGCATCGCGCTCGCGAGCGAGCACTACAACCGCATCGCCCGGTTGGTGGAGAAGAAAATCCCGGTCAAGATGGAACTGGAAGTTCGGGCGCGCATTCTGGAAGACAATCCGGAAGGCGTGAACGTGGTGGCCGACCTGCCGGGCGGCCCCAAGAAGGACGAAATCGTGATGCTCGGCGCGCACCTGGATTCCTGGCAGGCAGGCACCGGCGCTACCGACAACGCCGCGGGCTGCACCGTCGTCCTGGAGGCCATGCGCATCCTCACCGCGCTGAACCTCAAAATGGACCGCACCGTGCGTATCGCGCTTTGGGATGCCGAAGAGGAAGGGCTCATCGGCTCCCGCGAGTACGTGAAGTTGCACTTTGCCGACCGGGAGACCATGCAGCTCAAACCCGAGTACGCCCGGCTCTCCGGCTACTTCAACCTCGATAACGGGAGCGGCAAGATCCGCGGCGTCAATCTTCAGGGGAACGACATGATGCGGCCTATCTTCGAGGCCTGGCTGGCGCCGTTCAAGGACCTGGGGGTCTCGACCATCACCATCCGCAACACCGGCAGCACGGACCACGTCTCGTTCGACGCTGTCGGCCTGCCGGGATTCCAGTTCGTTCAGGACCCGCTCGACTACATGAGCCGCACGCATCACTCGAATATGGACGTCTACGACCGCGTGCAGAAGGCCGACCTGATGCAGGCGGCGGCCATCATGGCTGCGGTGGTTTACGATGCCGCCACCCGGCCCGACATGCTGCCGCGCAAGCCCATGCCGAAGCCCCAGCCGAAGCCTGAGCCTGCGAAGTAAGCTGGGCGTATGGATACGGCCAGCCGCGTGCGATGGTCGGTTCTGGCGCTGCTGGTTGTATCGATTTTCATCAACTTCATCGACCGCAGCAATCTGTCAGTGGCCGTAACGGACATCGAGAAGGAACTCTCGCTCGACGACCGGCAGGCGGGCCTGCTGCTAAGCGGCTTTTTCTGGACGTACGCCCTGTTCCAGATCGCCGCGGGCTGGCTGGTGGACCGCTACAACGCGTACTGGGTCTATGCGGCGGGCTTCCTGCTCTGGTCGGTCGCGACCGCCCTCACCGGTTTTGGGGTCGGCTTCGCGGTTCTGTTCGGCTTGCGGCTGGTTTTGGGCGCCGGCGAATCGGTCGCTTATCCTGCCTATTCGCGCATCATTTCGGACGATTTTCCCGAGCGGCGGCGCGGGCTCGCCAACGCGCTGCTGGATGCCGGATCGAAGGCCGGGCCGGCGGTGGGCACGCTGCTGGGCGGGCTGATCGTCGCGCGATTCGGCTGGAGGCCGCTGTTCTTCGGACTGGGATTCGGAGCGCTGGTGTGGCTCATCCCATGGTCTCTGGAGGCGCGGCGAGTCGGCGCCGAGCGGCCCGCGGGGCGAGCGCGGGCGAGCGGGCCTGGGTTCCTCGAGATCGCCTCGAAGCGCGACGCCTGGGGCACCTTCCTGGTCCTGTTCGGCGGCAACTACGCCTGGTTTTTCATCCTGACCTGGCTGCCCGCATACCTCGAAAAGGAACGCGGCTTTTCGAAGGCACAGACCGCGATCTTCGGCTCGCTGCCGTTTTGGGGACTGGCTGCCATGGCGGTCGCGGCGGGATGGGCGTCGGACCGCCTCATCGCCGCCGGCTATGGCGTCTCGCGGGTGCGCAAGACGTTCGCCGTCGCGGGTCTGCTGACCACGACGCTGATCCTGCCTGCCTCCATGCTTCGAAACCACGGCGCGGCAGTGGCGCTGCTCACGGTGGGGTGCCTGTCCTACGGCCTCTATTCCTCCAACGTCTGGGCGATCACACAGACGCTGGCCGGTCCGGCGACTGGAAAATGGACCGGAATGCAGAATTGCGTCGGCAATTTAGCCGGGATCGCCGCCCCTTACGCCACCGGATTAATTAAGTTCTATTCTGGTCATTTCTTTTATGCCTTCGCCGCGGCATGTTTCTGGCTCGTAGTCGCCGCTTATGCATGTTTGTTCATGATTGGAAGAGTCGAACCGGTACGGTGGCGAAGCTGAAAGCGCGGCTGGACCTCGAAAAAAGATTGCTTTTCACGGTGAATAAGAGTATAACCAGATGCACAATGACCAGAAAGACCATTCTGGTGGTCGACGATGAGCCGCGCATCCGCTCCTTGGTCAAGAGTGTTCTAGCTAAGCGGCGCCACCGCATCATCGAGGCCTCCGACGGCGTTGAAGCCCTGGGCATTGTGGGGCAGCCAAAGGTCAGAATCGACCTTCTCCTCACCGATATCGTCATGCCTGGGATGGACGGTATTGAACTTGCCCGGCGGACTGCTTCTCAGTCGCCGAAGGTACGCGTCATCTATATGTCCGGAAAGTGCGAAGCGGACGCCGTCCGCCTGGACATGGAAAGAAGGGGTTTCGGCTTTGTGCGGAAGCCCTTCGATATCGGCGAGCTGGACGCTAAGGTAAGCCAGTCGCTGGCCAAAGCGCCGCGGCACCCCTAGGACGGCTCAGTCCTTGGTCAGATCCGTCGAGGCTGCGCTCCGCTCGATCCGCTTCAAATCCGCCAGTCTCTTTTCCAGGCCCCGGATCTCACGTCGCAGCGCCGGCAGGTCGGCTGGGGCCGTCGTCCTGGAAGCGACACGCAGAACGGCCACGCTTTCATCCTCATCCGCGGGTGGCGCCGGCTTGGCCGGGGAGCGCTGTTCCTTCGGTTGGTGGCCATTGACGGGCTCGCCCTGCCCATCCTCCCACCACACCGTGGAATCAACGGCATACTTGGCGATCAGATCCATCAGAACGTGCACGTTCGAGGCCTCATCCTTGCTGAAGCGCCGCGTCTCGCCGGAGAAGGACATGGTGGCCTCGTCCAGGCTGATCCGGTAGTTGTCCGATGCGCCCGCACGGTAAAGGCTTCCGTCAGCTTTTTCGCCGTTCGAAATCACCCAGGTCAGCTCATGCTTTATCGAGTTCCAGGTGACCGATTCGAGCCGGCGCGACGGCTCCGCGTTCTCGGGCTCTTCCTGCTGGGCAGGAAGCAGGTTTGGCGCGCGCTCCTGGTTTTGCGCGCTCCGCCGCTCCTGCGCGCAACCGATGGCTGGCAGCGCCAGCAACGCCGCCAGGCTGAGATGAACTGCCGATCGCATAGTTTGCCCCCTCCGAGTGGTTACCGCCTACAGATATGATTCCGTCACCCGCCCGGAGGTTGCCGACTTGTCCCAGAAAACCTTTACGCGCGGTTTACAGGTCCTTACGGCAGGCCGGTCGCGGCGGGAGTCTTACAGAGTAGGAGAGAAAACATGAAACCCATGAAAACCGTACTGACTGCCATAGGGGTGGCCGGATTGGCCGCCGGAATGGCATTCGCACAGGCTCCGCAGGGTAGCGCCGCCGCCCATCCCCATCGGATAGAGGGCCGCCGCGCGATGCGACGGAAGATGATGATCGGCTACCTGGGGCTGACGGACCAGCAACAAACCCAGGCCAAGGCGATCTTTTCGAGCGCGCACCAGTCCGCGCAGCCGCTCCGCCAGCAGCTCAAGCAGGTCCGCGCGGACTTGCATGCGGCGATACGGGCGGGCCAGCCGGTCAACGATCTCGCTGCCAGCGAGGGCAAACTCCGCGGCCAACTGATCGCCATTCGCGCCAGCGCCGCCGAGCAGTTTCGCGGCCTGCTCACTCCAGGACAGTTGCAGAAACTCCAGGATCTCCACGCCAAGCGCAGCTAGCGCAGGCGCCCAAACCAAACAAGATGGGCCACGAATGAACACGAATGCACACGAATGGAACCAAGCGCCTTATTCGTGTGCATTC
>Ga0265314_10006087_pt1 | contig 10720 bp, 7 predicted proteins | sample 4126metaG_FD_203106 | JGI IMG/M metagenome (GOLD analysis project Ga0265314, IMG submission 203106) | Rhizosphere microbial communities from Carex aquatilis grown in University of Washington, Seatle, WA, United States - 4-1-26 metaG | ecosystem: Host-associated > Plants > Roots > Rhizosphere >... | reverse complement strand
AGCAACCGGGAATTGCCCCATTTGGCCGATGAAACGGAGTCCAGACCATGAAGACGACGACCGAGAGCAAACGAGGAGAAACGAAGATGGCCGCGCAATGGGTCCGCTCAAGAGATGTCGTGTGGGACGAGATTGACGGTGAAGCCGTCCTGATCAGCACATCCGAGCAGAAAACCTGGGTGCTGAACGCCACCGCGTCGATTATCTGGAAATGCTGCGATGGCACGATATCCATCGAGGCTCTTGCGCGGCGGATTGCGCGCGAATGCGGCCGCGAAGCCAGCCGGGTGAAATCAGAACTGCTCGATTTCTGCCGTGAAATGGAGCAGCGCGGCTTGTTCATGGGTGGCCGCGTGGCAGGCGCGGCTTGCGGGGAAAGCACCCTTGGTTCTTTCTGCTTCAAGGGGTTTTCGATGCCGCCGCTGATCAAGATGGAGAGCCTGAGCCTGGGAATTCGCGGGCGACCATCGCCACGAAACGTTTCTGGTCAATAAGTGCAGAGGGCTCAACGCCAGGAAAATGCGACTGCCAATTCCTCACCCGCCCCTCAAGATATGTGCATGACGCCATCGGTACTTCTGAACATCCATGGATCTCCAATCCAATTCAGCGGCCTGAAAACAAGCGCCCTTCTTTCCCGATTAGGCGCGGTTGGCGTTAAAGCGGGCCGAGGCAACGCGGCGCTTTTCGTCCAATTCGTATCAAGCCTCCGCGGCTTTCGAGAAAAGGGTTTTCAGGAAACATCGTCGCGATTGCTGCTGGGCGACAGGTTCGCGCTCGATTATTCCCAGCGGATCATGTACTTCCCGCTTCGCGCGAGCATTCGAACGGGCAACTCAACGCGCCAGGGGCAACATTTTCTATTGCCGCGCGCGGTTTTCTTTTCGCTCAGCCTGCTTTATGAGATGAACGCATCCATTCCAGCATCGATTGCCGGTCTTTACCTGCACGCTTCCGCGGTCGAAACGCGCAAGGGCGCGCTTGTGTTTTGCGGCGAGAGCACATTTGGGAAATCCACGATTTCCGAAAAACTGCTGACGCCGTTTCCGAAACTAGAAGATGACCAGACGCTGATCCGGATGCGCGCCACACCTTGTGGAACAAAGCCGGAAGTTCTTATTTTTCGCAAATCAAACCGCCGTTTGAAAGACGCGGTGCCGCTTGCGGGGATATTCTGGCTGAAAAAAAGTCCTTTGTTCGCGATCGAGCCGATGGATCGTGCCACGTTTGCATCGAAGATTTTTTCGCCGATGGTCAATTGGACCGAACCGCAGGCGGTCATTCGCCGGCTGAAACTCTTGCGGGCTCTGCTCGATGCAGTGCCGTGCGCCGAATTGAGTTTCGCGAAAGAATCTGCGCCGCTGATCAAACTGCTGCGGGATAGCGGTTTCGCTTGATTGATTTTTTTGTTTTTCTTCGCAACAGATACCCTTCCCTGTCGACCTATTTATGAAACACAAGCAATGCGGCGGATATTTCGCCACACACGGCATATCGTCGGGTTTGCGACAAGGGAATTCCTGGCCACTACACAGGAGGAGGATCGCCCATGGACTTTTTCTGGAAACACGCGCCCAAAATTGCATTCTCTGCCGTCGCCGCGAGCTGTGCGACGGGTCTCGTTGCACAAGACCTGTATTTGAAGGCCAACGCCCCTCCGGATCTCACGCTCGAAATCAGACGGATCTTCGATGACTTGAAACGTCGCCCCAGCCCGAATTATCCCTATGGCGAACCGGCCACTGCCGCTCTCAACTATGAAGCCGCCGGTGGACGGCTGGAAGTCGCCACCATCACATTCGATCCGATCGCGCAACACGCGGCGCACCCGGTTCCCGCGAGACCCGTTGTCACGGGCAAAGCGCTGCTCGATCCGGAGATTATCGAAGAGCGCGCGGTGCTTGGAAATGTGAACGTGGTTTCCGTTAATGCCGAACCCGGCCGGAACGTGCTGAGGTTTGAGATGCCTGCGCTGAAATTCATGAAATTGGTGCGCGTTGAAATTTTTCGCGACGACGCGCAAACTACGGTTCCGAATGTGCGGCCCTATGCCACCGTGGTATATAGCGACGATCCGGATTCGCCAGCGGGCGATTCGATTTCTGTCGGCACCGAGCCCGCTCCGGCGCAGACATTCTTTGACACAGTTGTCGAAGCGCGCAAATCCTACACATACCGCCTTCGCGCTGTGGCCCGCATGATCGTTCAGCCCGAAAAACAGTCTGCATTCACCGATGCGCACGGAAATGCAGCGATCCGCATTGTTCGCGCGCCGGAGGCGGTTCAGCGCGCGAGCGAGAAATCGCCCGTATTCATGAGCGACATGAGCGATGCAAAAAACATTCTATCCGCGTCGAATTGCGACGTGAGATTTTCCGGACTCATCGGCGATATTTCTCCCGAAGGCGTCCCACCTGAGCGCCGCCGAACGGATTACAAAGCTGCGTTCAGCGTCCGGGTCTGGTTGCGGCAGGAGTGGAAGGACGTCAGTCTTCAAGTGGCACCGGGCGAGCGATTGAAAGGCACGGTACTGCTGCGAAATCCGGAAACCAATCGCCTCGACGCCATAGACTTCGACACTGGTTTGGAATTGACGGAAGTGAAACGGGATCAAATTCGCCGCTCAATCAAGGTAGAGGAACCACGGCTCAATTCCGCCGGCGATCCGAAACTCGATAAGTCCGGCCGCGTGATCATGGAATCGCGCGAGAAAGACAGCGAGCCCATTCCAAATGAAACCGCGGTGCTCCGCGACCTGCCGAGCGACAAGGTGATCGAAATTCCGAAGGCCATCGGCGCAGCCAGATCAAATGCGCGTTCGCGCTAAAACAAATCGTGCAAATGAAAACCGCCGGCACGCCGGCGGTTTTAATGCAGAATGCCCGCCTGAAACTATTTGAAAAGGTTCATGACTTTATCGCGCGACCAGTTGCAGCCGATGAAACCCAGATGGCCGCCGCGCGGTAGCACGGTTACTTTGCTGGGCGGAATGTCGCGTTCGATGAATTTCAGCAGCGTCGCGTCGTTCAACGGATCGTCTGCGGTCAGCACCGCGTGTACGTTGTCGCCGCAGCCCTGCAGCAACTTGTAGAGGTCGCCAAATTCCCACAAATCCTGCAGGCTTTTTACGCGGCCCTGTTTGTTCCAATACGGGTAAACGACCTGCTCAATGAATCGCGTGAACTGATGCTTACTCTTTTCATCCGACTTCTTGCTGTCATCTTTGGGAGGATCTGGAAGTTTGTATTGATACTGGTCGCGCGAACATGTGATGGCGTCGGCGAGGTCTTCGCGAAAGACATACCCGATTCCCGCACGCATCAGCGATGCGGAGAACGGAACCGCTTTTCCGGTCGGCACTGGCTCGGCGCCTTTCAATTTGAGCAAATCCAAAAATCCAAAGCGCTGACGGTCTTCGTCATAGTATTTATCAAGAAGCGTCGCGGAGCACTGCATGCTGACCGGCGGCGAGAAAACAAGCACGCGGTCGGGAACAATTTTCAGCTGCCCTTCCTTGGCCAGTTTCGCGAAGTTCAGCGCCAGAATTCCGCCGTAGCTCGCACCGATCAGGCCCAGCTTCGTCACTTTTCCCTTCACGTCCGGATGATCGAGAAACGCGCGAATGACATTTGCGGCAATCCACGCTTCCATCTGAATATTGCCGCAGACGCCATGGCCGGAGCACTCATTAAAGGAGGAGCGGAAGACCGAATCGAAGACCAGCACGTGGCAGCCGGCCTCCTGCAATTGTGCTTGCCACAATCGCGCGAGCGGATCTTTGCTTTTGGAAGTCAGTCCGAGGAAAATCACCGCGAGAGGCGCGGGGTCGGGCTGCAGTATCGCGCGAACTGAAATCTCTTTTTTGAAGCCGTCGATATTCGTGAGCTTGATCTTGCGCTCATCTTTAACGTCCGGCTTCTTGAAACTGTTCATCGACGTCACCGTCGCGTAGAGACCGTCGTCGATCATGTAGTCGAAGTCGGATGCTCCTGCACTCACCCCTTGCGACGTCGGCAACGGCGATGCAAGTGGCGCTTCGATGGCCCATGAAACTGAATATAGAAACGATATAGCCAGCAGAACGCGTGATAGGACGCGGTATTTAAAACCTGTCATCTGTTTTCCTTGCGACAAAAAAGCGACGCGGCGAAGCGCTGCCCTGGCCATCCCCCGATCATACATGTTGTCTTGGCGTCGCAATTTGTCTCAAAATCAGACGAATTCAAGAACTATTTACTTCGAACTTTTTGTTTTTTCAAACTCGCTCAACGTGCATGCTTTTTCCGGTTAAATACGTCCGGCGGGAATTGAAATTCTCGCTTTTTTGCGGCGGGCGAGTAAAACTAAAGGCTTGATATGAAGGTCATCGTGACGGTCACCGCCGGCCCGGCTCAAGGGCGCGCATTCACCTTTGAAGAGCCGGATTGTTTTCTGTTTGGACGAACAAGGGACGCGCGCGTTTCGCTGCCCAACGATCCCTATGTTTCGCGCCAGCATTTCCTGCTGGAGATCGCACCGACCACCTGCCGCGTGACCGATCTTGAAAGTAAGAACGGCACCTTCGTCAACGGTATTCGCTACGGCGGACGCAAAGCTCCCGAACTCGGCATGCGCACCGCGCCGGGCGGTGCAAGCGAGTGCCGGATCCAGAGCAACGACGAGATCGTCGTGGGCGACACGCGCATGCGCGTGGTCATCAACGCCCCGTCGGCGTCGGACACCACCGTTGATGTGGAGGACGATGACGGCTCGGCCAAGACCATCCAGGAATCGATGCATCACGCGGGGAAACCGGCCGTAAAGGATTCGCCGCCCGCTGCGCCACTGCCGCCGCATCCGGCGGATCCACTGCTTTCATCGATGAAAACCATCGTCGAGCCGCTCGCCGAACAGCAGACGGTTGTCGCGGACGGGCCGGAGAGCGATTCGGGGCGAATGGCTCCGGCGGGCGAAGTGGAAGACCTGCTTGAACTCGACGATGCGCCGCCGATTCCCGGCTACCGCTTGACGGCGGTGCTCGGCCAGGGCGGTATGGGCAAAGTGTATAAAGCCGTCGACCTTCGCAACGGACGCGAAGTGGCGATCAAGGCGCTGATGCCGCAAGTTTCGATGAGCTTCAATAATTACCGCGCGTTTCACCGCGAAATCGAAGTGACGCGGCAGTTATTCCATCCCAACATTGTCGAATTCATCGGCGTCGGCAAAGTCAAAGGCGCGTATTTCTGCGTACTGGAATTCGTGAAGGGCATGGACCTGCGGCACTATGTCAGCAGCCGCGGCGGGATATTGAAACTCCCGGAAGCAGTGCCGCTCATGCTCGGCACGCTGGCGGGTCTCGGCTACGCGCATCGCAAATCCATCATGATGCAGGGCACGGGACGCACGAATGTTTTCAAAGGCATCGTGCATCGCGATCTAAAGCCGGAGAACATTTTGCTGCAACAGAACGGCAGTGAATGGATTCCCAAGGTCGCGGATTTCGGCTTGTCGAAGAGTTACGAATCGGCAGGCATGACGGATATGACGATGGCGGGCGTCGCCGGCACCCCGGCGTACTGGCCTCGCGAACAGATTACGCACTACCGGTTCCTGCATCCGGCGACGGATGTGTTTTCAATCGCCGCGGTGTTTTACGAAATTTTGACCGGCGAATGGGCCCGCCCCGGCCTGAAGCAGCGCCTCGAAAATTGCCGGAACGCCGGCCGCGTGCCGCAGATTTCGGATTACATCCGCGTCATCGGCGACAACCCGATCAAGCCGATCCGGGAATTGAACCCCAATATTCCGGCGCCGGTCGCGGAAGTTTTCGATCGAGCGTTGCGCGAAACTGAAGTGCCGGTCGATGAATCAGAGATGCGGCGCATCCTGACAGAATTGCGCTATCGTGACGCGAGTGTTTTTCACGACATGCTCGCGCAGGCGTTGAAAGACAGCGGTTTCAACATTTAGGCAAAAAGCGGAGCACCTTTACGCCATGTCCGCGAACGAAGACCAGACGCTCTCACTTCCCGCAGGCGCCGGCGGGCCGCATGAAACTCCTCCTCGTGAAGATCTGACGCTTTCACATCCCGGCGGCGCGCGCGAAGAAGCCGGCACGCTATCGCTTCCCGCGAAGCGCGACGCCGAAGGCACCCTCTCCCACCCCGGCGTCCGCGAAGCTGCGACCGTCGTGGACCGCGAAAGCGATGCGCTGTCCGGTGCGGGACTGTGGCAGGTGGGTGATATCGTCGACGACAAATACGACGTGACGGGAATCATCGGCAAAGGCGGCATGGGCATCGTGTACAAAGTGCTGCACCGCGAATGGAACATTGAGATGGCGGTAAAAACGCCGCTGCCGAATCTCGTCAAAGACGCGCAGGCGCGCGCGCGATTTTTTCGCGAAGCGCAGACGTGGGTCGACCTTGGCTTGCATCCGAACATCGTCCAATGCTGGTACGTTCGCGAACTCGGCGGCCTGCCGCGCGTTTTCGCCGACTACATTTCCGGCGGCAGCCTGAAGCAGTGGTGCCAGAACGGAAATGTTCCGCCCGGCGATTGGGCGAAGATCATCGATCTGATCGTGCAGGCATGCGACGGTTTGGACTACGCGCACGAGCGCGGCGCTGTACATCGCGATGTGAAGCCAGGCAACATGCTGATGACGCCCGACGGCCGGCTCTGCGTCACCGATTTTGGACTGGTGAAACTCGCCGGCGTGGAAGACATCGCGTCAAGCCCCGAGTCCTCTGCGCAGGAAGCGAAATCGGAATCGGGCGATTCGGCGATGCTCACGCTGACCGGTTCGGTCCTCGGCACGCCCGAATATGGAGCTCCTGAACAATGGGGCGAAGCGCGCCACGTCGACGCACGCGCGGATATCTACGCGCTCGGCATCGTCATGTACGAATTGTGCTGCGGGCGGAGGCCATTTGACGATGGCAGCCATCGCGAAGGCGTGCAGGCGATCATCGGACGGCACTTGTCGAGCGCCGCGGCCGATCCGCGCAGTTTCCGCGCCGATTTGCCCGAGAGGCTCGCACTGATCTGCCTGAAATGCCTGGCGAAAAAGCCCGAGCAGCGCCCGCAAAGCATGCGCGCGATGCGCGACGAATTGGCTGAGATTTACGGTGGCATCACCGGGCAGAAATTTTCGCGTGCAGTTCCAAAAGCCACCGAAGCGCGCGCGGCGGCATTGAACAATCGCGCCGTGTCGATGTGGGACTTGAGCCAGCCGGACGCGGCGCTGGCGGGCTGGCAGGAGGCGCTGAAACTCGACCCGCATCATCCCGAGGCGCTGTACAACAAGTCGCTGCTCGAATGGCGCTCGGGAAAAATCACGGACTTGGACGCCGATGAGCGTTTGCGCGCGGTTCACGATTCGCAGAAGCACGCGCAATTTTACCTGGGGCTTCTGGATCTCGAACGCCTCGCTGCGAAGGAGGCGGAGACGGGCATTACGGCGGCGCTCGAACATCCCTTGCTGGCACAGGACGGCAGCGCCTGGCGCGCGCTGGGGCACGCGCAGATGTCGCAGGAAAAATTCGATGAGGCCGCTGTTTCGTACGGCAAAGCGCTTGAAAAAATGGAGCGCGACGGAGTAGCGCGAAATTGCCACGATCTCGCGCGCGCGAAAACGCGCATTCGACAGGGCGAAATTGCTTTTCCCAACCGGCATTGCGTGCGCACCATCGACAAGCACAGCGGTTCGATGCGCGCGCTGGCGATTACGCCCGACGGCGGACACGTGCTGGGCGCGCGCGGCGATTTCATGCTCTGCCTGTGGGACTTGCCGTGGGGTTCCTACGTGCGCGGCTACGCGCATCCGAAAGAAATCAATGCGGTGGTTCTAACGCCCGACGGGATGCGGATCGTGACTGGCGGCGGCGACGCTGAATTGCATTTCTGGGACATCGGCACCGAGCGGCGCCTCGAAAACTTTTACGGCCGCGGGCACGTGGGCTCAGTCCGCGCTCTGTCGATGGCGCCGGATGGTTCGTTCGCGCTCTCCGCGGGCACAGACAAATCGGTGCGGCTCTGGCGCATCCCCGATGGCGCGCTGATCGCGACGTACCGCGATCACGAGGAATCGATCGAGGCCGTTGAAATCATGCCCGACGGCCAGTACGCCATTTCCGCCGGCGACGACATGGTCATTCGTTACTGGGATCTGAATGCCGGAACGTGCGCGACGAAATTTGACGCCACGGTTCGCAAAAAGTGGAAATCGCTCGCGGTCTCGCCGGATGGCAGCAAGATCTTCGCCGGGGGCGGCGACGGTTCGCTGTGCATGTGGGACGCGAACACGTTTCAGCACCTCAAATCGTTCAAAGGCCATAGCGGCAACGTGCTCGCCGTAAAAATCACGCCCGACGGAAAGTATGTCGTCTCCGGCGGCGACGACCGAACCATGCGTTTATGGGACATGGCGAGCGGCCGGTGTCTGCGCACGTTCACGGGACACACCGGACCGGTTCAGGCACTGGCGCTGACCCCTGACGGGCGCGCCGTGTTTTCGGGAGCGCTTGAAAATCAGAACCAACCGCTGCGGCTGTGGGACCTGGCGATTGAGACCATGCCGTCGTCCAAGTCCGTCAGCCTTCCGCCTGAACAGCGCGGCCTGAAACTCGATGCCAAATTGTTTCATGCGCCGCTCGTGGTTTGCAAAGTGGAGAGCCAGGCGCAGTCGCAGGCGGCGGCGCAGCAATTTGAGAATCTGCTGGAGAGCGCAACACTCTCGCTGCAGCGCCACGATAATTTTGCCGCGTACCAGACGTTGAACTCAGCGCGGCAGATTTCCGGCTACGAACGCGATCCGAAGGCGATGGCGCTGAACAACGAACTGTCGCAGATCATGCCGCGCTCAACGCTAACCACGGGTTATCTGCGGCTGAGCATGGATGGCCATCTGAAAGGCACGCGCTCGCTGGCTCTTTCAGCAAATATGAAATACGCGGTCTCCGCCGGTCGCGACGATGCGACGCCGCGGTTGTGGGAAATCGCGAGTGGTGCATGCGTCGGCATTTTTGAAGGCCACAAACGTGCGGTGAGCGGCGTCGCAGTCACGAGCGACAACCGGTGTTTGGTCACAGCAAGCGACGACGACACGCTGCGCGTCTGGGAATTGAAAGAAGATCCGAAATGCCTGCGCACACTAACCGGGCACAAGAACCAGGTTTTTGCCATGGCGTTGAGCCGCGACAACCGGCTTATTCTGTCGGGAAGCTACGACCGCACCGTGGCGTTGTGGGACCTCGCGAGCGGCCGGCGCGTGCGCGCGTTTGAAGGTCATGTCGAACCCGTAACATGCGTCGCGTTTTCCGCCGACGGGCGCATGGCCGTCTCCGGCAGCCGCGACGGCAAAGTATGCATGTGGTCGCTCGCCACCGGAGCGCGTTTAAAAACATTCGACGGCCACGTGGGCGAAGTTCACGCCGTGACCGTCACTTCGAAGGGCCGCGTGATCAGCGCGGGAGAAGACAAACTCGTTCACATCTGGAACGCAGAGACCGGATTGTGCGAAAGCTCACTGAAGGGCGCGAGCGGCGCGGTCCGCGCGATGGCTGTAACTCCGGACGGGCGATTCGTTTTCACCGGGGGCGCCGACGGACCGGAGACCCAGATTCATTGTTGGGAACTGGTGAGCGGAAAATGCGCGGCGCGCTTCGGCGTTCATCCCAAGGGCCTTTCCGCGCTCATTCTGGCCGCGGATGCCTGCACGCTGATCTCTGGCGGCGAAGATGCGCCGATCCGTTTCTGGGATTTGGAATGGCAGCTTGAAGCCGGGCGCTCCGCACTGGCCACGCACAAACAGACTCAGTTGCGGAATGCGAATCCGTTTGGTTTTGGCGATGAGCCGCGTTCGCGGGCCGGCGCTTCTGGCGCGAAACTGCCCATTGCGGGTCTCTCGAGCGCAAAACTTTCTGCGCCGATTGCGCCGCCACCTCCTCCGCCGCCGCCATCTGTTGCCCGACCTGCGCCTCCTGCGCCTCCTCCGCCGCCCCCACCACCTCCGCCTCCGCCAGGCGTTTCTCCGAAACCGAAGAAGCGCATGTTTACGTTCGACGAAGACACGCCGCCGCCGAAAGCCCCGCCGGGAAAATAAGTCGTTGTATCGACTGTTTACTCATGGAAGCAACGGCGCTGCATATTTGAAGACCGCCGCAATTCCATTTCTGACTTTTCCCCAGTGAACGATCAGAATCGCGCCGGTGGCCTCATGCTTGCATTTACGCGGGGGCACTCAAGGCTCAACGCAAGGGAGAACGATTTTCATGTTCAAACGATTCGTCACGGCAAAAGAAGCCGAACGGGAAACATTGTCGTGGGGATCGCTGGCGTGGATCTCGCGGCCGGAATTGACGGGCGCAAAACTGCTGACAATCCTTGAAGCGACCGTGACCGAAGGCAATGGTCACAACTTTCACAAACATCCCGAGCAGGAAGAACTGATTTACGTGATCTCTGGCCGCGTCGAACAGTGGCTCGAAAGCGAGAAGCGCATTCTGGGACCCGGCGATTCGATTTTCATCCCGAAGAACGTCGTTCACTGCACATTCAACATCTTCGGCGAAGATGCGCGCACGCTCGCGATTCTTTCGCCGTGCGTCGGCCCGCTAGGTTATGAGTCAGTCGATGTGCCAGACCAGGAACCGTGGAAGTCGCTGCGGAACGGCTGAGCGTCGCACCATCCCTACACAAAAAATGGGTTCCTAGAAGTCGTTGATAAGGGAAAGTTTAT
>Ga0265314_10006086_pt1 | contig 10721 bp, 10 predicted proteins | sample 4126metaG_FD_203106 | JGI IMG/M metagenome (GOLD analysis project Ga0265314, IMG submission 203106) | Rhizosphere microbial communities from Carex aquatilis grown in University of Washington, Seatle, WA, United States - 4-1-26 metaG | ecosystem: Host-associated > Plants > Roots > Rhizosphere >... | reverse complement strand
TTCCCCGTCGGCTACGGCGCGGACGCCCGCGCCGTCGCCGAGCTCACCGGCGCGTTCGTCAACCCGGACCCGGTGTACCTGCAGTCGACCGGCTTCGTGCTTGACCCCGCGGGTAACGTCATCGTCAGCGTGTACTCCAGCGGCGCCATCGGGCGGCTCGTCCCCGACGACGTCGTGGGCCTCGTCCGGTACGCGCGCGAGCACGTGTCATGACCCGGCAAGAGAGCGGAAGCATGTCCGACCCAGACGTCCGTTTCTACTTCGACCCAGTGTGCCCGTTCGCCTGGATGACCAGCAAATGGGTGCGCATGGTCGCCGCGCAGCGGGACTACACCGTCGACTGGCGGTTCATCTCGCTGCGGATGATCAACTCCGGGATCGACTACGACAGCCACTTCCCCGTCGGCTACGAGGAGGGGCACACCTCCGGGCTGCGGCTGCTGCGGGTCGCGGCGCGGGCACGGGCCGAGCACGGGCGGGCCGCGGTCGGACCGTTCTACGAGGTCGTGAGCGGGGAGATCTTCGACTCCTCGGGCGCTGCCTCGCTGACGCCCGCGACCCGCGGCAGCCGGGCGTTCGTCGAGCCGCTGCTCGCCCAGGCGGGCCTGCCCGCCGACCTGGCTGACGCGCTCGACGACACGCGCTGGGACGACGAGATCCGGGCCGAGGGAGACGAGGCGCTGACGCTGACCGGCAGGGACGTCGGCACGCCGATCCTCCACTTCAGCCCGCCGGACGGCACGGCGCTGTTCGGGCCGGTGATCAGCCGGCTGCCGAGCCCGGAGGACGCCGTCCGGCTCTGGGACCACGTCACCGGCCTGGCCGGCTTCCCCGGCTTCGCCGAGCTCAAGCGCAGCCTGCGCGAACGGCCGCAACTGCGGTCGTTCGGCGTGGAGGCCGGCGAGGCCGGGGCGGAGGAAGACTGGCGCGCCGGCAGCCGCAAGACCACGCCGTAGCTTCGGGCCACTGCGGCAGTCACCGGAAATCCACGACATCAGCCCGCCCGCCGGACAGTCCGGGTCTCGCTTCGCCGGGCGGAGGGCGCAGGCACGCGATGTGCTGGTCCTCCGCTGCCCGCAGGTAAGACGACAGCGCGTTTCTGCCGCTGGCTAGTGCGATGGACACTTCTCGGCCTCACCCGGGCCAAGCTGACTTCCCAGGGAGCCTCACGATGGCACTGCGACCAGGGACTCGTTTCCCGGCTCTGACGCCCACCACGCCTGCCGGCCCGGCGGTGAGTGCGCCGGGTGCTACCGGGGCACCGATGGCCGGGGATCTGGCCCGTGCCTGAGGACCCGGACTCAGAACTGGTCAGCCGGGTGCGCGCCGGCGATGAGGGCGCATTCGCCGAGCTGGCCGGGAAATACCAGGGCGCCATGCTGTCCGTCGCCCGGGGCTATGTGCCGAGCGGCGCGGTGGCAGAGGAGGTGGTCCAGGAAGCCTGGATCGGGGTCCTGCGGGGCATCGGCCGGTTCGAGCGCCGCTCGTCGTTCCGCACCTGGCTATTTCGCATCCTGGTCAACCGGGCCATCAGCGCCGGCGTCCGGGAGCGCCGGAGCTTGCCCGTGGAGGACATGGGGCCCGTCGTGGACGCTTCCTGTTTTGACGCGGGCGGCACCTGGCAGGCGCCGCCCGAACCCTGGGCTGAGCAGGTGGACGACCAGGTGATCGCGGCGAAGATATCCGCCCGGATCCTGGCCGCCATCGATGAACTCCCGCTCCAGCAGAGACAAGTCGTAACCCTGCGCGACGTGCAAGGGCTGAGCAGCGGGGAAGTCTGCGCCGTCCTCGATATCAGCAACGCCAACCAGCGGGTGCTCTTGCACCGCGGCCGCAGCAAGCTACGCCAGGTCATCGGATCCGAGTTCGGGAGAGGCCGATGAGCCGCCTGAGGTTCAGGCCCCGTCGGGTCATCGTCTGCCGGGAGGCAGTCGAGCTTGTCACCGACTACCTCGAAGACGCCCTGACACAGGCACAGCGGCGCCGATTCGAAGCGCACCTCGCGCACTGCCCTGACTGCCCCGAATACCTCGCCCAGATGCGCGCTATCGTCGCGCTGGCCGGACGCGTCACGCCCGATGACCTCACACCGCGCATGCGTGAGGGGTTCATCTGGCTATACCGCCAATGGCAGGCCGATGAGAGCACGTGACCCTTCCGCCGCGACCGGTCACGGCGTGAGGCGACACCATAAAATGTATTAGTTACTCTATTTTTGTGCGCTGCTCCTACAGTAGCAGCTCCGACACGGAAGCGCTGCGGGGGAGCGCCTGCCAGATGGCCGGCGTGTTGCGGGGGTCAACGGGAGCGGTGCTGCGCCTGCGGGCGGGGCTGGGCCTGGCGGGGCCTGAGGTCCTCGATCCGGTCGAGTACCTCGTCCATCGCGGTTTCGAGGGGAGCGGGGTCGCGGTGCCCTCCGCCACTTCCGCGGTACCGAGTCTAGCTTCTGCGCGGCGCAACCATGGATTTGACACTTCAGATCATACACGCAAGACTGTAGCAACTGATACAAAAAAGTCGGCCCGATGGCCTACTTCACCGTATTGAGTGCCATTAGCCCCGCTAACAACTTAGGACGGTCTTCCCCGGTGGAAACTCCATCAGCAACATCAGCTCCGCCCTCTTTCCTCGAAACGCGCCGCGGCAAGCTCACCCTCGCCTTGATGTGTGCGGTGGCGTTCATGGACCTTCTCGATGGGACCATCGTGAATGTCGCGTTGCCGGTGATCAGGACTGACCTGCACTTCTCGGTCCAGAACCTGCAATGGGTCCCGAGCGCGTACCTGCTCACCTACGGCGGGTTCCTGCTGCTCGGCGGCCGCCTGGCTGATCTGCTCGGCCGGCGGCGCCTGCTCGTTGCCGGGACGTCGCTCTTCGGGATCTCGTCCCTCGTGTGCGGCCTGGCCGGGAGCGAAGGGGTGCTGATCGGGGGCCGGCTGGCTCAGGGGGTCGGCGCGGCGATGATGACGCCCGCGGCGCTTTCCATCCTGACGACGTCCTTTCACACCCGCGGCGACCGGGTCAGGGCGCTTGGCGCCTGGGGCGGTATGGGCGCCATATCGGGCGCTTCCGGAGTGTTGTTCGGCGGCGTGCTCACGTCCGAGGTGAGCTGGCGGTGGGTGTTCTTCGTCAACCTGCCCATGGTGGCGGTCATCCTCGCGGCGTCGTTCCGGCTCGTCGACGGCGAACGGCCCAAGGCACCGCCGCTACGGCACTTTGACACGGTCGGCGCCGGCCTCATCACGGGCGGCATGCTTCTTCTGGTCTACGTCCTGGTGAATGCCCCCAATGCCGGCTGGGGCACAGCCCGGACCCTCGGGGAGCTCGCCGGCGGCGTTGCGCTGATCGTCCTGTTCCTGTTCAACGAGCAGCGCCACAGCCACCCGCTCGTGCCCCTGTCGCTGTTCAAGATCAAGGGCCTGTGGGAGGCCGATGTCACCCAGGTTCTCGGGTGGGCCGCCTTCTACACGATGTTCTTCCTCGTCACGCTCTACATGGAGGAAGTGCTCGGCTACTCGGCGGTCCGCACTGGCCTGCTTTATCTGCCGCTGACGGTGGGCATCGGACTCGGAGCGGGCGTGGCAACGAAGGGGATCCCGAAGATCGGCACCCGGCCGCTTATCGCCGCGGGGGCACTGCTGGGCGCCGCCGGAGTGTTCTGGCTTTCCCGGGTGCCCCTGCACGGCACCTACCTGCCAGACATCCTTCCGGGGATGATGATCATGGGGGCCGGCCTGGGCTTGGTGATGGTGGGCGTTCAGAATGCCGCCAACGGGGGCGTGCCGGCCGACAGGGCCGGGCTCGCAGCGTCGCTGATCACCGCGTCCTTCCAGCTCGGGGCCGCGCTGGGGCTGGCGATCTTCGTCTCCCTCGCCACCGTCCGGACCAACCACCTGCTCGCGACGCACACCCAGCATGCCGAGGCGCTCAGGCTCGGCTTCCAGCGAGGACTGCTTGGCGCCGGCATCGCACTCGTGATCGCCGCGGTGATCGCACTGCGAGCGCCCAACGTGCGTGTCGCCGACATGGCCCCGGGCGCCGACGACAACCAGGCCCTGCCCGTCCCCGTAGCCAGCGGATCGGCACCAGAAGCACTTCATACCCCAGCCGGCCAGGCAGGACTCCGCGGGTTACCGGGCCGCGCAAGCTGGCTAACCTCCAGCGTCTTGAAAACGAGCCGCGGGTTAGCCGGGCGGTCCACCGGGCACCGCCCGGCACGGGAAAGGACGAGCGATGACTGCCTCCGTGACAGGCGAGAGGCCCGGGAAACGAGGCCGCCTGATAGCCGGGGCGCGCGAGACGATTCACCGCCAGGGAGTCGAAGCCACGACCCTCGCCGATATCGCGGAGGCCTCCGGCGTGCCGCTCGGCAACGTCTACTACTACTTCAAGTCCAAAGACGAGCTCGTCGCCGCGGCCATCGACTCCTACGCCCGGGAAAACCGTGAGCGCCTGTCGTGGCTCGAGCAGCAGCACCGCACCCCCAGGGCCCGGCTGAAGACGCTCGTCCGGCTGCTCGTGTCGCAGCCCGATCGGATGGCGCTGTACGGCTGCCCGCGAGGGAGCCTGTGCTCAGAACTCGGCAAGCAAGACAACGACCTTGCCCGGGCCTGCAGGGAGCTCATGCGCATGCCGGTCGCCTGGATCGAGCAGCAGTTCAAGGCGATGGGCAGGCGCGATGCCCGCGACCTGGCGTTCGCCCTGCTCGCGTCATACGAGGGGATCGCGCTCCTCACCAACACGTTCCGTGACCCCGAGCTGATGGCCCGCGAGGGGCGCCGCCTCGAGCGCTGGATCGACTCCCTCGCCCGCGACTCCAAAGCCGCGCCCGTCGGCTAGAGCAGCCGGAAGGAAGCGGGCCTGGCTGTGGTCAAGACGGAGCCGGCATCAGCTCCAAGGGCAGGGGCTGGGGTGCCATCGTCGGCGACCCAAGCGATGCCGGCTTGCTGATCCCCCTGTCTACGGGGCGTCGGCAGAGTCCGACGAGGCACGCTCCTCTAGGAAGCCAGCTTTTGTCTGGCCGACCTCGATCAGGTGACCGTCGGGATCGCGCAAGTAGCAGCGAAGCTCCGGGCCGCGATCTATGGGCGGGGTCAGGAACAGGGCTCCTTTGGAACTCCAGTCTTCGTAGATCTGCTGGATGTCGGCGACGCGCACATTCAGGAAGCTGCTGGTCGTGTCGGGATCGGGAGCAGCGAGAGTTACCGTCGGCTTGTCTTCTGTGGGGGGACCGCCCACGTTGATGATGATCCAGGTGTTCGCCAGGGCGACAACCGTGGGTTCTTTGTCGAGGACGATTTCGCCGCCTAGGACATCGGCGTAGAAACGACGAGAGCGAGCGATATCCTCCGACACGAGGAAGTGGGTGATCAGGATGCCCGTTTCCGGGACGGGGAAGGTCGCCATTTCATTCTCCTTTGAATCGTTGAGAGCCTGAGGCCGTCGTCCTCGGTGAGGTCAGTGGCGAGTGGTCTCGCTGCCGGCCGGCCATCAGTTGCCGTAGATCCGATCCGGCCGGATGAGCACGGCGGCCCTGCGTTCTTCGGCCATGACCCGGTCGTACTCGTCCCAGTTGTCATGCTCGCCGCCGGCAGCGGCGAAGATCTCGCGACGGAGCCGCCGCAGGCCTTCAGCATCAAGCCATGGCTGGGGGTCATCGGGCCCGATGAGATCAGCGTGCCCCTCGACCGCTGCCCACTGCCAGCCGTCACGGAAGGTCGCCGTCACCTGGGGACGGGCGCGGAGGTTGGCCAGCTTGACCCGGCCGGCGGTGACCAGTCCCAGGACGGCCTCGCCCGAGGCCGGGTGAGCGATCACGCCGGCATTGACGAGGGACGCTTGGATCGTCCCGTTCGCTCGCAGCGTCGAGATCACGACCAGTCCGCGGTCATGACGGGCGAGGGACGCCGCTTCCTCAAGTGTCGTCACCGGACCTCCTCGCCGTCCAAAGATTCAACAGGAGCAAAGCGCCACTCATCGCCGACCGCCCGTCCCTCATTGGTGAAGCCATCCGCACGTCTCATCGCGGTAAACTGTATCAGACCCTACATTTCAGTGAAGCAGCATCCCCGGGGCGAGCCGGTCTGCCGAGCAGCACACGGCTAGGCTGTACCGTAACCGAGGATTGATCTCGAACAGGTGCCCTGGAACAGTCGGATCGAACTGTCACACACCTCCACGATCCCTCTGATGCTCCCTAATCATGGAGCTTAAACTTCAGAGTACGCACGCAATTCTGTAGTAAATGATACATAATAAGATCAGCCACATGTGACGGCGGTCACGAGAGACGCGGGCCAGATGGATCCGAGTCATCCACAACCCCTAACACGTCAACCGAAAGAAAGAATCAGCATGCCTATCACCCTGACTACTCCCGAATCGCTACCGAAGGTCGAGTTCTTCCAGCAGGTGGCGATCGCCAGCGGATCGAAGCTCGTGTTCATGGCCGGCCAGGTCGCCTGGGACGCCGACGGGAACCTAGTCGGCAAAGGTGACCTAGCCGCGCAGGTAGAACAGTGTTACCTCAACGTCGCCGCTGCCGTCGCCGAGGCCGGCGGCACACTCGGTAATGTCGCGAAACTGACCACCTACATTGCCGACTGGAGCCTCGACAAGATGTCGCTCGTGCAGGAAGGCCGCGCCCGCGCGCTGAAGAAGCTCGGCGTCACGCTGCTCGCCCCAGGCACACTTATCGGCGTCGCGGCACTGTTCACGCCCGACCTCCTCGTCGAGATTGAGGCCATAGCAGTTATCGACTGAAGTGCTTTGTCCGATTGCTCCGGCCGTGAGACTGCTCCTGCCGTCCGACCCCAATCACGACTAGAGACGCCGACACCGGATACGCAACGCCCGCGATCCGAGGCTTGGACGCTTGACTAGGACGCTTGATCGTGCCGCGAGCACTCAACTAGCCGATGGTGACCAGGCAGCGTGCGGGAATGCCCCTGGGCCGGTAGGGGCATTCGCATAGCCGTCAGCTCTGGGGGAGGAGCACGACGCGCCCGCGAATGGAACCCGATTCGCTTTGTTCGTGGACGACCGCGGTCTCAGCGAGCGGTCGCCGGTCACTGATGTCCAGGTGCAACGCTCCGGCCTCGACCTGCCGGACGATCTGAGCCAACTGCGCGGTATCGCTGCGGACGCCGAAAAAAACAATCCGCACGTCTCGCTCGGGGTACTCCATTCCCGGCGGCACCGAGACGAGGATGCCACCCGGTTTGGCGACGTCGAGGAGCGCAGCGGAGTCGTCTTTTGAGCCATGGACCAAGTTGACGACGAGATCGACCGGTTCGCGCACGGCGTCGCTGATTTTCGCCGTGGTGTAGTCGATGACCTCGTCTGCGCCGAAGGAACGGACCGTCTCGGCGCTGCGTGCACTGGCCGTGGCGATGACGGTCGCTCCGGCCTGCTTCGCCAGCTGGACCACGAAGCCGCCCACGCCGCCGCCAGCTCCGTTGACGAGGACCCTCTGCCCCGACGTGACTTCGCCGTGCTCGAACAGTGCCTGCCAGGCCGTCAGCGCGGCGACGGGAATCGCGGCGGCGTCTGCGAGAGCAACGTTGCCCGGTGCCGGCACCAGAACAGCCGCGGGGGCAGCGACAAGCTCGGCTGCCGCGCCCGGTCCGGTCATGGGCATGAACCCGATCACCGTATCGCCGACGGCCGGCGTTTCGACGCCTTCGCCTTGCTCGACCACGGTCCCGGCCAGATCGAGACCGATCGTCTGCGGGAAAGTCACCGGGTAGATCTGGTGGAGGGCCCCTACCCGGAACCCAATGTCGACCGGGTTGAACGCGGTGCCCGCGACTTGAACCAGCACCTCGCCCGGGCCGGGCCGCGGTCGGTCGACGTCCTCGTAACGCAGCACCTCGATGCCGCCGTACTCATGGAAACGGACTGCTTTCATCGCTGTTCCTTCCTGACGCGCGCCAAGGACCTGGCGCGCCCGTTGAATTGCATCGCCCGCTCGACGAGCGGCGCGGGAGTGTCGATCAGCCTGCGGCGGGGACGGGGACGCCCAGTCCTCGCCCGCGTCGACTTGGTCCTCGCGTGGATGATCAGCTCTCGGTCAGGCCGAGTTCGACGGCGTGGCTGAAGTCGTCGTCGATGTAGACGACGTCACGTCCGGCCCGGTCGAGCAGGCTGGCGGCGATGGAAGCGCGGAATCCGCTGGCGCAGTGCACCCAGAGTCGGCCGTGAGGGAGTTCGTTCATCCGCGAGAGCAGCGAGTGCAGCGGGAAGTGGGCAGAGCCGGGGATGAAGCCGTTGACTCGTTCATCGTCGCGGCGCACGTCCAGGATGATGTCGTCGGCGTTGAGGGCTTTGACCTCGGCGAACGTCTTCCGCGGGTACCGCTGGTGGGCCTGCCCAGCGGCGGTGAGCTCGTCGAGCGTCCCGGTCGCGGCGCCGGCGAGATGGTCGATGCCGATCCGGACGAGCTGGCGCTGGGCGGCACTGATCTGGTCGGGTGAGTCGCCGATCAGGGTGACCGGCGCGCCCCAGGGCGCGAGCCAGCCCAGGTAGGTCGCGAATTGGCCGCCCAGCGCGATGCTGATCGTTCCGGCCAGGTGGTCTGCGGCATAGGCGACGCGGCCGCGGAGGTCGACCACCCATTCACCGCCGGTGATTCGCGTTGCGAGTTCGTCGGCGTCGAGCGCGGTCGGAGCCGACATGTCGGGCTCGTTGGGGCCTTGCCGGTTCAGCGCCCCCATGTGGGCGTAGTAGGCCGGGTAGGCGGACAGGTTCGCGATCAGCTTGTCCACGAAGCTTTGCTCATCGACTGCGGTGAGGGCGTCGTTGCGTGCGCGTTCCACGCCGATGGTGCTGTCCGCACCGCCCACGGCTGAGCCGGTGGAGCAGAAGCTGCCGAACCCGTGGGTGGGATAGATCGGGCTTTCATCGGGCAGGGTGTCGGCGAGGTGGTGCGCGGAATGGAACTGGGCCCGGGTCAGCTCCTCGGTGCGGGCGGGATCGACCAGATCCGTGCGTCCGACACTGCCGTAGAGCAGCGACCCGCCGGTGAACACCGCAGAGGGTTGCTCGGGGGCAGCGACGTCGGTGATCACGAACGCAAGGTGGGTGTCGGTATGCCCCGGGGTGGCCAGCACCCGGACTCGCAAGGACCCGGCCTCGAGTTCGTCGCCGTCGCTGATCGCAACCCGGTCGAAGTCGACATGGTCGGCCCCGTTCACCGCATACCGGGATCCGTAGCGTCGCGCGAGAGCGTGCCCGCCGGTGACGTAGTCGTTGTGGATGTGGCTCTCTACAACCATATCGAGGGTGAGTCCTAGCTTGTCCAGCACCGCGGTCACCCGGTCCAGGTCCCGTTGCGGATCGACCACTACCGCCGTCGCCTGGTCGTGGACGATGTAGCTGCGGTCCCCAAGTTCATTGGTGTTGATGACCTCGACCTGCATGATTGGGCTCCCGTATTGCGCGAGTGTCTTCAGGTGATGAAGCGGTGGATGGCCTCGTTGGCGTGGTCCTGGAAGGACGGGTTGGCCAGGTCGGGGAAGATGTCTGCCTGGTCGACCAGGGGGCCGGTGATCGTGTTGGCCGCGCTGGCGTAGAACACGCCGCTTGACAGGGTCGGGTCGGTGACGCCGTCGACCAGTCGCCTCGCGCCCACCTCGAGTTTGTGCGAGATCCCGAGGGCGGGACCCACGACGGGTAGGACGTATTTGGCCGCCAGGCGCAACGGCAGCTTGAAGTCGTTGGGGCCTTGGGTGCCGGAGGTGCTGCCGGGGCTCACGGTGATGAGCCGGCGGCCGGGGTGCCGGCGGGCCAGGTAGGCCATCCACAGGGCCGCGATGTACTTGACCTGCCCGAAGGCTAGGTTGGGGTCAGTTTTTCGGCCGGCGAAGTAGCTGCCGTCGATGACGGTGGCGAGCTCGTCGGCGGAGGTTGAGACGAACGACGGCCGTTTAATCCGCAGCTTCGGGACTCCCCTGGCTGCTTCGCTTCCGGCGTAGACCGCCTCGCCAAGCCGGTTCTCTTTCAGGAGCGCCTCAAGGAGGACGGCGTGGCCGAGAACGTTCGTCGCGAACACGGTAGTGACCCCGTCGGCGGTCAGGTCCAGGGCCGTCTTGCCGCCGACTGTGCCGGCGTTCATGACCAGCGCGTCGAGGGATCCGCTGATGGCCTCAAGGCCGGCGCGGACCGAGCCCAGGTTGGCGACGTCCATGAGAATGATGTCGAAGATGCGCCGGCCGGTCTCCGCCTCGAGCTCGGCCTTGGCCGCTGCCGCCCGGTCCTTGTTCCGGCACGCCAGGTAGATGCGGGCCATGTCGGGACGCAGTGCCAGTTGCCGGGCCACGTCCTTGCCGATCCCGGCGTTGGCGCCCGTGATCAGCACGGTCTTCCCGGGGAGTGCGCTCATCGTGATTCCTTCTCATCTTCTGCGGGGCCGGCCAGGCTCGACTGCTCTTGCCGGGCTCGCGTGCGCCGGCGCTCCCGGGCTTCCTTGCCGGGTACGTGACCTGGCCTGGGCGGCAGCTCGGGAACCCGGTCAGACCCCCGGCTGCCGAAGAGGCCGCTGCCCGCCGTGACACGTGAGGCGCCGGAAAGCTCGCCCGCCTGGGCTGCGACGCCCAGGGCGCTCCGGCCGTCGTGATTCGCCGGATCTTCATGTGACTCCGTCTCCTCAGCAACTAGTAACGCGGTCCCGGCGCGGGCTGGCCAGACACAGTGAAGCAGGCCATCGGGTCGACTTTTTTGTA
>Ga0265314_10006085_pt1 | contig 10722 bp, 10 predicted proteins | sample 4126metaG_FD_203106 | JGI IMG/M metagenome (GOLD analysis project Ga0265314, IMG submission 203106) | Rhizosphere microbial communities from Carex aquatilis grown in University of Washington, Seatle, WA, United States - 4-1-26 metaG | ecosystem: Host-associated > Plants > Roots > Rhizosphere >... | reverse complement strand
CGTTGGCTTAGGCTTTTTGTGATCTACGCCGACGAGGAAGCGAAGGGGCGCCCACTTATGACGTGGATTCGCAGCGAATACGCGCCGGAACGGCTCATGGCGTGGTTGGACGCGCGAGGTTTACACGACGCGTTTCGCAATCTGCCGGATCAGCCTGCGAGAACTCAGAAAAGTGGCCTGCCGGCTATGTGAATTAGGTGGCTGCCTGTTGCGCTTCGGACATAGTGAGCGGCGGATTTGTTTGCTAGCTTTCAATGAATGTGTTGCGGCGGGTGCAATAAACTCGCCGTTTGCGCCATTGTCATTGGATTGGAACGCGCGTGTCGTTTCTACGCAACGTGGCGGGCTTGCCATTGCCAAGTCGGCGCCTCATCCGTGAGCGCCTTCTTGCGCGGACGACCGCTGCCAACCCCCATCCGCTGTTTGTATTTGGAAATCAAAAATCTGGCACGACCGCTATCGCCGGCCTTCTGGCGGCAGCAACCGGAAAGACAGTAACGCTCGATTTTGCCGGGGCCGAACATCCCTACGCGACCGACCTATTGAGCGGCGCCACGCCGATAGCCGAATTCGTGCGACGCAATTCCTGGGCATTGTCTTCGCACGTGATCAAGGAGCCAACGCTCACATTCGTCGCGCCGCAGTTGATGGACTATTTCGGTGTAAAAAAGGCAGTTTTTATTGTTAGAAACCCGTTCGACAACATCCGCAGCATCCTTGTCCGACAGCGACTTCGCGGCGATATGGAGGCATTGCCGGACAGGGTGCGACTGAACCCGACCTGGCGGAAAATTCTCTCTGGCGAAGATCTAGGCCTTTCGCGATCTCACTATATCGATGTCCTCGCTCGGCGCTGGCTCCGGGCCGCTGAGATCTTTCAGAGCCGCCGAGAGCATTTTGTTCTGGTTCGTTACGAAGATTTTTTGCGAAATAAGAAGCCAGAAATTGCGCAAATTGCGCGGGCATTCAATCTCGATATTGTAGAGGATGTCGATCCTCTTCTCGATTTCGAATATCAGCCCCGCGATAAAAATATGGAGGCCCCGCATCTTTTCTTTGGCAGCAATTATGGCCGGATTGAGAATATCTGTAAGAGCGCTGCGATAAATTTTGGCTACCAATAACACTGTGCGGCTGCTAAGGGCGCGACCCACTAGAAAACTGGAGCCTTTCGTGTCGCGGATTTCCCTTCAGTAGACAATGGCACATATGCGCGGATCGAAGCAGATTCGCCTTGGGTCAAAATCTGGCATTCGCCGAGGCCGCTCGAATCAACGATTTTGGGCCTGCCATCACAAGGCTGTCAGAGATTTGGACACTTACAGACCCTGCCTTCGAGCGGCGCCGTTCCCCAGGACGACGCCGCATCTGGTAGGACTCCGTTCGTCTCTGGAAAAAACATTGTCATCATTCAGCGCTTCAAAGAACATCGTGCATCCATCTTGTTTCAGGATGCGTTGCTGAGGACCCGAAGAGCGCCGGCCGAAGCGTTCGACAAGCGAATCGTGCTTGGCCGGACTGGTTGAGCCGCAAATTGGAGGATGCGCGAATGATGACTGCATCACAGCGCGGGAGACCGCCGCACTAGCAAGACACCGTTTCGTTTTCTCACCGAGCTTGCGGCCCACAAACCGCCACAACGCGATCTTTGGCTACAAAATTCGCAATTTATTCAATGTCAAAAAGTAAGAATGCGTCAGATGGCCTGTAAGCCGGGTTCTGTCCTCGCGGTTGCCCGCGATGGATGGCCATTCCTCTGGGATGCGAATTGCTCCGCACCTCACGCGACCTACCCGGATGACGATCCGGAAACGGATCACCTGCCATCCCTATTTGGTCTTGCTCCCGGTGGGGCTTGCCGTGCCACTCCTGTTGCCAGGAACGCGGTGCGCTCTTACCGCACCTTTTCAACCTTGCCGCGGCTTTAGGCCGGTGGGCGGTTTCATTTCTGTGGCGCTTTCCCTGGGGTTACCCCCGGCGGATGTTATCCGTCACCGTGTTTCCGTGGAGCCCGGACTTTCCTCGACGCTTCTTGCGAAGCCCCGCGGCCATCCGGCCATCTGACGCGGCACGGCATTTACTGCATTCCGGCGTTTCCGGCAATCCGGCGCCCCGCTCGCGCCCCCGAGGGCAGCGATCCGCTCAACAACATCGAAATCGGCAAAAAAAAATTGCGATTCACGCCTATGTCGAACTTAAGGCGAGGGAACTCTTGCCGGGAGAGCGCGCAACTTTCCTGCGCGATGAAACGCAGCGTTTCCGCGCTGCTTTTCACAATGTTCCATCGGGAGTCTCAAACGCGAAGTCTTCAACCCGCCGCAGAGTGACTTGCGCTGACGCAAAACGAAACAGGTGATCGCAATTTTATCGGCGTTCGAACAAAGCCATTTTCTCTCGCTTAATGCATTTGCGATCTGCTGTGCACGGCTGGGGAACGCATTGTGATACCCGCGCTTTTCCGTTTTGAAAAACGCGAGGTGATGCATGGGAGATGTGTTCCGCATGAACGAAGCAACTGTAATGGGTCCCAATGGCAAATGGCTTTCGCTGGCCGATTTGCCCGCGCCGGATACGAAACGCTGGGTTCCGCGCCGCAAGGCGGAAGTCGTCGCCGCGGTGCGCGGCGGCATTCTTTCGCTCGACGACGCCTGCGCGCGTTATGCGCTCACGGTCGAGGAATTCCTGAGCTGGCAGCGCAATGTGGAGCGCTACGGTCTGCAGGGCCTGCGCGCGACGCGCCAGCAAGACAGTCATCACGGCGATGACAAGCACGGCGAACGCCGCCATCAAGATCACCGCGCACACGTCTGAGGTTCAGGCGAGCGCCAGGTCGACCGCGGCCAGCGCATGCAGCGTTGTGGTGTCGTATAGCGGAACGCTGGCGTCCTGCGGCTTCACCAGAAGCGGAATCTCGGTGCAGCCGAGGATCACGCCTTCGCAGCCCTGCGCTGCGAGCCGCGCCATCACGCCGCGATAGGCGGCGCGTGAGGGTTCGAGGAACTGTCCGCGGCAAAGCTCCGTCTGGATGATGCCGTCCACGGTCGCGCGGTCGGCATCGTCCGGAACGACGATGTCCAGACCGAACCTGGCTTTGAGCCGGCCCGCAATGATGCGGTCGTCCTCCATCGTGAAGCGCGAGCCCAGCAGGCCCACCGTCTTCACGCCATCGGATTTGATCTTCTCGCCGAGCGGATCGGCGATGTGCAGCAAGGGCACGCGCGCGGCGTTCTCCACCGCATCGGCCATGCGATGCATGGTGTTGCAGCAGATCATCACGAAATCCGCGCCGCCTTTCGACAGCGTGGCGCCCACGGTGGCCATGCGGTCCGCCGCTTCGTCCCATTTGCCGGCCGATTGCAGCGCGGAGATTTCACCGAAGTCGAAGGAGTAAATCAGCGCCTTGGCGGAATGAACGCCGCCCAGCCGCTTCTGAACTTCGCGGTTGACGATCTGGTAATAGACGGCGGAAGACTCCCAGCTCATGCCGCCGATCATGCCGATGGTTTTCATCAGATCGTTTCCTTGAGGACGGCGGTCGCGACGTCGCCGGTGTTGGGTGTGCCTTTGGGTTCGATAAGCAGAAGATGCGCCTCTTCTTCCGCAACCGGCCGGTGCTCCACGCCTTTGGGCACGACGTAGAGATCGCCGGGGCCAAGGCGCACGTCGCCGTCGCGCATCTCGATGACGATATTGCCCTTCAGCACGAGGAAGAAATCGTCGGTGTCGGGATGCGAATGCCAGACGAACTCACCCTTCACCTTCACGACCATCACGTCATGGCCGTTGAACGCCGCCACGATCTTGGGCGACCAGTGATCGGAGAACAGGCCGAGCTTCTCGGCGAGGGAGACGGCGTTGGGCATGCGCCAAGATTAAGCGCGCTGGCGCCGCTTCGGCCACCGCCAGTTCTGCATGGCGGCTAGGCCGGGAGGACTTGCAAGGCTTCGCTCTGGGCCAAAAGGTCGGCGAGGATGCGGCCGCACTCTTCGTCCCAATGACCGTCGAGCTTCGAAGGCCGGTAGTGGCGCTGGAAGGCGGTGACGACTTTCTCCGCCGGCACATCCACGTCCGGCGAAAGGCCATAACCAAACCGTGCAAGCGCTTTCTCGAACGGCTCGGTGAGCGCGTGAAAGCCGCCGGCGGGCCACAGGCCGATGCCGTATTCGGAAAGCTCTTTCCAGGGAAACAGCTCGCCCGGATCTTCCTTGCGCGCGGGCGCGACATCGCTGTGCGCGACCACGCGGAACGGCGGGATGGGATGGCGCCCGAAAATTCCGCGCGAGAGGTCGATCAGGGATGCGATCTGCGGATCGGCGAAGGGTACATAGCCGAATTCATGGCCGGGATTGACGATCTCGATGCCGATGGAGCGCGCATTCACATTGCGCTCGCCCGCCCACCAGGACACGCCGGCATGCCAGGCGCGGCGCTCCTCAGGCACATGCCGATAGACGCGTCCGTCGCGGTCGATGGTGTAATGCGCGGAGACTTTCGCGGCGGGATCGGTGAGACGCGCCAGCGCCTCTTCGCCCGTTCTCATGCCGGTGTAATGCAGCACCAGCATGTCGATGGGCGCCCCAACGGGGCGCTCATCGTGGTTGGGCGAAGGGCGTTCGACAATGCGCATCACACGAAGATCTTATAGGCCACTGTCTCGCCATCCGCACGCTTCAACGAGAACTCGGCGCCTTTCTCATGCTCGTCCACCAAGGCTTCGTAGAGACGCAGCGCATTGCGGATGACTTCGGCATAAGACGCCGCTTCGGTTTTTTCCTTCAGCCGCGTCAGGCGATCCATCGCCTGCGGCGGCATCTCCAGCTGCACGCGGGTGGTGGTGCGGCCCGACACTTCGTCGGCGCCGGACTCCATCGCCTGCGCGGCCGCACGCATCGCCTCGGCGGCGGCCTGCTTGTAATAGCGGCGGTGACCAGGACCTCTCATCAGACTCTCACTTTCCACTCGGCGCGCTGGGCGGCGGGGTGACCACCACGGTCGGCTGCGGCGGTTGCGGCGGCCGGGGACCGTTCGCAGGCTTCAGATCGAAATCGTAGTCGCGATAACCGCGAAAATCGTCGTGATGGTGGTGATGGCGATAGCCGAAGAACAGGAACGCCAGGATCACCAATCCCAGAAACAGGAACGGCGACTTGAACACTGCCGCGATCACCGACACCAGAATGGCGATGATCAGGATCGGGATCAGAAGTCCGATCGCGGGCCACACCAGAAATGGAAAGCCGCCCCGGCCGCGGCCGGACCTCCGTCCGTAATAGTTTTCGTAATCGCCGGCGCGCGGGCCGAAGCTTTCGCGCGCGGCCTGGCGCACCCGCTCCTTGAAGGCGCGCTTGCGTTCGCGCCATTCGTCACGTTGGCGGCACCACTCTTCGCGTTGCGCGCGATGCGCGTCCCGGCGGCGCTTCCACTCTTCATATTCCGCGCGGTCGTCCTGCGGCTGCGTTTGATCGCGCTCGTTCCCACGTCCGTCGTCGACGGGAAAATCATCGCCGACGCCCACGCCAAATTTGCTCATCGTTGGCCCTCCCTTGAGCCCATCATCATGCCATCAATATTTGATGACTCGATGGGTGGGCGTCAAGGGCAATCATCATATTTTGATGATTTTCTGCAAGCCGTTGAAGATGCAGGACTCTTCTCACCCGTCCGGATGGGAGAGTCCAAATCTGGAAGACGTTCTCGTCCTAGTTCGTGCCGGAGGTCGAGGTGGTCATCGTGCCGTGACCATTGCCGTTACCCGACAGGACCAGTGCAAGACCGCCCACCACGATGGCGGCGCCCGCAATCCAAACGGCAGTGTTCGGATTCGACATCTCGGCAGCCCGCAAACCCGCAGCGCCGCCCGGGGCCAATGCCGTTTTGGGCGGCGGAGCCGATGGCGTGGGCTGCGGCGAGGCGGCGAACGCCAGCGAAGGCGACAGGGCAAGCATGGCAGCGAACAAATATGCAGTTCCCGATTTTACCGACATATAGTCTCTCTCCAAGAAATGTTCCCCTGAGGCCCAATGCCCTTCGGACCCGAGCGTTCCCTCCGCGGCCGATTTTAATGCAGCCAACAGGTCGCTGTCAGACCTTCCACCCCATCTCCAGTGCGCGCGGAACCTCTGTTGCCAAGGTTACTGCGGCGGCAACGCTATGAGTCGCAATCCTCGCAACCCTCGATGCGGCGACTTTTCTGCGTGGGTTGTCATTGCTTGGGGGGATCGGCGTCGGGAGCGCTGGGACCGCCGAGTATCATGAAGGTCGCCATGTCCCACGCGTTGCGCATGCCGGTGATCAGCAGGACCACCAGCGCCGCCGCGATCAGCTCCAAACCGTAGTCGATATCCTTCACGAAGATCAGCACCGCCGATGCGCCCAGCATGCCGTAGATCAGGATCGGCAAGATGCCGTACCAGGAGCGGTCGATGAGATCGACCTTGAGCGTGGTGACGCGGAAATAGATGATGACGCCGTAAACGACGCCGGCCAGCCCGCCGACGCCCAGCAGCAATGCCAGGAACAGCGCCGTCAGGGTCGGCACCATCAGGATCGCCGAAGCGATCAGCACGCTGCCCAGATGCACCGTGGCCGGGGTGATAAAGCCCTTGATGCCGATCGCGCGCTTTTCGATGTTGCCCGCCAGCGTGGCGACGACGAAGGTTGCGCCCACCAGCGCCGCGGCGGAGCCGCCCAGCATCACATAGAAATCGTGCCACGATTCGAGATTGAGTTCTGTCATGCGCGAGTCCCCTTCGCGCTATTTTATATCACGTTCCCGGCGCACCGCTTCATAGGCGATGTTGATGGCGGCGAGCTTGTCGGTGGCCAGTTGCACGAATTCCGGCGGCACGCCGCGGCCGATGAGGCTGTCCGGATGGTTCTCTTTCACCAGCAGCCGATAGGTTTGCTTGATCTCCTCCTCGCTGGCTTCGTAGCTGACGCCGAGGATCACATAGGGGTCGGAGGAATCCACAAAATGGGTGGCGCGGATTCGGCGATAGACGTTCGGCGCGAAGCCGAAAATCTCCGCGACGCGTTCCATGAACCGCGCTTCGCCCGGATGAAACACCCCGTCCGCCTTCGCGATCTCGAAAAGCCCGTCCATGATGTCTTCGAGCACGGCCGGATTGGTGCGGAACATGCGCGCGATCTGCGCGGCATAGGCCTCGTAGCCGGCAGTGTCGCCACGGGCGAGATTGAAGATGCGTTTGACGTTCGCCGCCTCCGATGGCGGGACGCGGAAGACGCGGGTGAAGGCTTCTTCCTCGTCGCGCGTGACGACGCCGTCGGCCATCGCAAGCTTGGCGCCCAAGGCGATGATGGCGATGGTGAAGGCGACACCCTCCTCTTCCGGGCGCTCCGCCATGAAGCCGGATCGGTCGAACAGCACGTGGCCCGCGAATGCGCCCGCCAGCGCGCCCAAAGGCCCGCCGGCCAGAAAGCCCGCCGCCGCACCGCCCAATTTTCCCCAGATGGACATGGGCGAAGGGGATAAGCCAATCTTGTCGGAAATGCGACCGAAAGATCATCCATTGCGAAGAAGAAATTTGGCACGCGGAGACGCGGAGGCGCGGAGCTTTCCCGCGCTCTCTGTTTCCATCGCGCGCCAAATGAATATCGACGCGCGAAGCGCGTCAGGTTCGTTCCTTTTGAACAGTGAAATTCAACTCCGCGTCTCCGCGGCTCCGCGTGAGTCATGAGGGGTCACTGGAATTTCTATATCGATCGCGGCGGCACCTTCACCGATGTGGTGGCGGAAGCCCCCGATGGAACGCTGACAAGCCACAAGCTCCTCTCCGAAAACCCCGCTTATGACGATGCCGCGCTGGAAGGCATCCGCCGCTGCGTGGGTGTTGCCGCCAATGCGGCGATTCCCGCAGAGCGGATCGGCGAAGTGCGCATGGGTACGACAGTAGCCACCAACGCCCTGCTGACGCGCGGCGGCGAACGCACCGTCCTGGTGACGACGAAGGGCCTGCGCGACCAGTTGCGCATCGGCTATCAGCACCGCCCCAAACTGTTCGCGCTGAAAATCGAACTGCCGGACATGCTGTATGAAAGCGTGATCGAAGCCGATGAACGCCTGACCGCCGAGGGCGAGGTTCTGGCGGCGCTGGACGAAGCCGGGTTGCGGCGCGATCTGGACGCGGCGCGCAGGAGCGGCCTCGAAGCCTGCGCCATCGTGTTCCTGCACGGCTATCGCTATCCGGCCCACGAACGGCGCGCAGCACAGATCGCGCGCGAACTCGGCTTCACGCAGATCTCCATCAGCCACGACACCGTGCCGCTGATGAAATATGTGAGCCGCGGCGATACGACGGTGGCGGATGCTTATCTGTCGCCGGTGCTGTCGCGCTATGCGAATCGCATTTCACGCGCGCTCAGTGGAAGCCGGCTCTTCTTCATGACGTCCAATGGCGGCCTCGCCGCGCCGGATTTCTTCCGCGGCAAGGATGCGATCCTGTCGGGCCCCGCCGGCGGCGTTGTCGGCATGGCGGAGACGGCGAAGGATGCGGGCTTTGCGCACGCCATCGGCTTCGACATGGGCGGCACATCGACCGATGTGTCCCGCTTCGACGGGACGTATGAGCGCATCTATGAGACCGAAGTCGCGGGCGTGCGGCTGCGCGCACCGATGATGGCGATCCATACGGTGGCGGCGGGCGGCGGCTCGATCCTGCACTATGACGGCGCCCGTTTCCGCGTCGGCCCGGACAGCGCGGGCGCCGATCCGGGGCCTGCCTGCTATCGCCGCGGCGGACCGCTTACCGTCACCGATGCGAATGTGATGGTGGGCAAGCTCCGGGGCGCGTTCTTCCCGCACATCTTCGGGCCTTCCGCGGACCAGCCGCTGGATGAGGATGTCGTGCGGGCGAAATTCGCGGCGCTGGCAAAACAGACCGGGCAATCCGCGGAAGACGCGGCCGACGGCTTCATTCGCATCGCGGTGGAGAACATGGCGAACGCGATCCGCCGCATTTCCGTGGCCAAGGGCTATGACGCGCGCGATTACACGCTGAACTGTTTCGGCGGCGCGGGCGGACAACATGCCTGCCTCGTCGCCGATGCGCTGGGCATGACGCGCATCTTCATTCACCCCTTCTCCGGCGTGCTGTCGGCGTATGGGATGAAACTCGCAAACCTGCGCGCGCTTCGGCAGCGGGCCGTGGGGAAGAAGCTGGATGCTGTGCTGATGCCGTCGCTCCTGCGCGTCGCCGATGAACTGGCGCTGGAGTCGGAAACTGAGATCCTGGCGCAGGGCGCCTCATCCACGCAGGCGATCAAACGCGTGCATATCCGTTATGATGGCAGTGACACGACGTTGCCGATCGCTCTCGCATCTCTGGAAGAAATGTCATCCGCCTTCACCGAGCAACATGCGCGGCTGTTCGGGTTTGGGTTCGAGGGCAAAGGGCTGATCGCGGAGTCGGTGGAAGTTGAAGCCACAGATTCTCCCTCTCCTCCCGAAGGGGGAGAGGGTTGGGGTGAGGGGGTCGCGCCACAAACTCAAACAGCGAAGACGCGGCACCGCCCCCTCACCCTGCCCTCTCCCCCTGAAGGGGGCGAGGGTAAAGCGGTGCGCTTTTTTTCGCACGGCGCTTGGCACAACGCGGCGCTACATAAGGTGAGCGATCTTGCGCCGGGCACGACTGTCGAAGGCCCGGCTCTCCTCATCGAACCGCATCAAACCATCGTGGTCGAGCCCGGCTGGCGCGCGGACATTCGCCAAGACCATGCGCTGGCGCTGATGCGCGAAGCCTCCGCGAAAGCCGCGATCAACGCGGCCATCGAAGCCGATCCCGTGTCATTGGAAGTGTTTGCCAATCTCTTCATGGCCATCGCGGAGGAAATGGGCGCCACGCTGCAGAACACCGCCTCCAGCGTGAACATCAAGGAGCGGCTCGACTTCTCCTGCGCCATCTTCGACGCGGACGGCGGGCTGGTGGCGAATGCGCCGCATATGCCGGTGCATCTGGGATCGATGGGCGATTGCGTCACCGCCATCATGAAGAAGCATCCGGCCATGCGCGACGGCGACATGTTCGTCACCAACGCGCCTTATGACGGCGGCACGCATCTGCCCGACATCACGGTGGTGGCGCCGGTGTTCGTGGACGGCAAAGCGCGGTTCTATGTGGCGGCGCGCGGGCATCATGCCGATATCGGCGGCATCACGCCGGGTTCCATGCCGCCCTTCTCCAAAACCATCGGCGAGGAAGGCGTGCTGTTCGACGGCATCCAGATGGTGCGCGGCGGACATTTCGACGAGGCGGCGGTGCGCGGCGTGCTGGCGACGACGGCCAATCCGGCGCGCAACCCGGACCAGAACATCGCGGATCTGAAGGCGCAGGCGGCAAGCTGCGCGCGCGGGATTTCGGAACTGCGCCGCGCCTGCGGCAATTACGGCGCCGACGTCGTCACCGCCTATATGCGCCATGTGCAGGACAATGCCGAGGAAAGCGTGCGCAAGGTGATCGGCGCGCTGAAGGATGGCGCATTTTCCATGCCGATGGATGGCGGCATGACGATTCAAGTGAAGATCAGCGTCGACCGCGCCGCGCGTTCGGCGACAATCGACTTCACCGGTACTTCGCCGCAGCAGAACAACAATTTCAACGCGCCGGGATCGGTGACCAAGGCGGCGGTGCTCTATGTCTTCCGCTGCCTGGTGGAAGGCGACATTCCGATGAACGCGGGATGCCTGAAACCGCTGGAAATCATCGT
>Ga0265314_10006084_pt1 | contig 10722 bp, 8 predicted proteins | sample 4126metaG_FD_203106 | JGI IMG/M metagenome (GOLD analysis project Ga0265314, IMG submission 203106) | Rhizosphere microbial communities from Carex aquatilis grown in University of Washington, Seatle, WA, United States - 4-1-26 metaG | ecosystem: Host-associated > Plants > Roots > Rhizosphere >... | reverse complement strand
TGATTTCAACGTCTCGACCCTGGAGACGAGGCTCATTGGAAAGCGCCTTACCAAGTGTTCGCTGCACGTCAACAATATCCTCAACCAGAAGCATGCCGAGCCCGGATATCTGGGCGTAGACATTCCATCGGCCGGGGTTGGAGTCTTTCTGAATATTACCCAGGAGTTGGAGGCGCCGAGAAACAATTAGGCCCACGACGGACACGGGCGATGATGTCAATCATTGAGAGGAAGGGATATCGTACATGAAGAGATTGAGCGAAGGTGGAAGACTGAGTTTGTTGTTGGGCGTGCTCGCAGCGCTGGTGCAAATGTCCTGTGGAAGCAACGCGAGCAGTGGAGCCGTGACCGGGCCTACGACGGTCCTATTTTCGCTACCGGCCACCGGGTCGCTGGCGGATCAGGCCATTGTGTGGGAAGCCGCCGCCCAACTGGCACAGACCGAGATCAACACCGCGGGCGGTTTGATGGGACGCCAACTGGCGTTGGATTTCCAGGACTCGCAAATGACCCCGGCCACTGCCGTCGCGATTGCCCAGACCTATTTGGACGGCACCCACGCGTCGGTCTATCTGACGGCCGATGGAACCGCCGCCGCGGACGCCGTTCTGCTGGCGACTCTTCCCAAGCCAGTAATTACACTGGCCTCGACCGCCGGTGGCGTCCAGTTGGTCACCGATGACACCACGGATTCCTGGTTCCGCACCACCGATTCGGTGACCTTGGAAGGCAATGCGATCGCCCAGGCTGCCTTCGATAACGGAGCCAAGACCATGGCGATTCTCGTCGGCCAGAATCCCTACACCCTCGGTTGCGCCGGCGCGGCCGCAGCGTATTTCCAACAAATCGGCGGCACCGTTACAGCGACGGTCCAGTTTCCTTACGCCCCCAACCCGGCCTACGACTATGCAGGAGACCTGGCCAAGGCAAGCGCCGGTGCTCCCGATGCCATCTATCTCGCGCCTCACCCCGCGGTTGGCATTTCCTTCCTGAAGGCTTGGACGGCGGCCGGCACCGGAAAGTTCGCCGGCCAGTGGTACTTGAATGAAGATCTAGCGACGCCCGCGATACCCACCAACGTGGGCGTGGCCGCGGTCGAAGGCATTCGCGGCGTCAAACCGGCTGGAAATGCGGCTGCCTACGCCACCATGCTCGCGGCCTTTACCGCGGCCTATGGCACGACTGCGGGAGATCCGAACATTCCGCGCGTGGCCGAAACCTACGATGCCGTCTATCTGATGGCACTCGCTATGGCACAAGCGGGTACTACCACGGACGTCGACGCCATCCGTACGGCGCTGCGGGCGGTTGCCAATCCGCCTGGAACCGTGGTCGGCCCGGGTCAGTTCGCCGAAGCCATTACGCTTATCCAGGCCGGCCAGGATATCAACTACGAAGGCGCCAGTGGCTCCTGCGACCTTGATGCCAATGGCGACGTCGATCCGACGATGGCCGAGTGGCAGCTTGAAAGCGGGCAGTTCACCGTCCTGCAAACCTTCAGTCCATAGCCCAAAGATCGTGGTCTTCCGCCGATCCGAACGTCATGACCGGCCGTCTTCCTATTCTCCTCATCGATCCCGACGATCGGGAGCGCACCCTGCTGGTCGAGCGGCTGTCCATGCAGGGGTACAAGGTCATGGCATTCGCCGGCCCCATCGATGGGGCTCACGCGGCGCTAGGCAGTCCACCGTCAGCCGTGATTGCGGATCTGTGGATGGATGGAATCTCCGGCGTGCAACTGACTCGCCTGCTGGGCGCCGAGGCCGCCACCGAGCGTGTTCCGGTGGTCCTGCGTGGACCGGACAATCCGCGCAATCGCTTCTGGTCGGAGCGCGCGGGAGCGGCAGCCTACGTGGTCAAGGGCCAGATGCGCAATTTGGTCTTGGCACTCGCCAAGTGCATCGCCCCGGTGGAGGACAACGCCTTCTTCACGCAATTGCAGGGCGCCGAATCCGACATTCGCGATCGCATTGCCGCCCATCTCGATGCCGCTCTTTTCGAGTCCGTGTTGTCGTCCGAGGTGCGTGCCCTGTCGACTTGTGGTGAGTTCAGCCATGTGTTCGATGCGTTGGTTCAATTCGTTTCTCAAGTGACGTCCTATCGCTGGCTGGCGCTCGCCGTCAGCGCGCCTCGGCACGTAGGCCTGCATTGCCATCCGGCGCTCGGCGAAGAGTGCGAAGGCGAAGCACGCCAGATCCTGGAACTTCCGGCTGGCTGCGAGGTACTTCGCATCTTGGACGAGGACGCGGTCTCGAATGCCAATTCCTTCGCGCCGGTCGTACGCACCATCCACTTCGGCGCAACGCCTATCGCTCGCATCGCGCTTCGCGAGAACGACCAAGGCACCCCCCAGGACACGCGCACCATCGATATCGTTGCACGCGAGCTTGGCGGACCCTTGCGAATCACCTCCTTGGTTGAAGAAGCACAGCACGCGGCCACCACGGATCCACTGACCGGCCTCATGAATCGGCGAGCATTCTTGACCGCTCTCGAACTCGAACGCGCACGCAGCTTGCGCCACGGCTATCCGCTATCGTTGCTGCTTCTTGACGTCGACCATTTCAAGTCCATCAACGACAAGCGTGGCCATGCCGGTGGTGACTGCGTGCTTTCGGGACTGGCTCGGCTGATGCAGCAGCAAGCGCGCAAGGTAGACATCGTGGGCCGCTGGGGTGGCGAGGAGTTCGTCGTGGCCTTGTCCGGAGCCGACGAGGCCGGCGGCGAATTGGCCGCCGAACGGATCCGAGCCGCCATGCAAGCGCTGGTCGTGCAAGACGAGGACGGTCAAGAAATCCGCGTCACGGTCTCAATCGGAGCGTGCTGCATGGTCGAGGGAGAAACCGCGGAGCAGTTGATAGACCGCGCGGACCAGGCCATGTACCGAGCCAAGGCCGGTGGCAGAAACCGGGTTGTCGCCGGGGCGCGTCCCCGGCCTGGCGAGGCACTGCGCAAAACTCTCAGCCTTCACATCCACCAAGCATTCCAAAAGGAAAAATAGAACGGTTGGAACTACAGTTCCGTCGGCAATACGCCGAAATTCGAAAGCGAGAGTTCACCATGCCTGGAAAATCCACGGAGGAACGCCTCAACGAAATCCTTGCCGTCTGTCTGACGGAGCTCGTACGTGATCGGGGTGTCAAGCCGTCTTGCCTACTCGGGGGACCGCCGGAGAATGCGACAGGCGATATCCTTGCCGCGTTCGTCGGATTCGGAAGTGATGAAGTGCGCGGCTCATTCACCTTGCTTGGCCAACCGCGCGCGTTCGCGCGACTGCACCCTATACCCGCGCAAGGCAGCAAACGCGATTTGGCGGATTGGGCGCGCGAATTGGCCAATCAGGCCGTCGGGCGTTTCAAGAATCGCGTACTCGGGTACGGACTATCCATCGCGATCGGCTCGCCGCAAAGCATGGTCGCGGAACAAGTGCGGATGAGGAAGGGGCAAAATAACCTGCGAACGCCTCTCGTCATCGGGTTCGAGGATATGACTCTTGAATCCTGGCTGGAGATCGACGTGCGGTCGGGCTTCACGCTCGCCGACAAACCAGGCTCTTCAAACGAGACCGTACTCTCCGAAGGTAGCGTCGTGCTTTTCTAGGAGCGGGCACCAACATGAAACCAAGCGTGCTTATCATCGACGACTCCCTCACGGTTCGCCAGCAGGTGACAGCCATCCTGACGATGATCGGCTACGAAGTGGTCGAGGCCTGCGACGGACTGGCGGGACTTGAAATGGCGCGCGTGCATCCAGGGATCTCCATGATCCTGTGCGATGTCAACATGCCGCGCATGGACGGACTCGAGTTTCTCGAAAAGTTCAAGGCAGAGAATCGCACCCCCGCCGTGCCCATCGTGATGCTGACCACGAATGGCACCCCGGATCTCATCGCGCGCGCCAAGTGCGCAGGAGCGCGCGGATGGATCGTCAAGCCCTTCCAAGCCGAGTTGCTCCTCGGGGCGGTTCGTCGCATCGTCGGCGAAGTTGCCCGCGATAGCACTGCCGAGAACGACGCCTCTTAATCAGCGCACGGTGGCTGGTCCCTGCCCGTTGCGCAGGAGATTGCCCCGCCCGGTCGGCCAAGGCAGGCACTTTCCACCCGAGCCAGGAACCGTGTACACATCGAGGCCGTGGTCGAAGGTGAGCAGCGCGATCTCGAGGTTGCCATCGCCATCGATGTCGGCCACCGACGGAGCTGCAGGAACGCCGATGCCGTTGCCGCCGCCCGTGCCCTGGTTGTCGAGCGTGATGTCGTAGAGCTCTTGTCCGGTGTTGTCGAGCACGATCAGCCGCCCGCCGTTCGGTTGCAAAGAGTACGTCCCGAATACGATCTCGGGCACGCCGTCGCGGTTCAGGTCGACCACGACAGGCTCCGAGGCAAAGGTCTTGGGCGCACCCTTGGCATAATCGTAGCGCCACAGCAGTTGCGCGTCGGGGCCGATGGCGTAGATGGCGCCATCGTTGAGGGCTGCGACGATCTCGGGGCGGCTGTCGCCGAGGATGTTGGCAATGGCCGGGGCCGGCACACCATCGGGCGGATACCAGTCGCCGCTGGCGCGTACCGCGGGCTTGCCTGACATGGGCAAGGTTTCCCAGCCCGGCAAACGCATAGCGCTGGTGGAGCTGTCGCCATAGGCGCCCTGCAGGACCATGAAGGCGTAGCCCTGGGTTTCGTAGGGCTCTTTCATCTCGACGTTGGGAATGCCGACGACTTCGTTCTTGCCGTCGCCGTCGATGTCCGCGACAGAGGGTGGCGAGGCCGTCCACTGCAGCCACATGGTCTTGTTCACGTCGGGCCAATCGCCCACGTGAAGATGGTAGTGATTCTCCTCGACCAGTGGATCCAGCCAGCGAATAAACTGTCCCCAGGTGAAGCGCGCGTTCGAATGGGCGGAGTCACGGTTGGTGAAATAGGGCGAGGCGAGAATGGACGTGCCGTCGGCCTTGAAGGCGTTGATCTGGTGATTGTCGTAGGTGACGATGATTTCCTGCTGGGTATCGTCGTCGATGTTGCCGATGCCGACGTTGAGCCCGTAGCAACCGTAGCCGGTCTGGCCAATGCCGTTGGTGTCCGTGTCGCCCCCGATCCCGGCGCTCGTGTTGTAGCGCGGCCACGCCGGCCAGCTCGTACCCGCGGGCTGGTAGAGAGTGCCGTTCGGAGAAAAGACGAAGACCTGCGAGCCCGTGTCCGAGGTGTTCGTGGTGGTGACCACCACCTCGATCTTGCCGTCGCCGTCGAGATCCGCGGCGGCCATGCCCCTGCCCTCCGGCGATTGCCCACCACTTGATGTCGACGCCGGCCACCCGTCCTTGATGGCCAGTGTGCCGTTCCTCCATTCGTAGGCCGCCACAATCCCTTGGTCGCCGGCGGCCACGATTTCGATCACGCCGTCCTGGTCGAGATCGGCCACCACCGCGGGCGCATAGATGCGCCCTTGGGTGTACGCGTTCTGCTTGATGGTTGCCCGCGTGTTGCCCGCGCTGTCGAAAACGAACAGGCTATAGAAGGGCGCGACGATCTCTTTCTTGCCGTCGCCGTCGAGATCCACCAGCCCCGGCGAAGAGAACCATCCGGTCTCGGCCCACGACTTGTCGCCGGTCAGGGTGCGCACGCGCACCGGCCTGGCCACGGGCGAACTGCCACCTTCCGATACACACGCCGCGGTCGGGGCGACGCTTCCGTCGGGAAATATCACATCCGGTCCCGGCCCGGTCGGCCCCGCATTCGACGAAGAGCAGCCGGCCAGCGCGACCAGGAGACATGCCGTACACTTCGCGCTCAGAGTCATCTCGATCCTCCGCGACGCGCAGATTGCGCGTTCCGATCGTACACCTTTCGCCAATCGCGCGAACCCGATACTTGCCCCCGGCAACAGTGTGGCTTGCACCAAAAGACGTTCCGGACGAAGCTGCTGACATGCCATCCCCACTGCGCGTCAATTTTCGGCGACTGGCTCCGGCTGGAATCGCCGTCTTGGCCATCGCGGTTTGCGCCGGCGGTTGCCGCAAGCTCCTGGGTGGTAGCGAACAAACCTCGACGGGCGACATCGAAGCCAATCTCGAACAGCTCATCAATGCGACCAAGACCGGACTCAATCTGCAAGTCAGTCCGCGCTTCACCACCTTCGGGCCCTTGCCAAGCGCCGCACCCTGGGATTCCCCGGTGCCGGGCGCCCGAACCTTCACGGTCCAGGGTCAGCGCTTGAGTTTCAAGACCGGCAGCGACGGCCTCATCCATGAACGCTACGAGGCACGCGCCTGCCCGCTGCGCGAGATCTGGAGTTGCGTCGAACTGTGGGCCACCGGAAAGTTCGGCAAGAACGGCCAGCTCGCGTGCGTCGGCCTGCGCCTGGAAAAGGGCGATACCATCGAGACACGAAAGCTCGACATGCGCACCGCCGACAACTGCCCGTTTATGACCACCGCCCCGGGACCGGCCCAGCAGGTGGTGCGCGGCATCGAAAAGGCCCAGCTCGAACACACGCAGCGGCAGGAAGCCGACAAGTACCTCGATCCGAAAGCGCAGTAACGCGCCTTCCACGCTAGCGAATTGGTCTGGTTCCCAGGCCCTCAAATGGTGTACTGCTGAACCACCATCTTGTCAGACCTTGGCACATCCAGCGCGAGCGCAGCCGAACCCGACGCAGCCCTGGCGTCGGTCGAAGGCGCGGTCGAGGATCTGCGCCGACTTTTCGCCCAGGGTCCTGCGCACAGGGGCGCGTGCGAGCAGAAGCTGTCTGACTTGCGCAAGCAGTGGCTGTCGCGACCCGGGAGTTTTTCACCCGACGCGGTCGCGGCCCTGCGCGAGATTTCCCTGCGGCTACGCCAGCGTCCGTCGCGCGACGAGCACCTGGCCCGTGCCAAGGCCGTGCTCAAAGAGGTCTTCGGCTACCGTTCCTTCCGGCCCGGCCAGGAAGACATCATTGCCACGGTGCTGTCCGGCCGCGACTGTGTCGGCGTCATGCCCACCGGCGCGGGCAAGTCCCTGACCTTTCAGATCCCGGCGCGCCTGCTCGGCGGCACCACGCTGGTCATCTCGCCGCTCATCGCCCTGATGAAGGATCAAGTCGACGCGGTCAACGACGTCGGCCTGCGCGCCACGTTTCTCAATTCCAGTTTGTCCCCGGAAGAAAAACGCGAACGCGTGGCGCGCGCCGTGCGCGGCGAGTACGAGCTCATCTATGCAGCACCCGAGGGCATCGAAGCGTCGCTTGGCCCGCTCTTCGGCCGCATCAAACCGCGCCTGGTCGCCGTCGACGAAGCCCATTGCATCAGCCAGTGGGGACACGATTTCCGGCCCGCCTACCGCAACCTGCTCGGACTCAAATCGCGCTTCAACGACCCGCCCATCCTGGCCCTGACCGCCACCGCCACCGCCGAAGTTACCCGCGACATCATCGAGCAACTGGCCATGCGCGGGCCGGCCTCGTTCCGCGGCAGCTTCTTCCGCCCCAATCTGCACCTGCATGCCTACAAAAAGGGCGACGACGGCCCCAGCGTGCGCGAGCGCATTCTGCGCCTGGCGCGCGCGCGGCCGGGCGAAAGCGGCATCATCTACTGCCTGTCCCGCCGCGCGACCGAACAAACCGCGGACTACCTGCGCGAACACGGTGTTGCCGCCCTCGCGTACCACGCGGGCATGGAAAGCGACGCACGCACGCGCGTGCAAGACGCCTTCCGCTGCGACAAGGCCGACGTGGTGGTGGCCACCGTGGCCTTCGGCATGGGCATCGACAAGTCGAACGTCCGCTACGTCATCCACCGCGACATGCCGCGCTCGATCGAAGGCTATTACCAGGAGATCGGCCGCGCGGGACGCGACGGCGTGGCCAGCGACTGCGTCCTCTTCTACTCGTGGGCCGACGTGATCGGGTACGACCGCCTCTTCGAATCGAACGGCGATCTGCCGCCCGAGCTCGCCCAGCGCCACCGCGATCGAGTGCGCGAGATGTTCCGACTGGCCGAATGGCAAGAGTGCCGACACCAGGCCCTGGCCGCCTACTTCGGCGAATCGATCAAAGCCTGTGGCCAATCCTGCTCGGTGTGTGCGGGTTGGGATGTGGTGGCGCAAAGTAAGCCGGTTCCGCGCAAGCTGGCCAAGAGCCGGACCGGCGCCCGGCCGCTCCCGCCACCGCAGCAACCGTCCGCGCCAGCCGGCGAAGAAGAAACTCTGTTCCTCGCGCTCAAGGCCCTGCGCCGACGCATCGCCGATGCACGCAAGATGCCGGCCTATATCGTGTTCAGCGACGCCACATTGATCGCCATGGCGGAGAGCCGACCGAGGACGGTCGGCGAACTTTTGGCCATTCCCGGCGTGGGTCCGCGCAAACTCGCGGCCTATGGCGAAGCCTTCCTGGCCCTACTGCGCGAGCAATAGCCGCGCGCCATCGAGATAGCCGCCTCGCGAGGTGAGCCTCGACACACAACTGGTCATGGAAGACTTGTGTCTTGGGTGTCGAACCTCCTAAGCTGATCTCTTTCCGACTCATGTCGTTCCAACTCATCCGCCAGGCTCTCCTGTCCCCGCTGCCGACGGTTCTCGGTGGATTGCGTTTTTGGCGCCAACATCGTGCACGCATCCAACGCGCGCGCGTGCTGTGCCAGTGCGCGGATGGCCTGCGCGTGCACCGCGTGCGCGATTGGAGGCTGCGCTCCGACCGTGTCTACCGTCGGGCCGCCGGCGGACTGCGGGAACTCGTTCCGGTGGAGGGAAAGTCCGAAACGGATTGGGCCAACGTCGCCCATCGCACGCTCGGGCGGGCTCAGGAGCCTCTCCGGGCGCTGGCCGCCGGACTCGCCGTGATGGCGAGTGCCTTGGCCGTGGCCACCGCGATCGTGCTGCTTTTGGGCTGCGCCGTCTCGCCGAACCTTCGCGGGCGCTTGTTTCCGCGGGACTTGGCGGCAGGAAGGCCTTGGATTGCTAGCAGCACCGCCTTTGACTTGCCCAGGACGGGGTTCGGGCCGACGAGCGATAAAGCCCACTTCTTTCACACCGGCGCCAGCACCGACCCCTATGTCGAAATCGATCTTGGCAGCGAACATGTCATCCGCGGCGTGCTGGTCGAAAACCGGACCGATTGCTGCAAGGAGCGCGCACTTCCCCTCGACGTGAGAGTTCTCAAAGGAGACACCTGGCAGCTCGTGGCCGAACGGCGTTCGCCGTTTTCAACGTGGAAATACGACATCGCCCCGGTGCGCGCGCAAAAGATCCGCTTCCAGCGCCCAGGCAACGACTACTTTCACCTCAAGCGTATTTCGGTGTACGGCCAATGACCCTACCCCGCCCGCTCAAGCTGCTGACCAAGGATCGAGAATCGGGGTGGACCTTCACCCTGCTCGTCTGCGTTCCCTACCTGGCCTTTCTCATCTGGATGCACGTCCACCACGAGATGTGGCGCGACGAGATCCACGCCTGGAGCTTGTCGCGGGCGGCCCACGGGTTCGCGGAACTTGTCACTGGGGACCGAATCTACGAGGGCCATCCGCCGCTCTGGTTCTGGTACCTCCACCTCTGGACCTGGTTCACGGAGTCGGCCTGGGGCATTCAGGCGGCCACCGTTGCGGCAGCCACGGCGGCGTCCATCTTGCTTGTGCGTTTCGCGCCGTTCCCGCGCTACCTCAAGGTGATGCTGCTCTGCTCGTACTACCTCGGCTACGAGTACGCCGTCATCTCGCGCAACTACGTGCTCGGTTGGCTCCTGCTGTGTCTGTTCTGCGCCCTTTACCATCCCTATCGCGTCCGCTACTTCGCCCTCGCCGTTGCCCTCGCCTTGCTCTCGCTCACCAGCGTGTACGGCCTCATCATGGCCATTTTCCTGCTCGGGTTCTTCGTCCTGGATCAGTTCAGAATGTCGAATGAGCGCCCAGGCGCCCAGCCCACCGAGTACACCTTCGTCACGTCGCCCCGCCTGCTGGCCGCCGCTGCCATCGTCACGGCCGCCATCGTGTTTTGCGTGCTCACCGTCGAGCCACCCGATCCGAATCCGTTTGCCCCCAGCTTCAACTTCAGCGCGCTTACGTCTTCGGCATTGCCCGACATGCTTTACCGTGTGAACGCTGGCTTTCTGCCCTGGCGCAAATTCGCGACGCTGGAGTTTTGGGGCGCGTCCTGTACCCTCTCGGACGATCCATCGGGGTGGTCCAAGTACCTAGGCGGCGCCCTTCTACTTGTTACAACCCTTGCACTCTACCCGGCCTGGCGACTCGTGGTGATCTATGCGGCCGCGCTCGCCACCATGATGGTGTTCCAGCAGGTACGTTTCATTGGAACGACTCGCCATTGGGGGCATTTCTTCATGCTCTTCGTGGGCGTGTGCTGGCTATTGCGCCTCCAATTCCCCAGACGCTCACACTGGCTCTCGACAGTGCTGCTTACTGGAATCTTGGCTATTCAGTCGAAGAGCTTCGTTGCCGGGGCTGTCCTCGACACTCGCGAAATCTTCTCGGGCGCGCGCGATACGGCCGCCTTCATCCGCGGGGCCGGTCTGCAAGATCTTCCCATTGCCGGCGGCCCGGACTACTACGCCGCCGCAGTCGCCAGCTATCTTCGCCGGCCGTTTTACGCCGCCGAAACCGCGGAGTTCCACGATGACGTAGTCTTTCACACCCGCCGCCGGCCGTTCTCGGCGTTCGAACTGATGAACCGCGCGGTCGCGATCTCGCGCGAGCGGCAGAGCCCCGTGTTGATCGTCACCAGGGAATGGCTGCCCGACCCGCCGGCCG
>Ga0265314_10006082_pt1 | contig 10726 bp, 11 predicted proteins | sample 4126metaG_FD_203106 | JGI IMG/M metagenome (GOLD analysis project Ga0265314, IMG submission 203106) | Rhizosphere microbial communities from Carex aquatilis grown in University of Washington, Seatle, WA, United States - 4-1-26 metaG | ecosystem: Host-associated > Plants > Roots > Rhizosphere >... | reverse complement strand
TCGGTGCGGGTGCCCCATCCTAACGTCGTGCTCTTCGAAGTAGGGTGGGATTCGTGCTTTCCGCTCGTGAACGCAAGATGCGGGTTGATCCGACGATACCACTTCAGATGAGACCCTTGCGCACTCTCAACAGGAAATCCTCGGCATCGGCGCGCGCCTTCTCCATGGTCTTCCAATCGTTGCCGTGTTCGGTTCCCATTTCATGAAGCACAAGTTCGACCGCAACCTTCGGTGCGTATCCTCGCTTGATGAGCATCCGAGCGCGGTCCGAAAATGTGGTGTCGGTGTTCCAGTTTGTTTCCTGATTCGGCGCGGGAAGGCTGGTTTCGGCGTCGCATTTGTGCTCGCGAAACTTCACATTCGCCAAGCGGTCGTAAGCATCCTTGGCCTCTGCTTCGCTCAGCAGCGTGGGGACGGGGAATCTCCATCGACAATTGGAGCAGGACCAGCCGGCTGCATCGCCATCGACCCAGACCAGGAAGCGCACCATGTGTCGGCAACCCCAATCGGCAACCCCAACCATATTACCGCTTGCCGCAATGAACGCCGACATGATTTAGGGAAACTCTGACTAAGTGTCGGCAGAAGGCATAAACCACAGGGCACACAGGGATGCACGGAGGAACCCAGGGACTTAATCAGAACTCCCTTAGAGCAGCGAAGGTCTAGCCAAGGGATGAATAAAAGATGTCTGCCTAAGCGCTGACATCTGATAGCCAAAGGCCAATAGCCAACAGCCAAAAGCCGAACTCCTAGTTCTCGCTCTCCACTGGCGCCGCCTTGGGAGCGGGCAACGCTTTCGCCGGCTTGCCCGGTTTTGCCGGCGTGGCTGGCGGAATCGGAGGAGCCGGAGGAACCACTGCCACCGTCCCTTTGCGGATCTCTATCGTTCCTTTGTCGCAGTTCATCACCAGGCGCGGGCCATTAGTACCGATGGAACCGCTGGCACTTGATTGGTTGTCCTTGTTGTCGACTTTGATGTCGTCGAAGTCGCTCTCGATTTCTCCTTCGTGGGTGCGTGCTTCAACCTTGATTGGCGTATTCGGAGGAATCGAAACCCGCACGTCGCCCTTGCGGTTGTCGATCTGGATGTTTCCCGGCTTGTGCAGCCCGACTTCGACCGTTCCGTTTTCGTCCTGCAATCGCAGGTCGCCGGACAGGCCTTCGAGCGAGATATCCTTCGATCGCGTTGTCAGGTGCATTGGTCCGGTGAGCGAATCGGCGCGCAGGTCACCGGAGTCCAGATCCAGCCTGCCATCCAGCCGCGAAAATTCCATGTCCGTGCGCGACGAGCGGAAACTTACCGTCTTGCTGATGCGAACCAGCCGGGTGCTCTCATAAAACTCTCCACTCAGATGAACCGTGCCGTCCACATCTTCCACTGCTACTTCGTTGGCTCTGCCCTGAATGGTGACGTCGCCCTTCACATGCTCCAGGTGGGCGGAGCCTTTCTCCAGGGTGAGTGAGATGTTGCCGGTGTGATCGCCAATGTTCACGTCTCCGCGCTGATGGTTGACGTCGACATTACCGTTCATGCCGTTGATCGTGACATCGCCGCGGCGCGAAACGATAGCGAGTTCGCTGTTCCGCGGCACATAGACATCGATGTCGGTGGTCACACCCTTGTCCCCCGCTCCCTGCGTGTTGGCATTGAGCGTGACCACTTTGTCGGCGACAACGATGGTCGGCTTGGTTTTGGCGTTGTAGTTGTCGGCGTCCTGTTCTTTTTCCGCGCGGACTTTCTTGCGTACCGAGACCTTCATCGTCTTGCCGTCGGCCACGTTGACCGTAACCGTGCCGCGATCGTCGTTGATGTGCACGCTGCTGCCCGCCGGAATTTCCTGGCTCAGCTCGTCGCTGTAGTCGAATGTCGAGCCGCCAAAGATTTCGTCCAGCCCTTCATCGTCGCCGATCTGGATATGATCCCTGAGGTTCTTCCAGTCCACCCGCGCGGCCTGGGTTGCGATCAGTCCGGCGCCGATCAGGAACAGCATCAGGAAAACGCCCCCGACGCCAATGCCGCGCGCCGGTTGGCCTAAGCGCTTGGCCTGTTCGTATTCGACCAGCTTCAGCACGCCCCACAAGATGAGCAGCGCAGGCCAGTAGCGGGCGAACAGCCAACCCAGGTGGTGGATATCCATGATCCCCATCGTCCCCAGCAGGAACAGTATTCCCATCAGGATCAGCACGACCGGTCCGGCGATCGAACGATGCGGAACACGCGGAGTCGGCGGAATCATTGGGCTAGCCATGGTTCACCTCACTGGTTGGAGGAACGGGTGGAACAGGCGGAGCGGGTGGAATGGGCGGCGTTGGAGGAATCGGCCCTCCTGGCGGGTTCGCGCTCGACGCCGGCGACCAAATGTGCCCTTCAGAGGATGCGGTACCTTGAAACAACTTAACGCCGCCGATGACCAGCAGAATGCCACCCGCGTAACCGAAAAAGCCGACGTTGTGGAAGCTGTCGATGATTCCGATCACACCCACCGCAACGAGAATTGCCGGCCCCATAAGGCATTGAGCGCGACAACGTTCGCAGGTGCAGCCCTTTGAGCTACCGGCCAGCCCCCAGCGGTTCGCGAATAACCACACGCCGATTGCAATCGGAATCAGACCCCAGAAGCGATGGAGGTGCAGATCAAGACCAGCCGTGTTCAGCAGGAAAAGCACTCCCACCAAAATCAATACGATCGCGCCGGTCGGGATTTTGCTGGTCTCGATCTTTGTCCCCCCGCTAAAAGTCGCCGCCAGACCGAAGGGGTCTGGTATCGGTTGCGCCATCTGGATTGCCTTTGCCGAGCGCACCGAATCAATAATCTGGTAGACGTAAAAGAAAGCGATGCCGAAGCCGCAGATGATGCCCAGAGCTTCGCTGTGGCCGTTGTCGCCAGCGCTGGCCCCCACAATGAGCAGGGTCATAATGGCCAGATGCGCCAATCCCTTGGCGTATTGCCCCGTGTACACGGCCCCCACGCCGAAGGGAAAAAAGCCAGCGAGAATCCCGGCGACTGTCGGGTTGGGTCCGCCGCCGCTTACCGGAGGAGGAGGTGGCGTGGGAACGCGCCCGGACGCTGCCGGGGAGAAGCCGCCGGAAACGAATCCAGCCGCACCCGCCGGAACGCCTTCCATTTTCGCGCCCAGGCAATCCTCGCAGTAGATCACGCCCCGCACGGGACGTGTACAGTTGGCGCACAGTGCCTTTCCGCAGGTGCGGCAATAGGCCACTGCCGACGCATCAGCATGATTGGCGCAGTTCATACAAACCTCCGATTCGTGGTCACCGCGGCAGGTGAAGCATCCACCACCCCATTATGCAAGACCGGAGTGATTGGGGCCCCGGCCCGCAGCGCGGCGAATACCGGCTGGTTGTATTCCTGGGAGTAGTTACGGTCCTGTCTCTGGTCTGGTTGCCCACTGGTGTTGTTCTTGCGATTTTCTTTCTGTTCTTGAGGCCCGGGCTCGGCGGGAGTGTTGGCCCGCTTCAGCTCGCGCACCTTCGATTCGATTTCGTACACGAAGCGAATATTGTCGTAGTACTTCACGATCCTGATTTGCGTGTCGTTATAGGCATGGCGCAAGGCGGACGGCCGCAGATCGACCTTGGCCAGGTCCTTCGGCTTCACGCCGGCCGCGCTCAGAGCCAGCGAGAACGAGAAGAAGATCATCCCGAACGACATCACAAACCGCGGCTGACGCACAAAGGCAGCCACCGGTCTGAAGAAAGAAGCGGAGAAAGAATCCCAGCGCTCGCGCAGCCGCTCGCCGAATGGAGTTGTCCTGCCGTCGCGCGCCACCTGCGGCCGCGTGCTCACGACTCCACTGGTGGCCGCCAGAATGTTGTGTACAAGATGCGCCGGAGGCTCGACTTGCTCCAACGCCCGCAGCCACTGCTGCCCAGCCTGCACGTCCGCGAACAGCGGACCGCAAACCCCGCAAACGCGCCGGTGAGCCTCGAAGCTCTCCTTGCGCGCGGGGCTCAATCGGCCTTCGAGGGCGTCGCTGAGGAGCGCTTCAAATTCGGTGCACTCGACCCCGTGTTTTATTTCATCTGGCATTCACATCACCTGCCTATAGGTACGTTGCAGGAGGCGAGCAAGTTCCGCTCGTCCCCGGTTAATTCTCGATTTGACGGTTCCCTCCGGAACCCTCAAAGCCGTGGCGATTTCCCGATAATCCATGTCCTGTAGATCCCTCAAAATCACCGCCTCCCGTAGCTCTGGAGACAGTTTCTGCAGCGCCAAATGCACCATTTCCCGCGTTTCCCGGCTTTGCACCGCGGCATCCGGCGGGAGCCCCCGGTCCGCGATCTGCTCGCTCAGGGGCTGCGCATCTTCGCGCTCGGAGGGCGCTGAATCCAGCGAATCCGTAATCCGATCGCCTTTGGACTTGCGGAAGTGATCCACCAGCAGATTGCGCGTGATGGTGGTGACCCAGGTCATGAACGCGCCCTTCCCCGCGTCATAGGTGCCCAGGGTGCGGTACATCTTGATAAAGACCTCCTGGGTGAGGTCCTGAGCGTTGTCGGAGTCCCCGGCAAAGCGGTAGCAAACGTTGTAGATTCGCCGGTGGTAGCGCTGCACAATCTCTTCCCAGGCCGCGGCATCGCCGCCAACGCAGCGGCGGACCAGCAATCCGACAACCTGGGCTTCTTCCAAAACCAGACTCCCCGAACTTTGCTTGAACGTCTAGAAATGCCTGGAAACCGACTGTCCGCCGCTGTTCGGTCGCGGACCCAACGCGGGACCGCTTTCAACAGCACAAGAGAAGTACGTTTCTGTCGGGCAGGAAGTTCCCTCGAATCACGGAGCTAGCGATTGTAGCAGGAGAGATTCACGGATGTCGGCTCGATGCTTGCCTTTCTGTGTCTAGTCTCCCGGCATGGTTTACAAAGAGCGCAAGGATTGAGGCACAGCCCCGGTTAAACGGCAAATCGTCTGCTAATCTTCTTTCATGACCACCGAACCTACGACCACTGAACACACGGCCAAAGATCGCAAAGAACCGAGCTATCTCTATACCGAAAAGCAGGTTGCTGAAAAAAGTCAACTCGCCCGGCGTTTTCTGGATACCCGCACGCGTCTGCATGAAAACGTCGACAAAGCCGGCAACTTCCTCGTCAAGCGCTTCTACAACCTCGATCACAACACCTACCTGGAAGGCGCCCTGCCCGCGAAATACAAGGAGCTGATGGGGCTGGTTGCCTCCACTTGTTTGCGTTGCGACGACTGCATCGACTACCACCTGATTCAGTCTTATCGCCTCGGCGTAACTCGCGCCGAGCAGGAAGAAGCGATCAACGTCGCGCTGATCGTGGGCGGCAGCATTGTGATTCCGCACATGCGGCGAGCCTATGAGTTGCTGGCGGAACTCTATTCCGCCTGAGGTATGTGCTTTATGTCGCTGTCGGCGCGTGCTCCGCGTCCGACGCCAGCATTCCGTACATCTCGAGGTCGAGGAACTCGCCCCACTTCAGTCGCTCCGTCTGCAACGGGGTGAACACCATCCCACTACTTTAGCGCGTGCGGACATCTTCAGAACTAGATAAAGACTTCCGGAGAGACGTGGAATCGTCGGCTGAGCCGGCGAATGTGCTCCGTGGTGAGCTGACGCTTTCCGTGGAGGATCTCGGAGACTATGCTGGGAGTGCCGAAAACATCCAGCAGGTCTTTCTGTTTCAAATCGTTCGCGCCCATCAGTTCGTTGAGGACGTCCACGGGGCTGGACGCCTTGAGCGCGTACGGGTTCTCTTCGAAGTTTTCGATGAGCAGCGTCAAAAGATCGGCCATGCGGCGTTCAGCAACCGTCATTCGGCTACCCTTGCTGTCCAACTCTTCCAGCATGACGGTGTAACGTTCGTTCTCCGCCTCGCTGCGAACGACCGCAGGCAGAGTGTTGGAGAGCAGAGCGGCATATTCAGATCGGACTGCGGCTGCACTCATGATTTCCAACCTCCACGGTCATATTTTGGGTACGGCCTAATGAATCTTGAAGTTACCAAAGTCAGTCTTGCATCATCGAACTCTGCAAGCGACAATGAAGTGGTAGAATCACCGTCAGTCAAGTGAAACCCTATGGTCGTAGCCAAGCTAAAGCGTCCGAAGGAAGACCGGTTCGAGGAGTTGGCCGAACGCATCGCAGCTGACATCAACGAGCGCGCGGCCAGAATGACTCCTGAGGAACGGGTGCGGGCCGATTCTGAAACTAAAAAGATTGCTGCCCAAGTGCAGCGTCGTACTCCTTGAGCGCCGCTTCGATTTCCTCTTTGGAATACCCCCAAGTCTTCAAGAGTGCTCTTAGATCTTCGCGTGTGCCGCGCCGAAATATGTGCAGCACCGCCGCCCTTCGTTCCTCCTGTGCGTGGATCGCATCCGGATCGACGGGCCGCTTCTTGCCCCGGCTGCTCTGTTCTCGAATTACGTCATTCAGATCGTCGCGTTTTTTCACAGAGGGGTCGCCTAACTCATTTGCCAGACTCTAACGACGGCAAAGCTTTTTCTGTTTCAGTTATCCACTGGTAAGCGACAACTTTTCCTGTCGAAGCTTTAATCCCCTTTATCTCGCCGCTTTCGTTGAGTCGCTGCAAGACCTTATGCAACGACGCGAGGAACTCGCTTTTGTATTTGGTCAGATCATATCCCCAATACTCAAGTTTGTTCCTTACTTCGACTGGAGTGAGTTGCTGGGCGCGGCATGTCCTGAGCACAAATCTCACAGCTTCTGTAAACCCAACACCGGCGAGCGGCTTCTTAGCATCGGGGCGTAGGTCAGCCGCTTGGCTCTGGTCGCAAAGAAGTGCGAGACCTTTAATGCCTTCTTTTTGCGTAGAGATTCTCTTTTCCAAATCGGCGAGTTGCTGGGAAAGATCGTTGCGATGAGCTTCCATCGTGGCAAGTTCCATCTTTGCCTGTTCCAACAATCGCTTATATTCATTGGCAGCCACGAAAGGAAACTACCATAGCTATGTCCAATATGTCAAAGAAATCTTGGGCACTATGCCCAAGTCAGAAGGAACCTATTTAGAACGCGTCAATCCCCGTCACGCTAGCCCCAATAATCAGCGTGTGAATGTCATGCGTGCCCTCGTACGTCTTCACGCTTTCGAGGTTCATCAGATGCCGCATGATGGGGTAGTCGTCCGCCACGCCGTTCGCGCCCAGAATGTCGCGAGACAGACGGGCGCACTCGAGCGCCATCCACACGTTATTTCTTTTCGCCATCGAGATGTGCTGGTGCTGCACTCTTCCGGCGTCTTTCAAGCGTCCGACTTGCAGCACCAATAACTGGGCCTTCGTGATCTCGCTGATCATCCAGGCGAGTTTTTCCTGTATCAATTGATGCGAGGCGATGGGCTGATCGCGAAATTGTTTCCGCAACAACGCATATTGCAGCGCGCAGTCGTAACACGCCATCGCTGCGCCGACCGCGCCCCACGCGATTCCATAGCGCGCCTGGTTCAGGCACATCAGCGGAGACTTCAATCCGTCCGATCCGGGCAACAGGTTCGACTCGGGGATCCGCACATCCTGCAGCGACAAGCCTGACGTCACCGAAGCGCGGAGCGACCACTTCCCGTGTATGTCATCGGCCTTAAATCCGGGCCGGTCGGTTTCCACCAGAAATCCTCGTATCGCTTCCCCTTTGCCGTCGCCCTCATCTTCATTTTGGGAACTAACCTTGGCCCAGATCACGGCCACGTCGGCGATGGAGCCGGAGGTAATCCACATCTTTTCGCCGTTCAGCACATACTCTTTGCCAACTTGGCGAGCGCGCGTTCTCATGCCGCCCGGATTCGATCCGAAGTCCGGTTCGGTCAATCCGAAGCAGCCGATCTTTTCGCCTTTTTGCAGCGCCGGCAGCCAGTCGTTCTTCTGCTCGTCGCTGCCAAAGGTGTAAATCGGATACATGACCAGCGCCGATTGCACGCTGACGAACGAGCGCACGCCGGAATCTCCGCGTTCCAGTTCCTGCGTGACCAGTCCGTATTCGACGTTCGACATGCCGGCGCATCCGTAGCCCTTCAGCGAGGCGCCAAAGAATCCGAGATCGGCCATCGGCTTTACCAGTTCGCGCGGAAAGCGGCCGGCGCGGTTGCATTCTTCGATGATGGGGACGAGATTGTCTTCGATGAACTGGCGCGCCGTGTCGCGCACCAGGCGCTCGTCGTCGTTCAGCAAGGTGTCGAACTCGATGAAGTCGACACCACGGAATTTGATGGCCGGCATTTACGTTTCACCCCACAGAGTCAGCACACAGCAAACGGGAAACTACTCAAAGTAGCAGAGCGGCGGGGAAATCGGCAACGCGAGGAAACGCCTGGTCAACTAATCTGTTCCTATTAGAGACACCGCTTCCCGCCAACCGCTAATATGGCGCAACTCAGCGTTGCAGGTTCTCATGTGCGCCGCTGGAATCTGTCATGTGGTCCACCGGAAATCCTGTGAATCGAGCGCTGGCGCTGCTGATCGGCTTTCTAGCCGTGTCTGCGGCCTACCTTTACGCGTTCCCGCAAGCGAATGTGTTCTATGCCGGAGTGGTGTTGCTACATGCCATCGCGGGCGTCGTGGCTTCGGTCTGGCTGCTGGTGTGGCTGGTCCGCCGGTGGCGTCAGAGTGAGCCGCTGCTTCGCGCCGGAATGGTTTTTCTCTTCCTCGGCGCGATTCCAGGGCTGGCGCTGATTTACACCGGAGCGCTGCGTTCCGACTGGACTCTCGTCTACGTTCACCTCGCCTTGAGCTTTCTCGGGGCCGGCCTGATCGTTGCCGCGCGAATCGGATGGCTATCCCCCTACGCTGCGGTTCGCGTGGCCGCCGTGCTCGTTGTGCTGGCGGTGCTCGCGCCCGTTGCCCGCTATCTCCGCGAAACTCGCTGGGTCCAGCATGGACGCATTGAGAATCCCGCCATGCCGCCCCTCACCATGAATGGCGAAGGCGACGGCCCCACCGGCCCATTTTTCCCAAGTTCCGCGCAGGTGTATGGCGGAGAAAAGATTCCCAGTAAGTTCTTCATGGAATCGGATTCCTGCAAGCGCTGCCACGAGGATATCTATAACCAGTGGAACAGCTCGGCCCACCATTTTTCTTCGTTCAATAATCAGTGGTATCGCAAGTCGATCGAGTACATGCAGGACACGATCGGCACCAAGCCTTCAAAGTGGTGCGGCGGATGCCATGATCCGGCCGTGCTCTATGCCGGCAAAATGGATACGCCGATCAAACAGATCGTGCATAATCCCGAATCCCAAGCTGGACTCGGTTGCATGATGTGCCACTCCATCGCCGACGTGAAAAGCACGATGGGACAGGGCGATTTCTATCTCGAGTATCCCAAACTGCACGAGCTTGCGGCCAGCAAGAACCCCGTGGTTCGCGGCCTGCATGACTTCATGATCAAGCTGAATCCGGAGCCGCATCGCCGCGTGTTCCTCAAGCCCTTCATGAAGCAGCAGACGGCGGAGTTCTGCTCCTCCTGTCACAAGGTGCACCTCGACGTGCCGGTCAATCACTACCGCTGGATTCGCGGATTTAACGAGTATGACAACTGGCAGGCCAGTGGCGTCTCTGGTGAGGGCGCCCGCTCGTTCTACTATCCGGCAAAGCCGCAGCAGTGCGCCGATTGCCACATGCCGCTCGAGACCTCCAACGACATGGGCAACGTTGCCGGCAAAGTGCACTCGCACCGTTTCCCCGCTGCCAACACGGCGCTGCCCACGGCCAATGAAGATGCGGCGCAGTTAAAGGCCACTGAAGATTTCCTGACCAGCGGAGCTCTTACGGTGGATATTTTTGCGCTATCGCCAGCAAGCTCTCCGCTGAAAGCAGGAGCGGCCGCCGAACACGAACTCGCAACCACCTTCGCCGTGGGTGAAGAAGCGGAAGCTAAGATCACTCCCGCCACCGCTCAGCCTGTTCTCGTCACCGCAGCACTCACTGCTCCACTCAATCGCACGCGGGCCGCCGTCCGTCGCGGCGACACGGTCCGCGTCGATGTCGTGGTTCGCACCAAGCGTGTCGGACATTTCTTCCCCGGCGGCACCGTGGATGCGTATGACACGTGGCTGGAACTCAAAGGTGTCGACGACCAAGGCCAGACGATTTTCTGGAGCGGCATGGTCGAGGACGACGGGAAAGGCCCGGTCGAAAAGGGCGCGCACTTCTATCGCTCACTCCAGGTGGATGCCCATGGCAATCCGATCAACAAGCGCAATGCGTGGGCTACCCGCGCCGTCGTGTACGTGCGTCTGATTCCGCCCGGCGCCGCCGACACGGTGCATTTCCGCATGAGGATCCCCGAGAAAACGGGGAGCAAAATCACCTTGACGGCGCGGCTCTGCTATCGCAAGTTCGCGTGGTGGAACACGCAGTTCGCGTTTGCGGGAGAGCGTGAAAACGCGCGCGACGGCAGTCCATTGAAGTCCGAACTCACGTCGGCCTCCGTCACGCCTGACTATGACGATTCAAAATTTGCATTCACCGGGTCGCTCCAGGGAGTCTCCGCGAAGTCGGAGAAAATTCCAGATCTGCCGATTGTCGCAGTTGCGCAAAACGAGGTAGCCCTCGATGTTTTGCCCGCGAAAGCCCCCGCGCCCAAGCCCAGGACCCAGCTTGCTCAAGAAGACTGGCAGCGCTGGAATGACTACGGCATCGGCCTGCTGCTGCAAGGCGATCTAAAAGCGGCGCAGGCTGCCTTCGAAAAAGTCGCTGAGGTCGACCCGCAGAATCCCGACGGC
>Ga0265314_10006080_pt1 | contig 10728 bp, 10 predicted proteins | sample 4126metaG_FD_203106 | JGI IMG/M metagenome (GOLD analysis project Ga0265314, IMG submission 203106) | Rhizosphere microbial communities from Carex aquatilis grown in University of Washington, Seatle, WA, United States - 4-1-26 metaG | ecosystem: Host-associated > Plants > Roots > Rhizosphere >... | reverse complement strand
TTAGCCAACCCCGTTTGGTGGCACCTGTCTCGTTTTCCTCACCTTCCACTCTTGGAGAACCTTATGCACAACCACAGCGGAGCCAGTTTCAGCCTAAACTTTCCTAGTAATGGCCACTATCCCCGACATCATGACCGACTCCGGTCTGCCCGCGAACCTCGACGCCGAAAAAACCATTCTGGGCGCCATCCTGCTTGATAACGCGTCCCACGCCGAGGCCTCGGCGCGCCTCGAGCCCGATGACTTTTCGCTCGACTCTCATCGCCGTATCTACCAGAGAATGGGCGAGTTAATCAACACTGAGCGGACAGTGGATATCGTAACGCTGGCTAATGAACTGTCCCGCTACAAGGAGGTTGAATCGGTTGGCGGCGTAGCCTATCTGGCTTCGCTTACTGAGGGTCTACCGCGCCGGCCGGTCATTGAGGAATACATCCGCATCGTCAAAGACAAGAGCCTGCTGCGCAAGCTCATGCTCATTTGTTCGGCCGCCATTGCACGCGCCGCAGAGCAAAGCGATACCGCCCTCGATGTGCTCGGCGACGCCGAACAGCGCCTGCTCGAAGTCAGTGAAAAAGGCGTTACCAACGGCCTTCAGGGTATTGACCAGATCGTCGCGCACTCCTTCGGCAGCATCGACAACCTCTACAAGAACGCCCGCGAGATAACCGGCTTGGCCACCGACCTACACGAATTTGACCGGTTAACCAGCGGCCTCCAGAAGAGTGAGCTCATCATCATTGCGGCTCGCCCCTCCATGGGCAAAACCGCCCTGGCCATCAACATGGCGCAAAACGCCGCCCTCAATCACGGCGCCATTGTCGCCATCTTCAGCCTTGAAATGAGCCGGGAATCGCTTTTGCGCCGCATGCTTGCTTCACAGGCATGGGTCGATCAGAGCAACCTGCAAAAGGGCTTTATCAGCGGCGAGGAGCAGGCCAAACTGCGGCAGGCACTCAACCAGCTTCTTGAGTCGCACATCTATATTGACGACTCAGCGGGCATATCGCTGACCGAGATGCGCGCCAAAGCCCGCCGCCTGAAGCAGACGGCCAAAGGTCTTGACCTGGTATTGGTCGACTACCTGCAACTCATGTCGGTTTCGTTGCCCTCCAACGGCGGCAAGCGCGGCGGCTACGAGAACCGCACCCAGGAAGTTTCGGCCATCACGCGTGGACTCAAAGCGCTCGCCAAGGAGCTTGAAGTTCCCGTGGTCGCACTCTCCCAGCTCTCACGAAATAGCGAACGCCGCGAAGACAAGCGTCCCATGCTGAGTGATCTGCGCGAGTCCGGCTCAATTGAGCAGGACGCAGACCTGGTCTGCTTCATTCATCGCGAAGGCTATTATGACCACGACATAGAGGACAAAGCTAAATCCGAAATCATCATCGCCAAGCAGCGCAACGGGCCCACAGACACTGCAATCGTGAACTTCATCGATAAGTTCACGCGATTTGAAAACCGGGACGCCAATCACCAGTTTTAATTCTGCGCTAACGTCCGGCCCTTCTCACATTTCATTCAGTATCAACGCCACTCGGCCCACCAGCAGATCCGAAGGCGATTCGCCTGGCGCAACCTCCAGCAATTCCACGGGAAACGCCGCGCTCTGCGGTCGCAGCACTAGCCGGTTTGAAGTAAAGTCCACGTAGCGCAGTGCCAGGTGCGAGTTTTGCCTAACTGCGTACAAATTGGGCCGATTTGGCCGGTACACGGCCAGCGAATTGTAATGCCGGTCGATTAATACCGTCGCATCGGGCTGTACTAGCGGCTCCATAGCCATGGCATCCTGCCCGGGGATGCGGACAGCCACAAATCGTTGCCATGCCCGCCGGTTGTTCGATGGGCGAGGATGGATCGACGCCAGCATTTGCACCGGAACATGCAGCATGGCCAGAACCGCCGAGGGTCGGATCACCGGCTCAAACATTGCCACGGAGCGCGAAACCAACGGCACCATTCCGAAATCCTCGGCAGGCGGGGTAATGCTGCTGCGCGCCAGAGCCGGCAAAAGGTCGGCTGCCGTCAGCCGCTGCGAAGCCAGAATGGTGTCGATCGCTTCCAGCGATAGCATTCGCCGCTGGCGCAGAAAATTCGACAAGTGCGACTGGCCGAAACCAGTCTGCCTCGCCAGCAAACTCACGCTAAGCGAGCCCCGCTCTATCCTGCGCAGGAGTTCCAGACGGAGCCGCTCGTGCATCTGGGTCAAATTCATCTGTGGATCGTTCGCCACCAGCCACGGCAAAGCAGCAGTGCTGTTTGCTCATGGAAAAGCCATCTGCTTTGATTGGCTTACATTTTCGACGTTTGCGCCATTGGTCGAAAGGGTTAGCACGTAATAGTCCAGTCAAAGGTTGACTCAAAAGGAACTAATTTCTACATTGGTTTTACTTAATCTCGCATTTAACGCATAGGTATCTCCCTCAACGTTCATCGCCAAAAGGCGAAGCGCGCGTGGGAGACTGCCATTAAAGCCGGTGGATAAACATATGTCTCGAATAACGGGTCATGCAGTTCAGAAAAACCCATCCACATCTTTTACTTGCGCTGGCTTCCTTCACCGGAAGTCATACGAGACTTTCCAGTATCTGCGCACAATCGTCACCACAATAAACAAGGGGACGCAGGCAGCAATCCCCCATCGGGACGTAAGAAGCTCGATTTGCCTTGCCTGGTTCTCTTCTCCCCGCGGAAAAAGCAAGACAACAAACTACCGGCGGGCGCACGACAAAGGATGGAGAATGGGTCATGGAAGTGCGCGTGCAATTGAAAATTTGCGAGGGTTGCGGCAGTCTTTTTTACCGCTCCCAGACTCAAGGAAGTATTTATTGCCGAGGATGTGATGTAAAACTGAGAGATTTTCCAACGCCTGACACTCGTAAGCGCAGGGGCCGGCCTAGCCGGAAGACCCTGGTTCGGGTTTGGGCGGTGGCTACTGCCGCAGGGGGTGCTGAATGAGCGCAGCAGTCCAGTTACCTGGGTTTTTCGGGGCCGGCATCAAACAGGAAGCATGGCGCGAACGTCAAAGCAAACCGCGCCTGCCAGTTGCTCACAACAACCTCAAAATAGAAGAGGCCGAACAAGAAGATTTACCAATAAGTCTGGCGTTTTACCGCAGGCATACAGAAAGCATGTTGCGCCGCTATCTGTACGCTTCAATGCAGGTGGGCAGGTCCCCCTCGATCCTCAGCGAGCCCATTGCTCGCGGATGGGCGTCGAGCAGGCCCGTTCGAACCTTCGAGGACGCGGTCATCTTTGTCCTCGACATTGAAAAATGCCTCGACAAGTTGGGGGAGCTCGACCGGCAATTGTTAAGCCGCATCGTCCTCCAGGAATACACTCAGCCTGAAGTCGCGTCCTTGATGGGAATGAGTACGAGAACCGTCTCGTCCAAATTCCCGCAGGCTCTCGACCGGCTGACGCAAAAACTACTCGATTCCGGGCTCCTGGTGTTACCGAATTCGTAAAGTCGTTTTAGATAACGTTTCTTTCAGATCGACAACAAAAAATGGGTGCCCCATCCTAACCGCGTTCGTTGCGGTTAGGGTGGGATACCTAACCCGCCGCCGTCATCTCAAAACACAAATGGCACCAGCCGCCATGTGCGCTCCATGTACTCACTGTAAGCGGTGCCCAACCCCTCCCGCAGCGCGCGTTCCTCAATAGTGATGCGGTACGCGTATGCGACTCCCAGGCACATCGCGGGCAGAAATATCGCGAGCCAGTGCGTCAACGTCATGCCGAGACCAACATTCGCCACCAGCGATCCCAGGTACGACGGGTGGCGGATCCAGCGATAAGGTCCTCGTTCCACAACATACTGCCCGGTTGAAACAGCCACATCGTAGGTGAAGAACCGGCCCAAAATTCGCATCGAGTAGAAACGGAAGAGCGTGCCGCTCAGCCACACCACAATTCCCGCATCAAATAAGGCTCTCCAGTGCGTACGGATGGAGAGGCTCGGGAAGGCGATGACCACGATGAAGCCGACCGCCATTGCCAGGTTCGCCGCCAGGATCACAATCGCCTTCGATCCCTTGTCGGATTTTTTCGCATTCTTGCCCGAACGCATCACCACCGAGAGAACAATCTCCGGCACAATGCAGAGCCAGAATGTCGTTATCCAAACGGCAAAGTACGCGGGATGACCGTGAAACGCTTCGGGCATTGTCATAGGGTTGGGGAAGTTGGCGCCTAAAGAGAACCGTACTCCTGACAGAGCAACTGGTGCTATGAAGATACGAGTTGCTGGTTGGGCCAGTTCCATCTGAAATTACCATTTCGCTCCCGCTGCCACTCGTCTTTTCCACCCATCGAATCGGTTCTGCTATCGTTGACGCGTTGCGCATGTGCGCCTGAATGCGCTGCCACGTGCAACATTCGAGGTACCTCACCAATGACACGCGTTCATCGTTTCGCCGTACTCGCTTTTGCAGTTTCCGCTTCGTCCATCATTGCCCAGCAGCCCGCGCCCACCACGGCCGCCACCGCGCCCAACGCAGACACCAGCTACATTGACGCGCAGGGTACCGCACACGTAACGCGCGTGGTGCCTATCCCTGACACCATCAGCTCCGAGGCAAAACGCGCGCTCGCCGTGGCCTACCCTGACCAGGATCCTCCGGCGTCTCTCAGCCAGCGTCGCGCCGGAACCGACGCCTACACCGCCAGCGCCCGTGTGCAGTGGACAAAGATCTGCCCCAACACGATTGAGGAGGCAAAAATCGCCGGTGTGCCCGTCCGCATTGTGACTCCCGAAAACATCACCGAAGCCAACAAAGACAAGGTTCTCATCGACCTGCACGGCGGCGGATTCAACTCCGACTCCGGCTCCTACACCGAGTCAATCCCGATTGCGTACTACACAAAGATCAAGGTCGTTGCCGTTATCTACCGCCTGGCGCCCGAGAGCCCTTATCCGGCCGCCGTCGACGACTCCATCGCCGTCTACCGCGAACTGCTGAAAACCTACAAGCCCGACCACATGATCATTTATGGAACCTCGGCAGGCGCAATTCTTACGGCTGAAGTGGCCGCGCGCATCAAGCAACTCGGGTTGCCGATGCCGGCCGCGCTCGGCATTTTCAGCGGCATGGGCGACTTTGCCCGCGATGGCGACTCGCTGGCAATATACGCTCTGTTCGGCTTCTCGGGACATCTCGACCCGCCGGGAACAGGCCCGCACGATCCGGAGTACGTTGCGAAGACCGATCCCAAAGACCCGGTTCTCTCGCCCATCTACGGCGACCTTCACGGCCTGCCGCCCACGCTCTTCGTCACCAGCACGCGCGATCTGCTGTTGAGTGGAACGGTCAACCTGCATCGCGCATATATTCAGGCCGGCGTTGACGCGCACCTGGTAGTCTTCGACGCCCTAACCCACGCCTTCTGGTACGACTCCCACATGCCCGAAGCCATCGAAGCCAACCACATGATGGCCGATTTTTTTGTGAAGCATCTGGCGCAGTGAACGCTCCGTGGAACTCCGGCCGGGAGGTACAATATCTCATCTTCACTACAGGCTGTTCGGAGGCAAGCAATGGTCGAAATTCCTCACCGGATATTGCGCTCAGCGGATGTTCCTAGCGGCAGGGCTAACTGGGATGAGATTCAGATGTTCGCCCTGACATTCAACGGCTACAATCATTATCCCAATGGAGCCTGTGACAGATTTGCGGAATCCCTACTTAGGTCGTTCTTGGCAAATAAAAAAAGCTTGGACGAGTTGAACCTGTCGCGGCTTCGAGCGTGCCTTTTTTATGAACAGCGTCGGTACCGCCATTTGGATGCCGAGCCCGACAAGAAAACAATGGTGTACATTCGCGCATTGCTGAAAGCAATCGGCACCAAAGTGTCGCAGCGTGAGAGTAATGGAATCTCCAATAAACGTTGGGAAGGCCAGAAAGACGCGCTGGTTAGGGCGGTCAAAAGTGTTTGGAAGCGCAAAGAAGTTAAAGAGAGAATCGAGGCACTGAAACGCAAACAAGCTGAATTCGAGCGGGAAGATTTCGTCTGGTTTGCGATTCTAAAGGGCTTTTCTACGATGGGCAGTTCACGCGGATACGTAGGATTGATGCAAAATGATGCTAATTACAGCCAAGTAGTTTATTCCTCCCTGCAAAAAGTGTCACCGCGCAAGCGGAAGGCGCACATTGCTCGGGTGTTCAGGGATGCGGGGGTTCGCTACGCCGAGCGGAAAGCCGGCTGGCTGAACGAAAACATCAAAGTAGCCAAAGAACTCGGCGGTTTGGATTCGGTTAAGCAGGAGTTGGAAGGCGCGTATCGAATGAGCGGGAAAATCGCTCTTCTTGTCAAATTCAAGGGAGTGAGCAAGAAGTATGCGCGAAACATAATGATGGACGTTTACCATCCTGAATTTCGAAACTGCATCGCCGTAGATGCACGAATCAAGAGCATATCTAAAGCTTTGAAACTGAAATTCTCAGGCTTTGAGGAAGAGGAGCAGTTCTACATCGACTCAGCAAAGGCCGCTCGACTCCAGCCTTGGGAGTTGGACAGGGTCATGTACAACTTCACGAAAGCCGTCATTGATGCCCTGTAACAAGTTGCGGCTATAGTGCAGTAAGGCAGAGGGCGCGGCCCAAGCCGCGCCCCCACCCTATTGCCTTGTTCCCTCGTTCCCTGTCTCTAAACCACTGCGTTCTGTTTGATCACCTCGCCGTACCACTCGGCGCTCAGCTTCGGGTACCGCTTCTCGGTCTTGAAGTCCACGTAGTGAATGCCGAAGCGTTTCGAGTACCCATCGGCCCACTCGTAATTGTCGAGCAGGCTCCACAGAAAATAGCCCTTGATGGGGTAACCCTCGGCCGCGGCCCGGTGCAGGTGCGTGAGGCTGTTGCGCAAAAACATCAGCCGGTCGATGTCGTTGATCTTTCCATCCGGCGTCAGCTTGTCGTCTGACGAGCAGCCATTCTCGGTGATGAACATCGCCTTCGGGTGCCACAGGTCGCACACATTGCGGATTGCCCAATAAACGGCCTCAGGCCCGAGTGTGATCCACGGCGAAAACATGTGAGGGTACGAGTCGGGCAGCTTCTCGATCGTGAATCCAATCGGCGTATTGGCCGCGGAAACATACGCCGGCTGGTACACGTTGTGGCCCACAAAATCCAGCGGGCTACCGATGGCCGCAAAGTCGCCCGCTTCAACCTTGGGTGCGTTCGGGCCAATTTGATGCAGGTATTCGTCAATGTATTTACCTTCCATCAAGGCCGTCAGAAACGGCGCGTTCATCAGCCGGGTGGCACGCTGCGCCGCGCGAATGTGCTCCTCGGTTTCTATCACCGGCGCAAACACCTGCGCGTTCTCGGCCAGCCCCACCTGCACCGGTCCCTTGGCGTTGGCCCTGATGGCCTGCACGCCCAACCCATGCGCCAGAATTCCGTGGTGCCTGATCTGGCACACATCCTTAAGCGGCAACTTCAGCCCCGGCGCGAACTGGCCAACCTGATAACCCAGATCCGTGAAGCAAACGAACTCGTTGGTGGTCATAAAGTGCGTTACGCGGTCTGAGAGATTTTGCGCAACGTAGGCCGCATAATCGCCGAAGGCTTTTGAAGTGTCGCGCGATTGCCAGCCGCCTTTGAGCGCCGCCGGCAGGTCCCAGTGAAACAGCGTCACATAAGGAGTAATGTTGTTGGCCAACAACTCGTCGATCACGCGGTTGTAGTAGTCAAGGCCCGCCGCGTTCGCCTGCCCCTTGCCTTCAGGAAAAATACGCGACCACGAGAGCGACATGCGGTAGGTCTGCACACCCAGGTTCTTCAGCAACTGCACGTCGGTTTTGTACAGATGGTAGCTGTCGTCGGCCACATCGCCCGTGTCGCCGTTGTGCGTCTTGCCCGGCGTGTGGCTGAAAATATCCCAATTCGAAGGTCCGCGCCCGCCTTCCTTCGCTCCGCCCTCAATCTGATATGAAGCCGTGGCGCATCCCCACAGAAATCCTTCAGGAAACTTGCGAACTGAGTTGTGATCAGCGCCCTGATCTGCCTGGCTGGCCTGGCCGAATGCGAATTTAGGTAACGATGTTCCTGCTAGCGCGGCAGCAGCAGCCGCTACTGTGCCAAACTGACGGCGGGTAAGGTCTTTCATCAGGCGGGTCCCTTTCAAGTGGGAAACAACGTTGCATGGTTCCCAATCGACGTTTGTATCAGACCCGCCGAGATACGAGCAAATGGCTCAGCTCACTCCGCGCCCGTCCCCTTGTAAACCACGCCCGCCTTCATCACAAACTTCACATCCTGCAGCAGCTTCACATCCTTCAGCGGATCGCCGTCCACCGCAATCACATCCGCCCATTTACCTGCATCGAGCGAGCCCGCCCAATCGGTCCAGCCCATCAGATCAGCCGCATTCACCGTCGCCGTCTGGATCGCCGCAATCGGCGCCATGCCCACGTCGCGCACATACACCTCAACTTCGTGCGCATTCAACCCATGCGGATAAACCGCCGCATCGGTGCCCAGCGCAATCTTCACTCCCGACTCATATGCATGCTTGATGTTCTTTTTAGCCACCGCAATCGTGTCCAGCATCTTCTGGTGGTAAAACGGCGGCAGATGGCCATACTCGATCATCCAGTCTTCTAGATAAAGCGTTGGCACAAGGTATGTGCCATTCTTCTTCATCACCGCAATCGCAGCGTCGTTGATGTAGCTGCCGTGTTCAATTGAATCCACGCCCGCCTCGCTGGCCCATAAAATGCCCTGCGCGCCGTGCGCGTGCGCCGCAACCTTGCGGCCAAGCCGGTGCGCGTCAGCAACTATGGCCTGCATCTCTTCAAGCGTGAACTGCGACGCCTGCGGATCGTCGCCTTTCGACAGCACTCCGCCGGTCGCGCAAATCTTTATAAGATCAGCCCCGTACTTTATGTTCTCCCTCACCTTGTGCTGCACCGCGGCAATTCCGTCCGCCACGCCATCGCCCACTCGGTTGTACTCAATCGGCAACAAGTTCTCATCGCAGTGCCCGCCGGTAATGCCAAGCAGCGGTCCGCTCACCTGCATGTGCGGCCCCGGAACCTGGCCCGCATTGATGGCGTCGCGCAGGTCCACGTCAACAAACCCTGAAGCTCCCACGTTGCGCACCGTCGTGAACCCGGCCATCAGAGTAGTTCGCGCGTTCACCACGCCGTTGATTGCATCCTTGGCATTTGTCTCAGTGAGCTCAAGGTAAGGATCGAAGACCGGGTTACTCGTCAGATGCGTATGCACATCAATCAAGCCCGGCAACACCGTCATCCCGCCCAGGTCGATGACTTTGTCGCCCGGCTGCGCAGGCGTTGCGCTCGTCGCCGCGACGGCAGTGATACGGTCGCCGCTGACAACAATGGTCTGCGCGTCAAGCGTCTTGCCTGTCCGAACATCGAGCAGATGTCCCGCGCGAACCAGAGTTCTTGCCGCCGGCGCGTTGTCCTGCGCCCGAACCTGTTGGCGTGCCATCGAACCCAACAGCGCAACCACCGCAACCAAAGCAACCCATCCACGCCGCGCGGGCGCACAACAACTAAACTGCATCGCAAACCTCTGCATCGACAACCTCCGGGGTGGCCCGTTTTTTGAGTAGGCAAAGTTTAGCACGCAGCCTGCCGTGAATCTCTCGTTAAATCTTTGCGCCGGCCGTTGACGCTGCTTCTCGCCCCATCTACTTTCAGATTCATGGAAAACCTGGATTTCGATCAACTTCTCAAAACCTACAAGTCAGCCGTCGATCGATGGGTTGAAGCAATCCGCAACGAAGAGGCGCTCGCGAACGACGACCACTCAATGGTGGAAATGGAACGCTGGGATGATGCCGGCTTCAAGCTCGACGAAGCGGAGCAAGCGGCCAAGGACGCACGCGACGCATACAAAAACGCGCTGCGCGAGAAGAACTACGGCTTTTGAGCGCCGTCCTTAGGCGATTCCCCTCTGTTTCGGGTTAAGGTCTAATCTTGGTCTGAATCATGGCTGATCAGCTCAACAACCCCAGGCAGGGAGTTTGAATCACCTGAGGTTTGCGGCGGACGCCTACGCTTAAAGATTCTTGCGACCGTGCAGGCTGTCTCCCATCCAGACTTATCGAGAAATCGATCAAAAGAGAATGACGCGTCGAGTCGATCTAGGTACGAGTCAATCCAGCGGTAGTAGCTCCAGCCCTTGAGTGACAATAGCGCTGAAAGCTTGTAGTTCACCGAGACGCTCAACTCTGTCTTGTAAGCACGCGTCTCAAATATTTTGGTTCCAAGGTACATCGGTTCAAACCAAGTTGGGAGATTGAATCCGTAGCCTTCAAAGCCGGATGAAATCCTGATTGTGAAGCGCTTCGTATCGATACTGATTGTCCGTCGGTCGATTCGGGTAACCTCGCTCTTAGAAGGAAGAATCAACTCGAAATGGTCAAACATTTCGCCGGTGTGTTTCATCTGAAACACTACCTTGTCCGACGCTTCGGCCACATCCTTGGAAAAGGCCTCGCGCTCAACCATCGGCTTGGAAAAAAGTTCCAAAAAATGATTTTGAAGGAGGATTTTCGGGATGTCTTCTCTGCCGAAACGCTGGACCCCTTCATCAACGATATCGGGGTTATTTTCGAAGTGTCCTGAGAGATGAAAGGAGAGTTGGCGCAGAGCAAAATACTCGATCGCCTCTTGAACAAGCTTCGCTGGCGTCAGACTACCATTAAGGGCGGCGGTTCCATCGACGGCCTGAAAGTCAGACAAGTCGCCGT
>Ga0265314_10006075_pt1 | contig 10729 bp, 7 predicted proteins | sample 4126metaG_FD_203106 | JGI IMG/M metagenome (GOLD analysis project Ga0265314, IMG submission 203106) | Rhizosphere microbial communities from Carex aquatilis grown in University of Washington, Seatle, WA, United States - 4-1-26 metaG | ecosystem: Host-associated > Plants > Roots > Rhizosphere >... | reverse complement strand
CCCCCCTGTTCCAGCCAACCCCATGCGCACCAGTCTCGAACCGAATCCTTTTCGGGTCGGCTCCTGCACTTGCGGGCCCCCGCGCTCGCGCCACTCCATCCGCAGTGCCGGCTGGTCGTCGATCTCCTCGATCCGCCAGGCGATCGTTATCCGACCGCCACCGGAAGCATCTCCCGGCTTGCCGGCATCGGAAAGCGCCCCGTATTTGATCGCGTTGGTCGTCAATTCGTGGACCAGCAAGGAAAGCGACAAGGTCGAACGCGAGCCCAAAAGGACCTTGGGCCCGGAGATGTCAAACCGCGTGTTGTCGCCGAAGGTGCAGACGACCATGTCGACGACGTCCTTGAATTCCGCCGCGGCCCAGTTCTGCTGCAGCAGGAGATCGTGCGCAACGCTGAGAGCGAGCACGCGACCGGCGAAGGCCCGGACCGGGGTCTGATCCGAGACAGACTTCAGGGTCTGGGACGCGACCGCCTGCACCATCGCCATGGTGTTCTTCATCCGGTGGCTGAGTTCGTGGTTCAGCATGAACTGGAGCCGTTCGCCTTCCTTGCGGACGCTGACGTCGTTGAACAGGAGGCCGACCAGCCCTGTATCGGGTCCCCCAATCCGGAAAGCGTGCACGTCGAACCACCGGTCTTCGAGACCCTTGGCCTGGAACTCGAGACGAGTCGGTTCGCCGGTCTTCGCCACGCGTCCGTAGACGTCGAACCAGTGCTGTTCGTGCGTGGGGACCATCTCGCGCATCCACCGGCCCTGGGCGTGGACGAGACCGGTGTGACGCTCGAACGCGGGATTGATCTCCCGAAACCGGTAGTCGACCGCCTGCTCTCCCGCGTACTTCATTTCGATGATGCAGAAACCCGCGTCGATCGCATCGAACAGGACCTTGTACTGGGCTTCGCTGGCTCTCCGCCTGTCATCGAGGCGTCGCTGCGTATTGATGGCCTTGTCGCGCTCGGCGACCGCCTGGCGCAACTCCAATTGCGAGATGACCTGCCGCGCGAGCGTTCGCAGCGCGTCGGCCTGGCTCGCGCTCAGCCCCTCCGGACGTGGCTTGGTGTCGATCACGCACAGGCTGCCGAGCACGACGCCCTCCGCGGTCCGCAGCGGGGCTCCGGCATAGAAGCGGATATGGGGAGCCCCCGTCACCAGAGGATTGCTTTGGGACCGAACATCCTCCCGGAGGTCAGCGATGACGAGAAGGTCGGGCTCGATGAGAGCGTGCGCGCACACCGAACTGTTGAGGTCGGTCTGACATTCGGCGAAGCCGATCCGGGCCTTGAACCACTGCCTGTCTTCGGCAACGAAGCTGACCAGGGCGACCGGGGTCTGGCAGATGTGGGTCGCGAGGCTGACGATGTCGTCGAACCCTGCTTCCGGCGGTGTGTCGAGAATGTCGAATTTGGCCAAGGCGGCGAGCCGGTCGACATCGAAAGTGTAGTTGGGGGGATCCAATAGGCCCTCTTGCCGAGATCGTGTTGGTCTGAAATCGCCGTTCCCCGGGCCGGCAAACACCTGATATTCCTTATACATCATCTTCGCAAGCAAGCCCGGCGGCGCCTGCCCCCGTTAAGGTTTTCGTTGCTAATATTGGCCCAACGCACTGCAACAATCCGCAGGCACCATCGTTGTCGTGCGCGCATGGACGCGCAGAACATTGGGGGCCCGCGTGCCAGTCAGATCGATCGTAGAAGGCCTGCCGCATCCGTTGGGCGCGCATTGGGACGGCAAAGGCACCAATTTCGCGCTGTTTTCCGCCAACGCCACCAAGGTCGAGGTCTGCCTGTTCGACGAAACCGGCGAGCGCGAGCTGAGTCGCGTCGAGCTTCCTGAATACACCGACCAGATTTTTCACGGCTATTTGCCCGACGTCGGCCCGGGCACCTTTTACGGCTACCGGGTCCACGGGCCCTATCAGCCGGAGGCTGGGCATCGCTTCAACCCGAACAAATTGCTGCTCGATCCCTACGCGCGCGCCCACGCCGGTTCGCTGCAGTGGAATCCCGCTGTGTTCGGCTACAAGATGGAAACCGGCGACGACCTGACGTTTGACGAACGCGACAGCGCGCCGTTCATGCCGAAATGCGTCATCGTCGATCCCGACTTCGACTGGAAAGGCGAAGCCGGCCGCCAGGCCGTGCCGTGGGACCAGACCGTCGTCTACGAGGTCCACGTCAAGGGATTTACCAAAAAGCATCCCGGCGTCCCCGAGAAGCTGCGCGGCACCTATGCCGGTTTCGGCAGCCAGCCAATGGTGGACTATTTGTCGGTGCTCGGGGTGACGTCGATCGAGTTGCTTCCGATCCATACCTTCATCAATGACGATCATCTGCTCGAGAAGAAGCTCACCAATTACTGGGGTTACAACACCATCGGCTTCTTTGCGCCCGACCCGCGCTATGCGTCCGATGTTCCCAACAGCCTGCGCGAATTCAAGGAGATGGTGGCTCGGCTGCACGCCGCCGGCCTCGAAGTGATCCTCGACGTCGTCTACAACCACACCGCCGAAGGCAACGAACTCGGCCCGACGCTGTCGTTCAAGGGCATCGACAATGTCAGCTATTACCGCCTGCCCGCCGACAAGCGCCGCTACATCAACGACACCGGCACCGGCAATACCGTCAACCTGTCCCATCCCCGCGTCATCCAGATGGTCGCCGACAGTCTGCGCTATTGGTCGTCGCATATGCATATCGACGGTTTTCGCTTCGACCTCGGCACTATTTTGGCGCGCGAGGTCTATGGCTTCGACGAGCAGAGCGGGTTCCTGAAAGCGGTCGATCAGGATCCCCTGCTCGCCCAGGTCAAATTGATCGCCGAGCCCTGGGACTGCGGACCCGGCGGCTACCAGGTCGGCGGCTTTCCGCCCGGCTGGGCCGAATGGAACGACAAATTCCGCGATACTGTCCGCGATTTCTGGCGCGGGGAAGCAACTGTGGCGGAGTTGACGCCGCGCATCTGCGCCTCCAGCGACCTGTTCGACCATGGCGGCCGCCGTGCCTGGGCCAGCGTCAATTTCATCACCGCCCATGACGGATTTACCCTGCACGACTGGGCGAGCTACAACGACAAGCACAATGAGGCCAACGGCGAAAACAATAACGACGGCAGTTCCAGCAACCGGTCCTGGAATTGCGGCGCCGAAGGTCCGACCGACGACAAGGCGATCAACGATCTGAGAGGTCGCCAGCAGCGAAACATGCTGGCGACGCTGTTGTTCTCGCAGGGCACGCCGATGATGCTGGGCGGCGATGAATTCGGCCGCACCCAGCAAGGCAACAACAACGCCTATTGCCAGGACAGCGACATCTCCTGGTTCGACTGGAATTTCGGCGACGACGCCAACAAGCTGCTCGCCTTCACCAAGCGCTCGATAAAGCTGCGTCGGGCCTATCCGACGCTCCGCCGCACCCGTTTCCTGATCGGGCAGTTCGACGAGGGGCTCGGCATCCGCGACGTCACCTGGATCAATGCCAACGGTGAGGAGATGCAGCAGGTGAACTGGAAAGATCCCGGGATGAAATGCTTCGGCATGATGCTGGATGGCCGGGCGCAAAAGACCGGCATCAAGCGGCGCGGCGAAGACAAGACCGTGCTGGTGGTCATGAATAGCTGGGAAGGCCCCGTCGGCTTCACCCTGCCTGCCTCCGAAGCCAGCGAGACCTGGTCGCTGCTGATCGATACCAACCTGCCCGAGTCTGCCCCCGAAGAAATCTTCAAGGCCGGCGACGTCTATGAGGTGACCGGCCGTTCGCTGCTGTTGTTCGCAGTCAATCCCGCGGCGGCCTGATCGTTATCGCCCGCTGAATTTCGGTTTGCGCCGGCCGAGAAACGCCTCGACGCCTTCCTTGTGGTCCTCGGTCAGACTGGCCAGCGCAAACTGGTCGACGTCCATGTGGCTGGCGAGATCATCGAGCACATGCGCGAGCCGGTTCACGGTCAGCTTTGTCATCGCGACCGATAGCGGCGGCTGCGCCGCGACTTTTGTGGCCATCGCCATCGCGGCATCGAAAGCCTTGCCGGGATCGGCCACCTCCTCTACCAGACCCCATTGATGCGCTTCCTCGGCGCTGATGCGATCGGCGGCCAGGATTACGGCCTGCTTGGTGCGCGCGGGTCCGATCAGATGCAACATGCGCGGGATGCTCTGCCAGCTCATGTTCATGCCGAGGCCGATCTCGGGCACGCGCAGATGCGCGTCACGGGCCATCACGCGAAAATCCAGCGCAACCGCGAGCGCCACGCCGCCGCCGATGCAAAAGCCCTCGATGGCGCCGATGGTGATCTGCTCCATCTCCTGCCAGGCATGGCTGAGCCGCGGCCCGAGTTTTAAATGCCGGCGCAATGCGCCGATATCCATCGTCTTGCGCGCCCGTCCCTCCAGGTCCTTCAGATCAAATCCGGAGCTGAACGCCTTGGCGCTGCCGGTCAGCACCACGACCGAGGTCGAGGCATCATCCTCAAAGCTGCGGGCGGCATCGGTGAGTTGGCGCAGCGCTTCCGGCGACAGCGCGTTGATGCCGTCGCCGCGGTCGAAGCGCACCACGGCAACGCGGCCCTCGGGGCCGAGGCCCTTCTCGATGGTGACAAATTTGCTCAAGTCGAACGCTCCCTGCCTGCCATTCTAATCGGATTTTGGTGCGGAGTTAAAAGCCGATGCTGCTAGGGCTGCGCCACCCCCCGCGCGTTCAAATACACGGAATAAAGCGAGGTAAATCCGCATATGAAGAGACGGTTTCGCGCCGGACCGCCGAAGCACACATTCGCCACTTTTTCCGGCACGTGGACTTTTCCGATCAGATCGCCATTGGGACTGAAGCATTGCACGCCGTCGCCCGCGCTGGACCATAAATTACCGTCGACATCGACACGAAAGCCGTCGGGAATGCCCGGCGAAACCTCGGCGAGTACGCGGCTTTTCGTCAGCGAGCCATTTTCGGTGACGTTGAATGCGCGGATGTGGTGCGGCCCTTGCGGGTCGGGCCAGAAGCCGGAATCCGCGATGTAGAGGATCTTCTCGTCGGGCGAGAAAGCCAGCCCATTTGGCCGCGAAAAGTCATCGACCACGACATGCAGGCTGCCATCGGCGGGATCGAACCGGTAGACGTTGCACTTGCCGATTTCGCTCTCGGCCTTGCCACCCTCATACTCGGCGCTGATGCCGTAGGTCGGATCGGTGAACCAGATGGTGCCGTCCGACTTCACCACGACGTCATTCGGCGAATTCAGCCGCTTGCCTTGGTAGCGCTCGGCGATCACGGTGATCGCCCCCGAATATTCCGTGCGCGTCACGCGCCGGCCGCGATGCTCGCAGGTGATCAGCCGCCCCTCGCGATCCCGGGTGTTGCCGTTGGAGAAATTCGAAGGCGAACGGAAGACGGTGGTCTGTCCACTCTCCTCGTCCCAGCGCAGCATGCGGTTGTTGGGGATGTCGCTGAACAGCAGGCAGCGCTGGTCGGCGAAATACACCGGGCCCTCGGCCCAGCGCGTGCCGGTGTACAGTTTCTCCAGCAGCGCGATCGGAAGCACGTAAGGCCCAAACCGCTTCTGGTCGATGATCTCGAACGTCTCCATGGCAACGGCCTCCTCGCCCACCCTGATCTCCCTGCCCGCGCCCCAATGGCCGCCCTCGGCGGGCCGGGGTCAGGCACCATAATCTATCAGAACGCTGCAAGGGGATGGTAGACCCTGATTCGCTTCTCAAGACGACAGCGAATATTTTCAAGCAATCTCCTGAACTTATCCCACTCGACGTGCTCCCGGCGCATTCTTGGGCTTGGCAAAGCCCCAAAAACATTCAAAATAGACCAAGAAACGTCATGGATCATTTGGCGGCAACGGGAATCGCGGTGATGCAAGCAATCGATGAAGGCCGCACGGCGCAGGAAACCAGCCTGATTCCGGCCGCCCGGCGCGCCAAGGCGCTTGAACTCGTCCGCCTTCATGGCGCGATCTCGATTCAGCGCCTCGCCGACGAAATGAAGACGTCGATTTCGACCGCCCGTCGCGACGTCGACTTTCTCTCCTCCGAGGGCTATCTTGAGAGATCCCATGGCGGCGCGCTGCTCAGCGTGCGCTCGCGCACGACGTTCGAGCCGGCGACCGACATCGCCGATCAGGTCGCTCGGGCCGCCAAGATCGCGATCGGCCGCCACGCCGCCGGCCTGATCGAGGACGGGCAAAGCGTCATTCTGGATTCGAGCTCCACTGTGCTGGAAGCTGCTCACGCTCTGGCGGAGCGCGAGCTTTCCTTGACCGTTGTCACCAACGATCTGAGGATCGCGGTCGCCCTGCGTGAAAAGCCGAAGGTGCAACTGATCGTTCCCGGCGGCCAGGTCCGCCCCGGGTCGTTCACGCTGATCGGCTCGGCGGCGCAGAGCGTGATCCGGTCGCTGCATGCCGACATCGCATTGATCGGCGTGCATTCGCTGGCGCAACTGCGGCCGAGCGAAACGTCGCTCGAAGTCGCAAGCCTCAAACAGGCCTGGATCGAGGCCGCCAACCGCGTGCTGCTGTTGCTCGATTCCTCGAAATTCGAGCAGTCCGCCTTTTGCGAGATATGCCCGATCCAGCGCATCCATGAAATCGTCTGCGACGACGCTCTCGATTCCGCACATCGGCGCGCGCTAGAGCAACTCGGCCTGCGGGTTACGCTGGTGCCGATCGATCATCCGACATGACCGCCGCATCGCAGGCATCCGGCCGGGCCGCGCCGGCCGTGCTCATTCTCGCCGACGACCTGTCCGGCGCCGCGGATTGCGGCATTGCCTGCGTCGAAATGGGCCTTGCGACCACGGTCGCGCTGCGACCGGGTCTGGCCGGTCCGCACACTGACGTGCTGGCGATCGACACGGACACCCGCGCGATGACCGCCGATGCGGCCGCCGCGACCACCGAACGGCTTGCGCTGTCGTACGGTCGCGACAAGGACTGCCTTGTCTTCAAGAAGCTCGATTCGACGTTGCGCGGACATCTCGGGCCCGAACTCGCCGCCCTGCTGCGCGCGATTCGCAGGTCGCAAAGCGACGCCGCGATCATCCTCGCGCCGGCCTTCCCGGCCCTTGGACGCACGACCGTCGATGGCCGCCAGCGCCTGCATGGCGCGCCGCTCGAACAGTCCGAAATCTGGCGGCGAGAACGCCTTGACGAAACGGCGTCGCTTCCGGCGATGCTGCGGAGGCACGGACTTCCCGCCGGCTTGCTGCCGCTCGATCGTGTGCGCGGCAGACCCGCGGATCTGACGGCCGCGATCCAGGACATCGCTGATCATGCCGACGTGGTGGTCTGCGACGCGGAAACCGATGCCGATCTGCTGGCGATCGCCTCCGCCTCACAGCAGTTGCGTTCGAAAGTGCTCTGGGCGGGGGCAGCCGGACTGGCGCGGCAGGTCGTCGAAGCCGCGGGCCTCGCCAAGCCGAAGGCGACGTCCGCAGTACCGGCGCTAGAAGGCTCGGCGGTGTTTGTCGTGGGTAGCCGCTCCGGCGTCTCGAAGCGACAGGCAGCGGCGCTGGCTATGTCCGACGATGTCGTCAGCCTGGAGACCGATCCGACCTCCACCCTCCAGGACCTGCACGTTTCCGGCGTCGCCGCGCGGCTTGGCGCAGCGTTGGCCGCCGGGAAGGACGCCATCATCTGGCAGCCGGAAAAATCGCGGCAGATCGAAGCCGGCGAAGCCCGTTCATGCGCCGGCCTGTCCGAGTTGCTCGCCTGGGAGCAGCGCCGGATCGGCGCGTTGTTTGCGACCGGGGGTGACACCGCGCGTTGCTTGCTCAGCGCCCTCGACGTCGAAGCGCTCGAACTGATCCGGGAGATCGAACCCGGCGTTCCCCTGGCGATCACGACAGGCCCGCGCCGCTTTCCTGTCATTACCAAGGCCGGCGCGTTCGGGAATGAGGCGACGATGACCCGGTGTCGATCGCTGTTGCGATACGGAACCCCTACCCCGGCGCTGCCGGCATCAGGATCGGAAGGATGAGTATGCGTCCTCTTGTTGCGATTACCATGGGTGACGCGGCTGGCGTTGGTCCCGAAGTCATCATGAAGGCGATGGCGGATCCCACGGTCGGCCGGGATTGCCGGCCATTGATCCTCGGCGATCTGCGCCGGCTCAAGAAGGCCGGCGCGATCGTCGGCAGCCGGCTGCGCGTCCGTCCCGTTGCCCCGGACGCGCTCGAGCAGGCTTCGTTCGAGCTCGACGTGGTCAACTGCGTCGATCTCAGCCTCATTCCCGATAATCTCCCCTGGGGAGAACTGTCCGCCGTCGCCGGCGATGCCGCCTATCGCTACATCGAACTGGCCGCGCGGCTGGCCATGGATGGTCGCATCGACGCGATTTGCACCGCGCCGCTCAACAAGCAGGCGCTGCATATGGGTGGCCATCCCTTCCCCGGCCATACCGAGATGCTGGCGGCGCTGACCGGCGTCGACGAAGTCTCGATGATGCTGATGGCTTCCAACCTGCGCGTCATTCACGTCACCACGCATATCGGCCTGATCGACGCCATCGCGAAGATCGAGGCTGGCCTGGTGGAACGGACGATCATGCGCGGGCAGGACGTGCTGGCAAGGTCCGGGCTTGCGCGACGCAAGATCGGCGTCTGCGCCATCAACCCGCACGCCGGCGAGAACGGCCTGTTTGGCCGGGGCGAGGAAGCCGAAAAGATCGAGCCCGCGATCGCGGCGTGCCGCGCGCGCGGATGCGACGTCGAGGGGCCGCTGCCGGCTGATACGCTGTTCTATCGCGCGGGCCGCGGCGATTTCGACATGGTGGTCGCGATGTATCACGACCAGGGCCATGGACCGATCAAGGTGCTCGGCATCGAGGAAGGCGTCAACGTGACGGTGGGCCTGCCCGTGATCCGCACCTCGGTCGATCACGGCACGGCCTTCGACATCGCGGGGACCGGAAAGGCCGACGAACGCAGCCTGATCCAGGCGCTTCGGCAGGCGGTCGATCTGACCGCCGGCGGCAAGGCGACGACGACATGAAACGACGCTGAACCTGCGTCGAAACTGCAGCTCCGGCGATCAACGCCGGTATTTGGGAGGAAGAAAATGAATAAAGCGAAAAAAGCATTGAGCTCCGCCGGCACGCTGGTGGCAGCCGCGATGATGGCGACCGGCGCACAGGCCGCCGATACCTATATGCCGACGTGTTTCGCGCCGGCCAAAGACAGCTCTTCCGTGATCAGCTATCCCGCCAAGAAGGGGCCGTACAAGATTGCGCTGGTCAACGGTTACGTCGGCAACGACTGGCGGAGCACCACGATTCAGGCCGCCAAGGCCTGGGGCGCCCGCGCCGACAACAAGAAGAACCTCTCGGAGTTCAAGATCATCTCGGTCGGCAACGACTCGACGGCCCAGATCGCGGCGATCGATAATTTTATCGCCGCCGGTTACGACGGCATCGTCATCAACGCGGTCAATCCGACTGCGTTCGACGCCGTGGTCAAGCGCGCCAAGCGCGCCGGCGCGGTGCTGGTCACCTATGACAACGTGCTGGACTCGAACCAGATCGTTCAGATCAATGAAGATCAGGTCGAACTCGGTCGCATGAAGGCGCAGGCGGTGGTCGACGGCATCAAGGCGGCGAAGGGATCCGTCGCCGGCAAGGTGCTCGAGGTTTCCGGTCTTCCCGGCAACAGCGTCGACCGCGACAACCACAACGGCATGCGCGAGGTGCTGGACAAGTACAAGGACATCAAGGTCGTCCAGGTCGTCGGCAATTGGGACGTCGGAACCGCCGCCAAGGTCACCGCTGACGCAATCGCGACCAACGGCAATTTCGACGGCGTCATGGTGCAGGAAGGCGCCGTCGGCGCACTCGGCGCCATGGCCAACGCGCACCATCCGGTCGTCCCGATCGGCGTCGACGCCGGCAACGGCACCCGCATGATCGCCTTCGACAACAAATATCCGGGCGTGACCGCGGCTCAGGCGCCCGCCATGTCGGCGGTCGCGCTGGAGGCGACCGTCGTGCTTTTGACCGGCAAATCGCTGCCGCAAAAGGTCAACCTGCCTATTCCGAACAAGAACAACAAGGATCTCGTGGACGGAAAGGACTTCTTCCGCAGTCTGCCCAAAACCTTTTACACCGCGACCGGCTATCCGCAGTGTTTTCCGGTGTTCACGCCGGAGGAACTGATGGGCCAGAACGCCGAGAACAAGAGCTGACGACAGGTCCGGCCGACTTGACGCCGGCCGGACCATTTCTCGGAGCCGTGATGGCAGACCCTCTGATCCGACTGAAATCGGTCTCGAAATCCTACGGTGGCGTTCCCGCGCTGACCGATGTCGATTTCCATTGCGAGCCGGGGCTGGTCCACGCGATTCTCGGGGAGAACGGCGCCGGCAAATCCACGCTGATGAAATTGCTGGCCGGCGTGATCCAGCCGGACACCGGAGAGATCGTGCTGTCCGGCACGACGACGCGGTTGGCCTCGCCGCGGGAAGCCGCGCGGCATGGCATCGTCTGCATGTTCCAGGAATTGTCGCTGATGCCGCATCTGTCGGTCGGCGATAACATCGTGATCTCCGCGCCGCGGACGCGGTTCGGGCTGTTGCACCGCGCCGCCTATGACGAAGCCCGCGCCATCCTGGATGGGATCGGCGCCAGCGGAATATCGCTGGCGGCGCGAGCGTCCGAGCTGTCGCTGGCGGAGCGTCAGCTGGTGGAGATCGCCAAGGCGCTGTTTCGCAAGCCCCGGTTGCTGATCCTCGATGAAGC
>Ga0265314_10006074_pt1 | contig 10731 bp, 8 predicted proteins | sample 4126metaG_FD_203106 | JGI IMG/M metagenome (GOLD analysis project Ga0265314, IMG submission 203106) | Rhizosphere microbial communities from Carex aquatilis grown in University of Washington, Seatle, WA, United States - 4-1-26 metaG | ecosystem: Host-associated > Plants > Roots > Rhizosphere >... | reverse complement strand
AGTGGGCGCACGCGTGCGTATGACTGAAGGAAACACCTGCTATCGCGGCGGCAAGCCGGGCGTCTCTGACGTGTTCGCGGCCGCGCTGTGGGCTGCGGACTACTCGCTGCTGCTGGCCAGCAACAACCACTCCGGCATCAACCTGCATGGCGGCACTGGAAAATCCGTAGCCAACTCGGTGGGCGGCGTCTTGCCCGGCGATACGATGCTTGAGCAGCAGGGAAAGAGCGCCGAGCAGATCGCTTCGCATCCACACCCGTTCTACACGCCGGTAGCCACCTTCGGTTCGGAGTACATGCTGGAGCCGGTCGCGTATGGTCTCAAGTTCGCAGGTTCGCTGAGCGGCGGCACCTTTCTGCCCGCCGATCTCACTGCCAAGCTGCAGGCGTCAGGAGTCAACGCATCAGGCTATGCGGTCAAAATGCCCGGCGGAGAAATCTCCGTAATCATCCTCAACAAAGATGCCGACCGCAATCTCGACCTGACACTGAACTTCGGCAGCGGCAAATCCGGCGCGGTCTCCGTCGAAACATTGCACGCACCCGCGCTCGACAGCCGCGAAGCTCACATAACGCCGTCGGCCTCTGGCAAACTGCAAGGCGGCAACTATAACGTGACGGTCAAGAAGGCTTCGGGCGTTCGGTTTACGATCAAGGGCTGAACAACCTCAGGGCACAAAAAAGCGCCGCAGAAAACTACTCAGCGGCGCGCTCTGCCTTTTTCGGCTTTACTTATGCTTGATGAACCCACCTGTATGCAGTTCGGCCATGGCCTGACGAATCTGCTCCTGCGTATTCATCACGATCGGGCCATACCATGCCACCGGTTCTTTCAGCGGCTTGCCAGAGACCAGCAGGAACCGTATACCCTCAGGTCCGGCCTGCACCACAATCTCATCGCCCTGGTCGAACAGCACCAGCGAATGATTCTTCGCGTCGTACACCGGCGTGGCGGTTGGATCGACAGCCGACTCCGTCAGCACCGCTTGCGGTTCGCTGGCATCGCGAAAGGTGCCCGATCCTGCGAACACATACGCGAACGCATTACGAGAAGTCTCCACCTGGATGCGCTTGCGCTTACCCGGCGGAACCGATAGGTCGACATAACGCGCCTCTGCAGACATTGGCCCGGTGGCAACGCCCTCCACGGGGCCCCTCTTGCCCCAGAACTCGCCGCAGATAATGCGCGCAGCAGTGCCGTCGTCCTCTGTCACTTCAGGAATCGCAGCCGAGGGAATGTCCTGGTAGCGCGGGTCAGTCATCTTCAGCGCCGCCGGCAAATTGGCCCAAAGCTGGAACCCGTGCATGCGCCCATTGGCATCGCCCTTCGGCATCTCCTGGTGCAGAATGCCGCTGCCCGCCGTCATCCATTGCACGTCGCCCGCGGTCATGCGGCCCTTGTTGCCAAGGCTGTCGCCGTGGTTCACCTCGCCGGCCAGAACGTACGTTATGGTCTCAATGCCGCGATGGGGATGCCACGGGAAGCCCGCCAGGTAATCCGCCGGATTTTCATTCCGAAAGTCATCCAGCAAAAGGAACGGATCAAACTCGTGGGTCTTTCCAAAACCGAAAGCGCGCTGCAACTTCACGCCAGCACCTTCAATTGTGGGTTTAGTTTCAAGAATCTGCTTCACTGCCCGAAGCGACATGGTTCAACCTCCTCGTGAGTGGAACTTCGCAGGCGTCAACCCTTTGCGGGGGCCACGGCCGTTCGCATCTGCAACGGCTCTCGCCAGACTCAGGTCCACTCTTCTGCGTACAGGTATTGGATGCGCGAGCAAGATATTCGTTGCAACAGGTATTACGCGGTCTACGCCGGGAATTTCCGTGCCTGCTCCCCAATTGTCGTCGAAACTCTCGAAATCCGAGCCAACGAAACTGCTCGGATTGCCAACCTCCTCGAACATCGGCGCGTTTCTCCTCCTCATCCGTCTATTCTGTTACGGAACTAAGGCAGAAGCGCACTCGTATCGCAACATAGAAGCACTGCCCCCTCCATGCAGTGACGGTTTAGCCGGCACAAATCCCGCAAGCTCCTTCGAGGATCGAACAGATTCGAAGATGTTGGAAGACTGTTGCAACACAAACCACCTGGGGAGACCGCTATGCAGACTCTTCTTCAGAACATCCGGTTCAGCCTCCGGATGCTGGCCCGCAATCGCGGCTTAACCCTCACTGTTCTGCTCACGTTGGCCATCGGCATAGGCGCCAATACCGCCATCTTCACGGTCGATTATGCAACGCTTCTGGCTCCGCTTCCTTATCCGCAACCCGATCAGCTGGTAATGGTCTGGTCGAAAATCCAGGCTCATCACAATGGCGTCGCCGCGGGCGACTTCCTCGACTGGAAGCAGCAAAACACCGTTTTCCAGGACCTTTGCGCCTGGTCCGGCACCAACTTCAACCTGGCAACCAAAGACAATCCTGAGTACGTCAGCGGCAATCAAACCACGTACAGCATGCTCCAGATGGTGGGCGAGCCGCTGCTGATGGGCCGCTACTTTCTGCCGGAAGAGGGCGTTGCCGGCCGCGATCACGTCGTTATCATTACCCACAAATTGTGGGTCAGGCTTGGCGCCAATCCCAATATTGTCGGCACCTCCCTGCGGTTGAATGGCGCCCCATACACCGTCGTCGGGGTGCAACGCCCAGGCATCTACGATCGCCAGGAGCCGCAGCTCACCGTCCCTCTGGTTTTCAAGCCGGAACAGGTCAACCACGACTTCCACTGGCTCCTGGTTATGGGTCGCCTTAAACCCGGCGTGACTCTCAAACAGGCACAGCAGAACATGGACGCGGTCACCGCCCACATTGCCGAGGTGTATCCAAGAAGCGACAAAGGCTGGGGGGCGTATGTCGAGGGACTAAAAAATAATTTTTTACCGAAAGAGCGAATCAAGATGCTCTGGTTGCTTATGGGCGCGGTCGGGTTCGTACTGCTCATCGCCTGCGTCAACGTTGCCAATCTGCTGTTGGCGCGCGGCATGGCGCGGCAAAAAGAATTGGCCGTTCGCAGTTCGCTCGGTGCCGGCCGCACCACCATCTTCGCCCAGCTTCTTACCGAAAGCCTGATCCTTGCTCTCGCCGGTGGTGCGCTGGGAGTGGGCGTGGGTTATGCCATACTGCAAGGACTCGTCGCCGCCATGCCGCGCAATACGCTGCCCAGCGAAGCTGATCTGCGCCTCAATATTCCCATCTTGCTTTTTACGCTGCTTGCCACCACAATTGCCGGTCTTCTGGCCGGCTCTGCTCCCGCCTGGTATGCCTCTCGCGTCGATCCGGCCGAGGTGCTTAAAGAAGGTGGGCGCTCCGGCACCAGCGCCGGCAAGCATTTCCTGCGGCGTATTCTTGTCATTGGCGAATTCGCGCTTGCGCTTGCTTTGCTCGCCGGCGCGGGACTAACTATTCATAGCTCCTGGAATCTTGCCCACGTCGATCTCGGCATAAAGACCGACCACGTCCTTACATTCTTTCTGCCGGTGCCGGAAACGCGCTCAAAAGATCCCCAGGTAATTTCCTCTTACTACCGCGACATTCTCAATCACATTGCTGCTGTTCCCGGCGTGCAGCACACCGCAGCCATGACCGGCCAGCCGCCTTACGGACCTGGCTTCGGCATGCCGTTCATGCTCGAGGGTGGACAAACCTACGCAGATCCCTCGCAGCGCCCAGGCACACGGTTCGGCATGGTCACTCCGGATTACTTCAATGCATATGGGATTCAGCTCATCTCAGGACGCAGCTTCAACGATCAGGACACGGCGGCCACAGTCAAAGTGGCCATGGTCAACCAGGACTTTGTGCACAAATATCTGAAGGGCAAAAATCCTATTGGCCAGCGTGTGCTGGTTGAAGAACTCATTCCAGGCGTTACCAAGCTGGGCGGGTATATACCATGGCAGATCATCGGCACCTATCACAACGTGCACACAGCAGATCAACGCGACGAGAACCCGGAGATGCTCATCCCCTTCTACCAGATTCCCTGGCCGCAGGCGGGCATTGCCGTCCGCACTTCAGAGAACCCCGGTACGATGCTGACAAGTGTCGCCGCCGCGGTGCACCAGGTCGATTCCAGCCTGGCCCTTGCGCAGCCGAAGACTCTCGATCAGGTTGTGGACGAGTCCATGGCCAATCAGCAATTTACGCTCATCCTCTTCACAAGTTTCGCGGCTGTCGCGCTGTTCCTTGCCGGCCTCGGTATCTATGGCGTCATGTCGTTTTCGGTGGCGCAGCGCGCGCATGAGATCGCGCTTCGCATGGCTCTTGGCGCCTCGCGCAACGGAGTCGTCGGCCTCATCATTCGCGATGGCGTCATTCTCGCCACCATTGGGCTCGGGCTCGGATTGATCGGAGCTTATTTTGTTGGCCGCGCCATGCAGAGCATTCTGTTCGGCGTACAGCCACTCGACTTCGCGGCCTTCTTTGCGGTCGCAGTCGTTTTGCTGTCTGCCGCTATCCTGGCCTGCTTTCTGCCCGCAAGGCGAGCAGCTTCCGTATCGCCAATGCGCGTCCTGCGCACGGAGTAACGGGGAGCAAGACTCCACTACGGGAAGACAATGAAGAGCACTGTTATCTCGAGCATAGCCGTGCGACCTGCAGCTGCTTTTCGCGGTGCTCAATAAGTTAAGTCCGGATAGCGGGTAATTTGGCACCAACCGGATTGTCACGAATCATGCAAGGGCCCAGCCAGCGACTTTCGTTGCGACCGCCATAGTAGCAGTACGTACAAGCCTGTGATGAGGGAACTTATTAAGAGGGACATTCCAAGAGCGAAACTGTTTCCTTGCCAAACAACTCGACCACGAGAAGCAATCAGCGTCCATATTGAAATGAAGCCCGGACCAATTGCCGTTCCAATGGCCAGGATCGCCCAAATGCGCCAACCATCGATGCTCTTAAAAAAGATCACAAACGGCAATGAAAAAATCCAGCCGGGGAAGGCAAAGAGTAGAACTACGGCCCAAATCTCGATATTGGGCGCGGTGCTATGCAATCCGTAGCGGATCGCAGATTCCGCCGTACTGACGGTCGCAAGTATCGCAATTGTAAAGATCATGCAACCAAAGGCTAACCCCACGCGTTTTGGAGTCGTCATGGCATCCTCTCTTAAAGGACTTCAGCACGCTTTTGGGTCATCTTATCGAGTTGTTGGCCATAGAGAAATAGCCGTAAAAGGGATATCCGCAAGCCACGCTCGGGGAGGGTTGCGAGCAGATACCGAACAAGCTCTATTGCGCGATATTCAAGCCAAAGATTTCGTGCAAATCACGCATGTGATCGCGGACCAATAACAAGTACACTTCGCCGTAGAATCCTGGAGCTCCCGAACCGTCTGACCAGGCGGCGTGTGTTGCTTTCAGGGCGCTGTCTTCGTATTTCTTCCATGCCTTTTCTAAAGCCTGTAACGCCGATAGCTCATCCTGGTCGTGACACAGCATCTGAAGGTTGTTATAGAAGATCGCATAGTCTTTATCAGCCTGCTCGTTGGCGTGTCCCATGCAGATGTTGTACGGCTGCTGTCCCTGGTCTGCTTCGGCCTGGCAGTCTTTGCCAAGCATGGATATCTGGCGTTGATAGGCAGCTTTAAGCGGTCCCTTATACGCTTCGCGCTTATGCATTGCCTGAATGGGCGGCAGATCGATGACAGCCTGCAACTGAGCCGGCGAAATGTCCTTTGTTGTGGTCTGCGCATGGCAGAACACAGGCAACGCGGCTACCAGCAGGACAGCAGTTTTGAAATTCATGCGGGAATTATATCGCCGGGTTGCCTTGTACGACTTTGAAAGCGCGTCCTGAACCGCGCTCAATGAAGTTATGTCCGATTAGCCGGTTACTCTCCCGGATAGACCACATTGATCTCGATTGGGGTGTTATAGTACCTGAGATTTGTGGGAGGGGATGTGACGACGGCGAAGACAAACTTATGGGCTGCATGGATTGGCGGCCTTTTGATCGTCTCGGGATTGGCAGCCATGGCTCAAGGTCCTTCTCCTTGCACGACGCCGGTCGCGCTGGGCGCGATATCATACGGGCCTATTCCGAAATTGAGCGCCCCTTACACTGCGACATTGACGACGATGCACGATCAGGTGCAAGCGGATGGAAGCCTTATTCACGGCTCCGTGACTACGCACCAAGCGCGTGATGCGGCGGGAAGACTGTGGCAGGAGAGGTCGCTAGGTTGTCAACCCGGTCCTGACGGCGTGCGTCACCCCGTCATACAGACAATGGTGTACGACCCCGCGACTGGAACTACGATTTCGTGGAAAGAAGACGATCCGGCAAAGGTACTTCAAGTCGTTCATACACCGGCAGTCAAGCTACCACCGGTAACGACGGATCCGAGTAAGGAGGCAGGCGCGCGCCGCGCCATGGAGGAGATGGGGATTCACTCTGAGGATCTCGGAAGCAAGAAGATCGCTGGAGTAATGGCCCAGGGCACTCGGACGATGCAGACCGTCGGCGTCCAGGCGGGAATCAATAAGCCTATTCAGATCTTGCGTGAAACATGGGTCGCCAAGGACCTTGATCTCGCAATGCTGAGTATCAACGACAACTCGAGAAATGGGCGAACGACCGTCGAAGTCGTGGATTTGAAACAGGGCGATCCCGCCCCTACGCTATTTGCTGCGCCTGCGGGCTACAAAGTTGAGGAAAACAAACCGGCGCAGTGATTAGGCGATCGAGTCGTGGTTACTCCAGCCTCTTCCTCATCAGCAGTCCCGGCCCAAAGCGAGTCTCGGTCCAACCGCCCATTTCAAATCCGCATGACAGGTAGAACGCCTCGGCGTGGGGATTGCCGATGACGCAAAGATTGCGTGCCCCTCTACTGAGGGCAATTTGCGCGCAGTGTTCAACCAGCAAACGCCCAACACCGCGCCGCCTTATATCCGGCTCAACGAACAAGCCGTCCAGTTCCGTATCGCCGTCCGGTCTGGGTTGCAACGCGGCAAAGCCGGCGAGACGGCCGTTCAGTTCCAGTACGAACACATCTCCGGACGCGACCTGCTCGATTGGCTGATCAATAGCATCCGGATTGGCGAGCAGCGCTGCGCGGTCGCCTTCGTTCGCAAGAGAGGCGCGGAGCTGCAGTGCCTCCAGTGCCGCCTTTTCAGAGACGATGGCCGTGCGAATGTTGATTGAATCCACAGCAGGAGTCTATACGGGCGAGCACCATTTCACGAATGGTGCCTCCCCTCACGCTCACTGCGCTGGTCGTCAGTTATGCCTTGACGAATTGAATATCCAGCGAGATCGTCACGTCTTCGCCCACCAGCACGCCACCGGATTCCAGTGCAGAGTTCCACACCAGCCCAAAGTCTTTGCGGTTGATTTTGGTTGAGCCGGAAAGGCCAAGGCGCGTGTTGCCCCACGGATCCTTCGAGGGCTGGCTCACATCTTCCACCGCCAGCGTGACGGATTTAGTGACGCCGTGTATCGTGAGGTCGCCGGCAACACTGTAGTTGGGGCCACCCTCAGAATCAATGTTCTTGGACTTGAATGTCATCGCGGGGAACTTCTCTGCGTCAAAAAAGTCCGCGCTTTTCAAATGCCCATCTCGCTTTTCATCGCCGGTCGAAATACTTGCGGTAGGGATTGAAGCTTCGACGACAGAATGCGTGTAGTCGGTCTCATCCAGCTTAAGCACGCCGGAGAGTCCGGTGAACTTTCCCTTCACGTTGGAGATCATCATGTGCTTGACCTTGAACTCGGCTGCGGAGTGCGCGGGATCGATGTTCCAGGTGGTTACGGTGCCGGGGGCGGCGGTATTTGCGGCGGTAGTAGCGGAAGTTGTCATGGTGGCTTTGTTCCTTTCACATAGTTGGATGCGCAGCCCAGATATTCGTTGCAACAACTATTTTGCCGCGAAGAAGTTAATTCGGCCAGCCGCAGCCAAAGCATGAGAAATTCAGGGGCTTCAGGATTGTCTAAGTGCTTCTGCCGGATCGACTTTTGTAGCTCTGCGCGCGGGAAGGTAGCTGGCCGCCAGCGCCACCAAAAGAAATATCAACGGGGCCAAAACAAACGTCATGCGGTCATGATTGCCCACGCGATACAGCATTCCAGCCATGAGCTGCGCGAGCAGAAATGCCGACCCAAGGCCTACGGCGATTCCGGCAGCGGAGAGCAGCAGGCCTTTGCGAATGACCAGGACAAGAATGTTGTTGCGATCGGCTCCGAGCGCCATGCGAATGCCCATTTCATCGCTGCGCTCGGCCACGGAGTAGGAAAGCAAGCCGTAAATGCCCATGAGCGCCAGTGCCAGCGCGGTTGCGGAGAAGCCGCCGAGCAGCGCAAGCGTAAAGCGAAGCTCGGTACGCGACCCGCTCACAATTTCGTCGGCTGTTTGAATGTGGGTGACGGGCTGGTCGGGATCGAGAGCGTAAATCTGAGCGCGTATCGCGTTGATGAGGCTCTGCGGTGCAACGGCGGTGCGGACCAGCAGGTTCATGTTGGTCCACGGCAGCTGCGCAAAGGGAATAAAGACCTGTGGCTGCGCATCCTGTGCCAGGCCTTTGTTCAGCACGTCCGCACTCACTCCGATCACTTGCGCAGGCTGCGGCCAGCGGCCAATCGTCACTCCTTTGCCTAAGGGGTTCTGGCCCGGCCAGAAACGCCGCGCAAAGCTCTCATTTACGATCACCACTTTTTGCGATTCCGCGCTATCGGCGGCGTTGAACTGGCGTCCTGCGTGAAGCGGCACGCGCATGGTTTCAAACCATTGTTGGCTTACCGCCTGAATACCAATAAAGGGACGTTGAGCCAGAGGAACGTCGGCCTGACCTTCGGGGAGCATCGGCGTGATTCGCTTGGTTTCGAGTGGCAGCGCGGCCGAAACGGCTGCGTTCCTGACGCCGGGTAGTACTGAGACGTGTTGCACAAGTGCGTCGAAGAACGCGGTCTGCTGTTGCGGCCTGGCGTATTTTTGAGACGGCAGAGTGATGTTCATGGTGAGCACGTTGTCGGCGTCGAAGCCGGGATCGACGCGCATCAACTGCGCAAAGCTCTTGAGCAGTAATCCCGCGCCTACCAGCAAAAGCAGAGAGAGGGCTACTTGCCCCACTACCAGCAAGCTGCCGATGCGGGTACGCGCGCGACCGCCGGCAGTGCCGCGACCCGCATCGCGCAAGGCCGCGTTTGGATCGACCAAGGAGAGCAGCAAAGACGGCGCAGCACCGAAAATAATTCCGGTCAGCAGTGACACTGCAAGTGTGAACAGCAGTACGCGCAGATCGATGCCGACCGGAACACCCGGCGGAAACTGCGCGGCTCCCCAGCGGACAAGCGCGCGGGTCGCAGCCCATCCAATTCCCATGCCCAGTACGCCGGCGCTGAGAGCCATCAGCAGGCTCTCCGCAATCAGTTGCCGAATGATGGCGGCGCGACTAGCGCCCAGTGCGATGCGGACCGCGATTTCTTTTCTGCGCACCAGCGCACGCGAAAGCAGAAGACTGGCGACGTTGGCGCAGGCAATTAGGAGGACAAGCGCAACCGCAAACCAGAGCACCAGCACCTTGGTGCGAACGTCGGCAACTACCAGTTCGCGCAGCGGAACCACCGACGTCACAATATCGGGATCGGCGTCAGGCATGGTTGGATTCTGCTTGCGGTATTGGTCGTTGAGAACGCCAAGTTCACTGGCGGCGCTCTGCAGTGAGACCCCAGGCTTGAGGCGAGCGAGGTAGTTGAGATAGCCCACGCCTGAGCGCAGACGCTGCGGCGTCATTAGCGAGAGCTCAAAGTATCGTGGGATCCAGATATCAGCCGGCGCAACAAATGGAAATTGAATGCCTGCGGGCAGCACACCGACAATCGTGTAGGCCACGCCATCGAGAGTAACGATCTTGCCCGCGAGGTCAGGGTTTGCTCCAAAACGGCTTCGCCACAGAGCATCAGTAATCATCGCCACTGGCGGACCTTCAGGGGAGCCTTCAACCTGGGTGAATGTACGCCCAAGTTGTGCTTGAACACCGAGCGTCGAAAAGAAATTTGCCGTAACGCGCGCCACCGGCACCTGCTGCGGCTCGCCCTGCCCAGTCAGATTCAGGTTGTCGTCAGTCCATGCGGCAATTGGCTCGAACGACTGGCTGCGGTCGCGCAACAACTCATAGCGCAGCAGCGTCCCGCCAAAATCCGTTGTCTTGTCTTTGACGGTAAGGCTCACCAGTTGCTCGGGGCTCGGATAAGGAAATGGGCGCAGCAGCAGCGCGTTGGCAACGGTAAAGATAGCCGTGTTGGCTCCGATACCAAGAGCCAGAACAGCGATAGCAGCCACGGTAAAAGCTGGATTTTTGGCGAGCATCCGCGCGCCAAAGCGTAAATCACCAATGAAGGAGGGCATTGCAGCAATTATAGGTACAGCAGGGAAGCGCACCGAGAGAAACGATGGCGCCCTGGTTTCCACATCGCTACCGAAAGAGTTGGCGCCTGGGCCTTATGCTGATCTTTAGACCCGTCCTATGTCTGACTTCTCCGAGTTCGCCAAGGAACACTCCGATATCGTCAAGATCATCGAGAGCTATATCCGCCTGCGAAAATCCGGCGCGCAGAACTATTCGGGTCTGTGTCCGTTCCACAAGGAAAAGTCTCCCTCTTTCAATGTCCATGCGGTGCGCCAGTTCTACCACTGCTTCGGTTGCGGTGTCTCCGGCGACGTTTTTAGTTTCGTGCAGAAAATTGAGAACGTCACCTTCCCTGAAGCGGTGCGGATCGTCGCGCAAAAGGCCGG
>Ga0265314_10006073_pt1 | contig 10734 bp, 7 predicted proteins | sample 4126metaG_FD_203106 | JGI IMG/M metagenome (GOLD analysis project Ga0265314, IMG submission 203106) | Rhizosphere microbial communities from Carex aquatilis grown in University of Washington, Seatle, WA, United States - 4-1-26 metaG | ecosystem: Host-associated > Plants > Roots > Rhizosphere >... | reverse complement strand
GCTTCGATCGCAACAGTCCGTTCCTCACAGCCGTGCGGCAGGACCCGGTGCTCGCGAACGTCAAGATGGTGGCCGAACCCTGGGACCTCGGCATGGGCGGTTACCAGGTCGGCGCGTTTCCCTCGCAATGGTCGGAATGGAACGATCGCTATCGCAGCGCGATGCGACGCTACTGGAGCGGAGAAGGCAGCCTGATCGGCGAAGTCTCGAGCCGCATGACCGGCTCGTCCGACGTGTTCAATCATGACGGCCGCAGTCACCGCGCCAGCGTCAACCACATCACGGTGCATGACGGTTTTACGCTGGCGGATTTGTTCAGCTACAACGAGAAGCACAACGAAGCCAATGGCGAGGACAATCGCGACGGCTCTAGCGATAACCACAGCAACAATTGCGGCCATGAAGGCCCGACCGACGATGCCGCCATCAATGCGCTGCGGCGTCAGTTGCGCAAGAACCAGCTCGCTTGCCTGCTGCTGGCGCAGGGCCTGCCGCTGATTCTGGCCGGCGACGAGGTCGGCAACACGCAGGGCGGCAACAACAACGCCTATTGCCAGGACAACGAAATCGGCTGGGTCGGATGGGAAGGCCTTGGCCGCGAAGGCGACGACCTCACCGATTTCATCGGCCACATGACGGCATTGCGCCAGCGCTTTCCGCAAATCCGTTCGCGGCGCTGGCTCGATGGACGCTGCGCCGATGGCTCCTACGGCGTGCTGTGGCTGACGCCATCGGCCGACGACATGACAATGTCCGATTGGAATTTTCCGGAAGGACGTTTCCTCGCTTATGTCGTGGGACCCACGGAACCGAGTGCCGCGCCGATCTTTATCGTGCTCAATGCCGCCCCCGAAGAGATCGCGTTCCATTTGCCCAAGATGCCCGAATACAAGAATTGGCAGCAGGTGCTGAACACCACCGACCACGTCCAGACGACTGCCGACTTTGCCTCCGGCGCCGAGATCAAGGCGCCTCCCCGCGCGGTGCTCGCCTTTGCGGGTTCGGCATGAATGAGCGACGGCCGGCCTCGCGATTTGGCGCACAACTGACGCCGGACGGGGCGTCGTTTCGGCTATGGGCGCCGGCGGCGAAGCGCGTCGATCTGCTGCTGGACGAGCCGCATCCGCTGCACCGCGATGCAGATGGCTGGTTTTCTACCGATATAGCCGGCCTTAAGGCTGGCGCGCGCTACAAATTCCGGATCGACGACGAGATCGATGTGCCCGACCCGGCGTCCGCGTTTCAGCCGGAAGACGTTTCCGGCCCGAGCGAATTGTTCAACCACGCCGCCTATCGCTGGCGCGCAGAAAACTGGCGCGGACGGCCGTGGCCGGAAACGGTCGTGCTCGAAAGCCATGTCGGCACCTTCACGCCGCAAGGCACCTATCGCGCCATGATCGAGCGGCTCGACCATCTCAAGGCAACCGGGATCACCGCGCTCGAACTGATGCCGCTGGCCGATTTCGCCGGTAAGCGCAACTGGGGCTATGACGGCGTGCTGTGGTACGCGCCCGATAGCGTCTACGGCCGTCCCGACGATCTCAAGGCGCTGATCGATGAGGCCCATCTGCGCGGGCTGATGGTGTTCCTCGACGTGGTCTATAATCATTTCGGTCCCGAGGGCAATTACCTCGGCCGCTATGCGCCGTCGTTCTTCACCGATGCGCAAACTCCCTGGGGCAGCGCGATCGATTACCGTATGCCGGAAGTCCGCAGCTTCGCCATCGACAACGCGCTGTACTGGCTGCGCGATTATCGGTTCGACGGGTTGCGGCTCGATGCGGTGCACGCCATCGCTGAGCCCGGCGAAATACCGATTCTCGCCGAACTGAGCAGCGCGGTCGGCGACCTCGCCGCGGCAACCGGCCGGCACATTCACCTGATGCTGGAGAACGACGACAACAGTGCGCACTTGCTCGACCCGAGCGGGTTTCCGCCGCGTGGCCAATACCACGCGCAGTGGAACGACGATTATCATCACGCCTGGCACGTGCTGCTGACAGGAGAGGATCACGGCTATTACCGCGACTATCGCCGCACGCCGCTCAAGGATATCGCCCGCGCGCTCGGCTCGGGTTTTGTCTATCAGGGCGAGGCGTCGGCACATCGCGACGGGCAGCCGCGCGGCGAGCCCAGTGGCAAGCTCGCGCCGACAGCTTTCGTCAATTTCCTGCAGAACCACGACCAGATCGGCAACCGCGCGCTCGGCGATCGCCTGGAAGCTAATGCGGACCCGCGCGCGATCGAAGCGGCGCTCGCGATCACGCTGCTGGCGCCGACGATACCGATGTTGTTCATGGGGGAGGAATGGGGATCGAAAGCGCCGTTTCCGTTCTTCTGCGATTTTCAGGGCGACCTCGCCAAGGCCGTGCGGGACGGCCGGCGCAGGGAATTCGCCGGCGCCTACGCCAAATATGGCGATGAGATTCCCGATCCGCTTGCCGCCTCGACGGCGCAATCTGCGGTGCTGGACTGGCCGTCGGCCGATCAATCGCCCGGGCGCGAGCGGCTGGCGCTGGTGCGACAACTGCTGTGGGTGCGTCAACGCGAAATCATTCCCCGGCTTGCCGGCGCGGCCTTCGGCGGCGCGCAGGCTGCGGACAAGGGCCTGCTCACGGCCACTTGGCGGATGGGCGACGGCATGACGCTCTCGTTGACCGCCAACCTGTCAAACCATGACCTCCCCCGTGCGGCCGACAAAACCGCGGGAACCCCGATCTGGGGCAGCGAGTTGAACGCCAGCGCGCCGGCTTTGACAGCGCCTTGGGCCGTGTTCTGGCGCATCGGATAGCAAATGCCACCCAGCATTCCCGTTGCGACCTACCGCCTGCAACTGACGGCGAAATTTGATTTCGACGCGGCGGTGGCCGTCATTCCCTATCTGAAGGCACTCGGCATCAGCCACGTCTACGCCTCGCCTTTCCTCAAGGCGCGCGCCGGCAGCACCCATGGCTATGACATTGTCGATCACACCAAATTCAATCCGGAGCTCGGCGGCGAAGCCGGTTTCGAGCGACTGAGCGCGGCGCTCAAACAGCACGATCTCGGCCTGATCCTCGATTTTGTCCCGAACCATGTCGGCGTGCATTTCGCCGACAATCCATGGTGGCTCGACGTGCTGGAATGGGGCCAGAACTCCCCGCATGCCGCATCGTTCGATATCGACTGGGACCTGTTGCCCTATCGCGCGCGGGGCGGCGTGCTGCTGCCGATCATCGGCACCTCCTATGGCGAAGCGCTGGAAAAAGGCGAGATCGAACTGCGCTACGATCCCGCCGAAGGCAGCTTTTCCGCCTGGTATTTCGAGCACCGCTTGCCGATCGCGCCGCAGCGCTACAGCGAGATTTTGCGTTCGACAATCAAGGAAGCCGATGCCGAGGCGACCGCCGCCGGCAAGGCCTTGCTCGATCTTGCGTCGCGGTACAATGGATTGCGTCACCCCAATCGCGGCGAGGCGCCTGATTTCAAGGCTGCACTCAGAAACATAGCCGGAAGTGCTGACATCATCGCGCGGGGGCTCGATGCCTATCGGGCAGGACCCGGGCGCAGCGTCCAGATCAGCGCGCTGCATCATCTGCTGGAGCGCCAGCATTACAAGCTCGGTCACTGGCGTCTTGCCTCCAGCGACATCAACTACCGGCGCTTTTTCGACGTCAACACGCTGGCCGGATTGCGGGTCGAGGATGCCGACACCTTCGAGGCGATGCATAGCCTCGTCAAACGGCTGATCGCGGAAGACAGGCTGCAGGGCCTGCGGCTCGACCATATCGACGGACTGCGCGATCCCGCGCAATATTTCCAGCGTCTGCGGCGCCTTATCCGGGACGCGCGGGGTGCCCAAGCAAAACCGTTTTACCTGGTGATCGAAAAGATTCTCGGCGAAGGCGAACCGCTGGCGTCCTTTAGCGGCGTCCACGGCACCACCGGCTATGAATGGCTGAACGTCATCACGCAAGTGCTGGTGGACGGTAACGGCCTCGGCCCGCTCGACGAGATCTGGCGGCAGATCAGCAATCAGCCGCCGAAACTCGAACCCGTGCTGAAGGCGGCCAAGCGGCGGGTGCTGGAGACGCTCCTGACCAGCGAGTTCACCGTGCTGACGCGCTTGCTGGCGCGGATCGCCGGCGGTCACTACTCGACCCGGGATTTTTCCGCCGACAGTTTGCGGCAGGCGCTCGAACTCTATGTGCTGCACTTTCCGGTCTACCGGACCTATCTGACCTCGACCCGCCCGACCGCGGCGGACCGCGCGCTGATCTCGCAAACCATCGAAAAGGCCCGCGCCGGCTGGTTCGCGGCCGATGAAGGCATTTTCGACTTCCTGCGCGATGCGCTGACGATGGATCTGCTCGCGCCGGGCCGGCCGCCGCACTCTGGCCCACGCGTTCGGCGCTTCGCCCTGAAGGTCCAGCAATTCACCGGACCGCTGATGGCGAAGTCGCTCGAGGACACCGCCTTCTATCGCTTCCATCGCCTGCTCGCGCTCAACGAGGTCGGTGGCGATCCGGCGGCCACAGCGCTTTCCACCGATGCGTTTCACGGGATGATGCAGGCCCGCGCCAGGGACTGGCCTCACGGCATGACCGCGACCGCGACCCACGACACCAAGCGCGGCGAGGACGCCCGCGCCCGCCTGACGGCGTTGACGGAAATTCCCGGCGAATGGGCCAGCGCCGTGGCGCGCTGGAAAATCCTCAACGCGCCGCATTTGGTGACCGATGGCGACATGCGCGCGCCGTCGGCGACTTTCGAGTACATGCTGTATCAGGCCCTGCTCGGCGCCTGGCCACCGGACCAACGCGACGACGAACTCAAGCAGCGGATGCAGGCCTATGCGCTGAAAGCCGCGCGCGAGGGCAAGCAGGAGACCAGCTGGCTCAATCCGCACCAGGCCTATGAAGCCGGTGTCGAAGCCTTCATTGCGCGCATCCTCGACCATTCGGCCTCGGCGGAATTCGTCGATTCCCTGACGACTTTGGCGCGGCGCGTGGCGCTGCTGGGCGCGCTGAATTCGCTGAGCCAGATCACCCTGAAAGCGACCATGCCGGGCGTGCCGGATTTTTATCAGGGCACCGAATTCTGGGATTTGTCGCTGGTCGATCCCGACAATCGGCGCCCGGTGGATTTTGCCGAACGGGCCAAGGTGCTGGCCGATGTGGAAACGCCGGACTGGAATCGCCTCGTACACGCCTGGCCGGATGGCCATCTGAAGCTGGCCTGGACTCGGCATCTGCTGCGGCTGCGCAACGAGCTCGCGGATGTCTTTACCCATGGCGACTATCAGCCGCTGGAGGTCCGCGGCCCGCACCGCGACCATGTCATTGCGTTTGCGCGGCGTCGTGGCGGCGCTGCCGCGGTCACGGTGGTGACGAAAGCGCTCGCACCGATGTCGCAAGCCGGCCGGGCCTGGCCGCGCGCGGATGATTTTGACGGCGTGCTGAATCTCGGCGGCTGTTCGGTGGAAGGTTTTGCGGCCGAGGTGCCGCTGTCGCAGTTGTTCCGGCAGTTGCCGGTCGCGGTGCTCAGAGGAAAAGTCGAGGTGGCGACAAAGCCGAGGCGCAACCGCGCTCGCGCGTGACACGGTCCACAAACGCGAAGGCCGCCCGGGATCGAAGCCGGACGGCCTGGCGGAAGTCGTGCCGACAACCAAGAGGTCGGTTCCCTTCGTCCGCGCAGGCCGCAATAGTCGCGAACATTCCTTACCGACAAGCTTACGTTGCAAACTCGGCCTGCGTTTTCACCGCCCCTTTTGTGCTGCACAGCAACAACGTTGCACTGCATCAACTGCGCTTGGTGAGCAGCAGGTTACCCCGATTGCGGATCGCGATTTGCGCGACCTCGGCGAATCGCTGCAGCAGCCACGGCAGCGTCACTTCCAGCCGCACGTGATCATCGGCGACATCGATACGGCCCGACGCCGCCTGCCCCAACGCGCGGACGCGAAACATCATGCGGTCGCCGTCCCAGCGCTCTTCGTCGACCTTCAGCACGGGAATACTCGACGCGGCCCGCGTCAATCCTGTCTTCAGCCGGCGCGTGGCTTCGTCGCGGCCAAGCCGGTGGGGAATCGAAACAACAAGCGGTGCAGCCATCGCGCAACCTCCTTAAGCATCACCCAACTGCATGTAATTGCTGATGGTTCGAAGGGAAGGTTCACGTCGAATTTTGGCGATCCAAAAATGGAACTTTCGTAGTTCCCATGTGTTTTCCCGGCTGAAGGCAGAGCGACGGTGCCTACTGCCGGGCTGGAGGAGATAGTCAATGTCCATTGGAACGATCATTCTTATTATTCTCGTCATCGCCCTGCTCGGCGGATTCAGCGGCATCGGTGGCGGACCGTTTTACGGCACCGGCTATTACGGTGGTGGCGGCCTCGGCCTGATCGTCGTGATTCTGCTGATCCTGCTGTTGATGGGCAGGCTGTAAGTTTTTGCCACTTTCACTTTCGTCATGGCCGGGTTTGTCTCGGCCATGACATGTTTTGTGCAAGTAGGGTGGGCATAGGCGTTCTTGCGCCGTGCCCACCAACTACAGCCGAATGGTGGGCTCGCTTCGCTTAGCCCAACCTACAACCCGCAAATCTCATTTCTTCCCCGCCAACTTCTTGATCGCTGATTTGATCGACGAAGCGGCGGCGTCATAACCATCCCACGCCTTGGTCTTCGCGAGCAGCGCCGGCACAGTGCGCACGGTGTAGCGCTTCGGATCGAGATCGCCCTTCACCTGTGTCCAGGTCAGCGGCATCGAAACGGTGGCGCCGGCGCGCGCGCGCGGCGACAGCACGGCGACCGCGGTCGCCATCCGGTCGTTGCGCAGATAATCCAGAAAGATCTTTCCCTTGCGCAGCTTCTTCGACATGTTGAGCAGATAGCGCTCCGGCTCTTCCTCGGCCATCCACTGGCAGACCCCTTGCGCGAACGCCTTTGCTTCCTTCCAGGTCACCTTGTCCCTGGCGCCGGAGAGCAGCGGCGTCACGACATGAAGCCCCTTGCCGCCGGTGGTTTTGCAAAAGCTCTCCAGCCCCACGGCGGTGAGCCGCTGCCGCATATCCCTCGCGGCCTCGATCACCTCGACAAAGTCGACCTCGGGCGCGGGGTCGAGGTCGAACACCAGCCGTCCCGGTACGTCGGGCGCATCCGGCGCACAATTCCATGGATGCAGCTCGAGCCCGCCGATCTGCGCCACCGCGGCCAAGCCCTCGACGCGGTCGATCTGCAGATAGGGTTTTCTGTCGCCGGAAACTTTGACCAGCTCCAGCAGATTGGAAGTGCCGGTCATGGCGTGGCGCTGAAAGAATGTCTCGCCATTGATCCCGTCGGGCGCACGGACCACGGAGCACGGCCGCCCCCTCAGATGGCCGATCATCCATTCGCCAACGGCCTCGTAATAGCGCGCCAGATCGAGCTTGGTGACGCCCTTGCCGTCGCCAGCGTCCGGCCACAGCTCCTTGTCGGGCTTTGAAATCACCACGCCCATGATCTCAGCTTTGCCTGCAGCTGCCTTCATGACTGTCTTGCCAGCCGTCTTGTCAGCTTTCTTGGCGGAAGGTTTTGCGAGCTTGCCCATTGACGGTGTCTCCGCCTCGATTTCTTCGGCCGGCTTGTCCTGCCGCAATCCCTTGAACGCGGCCTGCCGGATATTGCCTGCGTCGGTAAAGCCCGCGAACTCGATTTCGGCGACCAGCTCGGGCTTCAGCCAGTGCACCTCGCTGGTCTTGCGCGGGGCATCCTTGCCGCCGAACGGGCTCTTGTCCGATGCCGCAGCCTTCAGCGACGGCATGATGCGTCGTACCGTGTCCGCGCCAAATCCGGTGCCGACGATTCCGACAAAAGCCAGATGGCCATTGCGATAAACGCCCGCCATCAGCGAGCGGAATTTGCCATTGGTGGTCTTCCAGCCACCGATTACGACTTCCTGGCCGTCGCGGCATTTCGCCTTGGTCCAGCTCCCGGACCGGCCGGACTGATAGAGTGACGACAGCTTCTTGGAGACGATGCCTTCCAATGACAGCTTGCAGGCCGATTGCAGGATGGCGTCGCCGCCGCTTTCGAAATGCTCGACATAGCGGATGCGTTTCATTTCACCGTTGGCCGCCTTGCCGTCCGCCTTACCGTTCCCCTTGGCCGCCAACATCCGCTTCAATTGCGCCTTGCGGTCGGCCAGCGGCACCCGGCGCAGATCCTCCCCCTCGGCAAACAGCAGGTCGAAGGCATAGAAGATCAAATTGTCGGTCTTGCCGTCGGAAATCGCGGCCTGCAGCGTCGAAAAATCCGGCGCGCCGTCGTGATCCAGGGCGACGATCTCGCCATCGATCAGCATGTCCGGCAATGCGCCGCCTTCTCTGGCGATGTCAGGAAATTTTTTGGTCCAATCCAGCCCCTTGCGGGTCTTGAGCACGGCCTCGCCGTCCTCGACGCGCAATTGCACGCGATAACCGTCGAACTTGATCTCATGGCACCAGCCGTCGCTGTTTGGCGGACGGTCGACCGAGGCGCACAGTTGCGGCGCGACGAAATCCGGCATCGCGGCAACCTTGTTGCCCCCGGCTTTCGCCGCCGCCGGCGCGGCCTTCGCTGTCGCCTTGGCCGTCGCCTTCTTGTTCTCCACCCGCGCTTCGGCGGCCTCGCCCCGGTTCGAATGCCAGACCGCGTCGGCTTTGGCACGCCCGGACTTTACGGTCATGAAAGGTTTCGGCGCGCGCCCTTTACCGGCGGCAATCTCTGCCATCGAGCGGCCGGAGGCAACGGAGCGATCCTCGTCGAGGATCGCCTCGCCCTTGCCGTCCTTGGCATATTCGTCGCGATGCTTGATCAACAGCCAGTTGGTCCGCTTGCCGCCGTTGCGATCATGGCGCATGCGCACCAGCACCCAGCTGCCGTGCAGCTTGTCGCCGTCCAGCGTGAATTTCAGGTCGCCCTTCTTAAATCCCTTTTCCGGATCGTCGGATTGCCAGGTGCCGCGGTCCCATAGCTGCACGGTGCCGCCGCCATACTGGCCTTCCGGAATGGTGCCTTCGAAATCGCCGTAATCCAGCGGATGATCCTCGACCTCAACCGCAAGCCGCTTGTCGTGCGGATCGAGCGAGGGGCCGCGCGTCACCGCCCAGGATTTGAACACGCCGTCGAATTCCAGCCGGAGGTCGTAATGAAGCCGGGTCGCGTCGTGCTTCTGGATCACGAACCGCCGCTCTTTCGAGGCCGCGACCTTGCCCTTGCCGCTGGGTTCGGCGGTCTTCGCGAAATCGCGTTTTTTTCGGTAGGTGGTGAGACTTCCAGCAGGCACGATCAAACTCCAGAAAAAACGACGCTGCTTGCATAGCAGCAAAACCCGGAACGAAAACCCTTTAGGTCAGTTGAAAGTTCCGACATCCCTTCAAGCCGGAGATTGTAATGGCCGTCCGCGCCTATTGGAAAGGCTCCCTGAAACTTTCCCTCGTGTCCTGCCCGGTGCTGCTGTATCCGGCCGCGACCTCGGTCGACAAAACCCGCTTCCATATGATCAACAAGGAGACCGGCAACCGGCTGAAGCAGCAGATGGTCGATGCCGAGACCGGCGACGTGGTCGAGAGCGACCAGAAGGGCCGCGGCTACGAGTTGACCAAGGGCGAATATATCGAGATCGACAAGGACGAGCTGGAAGCTGTCCAGATCGAGAGCAACCATACCATCGATATCGACAGCTTTGTCCCCAAAGAGGAAATCGACAAGCGCTTTCTCAATCACCCCTATTACATTGCTCCCGACGGCAAGGCCGGCGTCGATGCTTTTGCCGTGATCCGCGACGCGATGAAGGACCAGGACCGCGTGGCGCTCGCACGCATCGTGCTGACCAACCGCGAGCACGTCATCGCCATCGAGCCGCTCGGCAAGGGGCTGCTCGGCACCACGCTGCGCTACCCCTATGAGCTGCGCGACGAGGACGACTATTTCGACGACATCAAGAGCCCGAAAATCTCCAGGGACATGATCGAGCTTGCCGGTCATATCCTGAAGACCAAGGCCGCGCATTTCGATCCCTCGAAATTCAAGGACGACTACGAAAACGCCCTCAAGGCACTGGTGAAACGCAAGGCCGCCGGCAAGCCGATCAAGACGGCCGAGCGCGAGGAAAAACCCGACAATGTGGTCAGCCTGATGGATGCGCTGAAGCAGAGCCTTAAGGGCAAGGGAGCGGCCAAGCGCGGATCGCCCGCGGCCCGGCGGCCGGCGCCTCGCCGTCCCGCGAAGAAGGCGCATCGCTCGGCGGCGCGGCAGCGCAAGGCGGGATGAGAAGACGCGACGGCTCTTTACTCTCGTCATTCCGGGGCGCGCTCTTGCGCGAGCCCGGAATCCATACTCCCTGTAGTCATGTTCAGCCCAAAAGGTCGTCATCGTTGAACATAACCACAGGGAGTATGGATTCCGGGCCACGCGAAGACGTGTGTCCCGGAATGAGGGCAATAGCTACTTCTTCGCCTTGCGCTTTTTCGTAGCCTTCTTTTTCTTCGCCGCTTTTTTCTTCGACGCTTTCTTCGGCACCTTCTTGCCTTCGGCCCGCGCCTCCGAAAGGCCGATCGCGATCGCCTGCTTGCGGCTGGTGACTTTCCGGCCCGAACGGCCGCTCTTCAAAGTCCCCGCCTTGCGCTTCTTCATCACGCGCTCGACGTCGGCGGAGGCTTTCCTGGAATATTTTCGTGCCATGATTATTTCTCCCGTTGGCAGGAACTAATCTTTGCGTCGGATAAAAGTTCCGGAT
>Ga0265314_10006071_pt1 | contig 10737 bp, 8 predicted proteins | sample 4126metaG_FD_203106 | JGI IMG/M metagenome (GOLD analysis project Ga0265314, IMG submission 203106) | Rhizosphere microbial communities from Carex aquatilis grown in University of Washington, Seatle, WA, United States - 4-1-26 metaG | ecosystem: Host-associated > Plants > Roots > Rhizosphere >... | reverse complement strand
ATGGGCGCTCCGATCTGTTCTCGCTGGGGGCCATTCTCTACGAATTGTTGACGGGGCGCCGCGCGTTCGACAGCCACAATCTTGCGCTCCTGATGTTACAGATCGTGCAGCAGGATCCGCCTGCTATCGCGGAGTTGGCGCCTGCCGTTCCGGAAAACCTACAACGCGCGGTCGTCAAGCTTCTTGCCAAGCGGCCGGAACAGCGGTTCCAGACCGGCAGGCAGTTGGCAGACGTGCTGGAGCGCGAACTGGACGCAATGGTCGCACAGGAAGAGGATGCGGCGCGCAATCGTTTTCTGCCGCTGCGTCTCAAGCTCGCAATTGTAACCGGCAGCGTTCTGGCCGCGCTTTTCCTCTTGAGCATGGGCATCATCTACAATGTGGAGGCGCGCGTCCTGCGCGGCCAGACCCTGGCATCCGGTGCGGCACTTGCGCGTTTCGTCGCCGTGCACTCGGCAGTGCCCGCGCTCGGGCAGAACTGGTTGCCGTTGAAGCTGTTTGTGCAGGATGCACACGCACGCGGTAGTTTCGATTATCTCGCCATCGCCGATCATGAGGGGGTCGTGCAGGCGTCCACCGATGCGCGCCTCGTGGGAAAGCCCTACCGCGCGCCTTCCGGGCTCACCGCGTTGCAAAGCGCTTCGGACATGACGGCATCTTCCATGGTGCTTGACGGAAAACGGCGGCTGTTCCTGTTCGATACGCCCATCCTCTTCCAGAAAACCGAGGTTGGCCGCGTCTACCTCGGCCTCAACGAAATAGGCATCGACCGCGTGCTCAATGCCACGGTATGGCTGATGGCGGGACTGGGCCTGCTGGCCGTGTTGGCGGTCGTCGGGCTTTCGCAACTCTTCGGCCTTCTCATGCTGCGACCCGTCCGCCTGCTTCGGCGTTCGCTGGCGGCGTTTGGAGCCGGCGATTTCGACCGGCGGATTTCAGAAACGCGGCGCGATGAAATCGGTGAAATCTATTCCGCGTTTAATCGGATGGCAGAAAACGTGCAATCGCGAATCGTGGCCGAAGCGTCCGCCCCGGAAATGCCCGGCGCAGGCGCGGCCGTCGATTTCACCCAGATACCGCAAGACACAGGTGTTGCGGATGTCACCATGCGCGCGGAAATCCTGCGCGCCTGAGCGGGGGTTACTGCTGCAGCTTCTTCAGATTTTCTTTAAGCTTTAACGCCTGGGCGCGGTTCAATTGCGCGTCCTTGTATCCGGGATCGATCGCGAGCACTTTGTTCCAGGCCGCGATAGCGCCATCGAGATCCTGGCGCTGAAAGGCGACAAGACCTTCCTTGTAGCGCCTGTCCGCGACTTTGCGGGATGCCTCTGCCAAGAGCGTCTTGGCTTCGGCACCGTCGGGCGTGAGCGCGATGGCGATTTGTAGCGTTTCCATCGCTTTCGTGGGTTCGTCCGCTTGGAGATAGAGCCGCCCGCCCTTGACGGCATAGCTGCTTGATTTCTGCGGGTCGCGCTTGGCCGCATCCTTGGCACAAGCCGCGTAGGCGGATGCGACAGCCGCGGCCTGCGCGCGATTCGGAACAAAATTCCCGGTGTCGACGATCCTTATCGCTTCGTCATAGTGGCGTTGGCCGATATTGGCCTTGATGTCTTTCCACGGATCGACCGCAGCCGGCTTCGGCGCAGCAGCGAGCGCGGCCGGCGTGACTTCCGCAGGCGCTTTCGCGGCTTTCGCCTGTTGCGCGGCGAGGGCCGAAGGCGTTTTGGGTATCTTGAGGGACTGTCCTTCGTTCACCTTGGAAGGCACGGCAATACCATTGTATCGCGCAAGCGCGTAAAAGCTGAGCGGATCGCCCAGATAGGTTCTTGCCAGCGAAGACAGGCTTTCGTCCTTGGCAAGGTTGACGCGAAAATTTTCCGCTGGAAACAGTTTGTCGAGCGGAGTTTCGATCTGAACAACCAAATCATGTGCGGGTTTGCTGTAGGGCATATCTTTCAGATAGGCATGCAGTTCTTCGTCTGCCTGTTGTGACTGACCGCTTTGCAGAAGTTCCAACGCCATCTGGAAGCGTTCCGCAGGAGGCTTCGCGACAGGTGCGACAGAGGCCGATGATGCCACGACCGCGGGCGTCGCCACCTTGCTCCCCGTCACGGAAGAACAGGCGGCAAGGACGCAAACCAGCGGCAACAACACCGCGAATGCGCCGCCCCGTGCGATCCTCGGGAGACTGGCCATCGTGGGATTTCTCCCATTGAGCAGAGGCTGCACGGGTTATCCTGCGCGAAGGTGTTGTTGGATTGCCGCGCCGATGGCTATCGAAGAGGCTGGCATCTGTTGTTCGACGCGCAATCTGGTGCCGCCGAGCGTTAGGTTTGCGCCGATGGCAAGCGGAACAGATTCCCGGAAGACGATATCATCAATGTGCGAAGTGCACTGCGAAGAGGGCACAACCCAGAAACCACTCTGATACCGTATCGCGGCGATGATGCCCGGCAGATCCCCGTCCACGCGTAAGGCGCAGTCTTCCGCCGCACTTACGCCGATCTGTTCGCGGAACACGACCCAGCGCCGCTTGATGTCGTCCTGCATAGAAGGCCAGGGGTCCGGTTGCGAATTTGCGGACGCTGGGACGCCGCTCAATGTGATCACGACCGCGCCGGGATCTTTGGCGGGCCGGTGAATATGCACCACGGCAAGGGCCGTTGCGTCTTTCGCAGCGCCCACCTCGATACGCGTTTCGCCAACGGGTAGCGCGAGCGGGTGGCCCGGCTTCAGGGCCTGTCCTTGAACGAAGCTGCCATTGGTGCTGCCGATATCTTCGACAAACCAGCCTGCGCCTTCGCAGAACAGCGACAGGTTGCGGTCACCACGCGAGAACCAGCGGCAATTCACGGTCACATCGACAGTTTTTTCCGAAGACGGTCGCCCGATCAGGACTGAGCGGCGCGGTAGCAGGTGGGTTCGCCCGGTCGCGGATACCAGATCGATGTCCTGTGCGGTCAGCAATTCATGCTCAAGCGCCTTGCGCAATTCGGCGATTTTTGGCCTGAGCACACTTTGCAGGGATTGCTGATCTGTGGCGCACAGTGCTGTGTGGCAGGCGGCGAGTGCTTCGAGAGATCGTCCCGCAAGGACGAGGGAAGGAATCTTTCCGGTTGCTTGCGCGCCTTCGCTGTTAGAACCTCCATGCGTGTTCGAGAGGATGACGGTCGCGTCCACAGGCGCATTGCCCATGAGCGTATCCAGGAGCGATCGCACGATGGCGATTTTGGAAGGTGCTGCCTGTGATGTGGCGGCGGCCCGGTGCGGATCTTGTGTCATGACGGCCGGGCTCGTTCCGGGCCGACGTCGAAGGCGAAGTCGCGTGCTATGTCTTGAGCATAAAACATGGTTCGCCCCGTCATAACCAGCCTGGTGAGCATTCGTCTTTTCAACATCGTTCATCTTTGCAGCGAACCGTTTATGCGGCCTTAACCGCAGGAGAAAGAACCAAGATTACAATCGCTTGGGCAATATGCTGGGAACTTAGGACAAAGCGAAGTTCCTCTCGCGCCGTTTGGGCGTAGCGATGCGAACATCCTTAAAAAGTGGTTTGCGGCGCTCGTTGTTTCGCAGCCATTCCTTAATCGTTCGGCGGCAAAATGCAGCCTGAGGAGAGCGGGAAATGCTTGCGGGGGCCAAGGACTGGCTGACGGCGCGGTTGTCGCCGCACGACATGATCGGTGCGAAGGTACGCATCGATCAACTACGCGCCATCGCACACAACAATGTTCAGTCTGCCGTTCTCAATGCCGTGATTGCAGCCGTGGTGGCGGTTGTCGATCTGCAATGGGCGTCGGGCCTGCGCGTTTCCATCTGGCTTGTAACTGTCCTCACATCGCTGGTGTGGATGTATCGAGGCAGCCGCAAAGCGCTCTTGCGTGACTGTGAGCCGGAAGAGGCGGGTTGGTTTACGCTGGAAATGATTATCTGGACACTGCCGTTCATGACGCTTTGGTCCACGATGATCCTCTATGTGTGGGTTTCGGGGCAAATCCTCAACAACGGTTTTTTGATTATCTTCCTGTTTGCCAGCATGGCTGCCAGCGTGCCACAAACAGGATTGTGCCGATATGTTGCGTTGCCGGGCATGGCCATCGACATTCCGCTTCTGGCAACCCACTCTCTGACGGGTTCGACTGTGATGGACTGGCTGGGTCCGGTCTTGCAAACTCTCGCCGGTCTATTGATTTGCAATCTCTCCCTCGTCTTCGAAAGGACCTATAGAACCGTTGCCATGCAGCGCTTCGAGAAAGAGGCGCTGGCCCAGGAACTGTCAACGACCGCGCAAGAACTCGCCCACGCCCGCGACTTTGCGCAGGAAGCGAGCCAGGCGAAGAGCGAATTCCTGGCCAATATGAGCCATGAACTGCGCACGCCGCTCAATGCCATCATCGGCTTCTCGGACCTGATCCGCACCGAGGTGCTTGGACCGATGAGCCCGCCGAAATACGCCGATTATATCGGCGACATCCACAAGAGCGGGCTTCATCTGCTGAACCTGATCAACAACCTTCTCGATTTGGCGAAGATCGAAGCGGGAAAACAGGATATGCAGGATACGGAAATCGTGCTCGGTCACGCGGCGGCGGGCGCGCTACGATTTGTAGAGATGCAGGCGCGCAAGGCCGGGGTTTCACTGAGAACGGAGATCGATGACACGCTCGGTCTGACCGCCGATGAACGTGCTATCACGCAGGTGCTGACCAATCTGCTTTCGAACGCCGTAAAGTTCACGAAAGCCGGTGGCAGTGTGACGCTGTTTGCTCACACCGTTAGCGGCGGTGGACTTGCACTGGGCGTCAAGGATACCGGGATCGGAATGGATCCCGAAGAAGTTCGCCGCGCGCTAGAACCTTTCGTCCAGGTGGCTCATGTGACCACCGTAGAAGGCTGGGGCTCGGGCTTGGGCATACCGCTGGTGAAGGCGCTCATCGAAATCCATGGCGGCTCGTTCCATATCGAAAGTCACAGTGGCATCGGGACCTGCGCTTGGGGAGAATTTCCCGCAAAGAGAACCCATTCGACAGTTGGTATCGCGGTGCGATCCAATTTGGCGTAGGCAAATGTCTTGCCAGCACTGTCCGATCCGTGCCGATTCTGTTGAAGAAAGGTGTTAGGAGCGATATCCCTGCAGCCAATCATTCAATCTGGGTGTTTTCGGCGGCAGTCAGATATGGTCGTTCCACGAGCAAAAGACATGTGGTTCAGCAGACCACGCCCCCAGCATTTTACAAGTACAACCCAAATTATCCGCTCCCGCACATTGACAGTACCGAATGTCGGCGCACTCGTCGGAGCAACCTTCCGCATTGAAAACGTCAAGGTCAGCTCCGGCTAAAAGGCCGACTTGTTTTTGGGCGCGATGGACGGTGGCATCGACGCGTGCAAGACTTATGATCAAAGCTTTTACGGCCCCTTTGCGACGGTAAGCATTGGCTTGGGTGGGTAAGGGGTTTACGGCGTGCTTGGTTTTGGTTGTGCCTTACCAAATGCCCGCGCGCTGGATGCTCGTGAACCGAGTTGACCGTCTCGGCCCTTGGCGTTGCCCCCCTGGCAGGTTCAGGCTTTGCCCGAGCGATAGCGCTGGCGCTGGCGCGCTGACACTTATCTTCGTCGACCCGAACGATCACGCTCTAGAGTTGCGTGCCGCGCGGTTGGCCGACGATCCGGCAGGCTGGGATAACTTGCGAAAACTTTGCGTCTACGTTCTCCTATGTTCTGCCCCCGTTCGGCCTGCGTTCTCACGGGAAATCGGGCCAAATTGGCCGAAACCATAGGTTTTCCCTGTCTTCGTCGGACGTTGACATGGTAGGGGTCACAGGTTCGATCCCTGTCGCGCCCACCACCTAAGCAGTTGATCCCTCAAGGGAACATCACTTGGGTACCGCTTCAAAAGACCATCGCAAATCGACGTGTCACACCACAGGCACATCGAGACACGCGCAATGGCAACTATCAGACAACGCAACGGCAAATGGCAGGTTCAAGTCCGACGCCAAGGAATGCCAACAGCTAGTCGCACGTTCGTCTTAAAGGCGGATGCGTGGAAGTGGGCGAAACAGGCTGAGGCCGAAGCTGACCGATATGGAATTGTAGACCGCACCGTACTTCATAAGCTGACTGTCTCCGCTCTATTCATTCGATTCCGTGATGAGGTGTGTCCCAGTCGCAAGGGCGGCGCTAACGGCGCAATTATAATCAACGCATTTCTTCGGTCGGAATTAGCAGCAAGAAAGTTGTCAGACCTGACTCCATGCGATTTTTCTAACTACAGAGACGCAAGACTGACGAGCGTCCAACCGAGCACGATAAATCGAGAGCTTGGTTTGCTTCAGCGCATATTCGAGTTGGCCATATCAGAATGGAAGATACCGCTATCTGACAACCCTATTCGAACTATATTTAAGCCGAGAAATGGTCCACCACGAGAAAGACGACTGACGGAGACGGAATGGAATTGCATAGTCAGAGCCTCTAATCAGTCACGCAATCAATTGCTTCTGCCCTTGGTGAGGTTCGCTCTGGCTACCGGAATGCGCCGGGGAGAGCTGTTAAACGCGCGCTGGGGCGACATTAACTGGAAGGCCGACACTCTTAGAATACCGCTCACAAAGACCGGGGAGCCGAGAACCATTCCGCTGTCCCTTGAAGCAAGGCTTGTATTGGCGAAGTTGGCCTATGACTGGTGCGATGGGGCGCTGATATTCCCTCTATCCGAAGAGGCAGTTAAGCTAGGCTGGAAAAGGCTTGTGAAGAGGGCCGGCGTCGAAAATTTGCATTTTCATGACCTAAGACACGAGGCCATCAGTTGCTTTTTCGAGCATGGCTTGAGCATCCCAGAGGTGGCGTTGATCAGCGGGCACAAGGACCCGAAGATGCTGTTTCGGTATACGCATCTAAAAGCGGAAAATGTTGCGTTGAAAATGGGGTCTATCGTGGCAGAGGCGCGAGTGAAATGAGACGTATCCTTCTATTGATGATTATTTTGGCGACAGGCCTATATCCACAGCCCTCTGCAGCGCGCCCAGTGGTCAATACTGCATCCGATGCGATCCGCGTCGCATACTCATATTGGCGTGCTACAGCCCCCGACAGCGCCCCAATAGCAGAAGAGAAATGGGACAAAGAATTCGAGGCTGTGCTGCAAGGCGGCGTATGGTGCGTGGATGCAAAGCATGCCGCTGGAGAACCTTCTTCATTTGGAATGTATGTGGGGCAGGAGGACGGTCGATACTTGGGAGCTTTTGACCTGGGCACTCCTCAAATTCTTCCTTGCGGTACCCAGCATGGGCCAAGGCCGTCAAATTAGAGTGGAGCTCCGTCTTGAATTCTTTGGGCTCAGTCCTCATATAACGCTATATGACGTGTACTGACGATTTTACTTGACTTTTGTCCAAATTGTGGTATACTTATAATATCAGGGTGAAAAACCCCCACTCCAAAAGAACAATAACAATAAGGAGTTTTCTTATGTCTATCTCACTGAATCCCGAAGATATTATCGAAACGGCCCCGCTGCTCGACGACCGAGATGTTGGGCGTCTTCTCAATTTCAGCACCTCATGGGTCAGGCAACAACGCCGCAACCGACGCCTGGGGCTGAAGCACGCGTTCACACTCGATCCCGTAATGGTAGGTGACGGTCCGCGCTACGATCCCGTGGCGTTTGCCCAATTTATGCAGGATTTGAAGGCTGTGAGGTTTGGTGCCGACTTACTTTCAGATAGCCCAGCGCCGGATGAGACTTTGTAACGATTTACATTGGCGTTGGCCTGCAAAAGGCCTTGAAACAACAAGAAGATTACCAAATTAGACAAGAAAAAGAGAGGGCGAAATACGCCCCAAGGGAGTACCACATGTTATACCTACAAATACCCGCTATTGAGCCGACCCTTAGACAGCGAGTCTTCCGCGCAGATACGCGTTGGCAGTAAGATCCTCTAAAATGATGGCTTACTAGGTCCCAACTCCTAGCTCAGGTGTGTTGCGCGCGTTCCCTTGATGACCGCATTTGGCGCAATTCGGCCGATGATGCTGGGGCTTGCCAAGGCTAGAAAGAGAGCACGCATTCTAGCGACTGAGTTGTCGTGATGCTCGGCGTGTTTGGAGACGGCGATGACGGAACGGGCGTTAAATTTGGCCAGCTGAGGCCCGCGCCTGACGCGCAAATATCGCCGCTGGATGGCTGCACCTCGCACAGTTCGCTCCGTCAAAACCCGCGACGCGGAATGCGCAACTTTGAGGTGCTCATCGCTTCTGCGAAATGCCAATCTCTTTCGACTTCTGCGATACTGATTTGGCCGCCGCGGCCTTGCATCCTTGACCTCTGGTTAACGCCTTCTTAGCAGCAATTGTCATATACTTGCGCGATCTCGCGAACGGGTACGGCCTCCCGCTTGAGGCAGACTCCGGTCTAAGTTTGGAGCACGGGGCGCATGGATATGTCGGTGTACCTAGACGTCGCAATGGGATTGTTGATTCTTGCCGGCGTAGTCGTGATCGTCGTGTTGGGATCGGCCTATTCGCGACTGTCCGTCGTGGCGCGGGAGCGTGCTGTGGCGCTGGAACGCGAAACGGCCAGGGCCGCACGAAACGAACAACTGATCGCCGATCGGACGCTCGAACTGAAGCGCTGCAACTCCGAATTCGAACAATTTGCCTATATCGCGTCGCACGATCTGCAGGAGCCATTGCGTATGGTGGCAAGCTATACGGAATTGCTGGCACAGCGCTACAAGGACCAGTTCGACGAACGCGGCGAAAAATATGTCGCGTATGCGTCCGACGGCGCAAAAAGAATGCAGCGCTTGGTCGAAGCCCTTCTGATCTTCTCACGTGTCGGAACACGCGGCCGGTTACCGGAGCCGACGGATCTGGCTGCGGTGGCTCGGGCCGCGGTAAAGAATCTGAGCCCAGCGATGATACGGTCTGGCGCGCATGTTGAGGTCGGCACATTGCCGATGGTCATGGCCGATGGCATACAGATAGGTCAGGTGTTCGAAAATCTTATAGACAACGCAATCAAGTTTCGTGGCGATCGCGCCCCTCACATCCATGTCGGAGCGGAAGCCGACGGCAATCAATGGATCGTCCGCGTCGCAGACAATGGCATCGGCATAGACACCAAATTTTCCGAGCGCGTGTTCCTGCTGTTTCAGCGCCTGCACGATCGGGAGAAATATGACGGCAGCGGAATGGGGTTGACCATCAGCCGGAAGATCGTGGAACGGCATGGTGGACGGATATGGTATGAATCCCAACCCGGCAAAGGCACGACCTTCTTCTTCACCCTTCCCGCCGCTCAGCAGAGGGCGGCAGCCGCATAAGGCTCACAAATCGCTGACAACAGTTGCTGCATCGGGCATGGCAGCCCGCGACAGCACATGACCCTGATCGTCCGCCGAAAGGCGCAACCGCACGATCCGCTCAAGAAACGGTTTCAGCTTGTCGAGTTCGGCAGGCTTGGCGAGATAGCCGATTGCGCCCAACGCTTTCGCCCGTTCCATATCCTTGTCGTAACCCGACGTCGTGCAGATCAACACCGGCACGTCCCGCAGCGCTTCGCTGGCGCGCATTTCTTCGAGCAGTTCGAATCCGTCCATCCCCGGCATGTTGATGTCGAGCAGGAGTAAATCGACCATCGAGGACTCGCCCGCATTGTTTCGCAGGATTTCCATCGCCACATAGGCATCGCGAGCCGTGAGGAGATTGCAACGCAGATTCGATTCCTCGAGCAACATGATCCGGGCAAGCTCGATATCGGCCTCGTTGTCATCGACCAGCAGGAGATTGGCCAGCGTCTTCTGGTCTTTTTCCGCAGTGCCGGCCGGCGTTTCGTGCCGGGAATATTCCCGCTCGCCCGCGGTGTCGGCTACTGCGCCTTTCGGCAGAGAAAAGACAAAAGCCGCACCCTTGGTGGGGGCAGATTCGCACCAGATTTTTCCGCCGTGAAGCTCGACGATGCGTTTGCAGATCGCCAGGCCCAGCCCGAGGCCTTGGACATTGGGTTGCGCAAGGCGCCTGAACGGCTCGAAAATCTTCTCCCGCTGCGCTTCCTCGATGCCCGGCCCGTTATCGGTCACCCGGATCGACCAGTGATCGGGCTCTTCCGTCGCCGTGACCCGGATAACGGGGGCATCGCCGCAATGCTGGATCGCATTACACAGCAAATTCTGTAGAACCTGCATCAGTTGCCTGCGGTTTGCCACGACATGAGGTAGCGCATCGCCGACGACGACCGCCTTGCGCTCGCGAATAAGAGTGCTGACATCGGCCTTGGCTTCCCTCAGAATGGCGGCAACTTCGCAAACTTCCTTGCTGATCTGCTGCGTCTGGCCATCGAGCCTGGTATAGAAATAGACCGCATCGATCAGCGCTTCCATGCGGTCGGCCGCGCTCTGGATATAGCTGAAATATCCCTGTCCCCGCTCCGTAAGCGTTTCGTGCGAGGAGATGACGGAGAGGAACGATTTGATCGTGCGCACCGGCTCCTTGAGATCGTGCGCGAGTGCGCGTGTGAATATCTCGAGCGAGCTGCGCTGCTCCTGGATGCGACGTTCCATGGCGCAATGCTCTATCGCCACCCGGATGGCACGCTGAAGGGCCTCGGGCGTGATCGTCGCCTTGGAGATATAGTTCTGCGCGCCTTCCTGCATTGCGGTGACGGCGACGGTCTCGCTGCCTTGTCCGGTCAGCATCACCACTGGAACGAATGGATGTTTTACCCGCAGACGC
>Ga0265314_10006070_pt1 | contig 10738 bp, 9 predicted proteins | sample 4126metaG_FD_203106 | JGI IMG/M metagenome (GOLD analysis project Ga0265314, IMG submission 203106) | Rhizosphere microbial communities from Carex aquatilis grown in University of Washington, Seatle, WA, United States - 4-1-26 metaG | ecosystem: Host-associated > Plants > Roots > Rhizosphere >... | reverse complement strand
CCGCCGTCGAGGGTCAGGACTTCCGCTCCGGCCAGCTCGAAGCCGGACTTGCCCGTGAACCTGGTGGTGCCCGCCTGGAAACTGAACTCGTCAGCCAACTGCCCGGCCGCCTTGGCGCGCTTTGTGAAGTCGGTTCCGGTGACCTTGTGGAGCCAGCTTACGGTGGACAATCCGGCCCGGGAATCGAATGCGACGCGGCGTTCGATAAAAGCGTTGCCGACGGCCCAGGGGCCTCGATCGGTTTGCGCCCGTACGTAGGAACCATTAGCGCCGGCGGCTACAAGTTGCGAGACGAGCAGAACGGCCAAGAGACCGCCGGAGCCGGGCGTTGTGATTGGCGAGAACACGGCTTCGGAACATTATGTTATCAGAGGACCGACACGCCGCAGGCCAGTCGCGCTGGCCGCAACTCACCCGGCTGCGCGGGTGGCCTCGCCGGGGATCTTGAGCTCGAGACCGAAGTCCTTCTTCACCCGCGCTCGAAAGGCTTCGGCGTCGAGGGTGTTGAACTCGGTCCACTCCTCATCCGTCATCGCGGCTCGCCAGGCCAGAAATGGCGCGGCATCCGGGCCGGCGGGATGCCGCAGTTTCCAGGTGCCGCTTTCGATGACGTCTCTGATGACCGCGGCGACGGCGGACGGCGGCGTCCCATGCTCGAGAGACGCCTGGAACAGTGCGGCCAGGTGCCGCCCCTGCCGGTACCGCGATGGAGGCGCATCGTCGATGGCGTGCGCCATCGGAGTGTCGATGATTCCGGGCTCCACGATGGCCACGCGCACCCCAAACGGCTTCATCTCCTGCGCCAGCGCTTCGCTCACGGCCTCCAGCGCGAACTTCGATGCCGCATAGGCGCCTAGCGGCGAAGACGAGATCTTGCCCGCCACGGAAGTCACATTGACGATGCAGCCGCTCCCGCGTTCGCGCATGCGCGGCAGCACCTGGCGAATCGCCCGTAGCGCTCCGAAGTAGTTGGTCTCCATGGTGGCCCGAAAGGCCTCCACGGGAAGTTCCTCGACCGAACCGTGCCGCTCGACCCCGGCATTGTTGACCAGCACGTCGATGTGCGCCTCTTGCCGGTAGACGGATGCGAAGCAGTCCGAGACGGACTGGTCGGAATCGACATCCATTGTGAGTATGGAAATGGGCAGTCCTTCCGCGGACGCTCGCCGGCCCAACTCCGGAGCGCGCGCGGGATTCCGCATGGTTGCGTAGACCTTGTGGCCTGCTTCGCCCAGTTCCAGCGCGGTTGCCAGCCCGATTCCAGAACTGGTTCCTGTGATGAGTATTCTTGCCATCCCTTCCCCTCTCTCTAGGTCCAGCGTACCAGCTATACTCCCGGGTATGCGACCTCTTGTTTTCCTGCTTGCCCTGGTGGCCGCCGGCGCCTCCGCTCAGACCGTCACGGTGACGTTTCCGGCGTCCCGCTCCGAAAAGCCTCTGGACGGCCGCCTGCTGCTTCTGCTCTCGAACGACCCGAGCGACGAGCCGCGCATGCAGATCGACGACACCATGAAGTCGCAGATGATTTTCGGGGTGACGGTGGACGGATGGAAACCCGGCCAGCCCCTCGCCATCGGCGACGGCGCGCAGGGCTATCCGCGGGCGAGCCTGAAGGACGTGCCGGCCGGAGAGTATACCGTCCAGGCCGTGCTGAACGTGTACGAGACGTTTCACCGGTCCGACGGCAAGACGGTGAAGCTTGCGCCCGATCGCGGCGAAGGCCAGCACTGGAACCTCGCGCCCGGCAATCTGCTGTCGAAGCCCCGGCTGGTTCGCATCGGGCCGGGAGCGCCGCCGATCGCCGTGTCGCTCGATGACGTGATCCCGCCCATCGAGCCCGAGCCGGATACCAGGTACGTTCGCCACATCCGCGTTCAATCGAAGTTGCTGAGCGAGTTCTGGGGCCGGCCGATGTTTCTGTCGGCGGTCGTTCTCGTGCCGGAGGGTTACGATGCCCATCCCCAGGCGCACTTCCCCCTCATCATTGCCCACGATCACTTCGTAACCGGCTTCAGCGACTTCCGCGAGACGCCTCCGGATCCGAATCTGAAGCCCGATTACTCGGACCGCTTTCACCTGGCGGGCTACAACCGGATCCAGCAGGAGGAGGCATACAAGAACTACCAGGCGTGGATTGCGCCCGGCACGCCGCGCATTCTGATCGCGAAGTTGCAGCACGCGAATCCTTTTTACGACGACTCGTACGCGGTGAACTCTTCGAATTTGGGGCCCTACGGAGACGCGATCGAGACCGAGCTCATCCCGGCCATCGAGAGCCGGTTTCGCGGCATCGGCCAGGGCTGGGCCCGGTTCGCCTATGGAGGCTCGACCGGCGGCTGGGAGTCCCTCGCTGTGCAGATGTTTTATCCCGAGCACTACAACGGCGCCTTCGTCGCCTGCCCGGACCCCGTCGACTTCCACGCGTTCATGGCGGTTGATCTGTATGGCCAGGACAATGCGTTCTATCTGCGGGGCGCGAACAAGCAAGTCGAGCAGCCGGCCATGCGCGACTATCTGGGACACACGCTGATCTCGATGCGCGACAACGTCGCTTATGAAGCCGCGCTGGGCGATCGCGGCCGCTCGGGCGAGCAGTTCGACATCTGGCAAGCGGTCTATTCTCCGACCGCCGAGGACGGCTATCCGCGGTCCATCTTCGACAAGCGTACCGGCGCCATCGACCACGGCACCGCCGAGTTCTGGCGCGAGCACTATGACCTCAACGCGATCCTGCAGCGCGACTGGCTGACGCTCGGTCCGAAGCTACAGGGCAAGATCCACCTCTACGTCGGCTCCGACGACACCTACTTCCTCAACGACGCCGTCTACCTGATGGAGGATTTCCTGAACCAGACCGGCAGCCCCGGGCACGGCGTCCCCTACCAGGGCGAGGTGCGCTACGGACCGCGCGCGGAGCACTGCTGGAATGGCGATCCGACGAAGCCGAACTGGTATTCGCGGCTGCACTACAATCAGATGTACCTGCCGCAGATCATGGACCGCATCCTGAAAACCGCGCCGCCCGGAGCCGACCTGACAAGCTGGCGCTACTGATCGAATCGAAAGGGAGTCCTATGCGCAACATCGCGCTCGCCCTCACGCTGGCGGCCGCCGCGCCGCTCTTCGCGCAGTCTTACCGCATCACGCATACCTACACGCTGGGCGGTGACGGCCGCTGGGATTACGTCGTCCCCGATCCGGCGAATCATCGGTTGTTCATCGCCCGCCAGACGCGGGTGATGGTGGTTGACGAAGACAGCGGGAAGCTGCTCGGCGAAGTCACCGGCATCCAGGGAGCGCACGGGACCGCGCTGGCGCCTGCCTCCGGCCACGGATTCGCCACTTCGGGCAACGATCAGTCGGTGGTCATGTTCGATCTGAAGACCTTCAAGACGCTGGGCCGCATCCCGGCAGCCGAGGATGCCGATGCCATCATCTACGACAGTGCATCGAACCGCGTCTTCACCTTCAATGGCGACGCGCATTCCTCGACCGTGATCGATCCGGCCGGGAAGCTGATCACGAACATTCCGCTGGGAGGCAAACCGGAATACGGCGCTTCGGCGGGCGATGGCAAGGTGTACGCGAATCTCACCGACACCAGTGAGGTGGTCGAGATCGATGCGAAGACAGCCACAGTGGTGCGGCGCTGGTCCACCGCCCCGTGCAGACAGCCGGTTTCCATGGCCCTCGACACCGCCCACCACCGGCTGTTCAGCGGATGCCGCAGCGGTCTGATGGCGATCTCCGACTACCAAGCCGGCAAAGTGGTCGCCACGGTCCCGATCGGGAAAGGCGTCGACGGCGCCGGGTTCGATGCGGCCTCGGGCAATGCGTTCGCCTCGAATGCGGACGGCACGTTGACCGTGATCCATCAGGACACGCAGGACCAATATCACGTCGTCGAGAACCTGCCGACTGCCCAGGGTGCGCGCAACATGGGCCTCGACCCGACGAATCACCGTGTGTTCCTCGTCTCCGCCAAGTTCGGACCGCCGCCGGCTGGGGGCCGAGCACCGGTGCTGCCCGGGACATTCACGCTGATGGTGGTGGAGCGGGCTGCGGCCGCGCGCTAGGCGCACTACTGCGGCGTATAAAAAGTGATCTCGGGGAAGAAGTCCAGACCGGCCCTCGTACAGCGCCCGCAGGTGTCCCGATAAGGAGCCGTCGACTGAATGAGCTTCGTGACCTCGGCCGCCTCGTTCGGATAGTGCTCGGTCGCGATCGAAATCTGGGGCCGAAACGCCTGGATGGTGTGGTAGGCGCCGCGCACGGCGTTCGGTTCCGCCCCTTCAATGTCCATCTTGATGAAATCGACGCGCGGCAGGCCGAGCTCCGCAACCAGCGCGTCAATCGTGATGAGCGGCACTTCCACGACCTGGCCGGGCGAATCATCCGCCTCCGGCTTCAAGGTGTCCAGCAAGGCGTTGGTATGCAGCGTCATTTTCATCTTGCCGGCCTCGTGCCATACGGCCTTCTCGACCAGGCGCACCTTGCCTGCCGCGATCGCGCTCGCAAAAGTCCGGCGGACGCACTCGGCGCTCCGTGGAACCGGTTCGATGGCGACGACGACACTCGCACCCGCCGAGAGCGCCTCGCGCACGAAATCGCCCACGTTCGCTCCGCAATCGAGGACGATGCTCCCGGGCTTCACCCGGTACGGGCCTTCGCCGTAGTTGTGGACCCACTGCTCGGCGAGAGTGTAGAAGAGATCGTTGCCCTTCGGATTCCAGAACTCTCCCAGGGGTGTCTGCCACAGTTCGAGGCCGTCGGCCTCCTTGATGAGATGGCTTCGGTCTCTCAGCTTCGCGCCTTCCACTTTGTTGGCGTCGCGCAAGGCCGCGTAGCCTTTCACGATCCCGCACCGGTTCCTGCCGAGCATCGCGGAGGCCACCGGCGCCCCGTAGAAGTAACCTGCCAGGACCGCCACTCCAACCGCCGCCAACCAGATAGGATCGGGTCTCTTCATAACGCTACAGCATCCCTTCTACGCTCACGTACACGCTCTCGAGCGCCGCCGCCAGCTTCGATGCGTCTTTGCCGCCCGCTTCGGCCATGTCGGGCCGGCCGCCGCCCTTGCCGCCCACCGCTTGCGCCACCGCGCCCGCCAGCTTGCCGGCGTGGACCTTCGCCGTGAGATCCTTGGTCACCGCCGAGACGATCGCCACGCTGGAATCCTCGGCCGAGGCCAGCACGATCACCGCGGTCTTCCACTTGTTGCGCAGTGAATCCGCCAGCGCGCGCATCTGCTGGCGGTCCAGTCCATCCACCCGCTCGGCCAGCACCCGCACGCCCTTCAGCGTGCGAGCCTGCTGCTCCAGCCCGCTCAACTGCGCCTGCGCGACCTTGGCCTTGAGCTGATCGATCTGCCGTTCCAGCGCGCGCCGCTGTTCGAGCGCCTTCTCCACCTGCTCCACCAGCTCGGCTTCGGGAACATGCATCAGGTCCGCCACCGCGCGTAGGGAAGTCGCGGCTTCCTCGAAGCGCGCCAGCGCACCTTCGCCCGTCACGGCCTCAATGCGCCGCACGCCGGAGGAAATGCTGCCCTCGGAAACAATCTTGCACAGGCCGATCTCGCCCGTGCGCCCCACGTGAGTGCCGCCGCATAGTTCCTTGCTGAAGCCCGGCACCTGCACCACGCGCACGCGCTCTCCGTACTTCTCGCCGAACAGCGCCATCGCTCCAGTAGTGAGCGCCTGGTCCAATTCCATGACGGTCGTCTGCACCGGATGGTCTGCGAGCACCTGCTCCACCATCAACCGCTCGACCTCCGCCGTCTCCACCGCGTTCAGCCCCGCATAGTGCGTGAAATCGAAGCGCAGCCGCGACGGATCCACCACCGATCCCGCCTGCTTGACGTGCGTGCCGAGCACGGTCCGCAGCGCGGCGTGCAGCAGGTGCGTGGCCGTGTGATTGCGCATCGTGGCGCGCCTGGAGCCCACGTCCACCTGCGCGCGGACTTCGTCGCCCACCCGCAGCGGCGCCACCGTGACCACTTTGTGAACGCTCAGCCCCGGCACCGGCGGGTAGGTGTGGTCCACACTGGCCACCCGCTCACCCGCCGCCGAATACAGCGCGCCCTTGTCGCCCACTTGCCCGCCTGCTTCGGCGTAGAACGGTGTCTGGTCGAGCACGATCTCTGCGCTCTCCCCCGGCCCGATCTCGTCCACCCGTTCCTGCCCCACCACAATCCCGCGCACCCGCGCCGTGGATTCGAGCGTCTCGTAGCCCAGGAACTTCGTGCGTCCCTCCGCCTGCAACGCCTGATAAACCGGAGCCACGGCCGCCCGCTCCGCGCCCTTCCAACTCGCGCGCGCGCGCTCGCGCTGCTTCTGCATCTCGGTCTGGAAGCCTTCGCTATCGACGGCCAGCCCGTACTCCCGCGCCATCTCCTGCTGCTCCTCGAGCGGCAGACCGTAGGTGTCGTAGAGCTTGAAAGCCACGCCCCCGGCCAGCGTTCCCTGTGCGCCCTTGGCCTCGTCGTGGAAGATGCGCTCGGCTACTTCGAACGTGGTGGCGTAGCGGTGCTCCTCGTCCCGCACGATGCGCGAGACCCGCCCCACGCTCTCCATCAATTCCGGATAAGCCGGCTTCATCAGCTCCGCCACGAACGCGCTGAGCTGGTACAGGAACGGCTCCTGGACCCCGATTCGCCGCGCATGCCGCATCCCGCGCCGCATGATCTTGCGCAGCACGTAGCCACGGCCGTCGTTCGCGGGCAGCACGCCGTCGTGGATCAGAAACTCCGTAGCGCGGGCGTGATCGGCCACGATGCGCAGGGCCGTATCCACCTTCGCGTCCTCGCCGTATTGCACGTGGAAGAGGTCCGCGGCGCGGTGGATGATGGGGCAGATCAGGTCCGTGTCGTAGTTCGACAGCTTGCCCTGCAGCACCGCCGCCAACCGTTCCAAGCCCAGCCCGGTGTCGATGGACGGCCGCGGCAGCGGCGTCAGCTTGCCGCTGGCGTCGCGGTCGTACTGCATGAACACCAGGTTCCAGATCTCCACGTAGCGGCCCGATTCGCTCGGGAAATGGTCGTCCTCGCCGGGCAGCTCCGAGCCCTCCGGACCCAGATCGTAGTGCAGTTCCGAGCACGGACCGCACGGGCCGGTCTCGCCCATTTGCCAGAAGTTGTCCTTCTCGTCCTGCCGGAAGATGCGGTCCTTCGGGACTCCGGTGACTTTCTGCCACAACTCCTCGGCTTCATCGTCGTCGCGGAAGACCGTGACGTAGAGGCGGTCCTTGGGAAGGCCGTAGTCCTTGGTCACCAGCTCCCAGGCGAAGGCGATGGCGTCGCTCTTGAAGTAGTCGCCGAAGGAAAAATTGCCCAGCATCTCGAAGAACGTGTGATGGCGGCGGGTGTAGCCGACGTTCTCCAGGTCGTTGTGCTTGCCGCCTGCCCGCACGCACTTCTGCGAGGAAGTCGCCCGGTTGTAGTCGCGCTTCTCCAGGCCGAGGAAGACGTCTTTGAACTGGTTCATCCCGGCGTTGGTGAACAGCAGCGTCGGATCGTTGGCCGGCACCAGCGACGAGCTGCGCACGATGCGATGCCCGCGCTCCGCAAAGAAGTCCAGGAATTTCTGTCGTATCTGATGGCCGGTCACCGTCCCATTGTGCCATGTGAAGCTGTCAGCCATCAGCGGTCAGCTGTCAGCCAACGGCCGCGCGCCCGTCGGGCGGCGGTTTTCCGGACCAGGGGCGTGTTATCGTGTTGGCAGGAATGGAGAGGCTCCACTACCGCGAATTCGATGCGGGCGCCCTTGCGCCTTTCGCGGAGTGTTTCTGGAGCGGGGACGCGGCAGCCGGGGTCCCCTCCGACCCCATACTGCCCGATGGCTGCATGGACATCGTGTTCTGGCCGGACGGCGGCCTGCGCGTCGTCGGCACCATGACCACCCAGCAGACGGTCGCGCTTCCGCCCGGCGCGCAACTCGTGGGCATCCGGTTTCGTCCCGGCATGGCCGGCTTCTTCCTTGGCGATGTGGCGCCGGACTTGGTGGACCGCTGGACGGCGCTCGAAGATCTCTGGGGCGCTCGCGGCCGCCGTCTGCACCAGGAACTGGGCGACTCGGCCACCGCCGCCGCGCGCTTTCTGTCGCTCTCGCGAGCCCTGCCGCCGCCCGAGCACGGCCTCGACAGCGTACGCCGCGCCATTGCCGCCATTGTGGCCGCAGGCGGCGCGGTGGACCTGGACTGGGTGGCGAGCCAGGCTCGTCTGAGCCCCCGCCAGTTCCGCCGCCGCTCGATCGAAGAGACCGGCCTCTCGCCGAAGTTCCTCTGCCGCGTCCTGCGCTTTCGCCGCGCCATAGTGTTGGCAGCCCGCCTCGGCTGGGCCGCGGTCGCCGCCGAGTGCGGCTACTCCGACCAGGCCCACCTGATCCGTGACTTCCGCGAGTTCACCGGGGCACCGCCAACCGGCTTCGGCCGTGGGGCGGAGCGCGGCCCAGACGTCAGTCGCCGAAGACCATCCGGCCCATCTGATCGCCCAGTCGGCTGACTTCCTCGGGATCGGAGGCGGCGCGGAAGCGCTCTGCAAGATCGAAGAACTCCCCCTGCTCGTCCTTCTGCTTTTCATTCGTGTCCATTCGTGTTCATTCGTGGCCAGCCTGCTTTTGCTGTCTCATGACCGTTTTTTCCAAGACCGCGCCCCTCCCCACCGGTTAACATCAGCCTATGAAACTCACTCCCGTTCTGGCTGTCGATGAGATAGAGAAATCCCTTCCCTTCTGGGTGGATCGCGTCGGTTTCACCAAGACCGTCGAGGTGCCCGAAGGCAACCGCCTCGTCTTCGTCATCCTGGTGAAGGACGGCGCCGAAGTCATGTTGCAAACCTGGGAGAGCATAAAGAAGGACGCGCCCAGCCTGGTTCCCGCAGGCCCCGCTACGGGCTCCTTCCTGTTCATCGAGGTGGATGACTTCGCCGACATCCTCAAGCGCGTTGAAGGCTGCCAAATCGCACTCGCGGAACGGACCACCTTCTACGGCATGCGCGAAATCGTCGTCCGCGAGCCCGGCGGCCACCTGGTCTGCTTCGCCGCCAAGGTGTAGGACAGGCTGGTGGCCCGCAGGTGCTACAGCCGCTCCAGCAGTCCCGTCAGCAACCTATAGAACGGCCCCACCGAAGAGATCTTGACCCGCTCGCTCGGGCTGTGGACGTCCACGATGTGCGGACCGAACGAGATCATCTGCATCCCCGGGTGCTTCTCACCGATCACCCCGCACTCCAGGCCCGCATGCATGGCGATGAGTTCCGCCTGCTTGCCGAAGACGTCCTGGTGGGCGGCCTGGGCCACGCGGACGATGTCGCTGCCCGGTTCCGGCTTCCAGCCCGGATAATCCCCCGACTGTTCCACCTCAAACCCCGCGAAACCAAACACCGTCGCGACCATCCGGGCGGCGGCGCGCTTGCTGCTCTCGATCGGGCTGCGCTGGCTGGTGGCGATCTCGACCGAGTCCTGGCTGGTAGCGACCGTGGCCAGGTTGGTGGACGTCTGCACCAGGCCGGCGACATCCGGGCTCATGGCCAGAACTCCGTGATGCTGGCTCGCCAGGATGCCCGCGATCACCGCCGCGTCGGCATCGGCAATGACTTGCTCCGGACGCGCGGCGGACTCGGCCACGATGCGCAGGCCGGGATCGAACGAGCCCAGATCCGACTTCACCGCCGCCTCATAAGCGGCCAGCACCGACTTCAATTCCGTCGTGTTGGAGGAGTCGAGCACCACCACCGTGGACGCTTCGCGCGGGATCGCGTTGCGCTTGCTTCCGCCCTGGATCTCGGCGACCGCCAGCGGCAGGCGATTCGTCAGCGCCAGCAGCGCGCCGCCCAGGATGCGAAGCGCGTTCCCGCGGCCGCGATGAATGTCGACCCCCGAGTGCCCGCCCGCCAAGCCCGCAACCTTGATGCGCCACGCGTCGCCCGCAGGCGCCGCTCGCCGCGCGATCTTGCGCCGGGCCACCGAATTGACGCCGCCGGCGCAGCCGATGCAAAGCGTGAATTCCTCTTCGTTGTCGAGATTGAGGAAGTACTTCGACTTGAGGATGCCGGCCGGAAACTTGGACGCGCCGGTGAGGCCGCTCTCTTCGTCGATCGTGAAAACGAACTCCAGCGGGCCGTGGGCCACCGTATCGCTCTCCATGACGGCCAGCGCCGCGGCCACTCCGATCCCGTTATCGGCGCCGAGCGTGGTGCCGTCGGCTTTGAGCCAATCGCCGTCCACTACCAGGTGGATCGGGTCGGTATCGAAGTCGTGGACCGTGCCTTCGTTCTTCTCGCAGACCATGTCCAGGTGGCCCTGGATCGCGGCGGGAATGGCGCCCTCGCGTCCCGGGCGCGCGGGCTTGCGGATGATCGTGTTGCCGACCGGATCCTGCGTAGCTTCGAGGCCCAGGCGGGTGGCGACAGCCAGCACGTAATCGCGGGCTGCGGCTTCCTTTTCCGATGCGCGGGGAATCGCCGCCAGGGCGGCAAAGTGCTTCCAGACGGCCTTGGGTTCGAGATGGTCGATGGGTGTAGACATGGCTGGAATCATGTTAGCGTAAACTCGGGCGAGGGCTTCATGACCATATCGACCCGCTTAGGGCAGTGGAAGGAGCAAGGAGTCATTTCGCCGGAGCAGCATGCTCTGCTCGAAGGCCTCTCGCGGGGAGAGCCCTTCTCCGTTTTTCTCGAGCTGAACATTCTGCTTTACGCCGGGATCGTGGTGTTCGTCGCCGGCCTCGGATGGACCGTCAGCAC
>Ga0265314_10006067_pt1 | contig 10742 bp, 11 predicted proteins | sample 4126metaG_FD_203106 | JGI IMG/M metagenome (GOLD analysis project Ga0265314, IMG submission 203106) | Rhizosphere microbial communities from Carex aquatilis grown in University of Washington, Seatle, WA, United States - 4-1-26 metaG | ecosystem: Host-associated > Plants > Roots > Rhizosphere >... | reverse complement strand
TCGATGGAAATCCCCATCAGCTCCAGGCTGGGACCCATGATCCGGCTGGTGAAGTGCCGCACCGACCCGGCCAGTTCGCTGTAGCGCATGGCCCGGGACGCGATGGTTCCCAGCGCGCACAGGCGTACCGCTTCCTTGGGGGTCAATGTGTTGTCGGTAAACATGGCTTGGCACAATCCGGCAATCGTTCCAGCCAAATATAGGGGGTAATCGTCGCCCAGTCCACAAATACGACGGGAGGGCTTGCAAACGTCTGTCATTTCGCCGAGCTTGTCGCCATGACCGCAGGGACGAGCGATAACGCCGAAATCTGGGTGCTGGCCGATGACCGGGCCGGCAACGTCGCTCAGTGCCTGGGGGTCGCCGAGGCGCTGGGCCGGCCCTTCGCCGTCAAAACCATTGCTTACGACCGGCTGGCCCGTCTGCCCAACGTGTTGCGCGGCGCCGGGCTGCTGGGCGTGACCGCCGAAAGCCGTCGGGCGCTGTGCGCTCCCTGGCCGCGTCTGGTGATCGCCGCCGGACGGCGCACGGCGCCCGTCGCCCGCTGGATCAAGCGCCGGTGCGGCGCCCGGCTGGTGCAGATCATGGACCCCGGCTTTCCCGGACGCGGCGATTTCGACCTGATCGTCTCGCCCGCCCACGACCGCCCCAAGGCCGGCGGCAACGTCATGGAGGTGCTGGGCGCGCCCCACCGGGTGACGCCGGAACGTCTGGCCGCCGAGGCGGACAAGTGGCGCCCGGCCTTCGCCCATCTGCCGCGTCCCTGGGTGGCGGTGATCGTCGGCGGCGCCACCAAGAACCGGCCATTTCCGGTGGAGATGGCCCGGAGCCTGGGCGAAAGCGCCGCCCGGCTGGCCGGCGGCATGGGCGGTTCCCTGCTGCTGACCACCAGCCGCCGCACCGGGGGGCCGCAGGAGGCCGCCCTGGCCGCCGGGTTGCCCGAACCGCGCTGGCTGCACCTGTTCTCGAAGGGCGGCGACAATCCCTATTTCGGCTTCCTGGCCCTGGCCGACGCCGTGATCGTCACCGGCGATTCGGTGTCCATGTGCTGCGAGGCCTGCGCCGGCGCCGCTCCGGTGTTCATCTGGGCGCCCGAGGGCTGGGCGGCCCCCAAGCACGCCCGTCTGCACGCCCAGCTCTACCGGGCGGGGCTGGCGCGGCCGTTGGAGGGCGCCGCCTCGCTGGACGCCTGGGAGAGGCCCCGTCTCAACGCCGCCCAGGAGGTGGCCCGCGCCATCCGCGAGCGGCTGCTGCCATGAGGTGGCTAGCCGTCCTGCTGATGCTGCTTTCGCTGCCCGCCGGGGCCGAGCAGCGCCGGTTGCACGGCATCAAGGGCGAGGAGGACCAGCGGGTCCGCATGGCGGCCCAGGAATTCCCGTGGAGCGCCATGGGGCGCCTCAATTTCTTCAGCGGCCATTGCAGCGCCACCCTGATCGGTCCGCGCCTGATCGCCACCGCCGCCCATTGCCTGTGGAACCGCCGGACGCAGCTTCCGTTTCCCGCCTCGTCCTTCACCTTCGTGGCGGGCTGGGATCGGGGGGAGTACCTGCGCGTCTCCAAGGTGACGGCGGTGCATGCCGCTCCCAACTGGGTTCTCGACGGCAAGGAGCGCGGCCTGGACAGCCGGGCCGACGACTGGGCGTTGATGGAGCTTGAGGAGCCGCTGGGCGAAGAGATCGGCTGGATCGCCCTCGGGGTGCCTCAGGCGGGCATGCGGGTGGCGGTGGCCGGCTATGGCCGCGACAAGGCGCAGGTGCCGCTGGCCCATGTGGGATGCCACCTGACCCGCCGGGCGCTGCCGGGAGTATTTATCCACGATTGCGATGCGGTCCAGGGGGAATCGGGCGGCCCGGTTCTCGGCTGGAGCGAGGGAGAGCTTCGTCTGGTGGCGGTCAACGTGGCGGTGATTCCCGCCCAGGGCGAGGCCGGAGTGGCGACGGGGACCGACGCCCTGCGCCCGCTGGCCGTCCGGCTGGGCGCCGCCAAGTCGACCTGGGCGGGTCCGGTGTCGCGGGCACCCAGCCTGGATATGGCTCAGTCGTTGAGGTAAAGGGCCCGCTGGTGGGCTTCGACGCTGTCGGGGCCGAAGCAGCAGAACACCACCTGATCCAGTGCATCGGTTCCGTTCAGGAACGACCTGACCGTGGCGACGGCGATGCGGGCCGCCGTATCCTTGGGGAAGCCGTAGATGCCGGTGGAGATGGCGGAGAACGCTATGCTGCGCGCTCCGGCCTCCACCGCCAGGTCCAGCGAACGGCCGTAGCATGATTGCAGCAGGGCGGCCTCGCCCTGGCCGCCGCCCTGCCATACCGGCCCCACCGCGTGGATCACCCAGCGGGCGGGCAGGCGGAAGCCGGGGGTGAGCTTGGCGTCGCCGGTGGCGCAGCCGCCCAGCACCCGGCAGGCCTCGAGCAATTGCGGTCCGGCGGCCCGGTGGATGGCGCCGTCCACCCCGCCGCCGCCCAGCAGCGACGAATTGGCGGCGTTGACGATAGTGTCAACCTCCAGGCGGGTGATATCGGCCTCGACGATTCTCATCCTGCTGTCGGGCATCAGCGGAACTCCGGCTGCTCCAGTCCGTACTGGCACAATTCGATCATGGCGCCGTCGGGGTCGCGAATATAGCACATGCGTTTGCCGCCCCGGACGATGTCGGCGGGGACATCGGTGGGCTCCACCGTCTGGCCGAACTCGTGGCGGAGAATGGCGAGGCAGTCGTCCATGTCATCCACCCGCAGGGCCACATGGCGCAGGCCGGGGGTGGAGGGCAGGGAGGGCCGGGCCGGGGCTCCGTCGGCGAATTGCAGCAGTTCGACGCGGCAGCCGCCGCCCGGCGCGGCCAGGATGACGCAGCGGGCCCTTGCGCCGGTCAGGCCGGTCACCCGCTCGAACCACTCGCCCTCCAGCGGGCGATCCATTACCACCGCCAGCCCCAGCAGGGAGGCATAGAAGCGGATGGACCGCTCCATGTCGGTGACCACCACATTGACGTGGTCGTGACCGAGCAGCGCCATCAGCCGCCCAATTGCAGCACGAATTCGGTGAGGAAGGGAGCGTTGCGCCGCCGCTCGGAATCGGTGCGGCCGAAATTGGCCAGCAGCTTGCGCATCCAGGTGGCGTCCAGGCGCTCGAACTCGAAATGGGCCTTCATGGCCAGATGCTCGCCGACGAAATCGGGCAGCTTGGCGGTCCACTTCATCAGGCCGTCGCGGAAGGCTCCCTCGCGCGCCTGATCCATGCGGCCGGAAGGGGCGAATTCCTGGGCGTAGAGCTGGGTCAACTCACGCCAGCACTTGGCCATGACGTCGGCCTCGAAGCGGATGAGGTCCTGCAGCAGAACCAGATTGTCCTCGTTGGGCGGCTCGTAATTGCCGCGCGTCGCGTCCTCGCGCAGCAGCGGCCAGGGATTGTCCTCGGGCTTCTGCGCCGCCGGCTTCTTGCCCTTGGCCGCCTTGGCGGTGCGGAACGAGGCCCAGCGGGCGTCCCAATTGTGCAGGATGGGGTTGTTGACCTCGCTGCCCTGCATGATCTCGATCAGCTTCTCGCCGCCGACCTCGGCCCAGTTATAGCTGTGGGCCAGGGTCTGCATGTGCCGGGTCATGCGCATCTGCGGCAGGATGAACTTGGTCAGCACTTCGCGGTAGACCACGCCGAACTCGGGCGCCAGCAGGAACGGCAGCCGGATGCCCCGCGACGGCTGGGTGATGCGGAAGATGCTGAGAATCTTCTCGGTGTAGGCGCAGATGGTGTCGTCGAACAGGGTCGGGAAGTCGGTGAAGGGCTTGTCCGGTTCGTTGCCGCCGCTGCTGCCGGCGCCGGGCATCGGCGCCTGGAACTTGGGCATCATCTTGCCCATGCGGTCGCCGGGCGCCCCCAATTGGGCGGCGAACAGGGGCGGCGGCTCGCGAACCGGCGCCTGGGCGCGGACGGTGCGGGTGGGGGCGGCGACGGCGCCGCGGGCCAGCAGCGCCTGGAAGCCGGCCTGGGCGCTTTCCGCCTCGGTCATCTGGGGCGGACCCAGCAGTTGCGTGGCGATGTAGGCCAGGACCCGCAGGTCTTCTTCCTTGCCGTCGCCGGAGGGCAGAAGGGACTGGAAGTTGCGCTCGCGCGCGTCCTTCAGCTTGGGCAGGCCGTACCGTTCGATGGACTTGGTGAGGATCACCGAGAAGACGACGTTGAGTTGCTTCTCGTTGGCCCACTTGCGCGCCTCGGGGTCCCTCAGCGTCAGGCGGCGCAACATGAGGATCTGGGGGATTTCCAGATGGCGCGTGGCCGCAATAAGGCTGGCAACCTTCGTCTCGAAGGTCTTTGCCCCCTCTCGCGGATCGGAACCCGTCATGCGCCTGTCGCCGGCCTTGGCGGCCGTCCCTTCCCAAACGTCGTACGAGGCCGCCCCCCTGGGCAACCTCTCTCAGACCCCAACCCCATGGGGATAGCGCATGAGCGGGCACACGCGCAAGTCCGTTCCACCGCGTCCGTGACTGAATGTGACGGCGTGGGAGGAGGTACTACGATCTAGACCTTACGGATTAGCCCTTACAACCTCGCCCTGGCGCGTGCAGCCCGGCAGGCAAAGGTCGAGGAAGGCACCGGCCACCTCGTCCGGCTGGGCCAGGGTGGACTGGTCCTCGCCGGGGAAGGCGATGGTGCGCAGCCGGGTGGCCACCCGGCCGGGGTCCAGCAGGTTGGCCTTGATCGCCGTCACGTTGGCGATTTCGGCGGCCCAGGTGCGGATGGTGGTTTCCAGCGCCGCCTGACTGGCGGCATAGGCGCCCCAGAACGGCTCGGCACCGCCGGCGGCGCTCGAGGTGGTGAACACCGCACGCCCGGCCGGGGCCATGCGCAGCAGCGGGTCGCAGGCGCGGACCAGCCGCCAGTTGGCGGTGACGTTGACGGCGAAGGCCTCTTCCCAGTCGTCGGGGGAGTGGTGGGCCACGGGGGTGAGGCCGCCGCCGATCACGCCGGCATTGCCGACCAGGATGTCGAGCCGGCCGAAGCGCTGGAAGATGGCGGCCGCCACCTGCTCGATCAGGCCGGGTTTGCGCAGGTCCTCCGGCACCAGGACCAGCGGCTTGCCGCCGGCCGAGCGGATTTCGTCGTCCAGCTCCTCCAGCGCGCCCTGGGTGCGGGCGATGGCGACGATCTCGGCCCCCTCGGCGGCGAAACGGCGAACCACGGCCGCGCCGATCCCGCGCGAGGCGCCGGTGACCAGCGCCACGCGGCCGTCCAGCACGCCAGCCATCAGTGGGTATCCTCGGTCAGCAGGGACAGTTGCTTGGTGTCGGCCTTGGCGCCGGTGTAATCGGTGGGCTCGACCGGGTAATCGCCGGTGAAGCAGGCGTCGCAGAATTGCGGCTCGGCCCCGTTGCGGCCCGGCTCGCCCACCGCCCGGTACAGGCCGTCGATGGAGATGAAGGCCAGGGAATCCACGCCGATCAGCTTGGCCATGCCCTCCACGTCGTAGCGGGCGGCCAGCAGCTTTTCGCGCTCGGGCGTGTCGATGCCGAAATAGCAGGAATGGGTGGTCGGCGGGCTGGAGATGCGCATGTGCACCTCGGTGGCGCCGGCCTGGCGCACCATCTCGACGATCTTGCGGCTGGTGGTGCCGCGCACGATGGAATCGTCGACCAGGATGACGCGCTTGCCGGCCAGGGTGGCGCGGTTGGCGTTGTGCTTCATCTTCACGCCGGTATTGCGGATGTTGTCCGTGGGCTGGATGAAGGTGCGGCCCACATAGTGGTTGCGGATGATGCCCAGCTCAAAGGGAATCCCGGCCTCGGCGGCGAAGCCGATGGCGGCGGGCACGCCCGAATCGGGCACCGGCACCACCACGTCGGCTTCCACCAGGCTCTCGCGGGCCAGTTCGGAGCCGATGCGCTTCCTGGCCTCGTAGACGCTGGTGCCTTCCACCACCGAATCGGGGCGGGCGAAGTAGATGTACTCGAAGATGCAAAAGCGTGACGGCCGCTTGATGAACGGCTTGACCGAGCGGATGCCGTCGGCGGTCAGCACCACGATCTCGCCCGGTTCCACGTCGCGGACGAATTCGGCGCCGATGATGTCGAGCGCGCAGGATTCGGACGCCAGGATCCACGCCTTGTCCAGACGGCCCAGGCAAAGCGGGCGGATGCCCAGCGGGTCGCGCACGCCGAACACCGCATTCGTGGTGGCGGCCACCAGGGAATAGGCGCCCTCGATCTGGCGCAGCGCGTCGATCAGGCGGTCCTCGACGGTGGAATACAGACTGATGGCGATCAGGTGGATGATCACCTCGGTGTCGGTGGTCGACTGGAACAGACAGCCGCGCCGCACCAGTTGGCGGCGCAACGCCATGGCGTTGGTCAGGTTGCCGTTATGGCCCAGCGCCAGACCGCCGAACTCCATCTCGGCGAACAGCGGCTGGACGTTGCGCAGCAGGGTCTCGCCGGTGGTGGAATAGCGCACGTGGCCGACGGCCATGGAGCCCTTCAGCTTGCGGATGACCGTCTCGGACCCGAAATTGTCCTCCACGTGGCCGAGGCCGCGGTGGTTGTGGAAGTGGGTGCCGTCATAGGCGACGATGCCCGCCGCCTCCTGGCCGCGATGCTGCAGGGCGTGCAGGCCCAGCGCCACGTGGGCGGCGGCTTCGGGATGGCCGAAGATGCCGAACACACCGCATTCCTCGCGGAGATGGTCGTCGTCGAAGGGGTGGGTGGTCAGCATGGGATTGGGTCCTGGAGTTCGGTGCGGGGAGGGCACGGTGCCTGGGATTCTACTGGTTGCTGCGGATCAGCCGTTCCATCTGGGTCCGGCTTTCGGTGTCGTAGCTCTTGTTGGGGGATTTGGCATCGGCCTTGACCTTGCCGTCGTCCGAGGGCAGGCGGGCGGATTGCGCGGCCGGCTGCGGCGAAACGAACTTCTGGAAGGTCTTTTCGGCTTCCATGAGCTGGCGGGCCTCGGACGAGGCCTGCCTGGCCTTGCCTTCCGTCTTGCCCAGCCCCTCGGGCGCCAGCCCCTGCAGCATGGCGGCGCCGCGCATCAGCCAGGGCCGCGAGCGGCTTTGGGCCAGCCAGTCGGGCTGCTGCTCCGGGCTGTCGAACAGCCAGGCCGCTGACATATAGGCCAGCGATACCAGCACCGCGCCGCGCGCCAGACCGAAGACGAAGCCCAACGACGAATCCACCGAGTTCAGCGCGCTCTTGCGTACGGTATCCGACACCCGCTTGGTCAGCAGCGACAGAACCAGCAGGGTCACCAGGAACAGGGCGGCGCCGGCGGCGATGTCGGCCACGATGGCGGTGCCGATGTGGGCGCGGAAGAACGGCTGGGCGTGGGGAAAGCCATAGAGGGCGGCGAACACGGCGCCCACCCACGAGGTGATGGACAGCACCTCCTGGACGAAGCCGCGCAGAAAGGCGAAGCCCGCCGAGCCGAGCAGCACCACGGCGACCACAACGTCAACGGCGGTGATGTTGAGGTTCCCCATAGCCTCGTCCAGTTAGGGTGGTCATTCGTGCCGGAACAGCCCGAGCACGTCCTGCAAATGGCCGATGGAGCGGATGGTGAGCGGCGACCCCGCGCCTGCTGCTCCACCGCCCTTGTCCTTGCGCGGCCGGGCCGGCACCAGCGCCTGATCAAAGCCGAGCTTGGCGGCTTCCTTCAGGCGGGTGTCGGCCTGGGCCACCGCCCGGACCTCGCCGGAAAGCCCGATCTCGCCGAACACGACCATGTCGGCGGGAACAGGCACGTCGGATGCGGACGACACCAGGGCCGCGGCGACGGCAAGGTCGGCGGCCGGCTCGGCGATCCGCAATCCACCGGCGACGTTCAAATAAACGTCATTGCCCGACAAAGCAAGCCCACAGCGGGCATCAAGCACCGCCATCACCATGGACAGCCGGTTGGTATCCCAGCCTACCACGGCGCGCCGGGGCGAGGACAGCGAGCTTGGCGCCACCAGGGCCTGGATTTCCACCAACATGGGTCGGGTGCCCTCCATGCCGGCGAACACGCAGGAGCCCGACACGTTGCCGCGCCGCTCGGCCAGGAACAGGGCGGAGGGGTTGGCCACCTCGGCCAGCCCGCCCTCGGTCATCTCGAACACTCCGATCTCGTCGGTGGCGCCGAAGCGGTTCTTCACGGCGCGCAGGATACGGAACTGGTGACCCCGGTCGCCCTCGAAATAAAGCACCGTGTCGACCATGTGCTCCAGCACGCGGGGGCCGGCGATGGTGCCCTCCTTGGTGACATGGCCCACCAGGAACAGCACGAAGCCGCGCCTCTTCGCCAGCCGGATCAGTTCGGCGGCGCAGGCGCGCACCTGGGAGACGGTGCCGGGAGCCGATTCGATGTTGTCGGCATAGACGGTCTGAATGGAATCGATCACCACCACCTGGGGCGCGTCGGGGCCGTCCAGCGAGGCGAGGATGTCGCGCAGGGAGCCGGCCGAAGCCAGCGCCACACGCGCCTTGGCATAGCCCAGGCGGGCGGCGCGCATGCGGACCTGATCCACGGCCTCCTCGCCGGAGATGTAGGCGACCGAGACCTCGGCCGACAGGCGTGCCGTCGCCTGCAGCAAAAGCGTGGACTTGCCGATGCCGGGATCGCCGCCCACCAGCAGGCACGAGCCGGGCACCAGACCGCCGCCGCACACCCGGTCCAATTCGCCGATGCCGGTCAGCCAGCGCGACAGCGGAGCGGCGCTGCCCTCCAGGCCCACGAACTCGATACGCTTGCCCTTGCCGCCCGACAGCCCCTTGGGTACCTCTTCCCGCGCCGCTTCCTCGGTGATGGAATTCCAGGCGCCGCACGACTCGCACTTGCCCGCCCACTTGCGGGTGACGGCGCCGCAGTCCTGGCAGATGAATTGGGAGGAGGGGGATTTGGCCAAGGTCAGTCTTCATCCATGGGAGTCAGGCCCAGGCGTTTGAACGGCATGGCCGCACCATAGCATGCGAACATAGGGGCAACAAGGGTGCTGCGGCCGAACGCCGCTTGGGAGCGGCGGTCCGAGAGGGCCCTACGCCCGCAGTTCCATGGTGATCGGCCCCACCGCCCGGCCGTGGATGAACTGGTCCACGTATTCGTTGCCGGAATGGTCGATGTCCTTGGCCGGGCCGACCCAGATCAGCCTGCCCTTGTAGAGCATGGCGATGCGGTCGGAGATCTTGCGGGCCGAGGCCATGTCGTGGGTGATGGACAGCGCGGTGGCGCCCACTTCCTTGCAGCACTTGACGATCAGGTCGTTGATCACGTCGGCCATGATGGGGTCCAGGCCGGTGGTCGGCTCGTCGAAGAAGATGATCTCGGGATTGGTGGCGATGGCGCGGGCCAGGGACACACGCTTTTGCATGCCGCCCGACAGCTCCGCCGGGAACAGTTCGCCGGTCGAGGCGGCGAGTCCCACCTGGGCCAGCTTCTCGATGGCGATGTCGCGGGCCTTGGCACGCTCCATCTTCTGGCCCTGGATCAGGCCGAAGGCGACGTTCTCCCACACCTTCAGCGAATCGAACAGGGCACCGCCCTGGAACAGCATGCCGAATTTCTTCATGATCCGGTCGCGGTCCTTGGGCTTCATGCGGACCACTTCCTCGCCGTCGATGCGGATAGAGCCGGTCTCGGGGCGCAGAATGCCCAGGATGCATTTCAGCATCACCGACTTGCCGGTGCCCGAACCGCCGATCACCACCACGGACTCGCCCCTGGCCACCGACAGGTCGATGCCGTCCAGCACCACCTTGGGGCCGAAAGCCTTGTGCACACCGCTAAGCTCGATCTTCGGAGGTTGAGTGCTCATGGCTTACTTCCCGAAGAACATGGCGGTGATGATGTAGTTGAATACCAGGATCATGATGGCCGCCGACACCACCGCATTGGTGGTCGCGGCACCGACGCCCTGGGCGCCGCCCCTGGAATAGTAGCCGTTGTAGCAGCCCATCAGGGTGATCAGGAAGCCGAACACCGCGGCCTTGGTCAGGCCCGAGATGACGTCCAGCGGCTCGAGGAATTCCCAGGTCCGCGCAATGTAGGTGGCCGAGTTGAAGCCCAGCTTGTAGACGCCGACGATATAGCCGCCGAACACGCCGATGATGTCGGCGATCAGCACCAGAAAGGGCAGCATCAGGGTGCCGGCCAGGATGCGCGGCGCCACCAGATACTTGAAGGGATTGGTCGACAAAGTGGTCAGGGCGTCGATCTGCTCGGTGACGCGCATGGTGCCGATCTCGGCGGCCATGGAGGCACCGATGCGCCCCGCCACCATCAGACCGGCCAGCACCGGCGCCAGCTCGCGGGTCACCGACAGCACCACCACGGTGGCCACGGCGCCCTCGGCGGCGAAGCGGGAAAAGCCCGAATAGGATTGCAGCGCCAGCACCATGCCGGTGAACACGGCGGTCAGGCCGACCACGGGAAGCGAGAAATAGCCGATCTCGATCACCGAGCGCAGGATCAGCCGGGGATAGAACGGCGGGCGCACGGTGTGCGACACCGCCATGGCGGTAAACGCCGACATCCGGCCCACATGGGCCAGGAACGCCAGGAATACCCGGCCGACAGTCGCCAGGAAAGAGATCATGACGGGGACACCTCGGTGCCGACCCAGCGGCGGTGGTGGCGGCGTCCCAAAGCGGTGAGAATCTCGTAGCCGATGGTGTCGGCCTCGGCCGCCACGTGGTCGGCGCCGTGGCCGGGGCCGATCAGTTCGATCAGTCCTCCGGGATGGGCGTGTTCCACCGGGACGTCGGTGACGTCGAAGGCGGTCA
>Ga0265314_10006066_pt1 | contig 10744 bp, 6 predicted proteins | sample 4126metaG_FD_203106 | JGI IMG/M metagenome (GOLD analysis project Ga0265314, IMG submission 203106) | Rhizosphere microbial communities from Carex aquatilis grown in University of Washington, Seatle, WA, United States - 4-1-26 metaG | ecosystem: Host-associated > Plants > Roots > Rhizosphere >... | reverse complement strand
CCAAGAGCTATATCGTCAACCTGCGCCTCGTGAACGGCTACGCGCTCTCTTGTATCCCGAGCTCGTACGACTCGACCGGCCGCAATTCATTCGCCATCAACAACACCGGCCAGGTGTACCAGAAGGACCAGGCAGCGGCGGCCTCTGCGGCGCACCTCGCCAACTACAATCCGGACAGCACGTGGACGGTTGCGGAATAAGTATCGCGTCCACCGCGTAAGGTAGCGTAGGAACAGAAGCGGCCCGCACGGGCCGCTTCTGTTTTTTGAGGCATGCAGGCGCGGATGCTCAACGATACCTCTGGCTCACAAAATACAATAAATGTACCAATATTCTATTTGACGCGGCCCTGTTTTTGTGGTTTCTTGAGTCCTAGGTAGCTGCTCCCGGCGGTCGAACAATCCGCCACAACGTTTGGAAGGTCTATGCCGCAGGCCGATCGAGAATCTGGGCTTAAAAACAACAGCTTGATGGAAATGTTCATAGATGCACATAGAGCAGAGATTTTAAAAAAGTGGTACACTCGACCCTGCAGCCAGACCGATCAGTCCTTTGCCCCTGGTATATTTCCTGAGGACGGAACGATAGCCGCGCACCTGGTGCACATTTTTGCAAGAAAATTCGGCGCCGGCTTTTCGATCTGCAATCAACTCCGCAAAAAGAAGCTGCTTTCCCCGTCTGGACAGCCCCCCGCTTGGCCGTATACCCGAACCGTCGTTATCCAAGCGCTGCGGAGGTGCCCATGCTGATCAAGCTCGGTCCGGAAGTTTGCCAGCATTTCGAAGCGGCTCTCGAACGCGAATGGATCGAGACCAACGGGCGCGGCGGGTTCTCTTCAGGCACCGTGGCCGGTCCGCGTACGCGCCGCTACCATGCGTTGCTGATTGCCGCGCTCAAACCCCCGCTTGAACGCCGCGTGCTGCTCGCGGGCCTCGATGAATTCCTGGTTACGCGCCATGGTCGCTGGCCGCTTTCCACGCAGGAATACGGCATGGGCACGTTCGCACCGGACGGCCACCGCCACCTGGTTGAATTCCAGCTCAATCCCTGGCCCGTCTGGTCGTACCGCTTCGGGCCGATCCGCGTGGACCGCGAACTCTTCCTTGCCTATGGCCAGGACACGCTGGCCGTGCGTTACAAGATCACGGGCGAAGAGCCCGGTGCGACGCTGGAAATCCGCCCGTTCCTGGCCTACCGCGATTACCACCACCTGACCCGCGACAATCCCGCCGCCGACCGCAGCCTCAAGGCCGACCACGGTTGCCTGGCGTTCCAGATGTACCCCGAGATGCCCACGCTCTACATCGGGCATTCCGAAGGCGCGTTCCAGCACGAGCCCGATTGGTACCGCAATTTTCAGTGCCGGGTCGAAGAAAAGCGCGGCCTCGATCACACCGAAGACCTGATGACCCCGGGTGTGCTGCGCCTGAATGCTTCGGGCCGCAAGACGATTGGGCTGGTGGCTTCGACTACGCCGACGCCCTGGTCCGATGCCGAAGATCTGGGCAATCGAGAGCGCAAGCGGCGCAAGACGGTTGCCGGTGCGCTCAATCCCGCTCCGCGCCAGACGCAGCGGCTGCTGCTTGCCGCCGACCATTACCTGGTTGCGCGCGGCTCCGACAAGCGCACCGTGATCGCGGGTTATCCCTGGTTTGGCGACTGGGGCCGCGACACCCTGATCTCGCTGCCGGGCCTGTGCCTCGTCACCAAGCGCTTCAGCGATGCGCGCGAGATTCTGCGCTCGTTCGCGACCTTCATCGATAAGGGCATGATCCCCAACCGCTTCCCCGATGAAGGCGAGACGCCCGAATACAACACCATCGACGCGAGCCTGTGGTTCTTCATCGCGGTGCAGCGCTACTTCGAAGCCACCGGCGACAAGGACCTCGTCGCGGAACTCCTGCCCAAGCTTGAAAAGATGATCGCCGCGCACATCGACGGCACGCGTTACGGCATTCATTGCGGCGAAGACGGCCTGCTGAGCGGCGGTGAATCCGGCGTGCAGCTCACCTGGATGGACGCGAAGGTCGGCGACTGGGTCGTCACGCCGCGCATGGGCAAGCCAGTCGAGATCAACGCGCTCTGGTACAACGCGCTGCGCATCATGGAAGAATTCGAACGCAAGGCTGGCCGGCTGGAAGCGCAGGGCTTTCAGCGCCGCGCCGACCGCGTCAAGCGTTCGTTCGCCAGCGTCTTCTGGAACGACCAGCGGCGCTGCCTGTACGACGGCATCGATCCCAATGGCCGGCCGGACCCCGCGATGCGGCCCAACCAGGTCTTCGCGTTGGCGCTCCCGCACCGTTTGCTTTCTCCCGAGCAGGAGAAGGCGGTGCTGGAAGCCGTGGAATTCCACCTTGTCACGCCGTTCGGCTTGCGCAGCTTGGGCCAAGAAGAGCCGGGTTATGTGCCCCGGTATCAGGGCGGTGTGCGCGACCGCGACGGCGCGTACCACCAAGGCACGATCTGGGGCTGGCTGATCGGGCCGTACGTCGACGCGTGCCTGAACGTGCGCGGCAAGGGCCGCGAGAACCTGATGCGCCTGGCCGAACTGCTGGAGCCGCTCGAAAACCAGCTCGACCAGGGCGGACAGATGGGCATTGCGGAGATCTTCGACGGCGATCCGCCGCACAAGCCGCGCGGCGCACCGTGGCAGGCTTGGAGCGTGGCCGAAGTGCTCCGTTCGCGCGTCACGATTCAGACGCTGCTAGACCAGGTCGCGCCTGACGCCCAGGCGGACCTTGACCATTTGCGCGATAATAATGTAGTACAGTAAATAAAGTTGGTTTGGCGCTAGGTCTTGGCGGGCCAGGCCGCCGCGCGCGCGGCTTCGATGACCTGGCGCAATGGGACGCGGTGTTTCTCGGCCAGCGCGCGGCAGTCTTCGTACTCCGGATGCACGCTGACCAGCTCGCCGCGGTGCGACCCGAACTTTACGCGCACTTCGCCCCACGGCGTCTTCACGCTGCGGATATCGCGGGCCAGCTTGACCCGCGACTTCGATTCGAAGCGCACCCCGAAGCTGGGCGTCTCGCGCAGGATGCATTCAATCAGCGTGTCCTGTTTGGCGGGCTCGCACAGCACGGTCAGCAGCGTGCCGGGCCGGAACTTCTTCATCTGGATCGGCGTGAAGAAGACATCCAGCGCACCGAGCGCAAAGAGCCGTTCCGCGGCGTAGCCCAGGACTTCCGGCGTCGCGTCGTCGATGTTGGCCTGGAGTTCGACGACCGTGTCCTGCTCGTTGGCGCTTGCCGTAGCCGCCGCCGCGCCCGTGGCTTCGCCCAGTGTTACGCGCAGCAGGTTGGGAATCGCGATGTTCGGATCGTTGCGCGTGCCGGCGCCGTAGCCGGTCTTGGTGATCTGCATTTGGGGCAGCGGACCAAATTTTGAGGCGAGCGCGCGCACCAGTGCCGCGCCGGTGGGCGTGGTGAGTTCCTTTTTCACGCCGGTCTCGCGCAGCGGCACGCCGCTCATCAGTTCCAGCGTCGCGGGGGCGGGCAAGGGGAGCCGGCCATGCGCGGACATGATGTAGCCGCCGCCGTCGCCACCGAGCGCCACCGGGCCGCATTCGATCTGTTCGACGCCCAGGAGTTCCAACCCGATGCACGCGCCGACGATATCGACGATGCTGTCCACCGCGCCGACTTCATGGAAGATGACCTTTTCGACTTCCATGTTGTGCGCGCGCGCTTCGGCATGCGCGAGCAGCTTGAACGCGGCTTGCGCGCGTTCCTTGGCGCGCGGTGCGAGGGCGGCTTTCTCGATCAGCGCTTTGATCTCCGCGTACGGGCGGTGCACGTGCGGGCCGCTGGCGCCAGCGCCGCCGTGGCTGTGGCTATGCGAATGACTGTGCGAGTGGCTGTGGCCGTGGTCGGCGTGGGAGTGGCCATGATCGGCTTGCGCAGGGTCGGCGATGCCGTGGTCGTGGGCCACGCTGGGCGTGGCGTCTTCGGCGGGCGGCTCGACAAGTTCGCCCGCGACGCGCACGTCGAACTTCGTCCCGGCCATCGCGCCGCGCAGGACCTTCGACGCGGAGAGCGAGTAGCCGCTCAGGTCCAGCTTGCCCAGTTCGTGCTGTAGCTTGGCCAGATCCAGGCCCAGGTCGAGCAGCGCGCCGACGAACATGTCGCCAGAGACGCCGGAAAACGGGTCGATGTACAGGGTGCGCATGGACCCTTTATCGCGCCGCGGCTGGAATTTGCAATTGTCGGCGCGCGGCGCTGCGGGAAACTGGGCCCACCTTCATCTAGAGGAGCGCTGTCATGGCCGAAGTCGTGCGCCGAGTTCGCCCCACGCCCAGCGATGTCTACCTGGGCAACCCGCACAAGGGCTGCTGCACCTTTCAGCACTTCAATGGGGATGAGCTGTACCCCGGCACGTTCTGGTCAGAGGAAGGCCCGGTCACCTTTCCGCCGCCCAAGCAGCTTCCGTACGTGGACGGTTACCTGCCGACCACGGTTTCGTACTGCCGCTGGTTCTGGAAATTGCTCGAGCCCGAAGAAGGCCAGTACGACTTCACGGTGATCGACAAGGCTCTCGAAGTCGCGAAGGAGCGCGGTCAGACGCTGGCCGTGCGTCTGATGGCGTTCGGTTCGTCGAAGCAGCCGCAGGTGCCCGACTGGTACGCGCGCAAGTACCCGACCGTCGAAGAGAAACACAAGAGCACGGTGCTGCACATCCCAAACCACGATTCGGTGGAGTACCTCGAGAAGTGGGGCGGGCTGGTCAAGGAATTCGCCAAGCGCTACGACCACAACCCGCTGCTCGAAACCATCGACGTGACCTACATCGGTCCGTGGGGCGAAGGCGCGGGCGATTGTTCGGCCGCGCAGTGCGAACGGTTCGCGAAGCTTTGGGCCGCGGCGTTCGTGAACACACCGAAGTTGGGTTTGATCGGCGACGAGCAGATGAAGGCCGCGATTGCGCACGGCGCGGGTTGGCGCGCGGACTGTTTCGGCGACGTGAAAGATGTCGGCAGCCACGGTGTACCAAAGAACCTCTCTTGGAACCACCATTTTGAAGCGTACCCGCGCGAGGTCTATGAGTGCGGCGCGACCGACGTATGGAAGTGGGCGCCCGTGCATTTCGAGACCTGCTGGGTGCCGATGCACTGGTACAAGCAGGGCTGGGACTTGGATTTTATTCTGGAACAGGGCCTGAAATTCCACGCCACGTACTTCATGCCCAAGTACACGGCGCTGCCGGACAAGTGGATGGACAAGCTGAGCGCGTTCTGCAAGAAGCTCGGCTACCGCTTCATCTATCGGCACGCGCGCGTCGATTACCAGGCGCCGGTTCGCGGCGCGTTTACCTTCCATTCGTGGATCGAGAACGTGGGCGTCGCGCCGCTCTACCGAAAGTATGATTTCGCGCTGCGCCTGCGCCAGGGCGACCGCGAACACATCATCGTGCTGCCGGATGACGTGCGGAAGTGGCTGCCTGGCGATGTGTGGATCGACCGCAAGATTAACCTGCCCGAAGGCATGCGCCCGGGTTACGTGGAACTTGCTGCGGGCCTGATCGATCCGCAGACGCAGCAGGCCAAGGTGCGCTTTGCGGTGAAGGAGCAGTTCAGCGACGGCTGGGTCGCGCTGGACGGCTTCGAATTGGTGTGAAGTCAAAAGAGGCGGCGCGTCAGCCTAGCGCGACGAGCACCAATCCAGCCGCGATGATCGCCACGCCGATGATCCGAGCGGGCAGGCGTGGCTCCTTAAGCAGCGTCATGCCCAGCACCGCGCCGATGGGAATGCTGAGCTGGCGGAACGCGGCCACGTAGCTCACGTCGGTTACGTAGACCATTGCCGCCAGCGCCAGGCCGTAGGACAGCCAGATCATTACGCCGGTAAGCGCGGTATAGAGGCGCGCCGTGCGCCAGATCTCGCCGAAGGCCGCGCGCTCTCCGCGATTGAAGCACGTAAACAGCGTCAGCCACAACGCGGTGCTCGATGTGATGGCCGGAATGTAGGTGAGTGCCGCGAGGCCCGGTTCGAGGGTGAAGGCCGGCGAAGCTTTGATCAGGTGCAGCGCTTCATCGTCGATCATTGTGTAGCCGACGGAGCCCAGCGCCCCGATAACGGCGAAGAACATCGAAGTGCGCCCCGCGCGTGCACCCCGAAAAAACTGATAGAGCGCCATGAAGACGCAGCCCGCGGCGATCGCGCCCATCCCGCACAAGCCCAGCGCATGGATTTGCTTCCCGCGCTCCAACAGAAAACTCAGCGCCGGAATGAAGAGCACCGGCAGCGCGCGGATTAGGGGATACGCGATTGAAAGATCGCCGCTGCGGTACGCATACGCGAGGCCGATGTAATACACGGCCTGCGAAGCGCCCGTCGCCGCGACCAACCCCCAAAAACTGGCGGGCAGATCCGCGTAGAGTTTCCGGAACACGAACCAGAGCGGCATGCCGAGTAGCGCGATCGTGCCGTCGCCGACCAGAAAAAAAGCGGCGCTGGGATTGCGGCTTTTCCCGCGCAGGTTCCAGGTGGCGTGAACGGTCGCGGAAATAACGATCAGGACGACGGCTGTGTAGGACATTTAGGACTGAAGGTTAACGCATCGCCGCGCGCTTCCAATCGGAGGAAGCAGCACGGGCCCGGCGTGTTGAGCGCCGAGCCCGCGAATGACGGACTAAAAACTTCGACTGCGCTTAATGCCCGTTGCGGCTGGGGCTCTTGCTGCGCTTGGTGTACCACTGCTTGGGCATCCACGGTTCGAGTGCGGTGAGCGCGTCCTCGAAGAGCGGCTCGATGTCGTACAGGTCGCGCACGTGCGGATCGAGGAACAGCGCCTGCAGGGCGGCGTCGCGGTCGCAGTTCAGCGCGGCCTGGATCGACAGATCGTGAATCGCCGTCCAGCGCTGCACGAGCGAATGCACCGCAGTAGGCAGCGTGACCTGCGGCCCGGTGACCTTGCGGCCGGTGACCGTGACGAGGGCTTCGACGCAGGCGTTCTTGGGCAGGCCCTTGATGAACTCGCCCGAGTTCGCCAGATTGAGCACGCGCGTGAAGGGCTCACCGGTGAAGTATGCCCACAATAGCTCGTGCGCGTGTTCCGTGGTCAGCAGGTGCAGATCGCCGACGGGTTCCGGGCCGTAGGCCCAGTCCTGAATGATCTGGGGGCAGACCGTGCGGCCGAACGGCTGGCGGCCCGGCTGCGGGCGCTTCATGTCATGCGAGAAGTCGAGCTGCTGAATGCGCCGGTCGGTGAAGAAGAAATGGTAGAACTCGGCCAGATGCGTGTGGCCCGTCGACGGCCACGCGCCCAGGTATTTACAGATGAGCTGCTGAAGGTCGGTGGTTTCGCGACGCGTCTCGAGCAGGTTGTCTTCGAGCATCGCGTTGGACTTGATTGTCTCGGAGAGAATGTCCTTGGTGCGGTCGGCGCCTTTGACTTCCAATTTCGTGACGAAGCACTGGTGGTTCACGCCGCCGACTTCCAAGTGCAGGTCGGTCTTCTTGCACTTAAAGACCGTCGCGAAGTAGCGGAAGAGCTCGTCGGCCGAATGGCACAGGCCCCAGCACGGAATGTCGCTGATCCGCGGCACGACGCCGGTCAGCACGGACATGGGGTTGGTGAAATTCAGCAGCACGGCCTTGGGACAGTACTTCTCCATGTCGCGGACCAGGTCCACGACTACGGGAATCGTGCGCAGGTTGCGGAAGAGCGGATTCGGGCCCAGCGTGTCGCCGATGGCGACGGGGATGTTGTATTTGTTGCAGAGTTCAAAGCCGCGGTAGTCGCTTTCGCGCCCGCCGACGGTGATCGAAAGCACGACCGCGTCGGCGCCCTTCAGGGCGGCCTGCCGGTCGAGCGTGCGCGTGACGACGATTTTGGTTTTCTTCTGCCGCGCGATGCGTTCCAGCAGATCAGCGACGATGTTCATGGGCACTTCGTCGATGTCGTGGACCACGAGCTGCACGCTCTCAAAGCCGCCGACGAGCAGCATGTCGCGCAGGACTTTGTGTACGAATTTATAGGACGCGCCGACGAAGACGATTTTCTTCACGCCCACGTTGCCTTTGTTGCGGACGAATTCTTCGACATCGCCTTTCCAACCGGAAGACTTGCCGACAGGCGCTTCGAGGACGGCGGCTTTACGACCCATGGATGTAGGTCTCCAAAAGGGGGAACAAAAGGAGGAAACAGGTGCTCCTAATAAGTTACCCTACGGCGCGGGCGTAACACACGGAATTTAGCGCCCTCGCGTTCAATCTGGCTGCCGAAGGTATAGTACTTGAGCCAATGATGGAATTTTTAACACCTGCGGGAACGCCAGGATCAGGTATTGGTGGTGTTTGGCGCTGTATGCTTGTTGCGCCGGATTGCGCCAGAAAGCAGGCTGGGTATTGAAAGCTCGCCGGAATCCCTCGCTCGCCTGGATCCTGGCCTTGCTGCTGGCAACGCCAAGCGCGTGGCGTCTTGCGGCCGAAGAATGGAATCCCGATGGCGACACGCCAACTTCGGGGCCCCTTAGCGATGCCGCGCGAGCCGTAAAGGACCGCCCCATTGGCGCGGGCTTCACTTTTTCGATGGGCGGTTCTTCGCAGGAACTTTTTCAGAAAATCGATAACCAGCGCCGGACCTTTTTCCAACCCACCGAAGACAACTTCTCCTGGCTGGCGCGCGAGCGTGTGAACGTTGAGATCAAGCAGGGCACGCTGTTCCGCACGTTTCTGGAGGTCCAGGATGCGCGCCTGAATTTCGGGGCGGGCTGGGGGACGGTGGTGGATTCGGCGCGGCATCGCGACCTGTTTCTGGATGTGTACCAGGCCTATGCCGAGCTGGGGTTGATGCCGGATATAGTGGACCAGCCCTCGCTGGTCTTTCGGGTCGGCCGGCAGGAGTTGGTGCTGGAAGGACGGCATCTATTCAGCGAGAACGATTGGCTCAACACGGGCCAGACCTTCGATCTGGCCCGCGCGATCTGGCGGCCGGAAGGATTCCAGGTCGATGCCTTCACCGGCTGGCCCGTTAAATTTGACCGTGACAACCTGAAGCTGCCCAACACGCCTGAAAACCTGGCCGGCGTAAACCTCAAGGCGCTCGGCGTTCCATTCAAGCAGTCCATTGAAGGGCTGCTCGTCTACACGTGGAACAATAAGGACGCCTTTTCGGGCGAGCGCGGCGGCATGGACGACGAAAAACTTTGGACGCTCAGCGGACGCGCCGCTGGGCGGTTTTTTCGACGCTGGGATTATGAAGCCGTGGCTTCGTTGCAGGCCGGCCAGAGCGGAGGCGACGAGGTGCGGGCCTGGAGCGGCTTTGCGAACGTGGGCTACACCTTCAAGCTGGATTATTTCCGCACGCTACGCGTGGCCGCACAATACTCTGAAGATTCCGGCGACAAGAATCCGCACGATGGAACGAGCCAGACCTTCGATCCGCTGTTTGGCGACCGGTTTATCTTTCACAGCAAGTTGTTGGCAATCGGCGGCAAGAATCTCGACGACCTTGCCGCGCGTTTGACGGCGAAGGTATGGAAAGGCGGCATGATCGAAATGGATTATCACTTCTTTTGGCTCAACCAGGCCAGAGACGCACTTTACGAAGCCAGCGGCGACGACAACCGGCGTGTGTTGACCGGGCGCGCCGGCCGCTCGCTGGCGCAGGAAATGGATCTGCAGGTGACCCACTCGTTCAACTCGAATTTGTCGATCAGCAGCGGCTTGTTCCTGCTCGAGCCGGGCCACTATTTTAAGCGCACGAACAACCACAGCACGAACGACGCCTCCAGCCTCAACTTTGTGGTGAAGACGAGTTTTTAGGCGCCGCAAAATACCTTCTGAAACAGAGGTGGGGTGAGCGAATTGTGATGGGCAAATAGCATGGTGTTGATTTGATACAAAGTCGTAAGTCTTCCTTAGATTGGAGATGCTATGCGAAAGCCAATTGTCCTAATTGCCTGCGCGAAGAAAAAACTATCGCATCGAGCAAGTGTTAAGGAGTTATACATAAGCACACTTTTCAAGCTGAATTTGGAATACGCAAAGAGGTTGACGACACCTAATAAGATCTTTGTTTTGTCTGCAAAATATGGCTTATTGGAGTTAGAGAGGAAAATTGAGCCCTACGAAAAAACCCTTCGGGGAGCGGTAGAAATAAAAGCGTGGGCAGAGTGTGTTTTAAATCAGATGAAGGCGGCTTTGCCAACATCGCCTTCAAAGGTAATATTTCTAGCTGGCGATAGGTATAGGAAGTACCTATTGCCCCATATCGAAAATCCTGAAGTGCCATTAAAAGGTTATCGAATGGGAGAGCAGATTAAAGAACTACAAAGGCGTCTAAAGGGTTAAGCTCCATGAGTGCGGAATGCGCAGCCATCCATTTGTTAGCCAATAAGCTTGTTAGGCACAGATTTCCATTTATTGATTCGTCCATACCAAAAAATGGAATTTATATTTTCTTTCAGGAGTCCGAGGTCGGCCATAATCTGGAAAGAATCGTCCGAGTAGGCACGCATAATAAAGGTGGTCGGCTTCGTTCTAGATTAAAGGAACATTTCTTGAGGGAGAAGAAGGATCGGAGTATTTTTAGAAAAAATATTGGTAGAGCCATTTTGAATAAAAGAACTGATCTCTTTCTTGAAACTTGGAACCTCGACCTCACAGCCAGGAAGGAAAAAGAGAAATACGCTTCGAAAATTGATCTTGGCCGTCAGAGAGAGATAGAACAAGAAGTCAGTCGGTATATTAGAAACAAATTTTCTTTCGTCGTCTTTGAAGTTGAAGACAAAGAAGAAAGGCTT
>Ga0265314_10006065_pt1 | contig 10744 bp, 7 predicted proteins | sample 4126metaG_FD_203106 | JGI IMG/M metagenome (GOLD analysis project Ga0265314, IMG submission 203106) | Rhizosphere microbial communities from Carex aquatilis grown in University of Washington, Seatle, WA, United States - 4-1-26 metaG | ecosystem: Host-associated > Plants > Roots > Rhizosphere >... | reverse complement strand
CGCCAATCGCCGCCGATCCCCTGCTCAATATCAGCGCCCCGCCCACGCTCGCGGATCCCGCAGCCTGGCGCGCGGCGCTCGAGGCCATCGTCGCCGACGAGATCCGGCCCGCCGTCCGTCGCTACCGCGACGTGCTCCTCCGCGACGTGCTGCCTCACGCCCGGAGCGAGGACCATGTCGGGCTGACCTGGCTGCCCGATGGGGCGGAGGCCTACGACCGCACGATCCGGCTGTTCACGACGCTCAGCCTGCCGGCCGAGCAGATCCACGAGATCGGCCTGGCCCAGGTCGAGTCGCTGGCCGATGAATACCGCCAGCTCGGACCCCAGGTCACGGGCTCGCCGGACCTGGTCCAGATCTTCGACTCGCTGCGCGACGATCCGGCCCTCCATCACACGAACGCTGCCGACATCGTGGCGGCCTCGAAGGTGGCCCTGGCCACGGCCAAGGCGGCCATGGGCGACTGGTTCGGGATCCTGCCCAAGGCCGATTGCGACGTCGAATCGGCGACCAGCGGCGCCGTTGCCTACTACTTCTCGCCGGCCCTCGACGGTAGCCGCGGCGGGACCTTCTTCATGAACACCAGCGAGCCGACGGGCTGGGGCCGCTACCAGATCGAATCGACGGCCTACCACGAGGGCATTCCCGGCCACCATCTCCAGCTGGCGATCGCCGGCGAGCTGACGACGATCCCCGAGTTTCGCAAGCGCGCCTTCATCTCGGCCTTCGGCGAAGGCTGGGGCCTGTACGCCGAGCGGCTATCCGACGAGATGGGCCTGTACTCGTCGCCCCTCGACCGGATGGGGATGCTCTCGGCCGACTCGATGCGCGCCTGCCGGCTGGTCGTCGATACGGGCATCCACGCCCTGGGCTGGAGCCGGCGTCAGGCGATCGATTACATGCTGGCCAACTCGCCGATGCGCGAGAGCCACGTGAGCGCCGAGATCGACCGCTACATCGTGAGCCCCGGCCAGGCCCTCAGCTACATGCTCGGCCGGCTCGAGATCCAGCGCATCCGGGCCAATGCCGAGGCGACCCTCGGCGAGCGCTTCGAGATCAAGGCCTTCCACGACACGGTCCTGGGCTCGGGCAGCCTGCCGCTGACGACCCTCGACCGGGTGGTCCGGGACTGGCTGGCCGCCTCGGCCTGAGGCGCCGGTCCTACTCGGCGATCACCCGCCCCCAGGCTCGGGCGCGCAGGTCGGTCCACACGCCGGTCCGGATGTAGACGTCGTCGCGGAAGAGGTCGAGGGCCTCGTCCTCGCTGTCGGCCCGGACGAGCAGGACGGCGCTGCTGAAGTCGAGGAAGCCGCCGGCCTCGATCACGACGCCGCTCCGGAGCAGCTCGCCGATATGGCCGAGGTGCTCGGGCCGGGCCGCGGGTCGCAGGCGGGCCGCATCGGGGCCGTAGGTCGCCTCGACGACGTAGATCGTCTCGACGCGCACGCCGGCCGGGACGTCCCCGCCGAACGTCTCGAACGTGCCGTCTGCCGAGCGCGGGATGGGCTGCGCCCGAAGGACGGCCGCCGGGTCGATCATCCCGTAGACGTGGGGGTACAGCCCGGCCTGGTCGTCGAACCGCCACGGCGAGCCCGTCGCGTCGAGGTCGACGGTCAGCACCAGGAACGCGCGCGGATCGGCGCGGTAGTGGCGGTTCGCCGTGTCGACCATCGCCGCGGCACCGTCGGTGCAGTGGATGAAGCCCTCGGCCGCGAGGCTCGGTGCCGCATACGGGCTCGATGCGTCACGGGCGGCCCACGTCTCCGCGGGCACGAGGTGGTACGTCGGGCGCATCGGCCGCGGCCTCAGGCGGGGTCGAGGACGCCGACCGACCGCCAGCGTCGATCGAACGGCAGGTGGAGGACCGTCGTCTGGCCCGACGCGAGGGCCGCGGCGAGGGCCGGTTCGAAGGCCGCGTCATCGTCGACCCGCACACCGTGCACGCCGAGGGCCACGGCCGCCGCCACGAAGTCCACCGGGCCGAGATCGGTCGTCTCCCCTGCCCCGCTGCCACGCCGGTCCTGGTGTGCCCGGATGGTCCCGTAGCGCTGGTTATCGAAGACGAGGGCGACGACCGCGGCGTGCTCACGGGCGGCAGTCGCCAGCTCGTTCAATGTCATCGCGAAGCCGCCGTCGCCGGCGAGGGCCACGACCGGACGGCCGGGGTGCTCGATCGAGGCAGCGATGGCTGCCGGCAGGCCGAAGCCCATCGCCCCCGACGTGGGGCCGATGAACGTGCCCGGTCGACGGAAGCGCAGGCCACGCGAGGCCCAGCCCGCGAAGTTGCCGGCGTCGGTGGTGACCACGGTCTGCGGTGGCAGGACGCGGCTCAGGACCTCCATCACCCGGCCCGGGTGGACGCCGGGCCCGTTCCAGGGGTCGCCGGTCACGACGGCGGCCGCCTCGTAGGCCGCGCGGTCCTCCTCGTTGGCCGTGCGCCGAGCATCGAACGGCTCCGCCGCAAGCACGCCCAGCGAGACGCGCCGGCGGGCGACCCGCAGGAACGTGCGTGCGTCAGCGAGGACCGCCAGGCCGGGCTCGGGCAGGCCGGAACCTGCAGAGCTCGCCGAGCGCGGTTCGAGATCGACGTGGATCCAGGCCTGGCCCGCGCGAGGGACCTCGTAACCGAACGAGGCGATCTCGCCCAGCCGCGAGCCGAGGACGACGACCAGGTCGGCTGCATCGAGGCGGGGGCGGACTGTGGACGCCGAGCCGTAGCCAGTCATCCCCAGGAACAGGCGATGATCGTTGGGGAAGACGTCGGGTCGGCGCCACGAGGCGATCACGGGTACTTCGAGAAGCTCGGCGAGGCGCACGAGGTCGGCCGTCCCGCGCGAGCGCAGGACCCCGGCGCCGGCGAGGATGACCGGCCGGCGGGCGGCGGTCAGCTGGTGGAGGACGCGGCGGACGGCATGATCGTCGGGCTCGACCCGTGCCGGGCGGTACGGCGCGGCCTCACCCACGGCGCCTGGGACCAGCTCGTCGAGCAGGTCCTCGGGCAACGACAGGACGACCGGGCCGGGCCGTCCGCCCAGGGCCTGGCGGGTGGCCTCGGTCATCGTCGATTCGGCCCGATCGGCCGAGTCGATCTCGGCCGACCACTTCGCCAGCCGGCCGATCGAACCGGGCAGGTCGATCTCCTGGAATGCCTCGCGACCCTTGAACGCCCGGTTGACCTGGCCGACGAGCACGAACATCGGGGTGGAATCGGCACGGGCGGTGTGGATCCCGATCGCGAGGTTGGCGGCACCGACGGCCCGGGTGGCGAGGCAGGCGGCGGGCTTGCCGGTGAGCTGGCCATGGGCCTCGGCCATGAACGCGGCGCCACCCTCGTGACGGGTCGTGACGACCCGGATCCCGGCGTCGGGCAGGGCGTCGAGGAGGCCGAGGAAACTCTCGCCGGGGACGGTGAAGGCGATGTCGACGCCGGCCGCCTTGAGCGCGTCGGCGATCAGGCGCCCCACGGTGCGCGGCGGCGCGGGTTCGGCCGCGCCCGGCGTGGTCTCCGGCTCTGGCTCGGGCGGCCCTGGAGGCGCGACCGCCTGTGGCTCGGCTGCCGGCGGCGTCTCGGGCTCGACTCGCTCTTCAGTCACGATCGCCAGACCTAGCGGTAGTTCTGGAACTGGAGCGGGACTTCAAGATCGAGCTCGCGCAGACGGCCCATCACCCGCTGGAGGTCGTCCTTGCTCTTGCCCGAGACCCGGATCGCGTCGCCCTGGATCTGCGACTTGACCTTGGGGAACTCGTCCCGGATCAGCTTGGTGAGCTTCTTGGCGACGTCGTCGGGCAGCCCGCTGCGCAGCTTGATCACCTGCTTGACCGTGCTCCCGCCGGCCGGCTCGACCTTGCCCCAGTCGAAGATCTTCAGGCTCAGGTTGCGCCGGACCGCCTTCGACTCGATCAGGTCCTTGACCACCTTGGCCCGGAAGTCGTCGTCGGTCAGCAGGATCAGCTCGGTCTTCTCCTGCTCGAGGTCGACCTTGGCGCCCTTGAAGTCGAAGCGCTGCTGGACTTCGCGTCGGACCTGGTCAAGGGCGTTCCGGAGCTCCTGCTCGTCGAACTCGCTGACCACATCGAACGAGACGTCACCGGCCATGCACACGCTCCATCAGTGCGGGTCGCTGAGGGGGATCGGCCGCCAATGGTACCCGCTCCGCTATTCTCGGTGAATGCGCATCACCTTCCTCGGCCAGGCCGGCCTGTTCATCGAGACCCGGGCCGGCAGCATCCTGTGCGACCCATGGTTCAGCCCCGCCTACTTCGGCAGCTGGTTCCCGTTCCCCGCCAACGACGGGATCGATCCGGCCTCGATCGGCAACCCGACGTACCTGTACATCTCGCACCTCCACCACGACCACTTCGATCCCGCCTGGCTGAGCGCTCATGCCTCCAAGGACGCCACGGTCCTGCTGCCCGACTACCTGATCGACGATCTGCGCCACGAGCTCCACGGCCTGGGCTTCCGCCGCTTCGTCGAGACGGCCGACGGCGAGCCGATCGAGCTGGACGGCGGCCTGAAGGTGATGATCGAGGCCCTGACGGCGCCGACTGACGGCCCGATCGGCGACTCGGCCCTGCTCGTCGACGACGGCGAGACGCGGCTGCTGAACATGAATGACTCGCGGCCGCCCGATCCGGACAAGCTCCTGGCCCTGGGACCGATCGACCTGCTGTTCCTGCAGTTCTCGGGCGCAATCTGGTACCCGATGGTCTACGAGTTTCCCGAGCGGGCCAAGATCACCCTGGCCCACAAGAAGCGCGTCGTCCAGCTGGCCCGGGCCCAGCGCTACATCGAGATCATCGACCCGGCCTTCGTCGTACCCAGCGCCGGCCCGCCGTGCTTCCTGGACGACGACCTGTTCGAGTACAACGACCTGCGCCGCGACCCGGCCAACATCTTCCCCGACCAGGAGGTCTTCCTCGACCACCTGACCCAGGCAGGGATCGGCGGCGGCCGCCTGATGCTGCCCGGCTCGGCCGGCGAGCTTCGACCCGGCTCGTTCGACGTGACCCACCCGGTGTCCGATGCCGAGGTCCGGCGCATCTTCGACCAGCGCGAGCCGTACCTGCGCGAGTACCAGGCTCGGATCCGGCCGCTGCTCGCCGCCGAGCACGCCCGCTGGGCACGAGGCGGGGCGCCGCTGCCCGAGCCAGGCGCGGTGGAGGCCGCAACCGAGGCTGAGGCCGCCGAGCCCGCCGAGCCCCTGGACCTGCTGGCCGAGCTGAAGGCCTGGTTCGAGCCACTGATGGGCTTCGGCGAGCTGACCTGCAGCGGAATTGGGGCGCCGGTCCTGCTCGACCTGCGCGGGCCGCGAGGGCTCGCGGCCATCCCAGACGGCCAGTCGCCGGGAATCGTGCTCGATTTCGTCGACCAGGTCGTCCGGCCGTGGGACGGCGTCGAGACGCCGCGCTACATCTTCCGGATCGACCGGCCGCTGATCGAGGTCCTGGTCCGCGAGCACGAGGTCGACTGGGTCAACTCGCTGTTCCTCTCGATGCGCTTCCGAGCCGCCCGCAAGGGACCGTATAACGAGTACGTCTACACCTGGTTCAAGTGCCTCGACCTCGAGCGGCTCCAGTACGCCGAGGGCTTCTACGCCGAGAAGGCCAAGTCCGAGGGCTCGTTCGTGCTCGACGGCTGGGAGATCCAGCGCCGCTGCCCGCACATGAAGGCCGACCTGACTCGCTTCGCGACGATCGAGGAGGGCGTCCTGACCTGCTCGCTGCACGGCTGGCAGTACGAGCTCGCCTCAGGCCGCTGCCTGACGTCCGAGGGCCACGAGATCACCGCACGAGCCCTGAGCCCCGAGGAGCTCGCCGCCCTCGAAGCGGCTGCGGCGAGTGCCGGGGCGATGGTGGCTGCGGCCATCAGCGCGGACTAGGGCAGTCCGAGTGAGCCGCGGCCGGCTGATCTGGACGATGGTGCTGCTCGCCGCGCTGGCCGGGTTGATTCTCTGGTACACAACGGGCTTCCGGGCTACCGCGCCGTGACCGACCGATCGCACCTCGATGTTTCCTCAGGCGCCTCTCAGCGGCTCCGGGCTCGGAGGCCCGCCACGAGGCGCTCGGCGATCACCGTGGAGCGGCCGCCGCCCATGACCAGGACGACGTCGCCGGGCTCGAGGAGCGGCAGCAGCGCATCGGCCGTCGCCTCGACTGATCCCGGGGCAATGGCCGGGGTCCCGCGGCGCTCGACAGCCCGGGCCAAGTCGGCCGCCGACACGATCGTCCGGTCCGGATCGCGAACGGCGTAGATGTCGGCGATCGCCACCCGATCGGCCGTGGCCAGGATCTCGGCGAACGACTCGAGCAGCGCCGCGGTCCGGTGGAAGGTCAGCGGCTCGTAAACGGCCCAGCGGCGGCGGCCCGGGTAGCGCAGGGTGACCGCCTCGAGCGTGGCCGCGATCGCTGTCGGGTGGTGGCCATAGTCGTCGATGACGACGACCCCGTCCACATCGCCCTTGAGCTCGAAGCGCCGGCCGACACCCCGGAATGAGGCGAGTCCGGCGGCGATCGCGGCCGGCTCGAGCCCGAAGGCCAGCGCCGCGCCGGCAGCCCCCAGCGCATCATCGGCGTTGTGGCGTCCCACGAGCTGAAGGTCGACGCGGGCCGGGGCGCCGGGGATCAGGCCATGCACAACGAGATGGGCCGACCCGTCGGCCGCGGCGTGATACGAGGCAGTGAGCGCAGAGGCGGGCCCGGTCGCGGACCAAACCGTCGCCCGCAGGCCCGCAGCCAGCGCCGTCGGGTCGATGCCCTCCCCCGCGACGGCCGTCGCGACGATCCGCCCCGGCCAATCGGCCAGCCGCGGCAGCAGCAGCGCAACGCCTGCATCGCCGGCATTGGCGACGAGCGTTGCGCCGGGCGGGAAGCGCCGGATCCAGGCTTCGAAGGCGTCGATCACGGCAGCCCGGTCGGGAAACACGTCGGGGTGATCCCAATCGGCGTTGAGGACCACCCCGATCTGCGGACGATACGGATCGAAGTTGCCGGCGTACTCGTCCGCCTCGACCACGAACGATGGGCCGGACGGTCCGCCGTGCCCGATCCTGACCACGGCCGGCGCGTCGCCGCCGACCAGCTCGGCCGGCAGCAGCGCACCGACGAAGGCCGAGGGATCGGCGCCGGCCTCGTTGAGCAGGTGGACCAGCCAGCCGGTCGTCGTCGACTTGCCGTGCGTCCCCGCGACGGCCAGCAGGTTGCCCCCGAGGGTCGCGGCGGCATCGGCAATCAGCTGCTGGCAGCTGGTGGCCGGGACCCCGGCGGCGTGGGCGGCGAGCAGCTCGGGCTGGTCCGGGTTCACCGAGGTCAGGGCCTTGCTGACCGCGATCCGGTCGACCAGCGGCCGGCCGTCGGGCCCGACGACGTGGCTCGCAGCGTGCTGCCAGGCGATCGGGATACCAGCCGCTTCGACACCCAGGCTGTACGAGGATGGCTCGCCGGCATCGCAGCCCGACACGTCAGCTCCGGCCGCCTTGCCGAGCAGGAGCGACGCTGCGGCCGCGCTACCCGCCGCACCGATCACGTGGATCCGCTCGCCCGGGGTGATCGGACGGGCCTGGCGGGTTGGCTCGAGGCCCCGGCCGATCTCCTCGACAGTGCGGGTCACGGCCGGGCGGGGACCGCGGCGGCCATGGCACAGCCGATCAGCAGCTCGATCGCCGCGCCGGCACTGGCCCGCTTGTTGCCCGATCGATCGTGCGGCCAGACGAACCGCCGGACCTCGCAGCCGCCCGGCCCATCGACCGCGATGTAGGTCAGCCCGACGGGCTTGGCATCCGTCCCGCCGCCCGGACCGGCGATCCCGGTCACCGCGACGGCGAGGTCCGCGCCGATCCGCCGCCGGGCGCCTTCGGCCATCGAGCGTGCGACCTGGGCGCTCACGGCGCCATGCCGCTCGATCAGCTCGGCCGGAACGTCGAGGGCGCCCCGCTTGGTCTGGTCGGCGTAGGCCACGATGCCGCCCAGGAAATAGGCGCTCGAGCCCGGGATCTCGGTCAGGACGTGGGCCACGAGGCCCCCGGTGCACGACTCAGCGGTCGAAACGGTCAGGCCGGCGGCGATGCAGGCCGCCTGGAGGCGCTCAGCGCTGCTGTTCAGGTCGAGCTCCGGGCCGACCTCGGTCACGTATGGTTGGTCTTCTTCGGCGCGGCGGGCGGGTCGAACAGCCAGGTCTCGGGGTTGGCGGCGGCGCCCAACGAGCCGAGCGACTGGCCGTTGAGCGTGAAGAAGGTGATGCTCGACTTGCCCGTCCGGACCTCGATCGTGTTCGTCGCGCTGAACGTCAGGACCTTGTTGTTGGGCTCGGTCTTGCCGCCGGCGCCGATCGTCGGGTCGAGCACGCCGTCTTCCCAGACCTTGAGCCACGCCGAGCCGCCCTTGATCGAGACGACCAGGGTCACGCCCTGGAGGTTGACCGTCACGGCGCGGGTCATCGTGACCGGCGTGCCACCGCCGGTCGCCGTCGTGGACACGGTCAGGGTCCACTTGCCGGCCGCGAGGGTCAGCGGCACGTTGAACGTCCCGTCGCTGCCGACAGTTGCGGTCTGGGCGGCGGGCGGCGCCGGGCTCGGTGCCGGCTTGCCGCCGGTTGTCGTCGTTGCCGGGCCGCTGAATGCGGCGCTGACCGTGACCTGGGTGGCATTCGTGGCCGAGCCATGGACGACCACCGCGCTCGTCTGGAACTTCGCCCCGTCGGCCGGCTGGTCAAGGCTCAAGGTCGGCGTGACGGCGGCCGTGATCGGGACGTTGATCACCAGGGCATACGGGGTGTCGGATTGCTTGCCGGTCTCCGGGTCGGTGGCGGTGACACTGAACTGGTTACGGCCGCGGCGCAGCTGGACGTCCGAGGTCCACGTCCCATCGGCGGCGGCCGTCACCTGGATCGGCTGGTCGCGGCCGGGGATCGTGATCGAGATCGTGGCGCCCGGCGTGGACGAGCCCCGCAGGGTATAGCTGGTGACCGAGGCGTCGACCGTGACGACGGCCGAGCCTGGATCGGTGAGGGTGATCGTGGGCGGCTTCGAGAAGCGCACCAGCTGGGTGGCCACGTAGCCCACGACCACGATCACGACCAGGGCCAGCAGGAGGCCGCCGAAGACCTTGGGCGAGATCGTGATCCCCTGGCGCGGCGCGGTGACCGTGCGGGGCACGACCAGGACTGGATCCGCGGCTGGGCCGTCGCCCCGCTCACGCCGCCACTGGAGCAGGACCTCGTCGGGATCGAGGCCCAGGTACAGGGCGTAGTTGCGCAGGAAGCCCTTCGTGTAGACGGCGCCGGGCAGCTCGCGGTAGTCGCCCCGCTCGAGGGCGGCCAGGTAGCGCGCCCGGATCTTGGTGTCCCGCTCGGCCCGGAACAGGTCGACGCCCTTCCGCTCGCGGGCGGTCAGCAGGCGCTCCGGCAGGCTCGCCAGAGGCGGGCCGGCGGGCACTCCGCGGGAGGCGGCTTCGGAGCGCACCTCCGCCGCGCGAAGGCGTGCCTGGTCTCGAGTGGTCATCGGGCGTCGGCTGTCTCGCTGCAGGGCTGGCCCAACAGGATACCCCGTCGTGTCGATCCTCCCGGCGATCAGTCCCCGGGATCGTCCACGTCGGCGAGGCTCGTGAGCCAGTTGTCGGAGCCATAGACGAGCCGGGGCGAGGCCGGGTTACGCGGATCCTGGGGCCCGATGATCCCGTAGCGCTCCAGCTCGTCCATGAGCCGGCTCGCCCGGCTGAAGCCGACTTTGAGCTTGGTCTGGAGCGACGAGGTGCTCGCCCGGCCGGTCGAGGTGACCAGCTCGGCCGCCTTGACGACCATGTCGTCGTCGGCCATCTTGGCCAGCCAGCCGAACTGGCCACTGCCGTTCTCGTCGCCGTCGACGAAGGCAAAGATCGTGTCGTCGTAGAACGGGCCGGCGGCCTGCTTGCGCCAGTGCTCGGTGACCGCCGCGACCTCCTTGTCGCTCACGAAGACGCCCTGCAGGCGGACCGGGCGAGGCAGGTCCACGGGCTGGTAGAGCATGTCCCCCCGCCCGATCAGGTCCTCCGCGCCGGGTTGGTCGAGGACCGTCCGGCTGTCGACGTTGGAGGCCATCGCGAAGGCGATCCGGCTGGGGACGTTGGCCTTGATCAGGCCGGTGACCACGTTGACGCTTGGCCGCTGGGTGGCCAGGACCAGGTGGATCCCGACGGCACGCGCCTTCTGGGCGATCTTGACGATGGGATCCTCGACCTTGCGCCCCTCGCGCATGATCAGGTCGGCCAGCTCGTCGATGATCAGGACCACGAACGGCATCCGCTCCTCGGGCTCGACCTTCTCGTTGTAGGCGGCGATGTTGCGGACCGTGTGCGAGGCGAGCCGCTTGTAGCGGTCTTCCATCTCGTGGACCGCCCAGTTGAGGGCCGCCTTGGCCTCGTGCGGCTCGACGATCACGTGCTGGAGCAGGTGGGGCAACGCGTCGTAGGGGGCCAGCTCGACCCGCTTGAGGTCGACCAGGATCAGGCGCACCTCGTCCGGTCGGGAGTGCATCAGGAGGCTGGTGATCAGGGCGTTGACGCACACGCTCTTGCCCGAACCGGTGGCCCCGGCGACGAGCAAATGGGGCATCTTGGCCAGGTCCACGGCGTAGGGCTGGCCGGAGACGTCGCGGCCGAGGGCAAACGTCAGCCGGCTCGTCGCCGCGAGCATGTCGGCGTCCTCGATCAGGGACCGGAAGCCGACGACCTCGCTCTTGTGGTTGGGAATCTCGATGCCGACCACGTCCTT
>Ga0265314_10006064_pt1 | contig 10745 bp, 7 predicted proteins | sample 4126metaG_FD_203106 | JGI IMG/M metagenome (GOLD analysis project Ga0265314, IMG submission 203106) | Rhizosphere microbial communities from Carex aquatilis grown in University of Washington, Seatle, WA, United States - 4-1-26 metaG | ecosystem: Host-associated > Plants > Roots > Rhizosphere >... | reverse complement strand
ACGGCGGCCCACCCTTGAATCGGCCGGCCGGGGATGGCAGAACAATTCTCATGAGCATGTCTTCCCCCCTGCGCGTGGACGTCCTGATCAATGGCGGCGGTCCGGTCGGCGCCCTGCTGGCCGCCGTGCTGGGCCGGGCCGGTGTCCGGGTGGCGGTGATCGAGGCCGCCCCGCCGGAAGTCCTGGCCCGCCCCGGCTCGGATGCGCGGGCCATCGCCATCGCCTATACGGCGCGCAAGGTGATCGCCGCCGCCGGTGCCTGGGACGGCATGAAGGACGAAGCGGGCGAGATTCTGGAAATCCGCGTCACCGACGATGCCTCGCCGCTGTTCCTGCACTACGACCACCAGGAAATCGGCGCCGATCCCCTGGGCTGGATCGTCCCCAACCCGGCCATCCGCCGCGAACTGCTGGCCGCCCTCGGCCGCATTCCCGACGTCACCCTGCTGGCTCCGGCCCGGCTCAAGCGTCTCGAGCGCCTGCCCCATCGGGTCGAGGCCGAGCTGGAAGACGGACGGGTCGTCCACGCCGCCCTGGCGGTGGCCGCCGACGGGCGCGGCTCCATGCTCCGGCAGCAGGCGGGGATCAAGGTGACGCGGCGCGACTACCACGAGAGCGGCATCGTCTGCATCATGGCCCACGAGCGGCCCCACCACGGCATCGCCCACGAGCGCTTCCTGCCGGCCGGGCCTTTCGCCATCCTGCCCCTGGCCGGCAACCGCAGCGGCATCGTGTGGACCGAGGCCAACCACGTCGCCGCCGCCATCTGTGATCAGGGCGACGACGCCTTCCGGGCCGAACTGGCCGCCAAGGTCGGCGATTTCCTCGGCGAAATCCGGCTGGAGGGTAAGCGCTTCCACCATCCCCTCACCCTGCAATTCGCGGACGCCATGATCGGCCATCGCCTCGCCCTGATCGGCGACGCCGCCCACGGCATGCATCCCATCGCCGGCCAGGGCATGAACATGGGCATCCGCGACGTGGCCGCCCTGGCCGAGGTCATCGTGGATTCCCTGCGCCTCGGCCTCGATGCCGGCGGGCCGGACGTTCTGGAGCGCTACCAGCGTTGGCGCCGCTTCGACACCATGCTGATGCTGGGCGTCACCGACGGGCTGGACCGCCTGTTCTCCAATGACGTCGAATTGCTGAAGCACGTCCGCCGCATCGGTCTGGCCGCCGTCCACCAGCTCGACCATACCAAGCGCTTCTTCATGCGCCACGCCATGGGCCTGGTGGGCGATTTGCCGCGATTGATGAAGGGTGAAGCGCTGTAAAGCGCGCCTTCTCAGGCCAGTATGGGTTCCAGCCGGGCGCGGTTTTCCGCCAGCCAGCGGCAGATTTCCTCGACCAGCCCCGGCACATCCCGCCTCGGCGACCAGCCGGTGGCGGCGGTGACCCTGGCATTGTCGGTGACGTAATAGGGAATGTCGGCGTCACGGGTCTCCGGCGTGCTGCCCATGGCCACCGCGCGCCCCGTCGCCCTTTCGCACAGAGCGGTCAGCTCGCGCAGTGATACGGAATTGGCGACGCCGCCGCCCACGTTGAACAGCGAGCCGTTCCAGCGATCGAGATCGGCAAGCTGCAACGCCAGCAGGTCGTAAAGATCCTCCACATGCAGAACGTCACGCACCTGGTGGCCGTGGCCGCCGAATCCCATGTAGCCCAGGCCGCCACCGTAAAGGTGACGGGCCGCCCACAGCACCATGAAGCCCTGGTCCACCTTGCCCATCTGCCATGGCCCGGCCAGCACGCCGCAGCGGTAGGTCAGGGTCCTGAGCCCGTAGGTGGCGCGGTATTCCTCCACCAGCATCTCGGAGGCCAGCTTGGTGGCACCATAGAGCGAGCGCGGCCCGGCCAGGGGGAAATCCTCGGAAATCCCCGCCCCCGACCAGCCGGGACCCGCTGCCCCCGCCGGCAGGACCAGCCGCCCGCCCGCCGGGGCCAGCGGCAGGGCGCGAAGCGGCGCGATGGGATAGACCCGGCTGGTGGAGATGAACGCGAAGGCTCCGCCATGGCGCCGCGCATGCTCCAGACAGTTCACCGTCCCCATCAGATTGGTGTTGATGAGATAAGCCGGGCTGGCGCCATAGCCGGCATGCACGCTGGGTTCGGCCGAGCAATCGAGCAGCAGGTCGCAGGAGCCTGCCGCCTCCAGATCCTCGGGGTTGCGGATATCGCCGTGGACGAACTCGACCCCTGCGGCGCGCAGGCGCTCCAGCGCCAGTTCGCTGCCACGCCGTTTGAGGTTGTCGATGGCGACGACCCGCCCGCCATCCGCCATGTCCCGCCTCAGGGCCAGCGCCAGGGATGAACCGACGAATCCGGCACCGCCGGCGACAATGACCGTCTTCATCCGATCCCCCCCTTTTCCGGTCCTACTCCGATCTACATGCCTGCTTTATCCGCATCGGCCCCGAAGCCTCAGCCGCAGCCGCAACCGCCGCCCCCCGACTTGGCTCCGCCGCCGCCACCACCGCAGCCATGGGCCTTGGGCGGCGGCGCCTTGGACAGGGCCGGGTCGCGGGACAGGCCCAGAGCCTCCAGCTCGGCCAGGTAATCCGCCCAGATGGCATCCTGGTTGGCGCCCAGGCCGTAGAGGTAGTCCCACGAATAGATACCGCTGTCGTGCAGGTCGTCGAACACCAGCTTGACGGCGTAATTGCCCACCGGCTCGACACCGATGATGCCCACATGCATGCGGCCCGAAACCAGTTGCTTCTGGTCGGGAGAGTGGCCCTGCACCTCGGCCGAGGGGCTTTCCACCCGCAACAGCTCGGCGGGCAGCACGAAGGTCTTGCCGTCGGAGAAGGCGACGCGCAGCGTGCGGGCCACCTTGTCGACCTTGATCTCTTCCGGCCAGGGACGCTCGGCGGGCATGTTCATCGCGCATCCCCCTCGATGGAGCGGGCCTCGTCCACCAGCATGATCGGAATGCCGTCGCGGATGGGATAGGCGAGGCCGCCCTTGTCGTCGATCAGTTCCTGGGCGGCCGCGTCATAGCGCAGCGGCGCATGGGTGCCGGGGGCCACCAGGATATCCAGCAGCTTCGTGTCGAAGGCCGAAACACGCTCGGGCATGGAAACAGCTCCTAATGTATCGAGGAGCCGCCGCTTTCGTTCAGCAGCTCCCGTTGAATCAACGTGGTCATCAGCCGGCAGCGCTCGGCGTGGCTGGCCGCTTCCAACAGGGCCTGCTTCTCGGCGGGGGCAAAGGGGCAGGCCATGGCCAGACGCACCGAAAGATCGGCGTCGTCGGCCTTTTCCAATTGGGCAATGTCGGCCGACATGCCAAGCCCCCCCAGATAGGCCCGCACGATGGACAGCAGGCCGCGACGGTCCACCGGACCGGTGTCGCTGCCGTCCAGGTCGGTGGCGTAGGGGATGTAGTCGGTGCGGACCCGGCGATAGCCGGCCCGCCCCTCGACCTCGCCGGCCAGACGGAAACGGCAGATCCCTGCGGCGGTAATCAGATAACGCCCGTCCCCGGTCTCGCCGAACGCCGTGATGCGAACCAGACAGCCGGTGTCGTAGAGGCCGGAAACCACGCCACCCCTGTCCTTGTCGTCGCGCGGCTGGACCAGGGCGAACAGACGCCCCATGCCCAGGGCGTCATCGACCATGGCCAGATAGCGCGGCTCGAACACCATGAACGGGCTGGTGCCCTTGGGCAGCACGATGGCCCCCGACACCGCGAAAACCGGCAGGTCGCGGGGCAGATCGTCGATGCGCAGCGGACGGTCGGCCTGCATGGCGTGGTCCGGCCTCAGGAGAACAGCAGAGTGGACAGCCGGGCGCGGCCGGACTTGGCCAGGGGATGGGAGAATCCCAGCACTTCGAAGATCTTGACCAGTTGCTTGCGCGCCGCGTCCTCGTTCCAGGCGCGGTTACGCCGGAATAGCTCCAAAAGCTCGTCCACCGCCGCCTCGACCTCGTTGCCGGCGTAATAGGCCAGCGCCAGATCGTAGCGGGCCTGATGATCGTCCGCGTCGGTGGCCAGCCGGCGGCGCAGCTCGGCCGCCTCACCCACTCCGCCGGCATGGCGCGCCAGCTCGAGCGCGGTGACCACGGCGGCGATCTCGGGGTGACGGGCGATCTCGGGCGCCAGACGGCTCAGCATGGATTCCGCCTGCTCGGTCTGGCCCACCGCCATCAGGCAGCGCAGCAGCCCGGCCATGGCCGATGCATTGTCGGGAGCTTCCTGCAGGATCTGGTTGAAGATGCCGGCGGCGGTCTGGGCATCGCCCTCGTCGAGCACCCGCTTGGCCTCGGCGATGTAGTCGTCGATGGTCGGCCCGGCGTTGCTGCCGGCGATCAGGCGCTGGACGAAGGACTTCAGCTGGCTTTCCGGCTGGGCGCCGGTGAAGGCATCCACCGGACGGCCGCCCTTGAAGGCATAGACGGTGGGAACCGACTGGATGCGCAGCTGGGCGGCCAGATCCTGATTCTTGTCCACGTCGACCTTGACCATGCGCACGGCGCCACGGGCCTCGCGCACCACCTTCTCCAGGGCCGGGCCCAGGGTCTTGCACGGGCCGCACCAGGTCGCCCAGAAATCGACGATCACCGGGACCTTCTGCGACATCTCGATGACGTCGGCCACGAAGGTGGCGGTGGTGGCTTCCTTGATCAGTTCGCCCGGCGGCGTGCTCTTGGCGGCTCCCTGGGCGCCGGAATTGAACATCAGGTCCATGGCTGTTTCCGTCCGTCTGGTCGCGGGTTCGACCCGCAATAGATGGACCGTTGGCGCCCCTCTGGCAAGTCCAAACCCCACCCCGGACGGTCTTGTGAAAAAGCATGCGAAAAAGTGCTTGCGTCGGCCGTTTCTTTTCGTATTATCCGGGCCTCCGCCGCCGACGGCAGCGGAAACGCCGAACAGAGCGGGCGTAGCTCAGGGGTAGAGCACAACCTTGCCAAGGTTGGGGTCGAGGGTTCGAATCCCTTCGCCCGCTCCAATCGGACCTAAGAAAATCAATGCGATCCAAGGGCCGGCTAGGTAACAAGCCGGCCCTTCGCTTTTCCCCAGGTAGCATATAGGTAACTCGCGGGGTTAAACCGCGTTCAACCCGGTTAGGCAATTTGCCGGCCGGTCTGTGAATTGACAGCCCTGCGCTGTCAGGAGCATGCTTGGCCTCGGAGCCTCAGAACTCCATACAGCACAAGGCGGCGCCGTCCCGGTAGACGGCACCCGAACATCGGACAGGACAAGGTCTGCGCGTTCACGTGCAGCCGTGTTTTTTGCCGATGCACGCTATGCCGGGAGGGCGGCGGATACGACACCCCGAAAGGGGGAAGAAGCCCGCGCGACCCTGTGCCGCGTTCTGAGCCTCCCGGCGCCAGCGCTGTCCGCTGGCTGGCCCTCAGAAGCCAAACGCACGGGATATCAATCATGACCAAGGAAGACACCTACCGATTAACGGAAAGCAATGCGACCACGGCGAAGGTTGGCAACGAACATTCAACGACTGGACGTGCATACCTAAATTCCCTTGGCGGTGAAGTTGGGGGATTGGCCCCCTCGGAAACCAGCCAATCGATAAATCCGGGGAGCGTTCTAATGCACGTCAATCACAAGCAAGCCGCCGCATACTCCACCCTGGCCAGCACCGTACCTGATCCTGCCGCCCGCCTTGCGGATCGATGCTTCCGATTGCTTGAGCAAATGGGGGCAACTACAGGCGACATTCCCGACGAACTCACCCACGAGGAAGACGAGCTTGAGATGCACCTCGTCAACACCCCGGCGCTCACCGTTGCAGGGGTGGCCGCCAAGTTGCGCACGGCGTTGTGGGTGGATGGCGACGAAGATGCGCCGACTGACGTCGCCCAAGCCCTGTTGTGGAGCGCACTCCACGACTTGGAGAGAATGGCCGCCACGCTTGGCCTCCCACTCGCGCCCCCGCCCTCATATGTTAAGCGGGAACACGAGTAGGGCACTCCCCCACTTTAAGTAACGCTGGCTACCGCCGGGTCGGACTGAGGAACGCGGTGATTGCATCTGCACCTACGAGCAGATCATCCGCGATGGTTTGGGGCGCTTGCTCAGGTATTTATTAATACGGCCCCGCAGCGAACATCGCAGGCCGACAACACTTGCGGAACTTTCTGCCGCTTTGGCAAACGCAAGGGTCGTTGAGTTCCCGCGTCCTCAGGACCACCCTTCTAACCGCTTCTATCCGTTGGTGTTGAAGTTGTTGAATTTCCCAGCCTAATCGTCCTGCAACCTCAACAGGGCCTGACATGCGAGGAAGCTGTATCTGCAACTTCAATAGCTCCTCTTCAATGTTGATCAGCTTGATTACCCACGGATCTTTACTCAGGGGTATGAATTTGTGCGGCATTCGTGCCTGAGGATCATCGAAGTCAAAGGAAAGTGAGGGATCCTCGGCAAATAAAAGCCGTTCTTCCTCGTATTGAGGTGGCGTCACGCATAGCAGTCCATCGGGCGTACGCAACACCGCATGCCCGATACAGTCCAGCAATACCTTGGGCCATAAGGCCACAGCCCAGCCAAAGACGAGTTGACCACCGAAGCGATCAACCGCCTCCCGAACATTAAAGACGCATTTGTTCCGGCTGGCACCAGGCATCGGCCTAACGGGTACGAACTGAAGGCAAGCATTGGGAACCAAGCTGCCGAGGGCCTTCGTGATGCCAGGCGTGATGGTGGTCGGGATTACAGTAGGCGCAATAGTGACCATGGATGAGTCTCGGCAGACATATCAACTATCGAGCGGTATTATGGACCATATTGCGCCCACTTAGGTAGCGCCCGGTTAACCTCTCCCGGTCGGTACTCCCAGCGCTTCATTGATACCTTCCTCCGCCGCATCGAACAGGCGCCGCAGGTAGAACAGGTTTTGCCATGGAACCAACCGCCGGAGCGCGCGGGTGTCGCCTTCTTGCCAATCGCCACGACCCGCCGCGCCAGCAACCCGAAGGGACGTATCCAGGCCGGCGCCAAGGGTGGGACCAAGCAGCGCCTCGGTGGCCGAACGGCTGGCATAGCGGGAGGAACCGCCAAGGCCGAGCACCTTACCGCCCATGCTGTTCACATCCGTCAGCCAGAACAGCAAGCCGGAACGGTCAAAGCCTTCCCCCAACCAGACGAGGGGATCATCCGAGGGATCACGCCCGGCCGCCGCAGAACTGGCGGCATAGGAGAGCATGCCGAGACCGACGGACAGAACGACGCCGTTGAGGGCCGCCGCGTCGCGCTGTTGAAGGGCCGCCAGGGCAACACGCTGCGTCGATGCCATGGAAAACGACTTGAACTGCCCCACCGTCTTGCCGAGTTCGGTGCTCATCCATAGCGGCTTGTCCTGGCCCGGCGTCGCGATGATGCGGTCCACATCCTTGATCAGAGCGGCGCGGAAGGCATCCACCGCCTCACGATCTGCCCAGACGGAGGTATTGGCCAGCATGACGCCGCCGTGCTGGCGTTCACCATGACGGGAGAACTCCGTCGCGATCCGGCCAGCCATCGTCGTATCAATGCCCAGCATCGCCATGTATTCACCTTCCTTGGGATCGAGGCTCCGGGCATGGCCGGCCATCGCCTCGGCGGCACGCAACAGGCGGCTTTGCGTCACCACCGCCGCGAACTGCTTCCCAGCGGCATTCCAGGGCGCCATGAGAGAGACCAGGCCGTAATTGCTTGCCAGCGACTGCACGCCTCTCTCGAACTTCGACAGCCGGCCGTAATCGTCCCACACCTCGGAAAGCTGCATGGCACGGGTGTCCAGCACCATATCAAGCGCGGTGCCGGCCAGTTGCGCCTCCTCAGCCGCCATGCGGTAGCCCCGGAGGTTTTTCACCAGCGGCACCAGGCCGTCACGCACCACCCGCTCCAATCCATGAACGGTGACGGTGCGGCCGGCATCGGGGATCGAGGTGAGCGTCATACCGCCCATGAGGCGGGCATAGTTCCAGTTCCGCACCACCCGGCCGGCCCGCACGATCAGCCCGGAGGGATCGGCGGGCAGGGCGTAGCTGCCTCGAACCCTGTCGCGAACCGCCGACACGTCACGCAGATCGGCCCGCATGCGCTTGTCCAGCGCCCCGAGTTGAACCTCATCCGTCACACCCACCCGCAGCTTGGCATAGTCGGCGGCAATCTTGTCCAACTGGTCCTGCATATCGGCCCGGCCGAAAGCAGACGCCAGTTCCACGTCGGCCGCCATGGTCCGGGTATAAATGCGCGCCACCGTCTCGGCATCCGCTTCCAGGAAATCTTCGATGGCGTAATCGGAAATGCTCAGTGTGCGCTCGCGTAGCGGCCCCCGCGTCAGGGGTACCGGCTCGTAGAACGAGCGGGCCGGCGATGCGCCGATGATGCGGTCGGTGATTTGGGTGGCCACGTCGGCGAGTTCGATATCCTCCAGGCCGGCGAAGGCCTTTTCGCTCTCGAACGCCTTGGCCGTCTGGTCGCGAGCAGCGCGCAGCTTGCGCAGCTCGCCCTCCAGGTTGGCGAGCTTGGCGGAATTGGCCGAAGTCTCGACCTTTGCCGCATCGCGTCGCAGCTTCACCTCGGCAAGCCTACCTTCCGCCGCCGTAAGTCGCTCCTTTGCCGCAGACTGCCGCTCCGCCGCCCGCCGGTGGTAGAATTCAATCTCCCGCGCTTTGGCCTTGGCCGCTGATGTTGCTTCCCGGAAATGGCCGTCCTTGCCGGCCATCGCCGCCTCAAGAGTGGTCTTGATCCGGGCGTTGCTCATGCCCAGATCAAGTCCCAGCTCGTCAAGGCGCCGCCCGAATTCTCCCAGGTAATCGAGATAGGCCAAGGCCTCAAGATCACCGTCCCGGAACAGGCGGGCTTGTCCGCCGGCATCGTCGCGTACCGCCCACAGAAATTCATCAACGGAGAGGTTGGCATCATCCGCCCGGCTGGTGAAGTATCCCGCCTCTTGTGCCCGGCGGGCGGCATCCTCCAACGACATGCCAGACCGGCCGTTGATCAACTGCGCATCCCCAAGCCCAAGCGCCCGAGCTTCGCCGCCGTCATCGCGAAGGCCCCCCTGCTTGCGCACCCATTCGGACAAGGAGGCCGGCTTTGGGGGGCCGCCCCGGCGGAGATCGCGTAGGACATCGGCGAGTGGATCTCCCCGTTCCAGATCCGGCGATGGCCGGAAGCGACCAAGTCGCCGGGTGGCGGCGGAGAGTTCCCAACCGGCTTGGCGTGCTTCGCGCCGGGCGGCGACAAGGTCACGCTCGGCGGCAACGACACCCCGCCGCAAGTCCTGCCAGCTGGCCTCCGCCAGACGGTGTTCTCCCTCAACATTGGCATGCTCGGCATCGAGACTGATGAAATCCGCCTCATGCTTGCCGGTGGCCGCCTCGAACTCACGGAGCCGGGCACCGGATTGCTGGCGGGCGTCGCGGAGCCAGGCGACCAAGCGCCCTTCGAATTCCGGCCGGCGGGCGACGATCCGGGGGACGTCGTATATCCGCGTCAGGTACGACGCGGCCGTATCCGGCTTCACCTCCTCGGGCAAGAGGCCGGCGGAGATGGCTTTGTCCTTGAGTGGGTCGAAGATCTCCTTGCGCATCAACCGGGCAGCTTCCGCTACCTCGGGAATGTCGCTGGCATCTCCCCGGCGCATGGCTTTGCCCACCGCTTGGCGAAAACCCTGATAGTCAAGTGTTCCCTCCCCGCGCTGGCGAAGCAGGTCGCCGAGCGCGATCCGGCTGACATCGCCCAGGCGCCGGTCCCGCCTCAGGCGATAGCGAACGAATAGATCATCCAGGCCCTGGACGGCCCGGGCCAAGGGGGCTTCCCACATCTTGATGCGAGTCGTGGCGGCGATTGGTGACGCTATACCGGTCGCGTTCTTCTCGAAATACAGTGGAGTTTCGGCAAGTTCCTGGATCACACGCCGCGTCTCGACCGATGGCGAGGTGACGGTGCGCAATACCGGGTCCTGGAAACTGACAGCCTTCTCGAGGCCCAAGGCGCTTTTCAGAGTCTCCTCGGCAAGGGTGGTATCCCTTACAGCCTTGGCGCCGACACTGCCGCCGCTGACCGCCGCGCCGGGGGGTGCCGCCTCATTGATCTTGAGAAAGCCCGGCTCCAGGGGATCGGCGCCGGGCGGAGGCGCGACAAGGTCGCGTTCAGCCCGAACCGCCAGGTCGCCCGGATGGGTAGCCGCCGGCCGGCCGCCGGCCTCGCTATCGGCATGGGCGGGCCGGTACACTTCGCGCGGCACCGGCCGCCCGCGCCCCACCGCCGCGCCCTCCCGCAGACTGCCGAATCCAGCCCGCACCAGCGGTGCCGCCGCGCCGAGGGCACCTGCCAGCAGCGTGGTGACCGCCACGTCCGCAACTCCCTCGCCGGCTGTCCGAGTTTCCTGCAGGCCATACAACAGCGCCTCTTGCGCTGCACCGGTCAGCAAACCGGCCTTGGCCCCGGCAGCGGCGCTCCGCGCCACGCTGTAACCCAGCCGCCCGGCCTGATAGACACTGCCACCCACCGGGATCAGGTTGACCGGATCAACCAAGCCGGCGGCAAGACCAGCGGCAACGCCCTCCCAGCCAGCGGCCGAAAGCGTTTCCCGCGCGTGGTTCTCTCGGTCGATCTTGCGTTTGATCCATGCCACGTCACCAGGAGTATCCGCCCTGATGAAGGCATCGGCATGGTCCTCATAGCCATTGATATCGCGGAACGGATCATAGGCGGGATCGGCTGGTTCGCGCGGCCCGAGACGAACGGCGTTCGTTACCGCACCAACGGTGTTGAACAGATTGAAGGCTGCC
>Ga0265314_10006063_pt1 | contig 10751 bp, 7 predicted proteins | sample 4126metaG_FD_203106 | JGI IMG/M metagenome (GOLD analysis project Ga0265314, IMG submission 203106) | Rhizosphere microbial communities from Carex aquatilis grown in University of Washington, Seatle, WA, United States - 4-1-26 metaG | ecosystem: Host-associated > Plants > Roots > Rhizosphere >... | reverse complement strand
GGGGCGCAAGAACAACATCCGCGTCAACACGATTTCCCCGACCGCGGCGACGCGAATGACCGAAGAACTGTTGCCGCCGCAAGCGCTGGCGCTGATGAAGCCGGAAGCGATCACGCCGGCCGTGCTCTACATGCTCGGCGAGGACGCGCCGACGCGCACCATCATGGGCGCGGGCGCCGGCTCATTCGCCGTGATCAAGGTCATGGAGACCGAAGGCGTTAATCTCGCGGCCTCTGATTGGACGCCCGAGGCGATCGCGGCGCGTTTCGCCGAGATCGGCGACATGTCCACGGCCAAGGCGCTAGAAAACGCGTTTCAGCAGACCAATAAATATGTCGGTCAGGCCGCCGCGCGGGCCGGTGTGAAGCTGTAAGTCATATGTATCGACGGCGCTCCACTTTTAGCCGTCATGGCCGGGCTTGACCCGGCCATCCACGAAGGCCACAGCAAGAAAGACGTGGATGCCCGGATCTAGTCCGGGCATGACGACCTTTTACTGGTTTGGACGCTCGGCATGTCAGCAGCGAGAATCGAAGCCGCCGTCGTTGGCGGCGGTCCCGCCGGACTGATGGCGGCGGAGACACTGGCGCAAGCCGGCGTTCGCGTCACCGTTTTCGACGCGATGCCGTCGGTGGGGCGAAAATTCCTGATGGCAGGCCGCGGTGGGCTCAACCTCACGCATAGCGAGGCGCTCGATGCGTTTATGCCTCGATATCGCGAAGCCGCGCCAAAACTGGCTTCTGCGATTGAAGCCTTTCCGCCGCAGCAGTTGCGGGCGTGGTGCGAGGCGTTGGGGCAGCCGACGTTTGTCGGCAGCAGCGGTCGCGTCTTTCCGAAGGTCCTGAAAGCGTCCCCGCTGCTGCGGGCGTGGCTACGGCGGCTCGACAGCATGGGTGTGGCGTTTTCACTGCGGCACCGCTGGACGGGCTGGGACGCTGAAGGGCGTCTGTTGTTCCAGACGCCGGATGGGCAAAAGACCATTGCGGCCCGCGCCACCGTGTTGGCGCTGGGCGGCGCGAGCTGGCCGCGGCTGGGATCGGATGGTGGCTGGGCCAAAACACTTCTCGACAAAAGCGTCGACGTTTCCTCACTCAAGCCGTCCAATTGTGGATTTGTCGTTGGCTGGTCCGACATCTTCCGTGAGCGCTTTGAACGCCAGCCACTCAAGGGCATCGCGCTTTCGTTCGGCGAACGCAGCATTCGCGGCGAAGCGATGGTGACGCGCGAGGGTATTGAAGGCGGCGTCATCTATGCGTTGTCAGCCGAGTTGCGCGAAGCGATTTTGAAAACGGGACAGGTGACGCTGCATGTCGCGTTGCGGCCGGATATCGCCACAGCCGATCTCGCCACACGGCTGTCGGCCCCGCGCGGCAAGCAGAGCTTTTCGAACTGGCTGCGCAAGGCCGCGCAACTGCCGCCGGTGGCGATCGGCCTGTTGCAGGAGGCTGCCCACGCGTCTTCGACCTCGCTCGCGTCGTTGTCGGCGGAGAGGCTTGCGGAGGTGATCAATGCGGTGCCGATGAGGCTCGTCGGCATCGCCCCGATCACCCGCGGCATCTCAAGCGCAGGCGGCATCACATTCAATGAACTCGACGCCAATTTCATGCTTCGCCGATTGCCCGGCATGTTTGTCGCCGGCGAGATGCTGGATTGGGAGGCGCCGACCGGCGGCTATCTATTGCAGGCCTGCTTTGCGACCGGCGTTGCAGCAGGAAAGGGGGCGGCCAGATGGCTCAAGGCTCGTTCATGACGTGCCGGTCCGGGTCGCGATATCCGTGATCAGACCGAGCAGGCCAAAGAATGCTCCGACGGCGCAGACCGCGAGCCAGCCGCTATGGCTCCAGGCAAACGACGCCGCGGCCGAGCCGACCGTGCCGCCAAGGAAGAACAGCGCGACGAACAGGCCGTTGATGCGGCCGCGCGCCTCGGGACGCAAGAGGTTAATGGCTCGCCGTCCGAGTGTCTGGTCGGTGGTGATGCCGAAATCGACACCGATGGCGCCAAGAGTAAGCATCAACAGCGCTGCGAGACGGGAATCCAGCACGGCCCCCCAGGCACACAGGGCAAGGGAGGCGATGATCAACAGATGCGCGGCGATGAGCAGCCGCCTCGTCCAGCCGCGATCGCCCCATCGGCCGGCGAGCGATGCAGCCGCCGCACCGGCAACGCCGATCAGCGCGAAGATGGCGATGCCTCTGGCGTCGAGATTGAACGGCGCATCGGGCAGCCGTAGCGCGACCGCGGCCCAGAAGGCGCTGAAGGACGCCATCGCCAGCGCCGCGGTCCAGCTCCGAACCCGCAGCACAGGCTCTTCCCGCAGCAATTTCGGGAACGAGAGCAACAGCTCGCCGTAGCGCGTCTTGGTTTGCGGGCGCAACGTCGGCAGATAGCGGGTGAGCGCGCCGAGAAGCACCGTCATCGAGGCGGCCGACAGGAAATAGAAGGCGCGCCAGTTCCAAGCATCGGCGACCAGGCTCGCCACAGGGCGCGACAGCAGGATGCCGAACATCAAGCCGCTCACGACTTCTCCGATCGCTTGCCCGCGACGTGCCGGCGGGATCATCGAGGCGACGAGCGGCACCGTCATTTGGATGGCGGCGCAGGAGATGCCGAGAACGAAGGTCGCCACAAGAAGCAGGGCAGGTGTCGGTGCGAGCGCAGTGCCAAGCGCGGCCAGGATCGCGCAAGCTAACGTACGCAGGATCAAGCCCTTGTTTTCCAGGAGGTCGACCAGCGGCATCAGCAGCAACATGCCGAGTGCGTAGCCGAACAGCGTCAGCGTGCTGATCATGCCGGCCTGGGAGGGGCTCATCTCGAGCGACCGGCCGATCAAGCCGACAAGAATCTGCGGCGCGAACAGATTGGTGACGACAACCCCTGTGGTGACGGCGCCGAGCCAGATCAGTGCGCGTTCCGGGATCGGTTTGGCGGGCGTGAATTTGGTGGCTTCGGAGATGGTCATGGAACCTCGGGGCTTGGATTGCCGGGGTCCCTTTAAGCGCGGGGCATAATATGCTACAATTCAATAAAGCTGATCAGGAATATGCGAGATAGTCATGAATACCCATGATCTTGTGGCGTTCGTTGCGGTGGTGGAGACCGGATCAATCGTCGCGGCTTCGGCGCGGCTCAATCTCACCCAGCCGGGCGTGACGCGTCGCATCCAGAATCTCGAGGAGTTGTTGGGAGCTCAGTTGCTCGACCGCCTGTCCAAACCGTTGAAGCCGACTTCGGCGGGACACGCGGCCTACGAGCACGGCCGTCGCGTCTTGCGGATGATCGATGATCTCAAATCCGGCGTCGCCGATGACGGTCCCGTCCGCGGCGAGTTCAGGCTTGGGCTGACGCCGTTCCTGTCGGAGGCCGGGCTTTCGGGCCCGCTCGATGCCGTGCGCACCGGATTTCCCGATCTCGTCGTGCGCGTGGTGTCGGACTGGTCGCCGCATCAACTCGAACGCATCGGCCGCAGCGAACTCGATGCCGCCGCCGTCTGCCTGCCGGACGGCATGACACCGCCTGCCGATCTCATCGCCGACGATCTCGGCGTGCAGCCGGTGATTTTCGTCGTGGCACGCGACACGAAAATACCGGCAACGGTCGATCTGGAACGGCTTTCGCAGATGTCGTGGGTCATCAACCAGGATGGTTGCGGATTCCGCGACACGCTCCGGCGCCGTTTCGAGGCGGCGCATCTGCCATTCAACGTCGCGATCGATGCGCTCGATGTCGAGCTTCGCCTGTCACTGGTCGTGCGGGGCGTCGGCGTCAGTCTGGTGACGCCGGTGGGGTTAAGGCGCAGTTCGTTCCGCAACCAGCTGAAGCAGATCAAGGTGCGCGATTTCAAGCCGAGGGTCCGGGCCTGGCTGGTGCATCGCGCGCCTGCGGGCCGACTGGCGATGCCGATCAAGGCTTTTCGCGACCGGTTGGATCGCGAATTGCAGACGCTCGCCCAAGGCTAGCTACAAGGCTAACTACAAGGCTAGCTTTCGAAGCTAGCGCAGTTTCCCACGCGCGGCGACCGGCAGCGTGCCGAGGATTTCCTCGCCGCGCACCATCACGACCTCGTCCATCATGTTGACGACGACGCAGACGTGATTGGGCACGATCCGCACGACGTCGCCAATCTCGGGCCTTGTATTGCTGCGAGCGAGGTCGAGGAATCCGTGTTCCTCGGCGAATTTTGCAATTCGCGCTTCCGGGTGTTCGAGGATCAGCCCGTGGCCGTCGAGCCCGCTGCCGGTATCCGAGGTCAGCGTTTTCGATCCGGCATCGAGAATGCCGCGATCGGGACCCGCGCGGCTGACGACCGTCGAATAGATATGAAGCGCGCAATCGTCCCAGCTTGCCACCCCGGCGCCGACCTGCATCCGGTCGTTATAGATGTAGGTGCCGGGCCGGTGTTCGGTCGCGCCCTTGAGCTTGCCGAGATTCTTCAAATTCGGCGAACCGCCGGTCGAGACCATCGTGGCATCGAGCCCGTGCGCGCGCACACCGGTTAGCGCCTCGTCATAGAATTTCTGCGCTTCCGCCCAGCCGGTCTCAGTGGGGTAGAGCATGAAGCCGGCAAAGACGAGGCCGTTGGAGTCCGCAATCTTGCGCGCCAGCGCGATTGCCTCCGCCGGTGTCTCTACGCCGGCACGCTTGCGCCCTGTATCGCATTCGACCACGACCGACAGCGGACGGCCCGAGGCGGCAGCCGCCTGAGTCAGGCTTGCGACCACGGTCGGATTGTCGGCCGCAACCGTCATGTGCGCCTTGCCCTGTAGCGCGCCGAGCCGTGCCATCTTTTCTTCGCCGAGCAGGTTGTAGCTGATCAGGATGTTGTCGATTCCGGCCTCCGCCATCACCTCGGCTTCGCCGATCTTCTGGCAGGTGATTCCTCGGGCGCCGGCCGCGATCTGCATTTTCGCCAGCATCGGGCTCTTGTGCGTCTTGATGTGCGGACGATTGGCGACACCGGCCTCGTCACAGGCTTTCTGCACGCGCGCGATGTTGCGTTCAACCTTGTCCATGTCGATGACGGCAACGGGCGTGCCGTATTCGCGGGCGATCCTGGCGGCGAGGGGCGTGGTCATGGTGGGCGTCTCTTCTTGTTCAGGCTTGTTCTATTTCTTCACGTAACACTTCAAGTTCCAGCCACTTGTCCTCGGCGGCCTGCAATTCTTCCTGCGCCTTGGTCATGGCCGCGGAGGCCTGGTCGAATTTCTTGCGATCCTTGGCGTAGAGATCGGGATCGTCAAGCGCGAGACGTTGTTTTTCGATCTCGGCCTGAAGTTTGGCGATGGTCTTCGGCAGAGTTTCCAGCGCATGCTTCTCGTTGAATGAGAGCCGGCGCTTTGGCGCAGGCGATGACGTGGCGGCCTTTGTTTCCTTCTCCGCTTCCTTCTCGGTGGCGGCCGGCGCCTTCGGCGCCTCGCGCTTCAAGTCCGCGCCGCGCTGCGCCAGCATGTCGCTATAGCCGCCGGCATATTCGATCCAGCGCCCGTTGCCTTCGGGCACGATCACGGAAGTGACGACGCGGTCGAGGAAGTCGCGGTCATGGCTGATCAGGATCACCGTGCCTTCATAGTCGCCGAGCATTTCCTCGAGCACGTCCAGCGTTTCGAGATCGAGGTCATTGGTCGGCTCGTCCAGCACCAGCAGGTTCGAGGGTTTTGCCAAGGCGCGCGCCAGCATCAGCCGGCCGCGCTCGCCGCCGGACAGCGCCTCCAGCGGCGTGCGCCGCTGTTCTTCTCCGAACAGGAAGTCCTTCATGTAGCCGATGACGTGCTTCGGCTTGCCGCCGACCATGACGTGGTCGCCGCGGCCGCCGGTCAGCGCTTCGGCCAGGGTCGATTTCGGATCGAGGCTTTCGCGGTGCTGGTCCAGCGTCGCCATCTCGATGTTGGCGCCAAACCGGATGCTGCCGCTATCCGGGGGATTGGCGCCGGTCAGCATTTCGATCAAGGTGGTCTTGCCGGCGCCGTTGGGGCCGACGATGCCGACGCGATCGCCGCGCTGGATGCGGATCGAGAAATTGTCGACGATCTGGCGATCGCCATAAGCGCGGCTGATGTTCTTGGCCTCGATCACAAGCCGCCCGGATTTATCCGCCTCCGCCGCGGCGAGATTGGCGTTGCCAGTGGTGCCGCGATAGTCGCGGCGTTGTTGCCGCAGGGCATGCAGGTTGCCGAGGCGTTTGACGTTGCGCTTGCGGCGGCCGGAGATGCCGTAACGCAGCCAGTGTTCTTCGTCGACGATCTTGCGGTCGAGCTTGTGCTGCTCGCGCTCTTCCTCGGCCAGAACCTCGTCACGCCAGGACTCGAAAGCGGCAAAGCCACGATCGATCTGTTTGATTTTGCCGCGGTCGAGCCAGGCGGTCGAACGCGACAGGTTGGAAAGGAAGCGGCGGTCATGGCTGATGATGACGAGCGCACTGCGCCGGCGGTCCAGTTCGCTTTCCAGCCATTCGATGGTGGTGAGATCGAGGTGGTTGGTCGGCTCGTCGAGCAGCAGAATGTCGGGCGAGGGCGCCAGCACGCGGGCCAGCGCCGCGCGCCGTGCCTCGCCGCCGGAAAGGTTTGCAGGGTCTTCGTCGCCGCGAAGGCCGAGCTGCTCCAGCACATAGCGCGCGGGGTAGCGGTCGTCGCCGGGGCCGAGGCCTGCCTCGACATAAGCGAGCGTGGTGGCGTGGCCGGAAAAATCCGGCTCCTGCGGCAGGTAGCGGATCGTTGCCCCAGGTTGGACAAAACGGCTGCCCTGGTCGGGCTCGACAAGGCCGGCCGCAATCTTCAGAAGCGTCGACTTGCCGGAGCCGTTGCGGCCGATCAGGCAGACGCGCTCCTCAGCCGACACCGACAGTTCGACACCCGCCAGCAACGGCGCGCCGCCGAAGGTGAGGCGGATGTCTTTGAGCTGGATCAGCGGCGGCGCCATGGTTTCGGTTCAGCCTTGCGAAGATGCGGGCGCATCAGCGCGGCGGCGCTGGATGCGGCGAATGGCTTGATCGAGCGCCGACAGAAAGGCCGAGCGATCACGCGGCGAGAAGCCCCGCGGTCCACCGGTCACTTCGCCCGATGAGCGCAGGTCGGTCATGAGATTGCGGACCGCGAGCGTCATGCCGATCGATTGCTCCGTGAACGGCTTGCCATTGGGCGCGATCACCTCGGCACCCGATTTCACGCAGCGGCTCGCCAACGGAATATCCGACGTAATCACGATGTCGCCGGGGCCGGCTCGTTCCGCAATCCAGTCGTCGGCGGCATCCATGGCGGAACCCGCCGCGATCCGCTCGATCATCGGATCCTGCGGCACCCGGATGAACTGGCCTGCGACCACGCTTACCGGCACCGTATGCCGCACCGCGACCCGGTAGATTTCGTCCTTTACCGGGCAGGCGTCGGCATCGACATAGATGCGGGTCGGATTGGCGGATGTCGTCATCGATGCTGGACAGATAGGGGCATGAGGCCCGCGTGGTACCCCATCGGCTGCCAAAATGCGACCCTTGCCACGGCATTCTTCTAGCGTACCATCGGACGCGAAATCATGGGTAAACGGGGACAGGACAATGACAGGCCTGATCGAAACCTACCGCGTCGAGGCCTACAACACCGCCAAACAGTCCGAAAACAAGATGCACGATGACAAGGTGGCTCGCCGGTTCGGCTTTAGCGGCGGTCTCGTGCCCGGCGTCGACGTCATGGCCTATATGATTCATGTCCCGGTCGCGAAATGGGGCCGTGCCTTTCTCGACCGCGGCCTGATCGAAGCGCGCTTCGTCAAACCGGTCTATGACGGCGAGATCACCGATATCAGGGGTAACGAGACAGACGGGGGGATTTCAATCGAGGTCGAAAGCCGCGGCGAGCTTTGCGCCACCGGAACCGCTTCGCTTCCCTCAGGCGTGCCTTCCTTCTCGGTTGGCGATTATCCGGCCACCGCGCCGGTTGCCGAGCGCATGCCCGTCAGTCCGGCTTCTTACCGCCTCGGCCAGTGGCTCGGCTCGATGCCGCGCACCTGGGCAGGGGATGCGGCAGACGAATATCTTGACGATGTGCGGGAGTCCGATGGCATCTACGTTCGCGAAGGGCTCGGTCATCCCGGCCTGTTGCAGCGGGTGATGAACAAGGTGCTGGTCGATAACGCCATCCTCGGTCCGTGGATTCACGTCGGCAGCCAGATGCAGTTGCTCAACGCCGCGCGCCGCGGCGATGAGTTGACCGCGCGTGCGAAGGTCACGGACGTCTACGAGAAGAAGGGCCATCGCTTCGTCGAGCTGGATGCGCTGGTCGTCGGTAACGCTGTGACGCCGCTTGCCCATTGCCGGCATGTGGCGATCTATCAGCCCCGCGAGCAGGCAGCGGCGTAGCAGGCTTGGCCGCCGCTTTCTCTTCCGTCATGCCCGCGCTTGTCGCGGGCATCCACGTCTTTCTTCATATGCCAAGACGTCGACGGCCGGGACGAGCCCGGCCATGACAAGCGGAGGATAGCGACTTACGCCACCTTGGTCTTCGCATCATGGATCGCGCGCCAGACCCGCTCGGGCGTCAGCGGCATGTCGATCTCCGTGATGCCGAGCTCCGATAACGCATCCAGCACCGCGTTGATCAGGGTCGAGAGCGAACCGGCGCAGCCGGCTTCACCACAGCCCTTGGTGCCCAGCGGATTGGACTTGGCAGGTGACGGATGATCGCCGATCTGCATCAAGGGGATGTCCTCGGCGCGCGGCAGCGCATAGTCCATGAACGAGCCGGTGATCGGCTGGCCGTTGCTGTCGTAACTGACGTGTTCCATGAAGGCCTGTCCGATGCCCTGCGCGACGCCACCGTGCAACTGACCGGCGACCAGCATCGGATTGACGACGGTGCCGAAATCGTTGACGCCGGTATAGCGCACGATCTCGACCGTGCCGGTGTCCGGATCGACTTCGACTTCGGCGACATGACAGCCATTGGGGAAGGTGGACGGCACCGGTCCCGACGTATGGTCGACGTCGAGCGAGGAGGGCACGTCTTCCGGCATCTTGCCGTCGCGCAGACGCTGCGACAGCTCCATGATATCGATCGACCGGTCGGTGCCGGCGATGGTGAACTGGCCGTCGGCGAATTCAATGTCGCCTTCGGCGGCTTCCATCAGGTGCGCGGCGGCGCGCTTGCCTTTTTCGATGACGAGCCGGGAAGCCTCGACGATCGCCATGCCACTTGCGGTGATCGAGCGCGAACCACCGGTGCCGTTGCCGGTATGCACGAGGTCGCTGTCGCCCTGTTCGAGCTTGATGCGGTCGAAGGGAACGCCGAGCTGGTCCGACAATACTTGCGCAAATGCCGAGGCGTGGCCCTGGCCGTAGTCGAGCGTGCCGGTGATGATCTTCACCGAGCCATCATTCTCGAACACGATCTTGCCGAGTTCGACACCGGGAGGCGCTGTGACCTCGAGATAGGAGCCGACGGCGATGCCGCGAAGCTTGCCCTGCTTGCGGCTTTCTTTCTTGCGCCTGGCAAAGTTGGCGTGATCGGAAATCTCGAGTGCCTTGTTGAACACGCCCTGGAAATCGCCGCTGTCATAGACCATCCCGGACGAGGCGTTGAACGGGATCTGCGACGTCTTGATGAAGTTGCGCTTGCGCAGGGTCAGGCGATTGATGCCCATCTCGTCGGCGGCGCGGTCGATCAGCCGCTCCATGAAATAGTTGGCTTCGGGCCGTCCGGCGCCGCGATAGGCACCCATGTGCGAGGTGTTGGTCAGCACCGTCTTGATATCGATCGCCATCAGCGGCGTCTGGTAGACGCTGGAAAGGTTTTTGCCGATGTTCAGCGACAGCGGCTGCGGCGCGACGCCGGTGATGTAGGAGCCCAGGTTGCCGTAACCTGAAACCTTCACCGCGAGGAATTTGCCGTCGGCATCGAGCGCGAGCTCGCAATGGATCTTTTGCGCGCGGCCGTGGCTGTCCGACAGGAAGCTCGTCGAGCGCTCGTCGGTCCACTTCACCGGCCGTCCCAGCGCCTTCGCCGCGTGCAGGATGCAGACATATTCGGGATAGCTGGTGTTCTTCATGCCGAACGAACCGCCGACGTTAGCGGTCAACAGATGCAGCTTCTCGTTCGGTACTTTCAGAATGTTCTTGGCAAGATTGACGCGGTTGGCGGCGACGCCCTGGGTCGGCACCTGGATCGTAAAACGTTCGGTCGCCTTGTCGTAGGAGGCGAGCGCCGCGCGCGGTTCCATCGCCACCACCGCCACGCGGTTGTTGAGGATGTCGAGTTTGGTGATGTGCGCGGCGCGCTTGAACGCCTCTTCCACCTTCTCGGCGTCGCCGAAGTGGTAGTCGAGCGCGACATTGTTGGGGATGTGATCGTAAAGCTGCGGCGCGCCGGGTTGCGCGGCCTCCTCGGGGTCGGTGACCGAGGGCAAGGGATCGATGTCGACTTCCACGGCCTCGGCGGCGTCGCGGGCCTGCATCAGCGTTTCGGCGACCACGAAAGCAACGGGATCGCCGACATAGCGCACCTTGTCGGTCATCAAGGCGGTACGGTTGGTCTGGAGCAGCGGTGTGCCGTCGCGGCTCTTCAGCGGCAGCGCGCAGGTGAAGGGACCATAACCGGCTGCCACGAGATCGGCGCCGGTCCACACCCCGAGCACGCCGCGCATGGCCTTGGCGGCGGAAGTATCGATGCCGCGGATCGTGCCGTGGGCGTGGCTGGACCGCACGATCCAGGCATAGACCTGCCCGGGAAGCTGGAAATCGTCGGTATATTTGCCCTTGCCCCGCA
>Ga0265314_10006062_pt1 | contig 10751 bp, 10 predicted proteins | sample 4126metaG_FD_203106 | JGI IMG/M metagenome (GOLD analysis project Ga0265314, IMG submission 203106) | Rhizosphere microbial communities from Carex aquatilis grown in University of Washington, Seatle, WA, United States - 4-1-26 metaG | ecosystem: Host-associated > Plants > Roots > Rhizosphere >... | reverse complement strand
AGCGCGGCGCGGCGATTCGCAACGCCCTTCATTTGTTCGAGCAGAGCGCGCACGTTGTTCGCGTCGCCCTTTTCGTAACCGAACTGCGTGGCGTAGAACGCCGTATCGACACCCGGCAGGCCGCCGAACGCATCGACGCACAAGCCGGCATCGTCGGCGATCGCGGGCAGCTTGCCTTCGCGCGCGGCATGGCGCGCTTTGGCGAGCGCGTTTTCGACGAAGGTGCGATGCGGCTCTTCGGCTTCGCCGATGCCGAGATCCTTCTGCGCTACAAGCTCGATGCCGAGCGGCGCGAACATCGCCTGCAGCTCCTTGAGCTTGCCCGGGTTGTTGGACGCGAGGATGATTTTGCGGATCACGAACTCAGGGATGCCAGCTGGATCTCGATCAATTCGTTGATGCCTTTTTCGGCGAGGCGGAGCAGCTCGTCCATCTCCGTGCGCGTGAACGCCGCGCCTTCCGCGGTGCCCTGCACTTCGACGAAATGGCCCTTGCCGGTCATCACGACGTTCATGTCGGTGTCGCAGTTGACGTCTTCGATGTATTCGAGGTCGAGCAGCGGCGTGCCTTCGACGATGCCCACCGACACCGCCGCCACCGGCGAGAAGATCGGCGATGCGGAGACCTTGCCGCTTGCCATGAGCTTGCGCACGGCGTCTTCCGCCGCGACGAATGCGCCCGTGATCGCTGCCGTGCGCGTGCCGCCATCGGCTTGCAGCACGTCGCAATCAAGATGGATCGTGCGTTCGCCGAGCATCTTCAAATCGAACACGTTGCGCATCGAGCGGCCGATGAGCCGCTGGATTTCCTGCGTGCGCCCGCTTTGCTTGCCGCGCGCGGCCTCGCGATCGGAGCGCGTGTGCGTCGAGCGCGGCAGCATGCCGTATTCGGCCGTGACCCAGCCTTCGCCCGACCCGCGCTTGTGCGGCGGCACTTTCTCTTCGACCGACGCCGTACACAGCACTTTGGTGTTGCCGAATTCGACAAGCACCGAGCCTTCGGCGTGAATCGTGAAGCCGCGCGTGATGCGCACGGGACGAAGCTGGTCGGCGGCCCTTGCGCCGCTGCGTTGGAATGTCATCGGGGGCCTTAGGCTTTCTTCGCGGCGGAGCGCCGGATGGCTTCGTTGATTTCGGCGATCGAGCGTTCGATCGCGGCGTCGTCGAGCTCTTCGACCATCGTGTCGAGCACGCCGGCCTGGATGGTCGACGCGAACACGCCGTCGCTGATGGAATCGGTGGAAACGCCGTGGGTCGATTCGAATGAATCGGGTGTTTCCCATTCGAGCGCGATCACGGTGACGTTGTCGCTGTGTTCGCCCGACGTGCGCAGCGCCAGCTCCACGAGATCGGGCACGGATTCGGAGACGATCTTTCGCGACAGCTGATTCACGATGTCGCTTTCCTGCAGGGCGCCCCACAAACCGTCGGAGCACAGCAGGATGCGGTCGCCTTGCTGCAAGGTGACGGGGCCGGTGACATCGAACACCGGCTTGGTCGGCGAGCCCAGGCAGGTGAACAGGATGTTGCGGTTGATGCGGTCGAGCCGCACCACGCCGCCGGGCGAGCCGGACGGCGTGGCGCCAGCTTGCTGTTCAAGATACGAGTGATCGCGCGTGCGCGTGAGCAATTCGCCATTGCGCACGACATACAGGCGCGAATCGCCGCAGTGCACCCACGTCGCAGACGACCCCTGCAAGATGCATGCGACCAGCGTGGTGCGCGGCGTGTCGAGCATGCCTTTTTCGCTGGCGTAGCGAATGATCTGATGATGCGCGGCCATCAGCGCGATGGACAGGAACTCGGTGACGTCCTGCACGATCGGGCGCGCTTCCTTCTGGAACAGCGCCGACACCGTTTGCAACGCAAGTTGCGCGGCGACTTCGCCTTCCGGGTGGCCGCCCATGCCGTCGGCCAGCACGAACAAGCCCGATTCGCGCGTGTAGCAATAGCCCATGCGGTCTTCGTTCTTCTCGCGCCCGCCCTTGCGGCTGATCTGGAAGACGGAGAATTTCATGGGGCGTTCACTTTGCCTTGGCGGCGCCGAACTTCGTCGCCTTGGTCATGGTCTTTTTGGTGTCCGACACCATGTTGTCGAACTGCAGGCGCATCTTCTCGCCGACGGACAACTTGGTGTAGCGCCGCTCGCCTTCGCGCGACAGTTCCTTTTGCAGTGCGAACACCGACTGCGGGCGCGACAACGGATCGAGCGACATGCACCATTCGACCACTTCGATGAGGTTGTCGGAATAAATGCCGCGCAGGCGCGACAGCGCGAGCGCAAGGCGGTCTTTTTCGAGGCGCTGAGGCGCGTCGTTGGGCGGATAGCCCTGCATGCACGCGTAGATGCAAGCGCCGATGGCGTAGATATCCGTCCACGGTCCCATCGACGAGTCGCGCCGGTACATCTCGGGCGCCGCGAAGCCGGGCGTGTACATCGGGCGGATGAAGTTGCCCTCTTTCGACAGCACTTCGCGGGCGGCGCCGAAATCGATCATCACCGCCTTGTTGTCGTCGGTGATGAAGATGTTGGCCGGCTTGATGTCCAGGTGCAGCATCTTGTGCTGGTGCACGATGCGCAGGCCGCGCAGGATTTCGTCGAAAAGCGAGCGGATGGTTGATTCGCGGAAGACCTTCTGCTTCTTGAGCTCACGGGCGGTGATGATGAAATCCTGGAGCGTGGCGCCCTCCAGGTAGTTCATCACCATGTAGACGGTTTCGTTCTCGCGGAAGAAATTGAGCACGCTCACCACGGATGCGTGCGAGATCTGCGCGAGCGAGCGGCCTTCTTCGAAGAAACTTTTGAGGCCCAGGCGATAGAGCGACAGCTTTTCGGGCACGACCTGTGGCAGCAGTTCGCCCGGCGAACGGCCGGCGAGCGAAGCGGGCAGGTACTCCTTGATCGCGACCTGCTGGCCTTCGTTATCGACCGCCAGATAAACGACGCCGAAGCCACCCGCTGAAAGTTTGCGCACGATGCGGTAGCCACCGATCACGGTGTCGGGTGGCAACGGCGCGGGTTTGACCTTCGACATGAGCAAGAATGTAGGGTCTCATATCTCACCGAAAAGACCTCAATGCCAGTGTACAGCATGACCGGTTACGCAAGCGCCCAAGCCCGCAAGGCAGCAGGCGAAGCGGGCGCCGTCGCAACAAGCGTGGCGCTCGAAATCCGCACAGTCAACAGCCGTTTCCTCGATATCACGTTCCGCCTGGGCGAAGAACTGCGGCCCATCGAGCCGCAATTACGCGAGCTGATCACAGCTCGCCTGAAGCGCGGCAAGGTCGAAGTTCGCGCGCTGGTCGAGTCGGCCGCTGGCGAAACGTTTCGCGAGCCGTCCGCGCGCCTCATGCAGCGCTTGGCCAGCATGCAGGACACCGTGCGCACTTGGCTGCCCGATGCGCCGGCGCTCTCGGTGTCGGATGTGCTGCGGCTGTCGTCCACGGAGGGTGGGACGAACACCGACTGGAGCGATGAGCTGGTCCAGCTTGCGCAGCGAGTGCTCGAAGACCTTGCGGCCGCGCGCGCGCGCGAAGGCGCACGGCTTGTAGTCATGCTTCTTGCCAACCTGAAGCAGCTGCGCGACCTTGCGAAGCTCGCAAAACCCATGGTGCCGCTGCTGGTCGAGCAACAACGCGCGAAGTTTCTCGAACGCTGGAAGGACGCGATGCAGCTGGCCGAAGGTGCGATCGCTCCCGATGCGGCGCAGGACCGCGCTTTGTCCGAGGCAACGGCGTTCGCGATCCGCATCGACGTCGCCGAGGAACTCACGCGCCTTGCATCGCACCTCGACGAGATCGAATCGCTCGTAAAAAAGGGCGGCGAAGTCGGCAAGCGCCTGGACTTCCTGATCCAGGAGCTGCAACGGGAAGCGAACACGCTCGGCTCGAAATCGGCGGCGCTCGACCTCACGCGCATCTCGGTCGACATGAAAGTGCTGATCGAACAGATGCGCGAGCAGGTGCAGAACGTGGAATAGATAATCACGCATGGACTACCCCGGCAACCTCTTCGTGGTGGCAGCGCCCAGCGGCGCTGGCAAGTCGAGCCTGGTCAAGGGGCTGCTCGAGCACGACTCGCACGTCCGGCCTTCGGTGTCGCACACCACGCGCCCGGCCCGCGGGCAGGAAACGAACGGCCGCGAGTACTTCTTCGTCCCCGACGACGAATTCGACCGGATGGTGCTCGCCAATGCCTTCGTCGAGTGGGCGAACGTGCACGGCGCACGTTACGGAACGTCAAAGAAGATGATCGAAGAGCGCATCGCGCAAGGCGCCGACGTGATCCTGGAGATCGACTTCCAGGGCGCCATGCAGATCAAGCGCATCTTCACCAACGCTGTGCTGGTGTTCATCCTGCCGCCGAGCCGCGACGAGTTGCGCGCGCGCCTGGAGCGCCGCGGCGAAGATTCCCCCGAAACGATCGAGCTGCGCCTGCAAAACGCCGCCGAAGAGATGCGGCAAGCGCGGGAGTTCGACTTCGTTATAATCAACGAGCTATTCGAGCGTGCGCTTTTCGACCTGAAAGCAATCGTCCACGCCCAACGCCTGAAGTATTCGGCCCAGCGCCGCGCCCGCGCGGATACGTTCAAGGCCCTGAACATCACCTGATTCATTTGCCCAAGCAGCACTGGAACCGAACATGGCCCGCATCACAGTCGAAGACAGCCTCGCAAAGATCCCGAACCGCTTTCAGCTGGTGCTGGCCGCAACATACCGCGCCCGCATGCTGAGCCAGGGCCACGCACCCAAAATCGAATCCAAGAACAAGCCGGGCGTCACCGCCCTGCGCGAAGTGGCAGAAGGCAAGGTCGGGCTGGAAATGCTCAAAAAAGTGCCTGGCTGATTTTTCGAAAAGCACCATTGAAAGCACCGCCTGGCGGTGCTTTTTCTTTGGGGACGGTACATTAAAGGTGTGAGCGCCGTCATCGAATCCGGTAAGGGAAAGCCGCCACGCCAGGCTGGCAAACCCGCGGCCGCGCCTAACGCCGCCGCGACCAACGCGGCGGGGGCCAGCTTCGCCGCGCTCACGGCCAAGCTCGACTATCTCGATCCGGCCGACATCGAACAGATCCGCAAGGCCTATCGCTTCGCCGACGAGGCGCACCTGGGCCAGATTCGCGCAAGCGGCGAGCCCTACATCACGCACCCGATCGCGGTTGCGTCGCAATGCGCGGAATGGAAGCTCGACGCGCAGGCGATCATGGCAGCGCTGCTGCACGACGCGATCGAAGATTGCGGCGTCAGCAAGTCGGAGCTGATCGAGCGCTTCGGCGCACCGGTGGCCGAGCTGGTCGATGGCCTCACCAAGCTCGACAAGCTGCAGTTCAACACGCGCGAGGAAAGCCAGGCCGAATCGTTCCGCAAGATGCTGCTCGCGATGGCGCGCGACGTGCGCGTGATCCTGATCAAGCTCGCGGACCGCACGCACAACATGCGCACGCTCAACGACGTGCCGCGCGAAAAGTGGCATCGCATTTCGTCCGAGACGCTCGAGATTTATGCGCCGATCGCACACCGCCTTGGCCTGAACGTCACCTATCGCGAGCTGCAGGAACTCGCGTTCACTCACCTGCTGCCGTGGCGCTACTCGATCCTCTCGAAAGCCGTGTCGAAGGCCCGCAGCCGGCGCCGCGACCTGATCCAGAAAGTGCAAAAGGAAGTCGAACAAGCGCTCGAAACCGAAGGCCTGAAGACCGAGATCGCCGGCCGCGAGAAAACGCTCTACTCCGTCTATCGCAAGATGCAGGACAAGCACCTGAGCTTCGCGCAGGTCACCGACATCTACGGCTTTCGCGTGATCGTGCCCACGGTGCTCGACTGTTACAAGGCGCTGGGCGTGCTGCACCAGATGTACAAGCCGGTGCCGGGCAAATTCAAGGATCACATCGCGATTCCCAAGGTCAACGGCTACCAATCGCTGCACACCACGCTCGTGGGCCCATCGGGCGTGAACGTCGAATTCCAGATGCGCACGCAGGCAATGCACGTCGTCGCCGAATCCGGCGTGGCCGCGCACTGGCTCTACAAGGCGAGCGAATTCGAATCCGACCAGACCGACCGCCTCGGCACCAAATGGCTGCAATCGCTGCTCGACATCCAGCACGAAACGCGCGACGCCGCCGAATTCTGGGACCACGTCAAGATCGATCTCTTCCCGGATGCGGTCTATGTTTTCACTCCGAAGAGCCAGATCATGGCGCTGCCGCGCGGCGCAACGGTGGTCGATTTCGCGTATTCGATCCACAGCGACATCGGCGATCGCACTGTGGCCGCGCGCATCAACAACGTTCAGGTGCCGCTGCGCACGGAGCTGAAGAACGGCGACGTGGTCGAAGTGGTGACCGCGCCGGTATCCACGCCGAACCCGGCATGGCTCGGCTTCGTTCGCACAGGGCGTGCAAGGTCGAAGATTCGCCATCACCTCAAGACGATGGCGCAGGCGGAATCGCTCGAACTCGGCGAAAAGCTGCTGGCACAAGCGCTCCGCGCGGAAGGTCTTGAAAAGCTACCGTCCGACGACGGGCCGTATCACGCAATGTGGGACAAGCTGCTGCGCTTTACCGGCAGCCGCACACGCGACGAATTGCTGACCGACATCGGCCTGGGCAAGCGTATCGCGACCATCGTTGCGAAGCGCCTTGTGACGATGCTCTCCGAAATGGGCGAGAAGCCGGATGCACTGCTCATCACGCGCGAGCGCTACACCGCGCACGAAAACGTCTCGCAAGGCGAAGTCGTCCTCGATGGCAGCGAGAACGCATCGGTGCAATTCGCGACGTGCTGTCGTCCTGTGCCGGGCGACAACATCGTGGGCTATCTGGGCCGCGGCGAAGGGCTCGTCGTGCATTGCGACGATTGCGCCGTCGCCAAGCGCCTGCAACACAAGGACGCCGAGCGCTTCATCAGCGTCGAGTGGTCCGACGAGCCTGTTCGCGCCTTCGAGACCAACCTGCTCGTCACCGTTGCGAACGGCAAGGGCGTGCTTGCGCGCGTCGCCGCTGCGCTCGCGAGTGCCGAAGCCGACATCACGCACGTCGACATGGACGACGAAAAAGCGCAGGACGCAACCGACCTGCGTTTCCTCGTCGCCGTGCGCGACAAGTCGCATCTTGAACAGGCGATTCGCATGCTCAAACGCACGCCGTCGGTGATGAAGGTCGTGCGCGTCAGGCCGGGGCGCTGAGCGCGGCGAGCGTCACGCTTGCGGCGCGGGGTAATTCACTTGCAGGATTTCGATTTCGTGCGCGCCTGAGGGCGTGACGAGCTTCACCACGTCGCCTTCGCGGGCCTTCAGCAGCGCGCGCGCGATCGGCGAGATCCAGCTGACTTCGCCTTGCGCGTGATCGGCTTCGTCGATGCCTTTGATCGTGACCGTGCGTTCCTCGCCCGTCTCATCTGCATACGTCACCGTTGCGCCGAAGAAGATCTGGTCGCTGCCGTGGTGCAGCGTGGGCTCGGCGACTTCGGCGATCTCCAACCGCTTCGTCAGGAAGCGAATGCGGCGGTCGATCTCGCGCAGGCGCTTCTTGCCGTAGATGTAGTCGCCGTTTTCGGAACGGTCGCCGTTGCTCGCGGCCCAATGCACGACTTCCACCACCTTCGGGCGTTCGTCGTCGATGAGGCCGAGCAGCTCTGCGCGCAAACGCGCGTAGCCCTGCGGCGTGATGTAGTTTTTGGTGCCCGCGGGAATCCGAGGCGCAGCACCGTCGTCATCGTCGTCGCCGTCGTTGTCGGTTTCCCTCGTGAACGCCTTGTTCATGCCCGCGAGGGTAACGCCAAACTCGCTACTGCATGCGTGTGCGCGGGCTGCGAAGCCCTGCCGTACGGAACGTTTCGCTGCCGCGGCGCAGCTGCGCCGTGAAGCTCTCCGCGCCGCGACGGGGCAGCGCTGCTTTTTCGACTGCCGGTTCCGCTGCAATTGGCGCCGGGTGTTCGCTGCCGGCCTTGCCTGCGTCGGCGGGCGATTTGGCGGCAACTGCATCCGTCGTGCGATCCACGTCCGCTTGCGAAGTTTTCTGCGCGGCCTGCTGCACGGGCGACACGAACTCCGACTTCGGCGCCGAAAGGCCGAACGCATCGAACAGCGGGCTGGCTTGTTCGGGACTGGCGGCGTGGTCGATGCGCTCGCCGGCCAGCATGGCTTCCTGTTGCGACGCGCGGACCACCGGCTCCACGTACGTCCGGCTCACAATCTCGGAAACCTTGCCGTCGACCGTTGGCAAAGTTGCCTTGAGACCCTCGTACGAGAGGATGCGTGCGTTGTTGTCGTCGGCGGGCGGGACGGGATCGGTGGTCGGGTCTTGCGCGCGCTCGACCGTGACCGTCACAGTACCGGTTTCAGTAACGCCGCCAGACATGACGGTGTACATTCAGGCAGGCTCGGAAGTCCAGCTGAATTTCCATGCCGCCGACCGCGAGGCGATCGGGAAGGCGCTGGCGGCTCCGGGTGTTGCGAAGCTCGACGCGAAAGCATTGAGAGCGATCTTCGCCTCCGCGGGAGACACGGCCGTGAGAATGATCAGACAAGACGACTGGCCGGGATTCGTGAAGACGTTGGAGTAGGCCGCCGCATGCCGTGAGCCCCGGCGGATAGAATCCCGCGCATGCGCCGCGCACCTCGTGGGTCACGATGACCCGGGACTTCTATCGCGCCTTCGAGGACCGCTTTCGCGGCACGGCCGATGTGGTCGAGTCGCGGCTTGCGGTGTATCTGCCGTTCGTGCGCGGTGCCGCCGGCGCGCACCCCGATGCGACGCTGGTGGACATCGGCTGCGGTCGCGGCGAATGGCTCGATTTGCTCCACAAATCAGGCATCGCCGCGCGCGGCGTGGATGTCGATGAAGCCATGCTGCGCGATTGCGCCGCGCGCGGCCTGCAAGTCGAGCGTGCGGACGCTTTCGATTTCCTCAAGCGCCTGCCCGATGCGAGCCAGTTCGCGGTCACGGCTTTTCATTTCGCGGAGCACCTGCCGTTCGATCAATTGCATGTGCTCGCCGTCGAAGCGATGCGCGTGCTGCGCCCGGGCGGCGTGCTCATCATCGAGACGCCCAATCCTGAAAGCCTGATCGTGAGCTCGACGGATTTCTATCTCGATCCGTCGCATCGCCACCCTCTTCCGCCGAAGCTGCTGGAGTTCTGGGCCGACTATCACGGCTTCGACGACATCCGCATCCTGCGCCTGCAGGAAAAGCAAGATGTCGCGCCCGATCGCATGAGCATCTGGGACGTGCTCAGCGGCACAAGCCCCGACTACGCACTGGTCGCCCGCAAGCCCGGGCCCGCCGCGATCGATGGCACCGACGCCGATGCCGTGCGCAAAACGTACGGCCGCACGCTTGGGTCGCTGGCACTCGACTACGACTTCGTCGTTCGCGAGTTGCATGCGCAAACCGCAAGCCGCCTCGAAGCCTTCGATCGCCGCAATGCCGCGCACGAGCAACACACCGACGAACGCCTGCGTGCGATGGAAGGCCGCTTGCACGCAATGGAAGAGCGCGTGCAAGCCCTTGATGCGCACCTGCGCGGCGTGCTTGCGTCGCGGTCGTGGCGCATCACGGTTCCGCTGCGATGGGCCGCGCAGCAATGGCGGAACCTGCGCGAGATGTTTTCGGGCGCGGACTCGCACGGCTAAACCGTGAGCACAACGCCGCGGCTGCGATTGGCCTTTGTTTCACCCGTGGCCGCCGCGCGCGATTTGTTGCCGGAGCTCGCGCGCTACTACGACATCGATGTCATCGCGGACCCTTCATCGGCCGAGCGGTTCGAATCGAACAGCGCTTCGTACGATCGCGTGCTGTATCACGTCGGCAATTCAATTCAATATGAGCACGCGCTGAAGTCGGTCGAGCGTCATCCGGGTGTCGCGGTGCTTCAGGATTTTTTCCTCGGGCATGGGCTCGAAGGCATGCAGTCGCGCGATCCTGCGGGCCGCGCGTGGAACACGGCCTTGTACCGCAGCCACGGATACGCCGCGGTCTGCGAGGCCACGAATGCAAAGACACGCGAAGACGCAATCTGGCGTTACCCGGCCAACGGATGCGTGATCGAAGCGGCGCGCGGCGTGATCGTGCATTCGGCCTTCGCGAAGCAGCTCGCACGCGACTGGTACGGCGAGCACGCAGCGGACGATTGGGTTCGCGTGCCGCGTCCGCGCGCTCTTGCTCCAGCGCCCGATGCGGCGATGCGTGCCCGTGCACGCGCGGCTCTCGGCTTGAATGAAAGCGATTTCGTCGTGTGCAGTTTCGGCGCGACGGGCTGGACCCAGCTGAGTCACTTGCTGCTCGATGCGTGGGCCCGATCGGAATTTGCGAAGCGGCCCGAAGCAGTGCTGGTGTTCGTTGGCGGTCCGGATGACGAAGTTGATGGCGGTGCATTTTGCGGTGCGCTCGCGGCGCAAGCACGCATCGCCGGCCGCGCGCAGATCACGGGCTGGGTCGATGACGACACTTATCGCAACTGGCTTGCGGCAGCGGACGTCGCGGTGCAGTTGCGCGGACGCTCGCGCGGCGAAGCCTCCGGCGCACTGCTCGATTGCATGGCTGCCGGGTTGCCCACGATCGTGAACGCGCATGGCGCGATGCAAGAGATTCCGGCGGATGCAGTGCTTGCGATTTCCGATCCATTCGAGATGCGCGAGTTGATCGATGCGCTCGAAAATTTGCGCACCGACGTGCAGTCGCGCCGGCGCCTGGGCGACAACGCGCGCAGCTACGTTTCGCAAGAACACGATCCAGCTGCGTGCGCACGCGC
>Ga0265314_10006060_pt1 | contig 10752 bp, 11 predicted proteins | sample 4126metaG_FD_203106 | JGI IMG/M metagenome (GOLD analysis project Ga0265314, IMG submission 203106) | Rhizosphere microbial communities from Carex aquatilis grown in University of Washington, Seatle, WA, United States - 4-1-26 metaG | ecosystem: Host-associated > Plants > Roots > Rhizosphere >... | reverse complement strand
CAGCAATCCGAAGCCAGTAACATCGGTCATGGCATGTACGCCGGCCATTTTACCCAACGCCGCCCCGATCGAATTGAGGCGGGTCATGCTCTCCACGGCGGGTTGCAGGGCAGCCTCGTCAATCATGCCGCGTTTAAAGGCGGTGGCCAGCATCCCGGTGCCGAGCCTTTTCGTGAGATACAACAGATCTCCTTCGCGGGCCGTACCATTTCGTTTCAGGTGTTCCTGCTTCACCAACCCGTTTACGGAAAGTCCGAAAAACGGCTCCGGCGCGTCAATGGTATGTCCGCCCGCAATCCGGATGCCTGCCTCCGAGGCCACAGCCATGGCTCCTTTCATGATCGCAGCAGCCATCTCCACCGGCAGCTTGTCTACCGGAAAGCCCATCACCGCGATGGCCAGGAGGGGTTTTCCACCCATGGCATATATATCGCTCAGCGCATTGGCGGCTGCAATACGGCCGAATCGTTCCGGATCATCCACCAGGGGGGTAAAGAAATCGGTGGTGCTCAGTAAAACAGTCCCATCCTCCAGGAGCCAGGCTGCCGCATCGTCGGCCGTATCGTTGCCCACCAGCAAACGCGCTTCGGGCAATGCAAGCCGGTGTTGCAGCATCTCCTGCAACAGGGCGGGGGCCACCTTGCAGCCACAGCCTGCACCATGGGCCATCCTGCTCAATCGGATCGGTTCGGGATTCATGTTCCTTTTATTTTTGAGTAAAATGCTGAAGCACCAGGGCTGCCTGTCGCTCCGGATCTATCTTTTCCATACCCACTCTATGTACCGAGGAGGGAACCCTTCGGTTCAGCCCCAGATCATAATATTTATCATAATAACGCAGCAGGATCCGGAAGGCCTCGGAAAAATTCCTCTCCTCCAGATATTGGAGCGTGAGCCGCATCTGTTCATCGCCCAGGCGCTTCCGGAGCCGGGAAGCGGCTTTCTTCAGATCTTCCGGTCCGAAAAGACCATAGGTATCTACCAGGTACTGCAGCCGCTCTTCCATGGGCACATCCATATACCACACCGGTGCACACTTCATCTGCTCCACCAGGTGGTTCGGAATATTTACATCGCCGATGCGCTGACTTTCATCTTCCATCCAGATCACTTGCTGCGAATCCTGTCGTAACAGCTCCATCGCCAGCAGATTTTCAAACATCTCCTGCCCGGGCCTATTCTGCTCGCCGAGGGCCCCGAAGGCCGAGCCCTTATGGCCGGCCAGCCCTTCCAGGTTTACTACCTGGGCAACAGCACCCAGCAGCCGGAGCACCGGTGTTTTGGCGCTGCCGGTGCGCCCGCCCAAAATGCAGAGTTTATAAGATTTTTCAAATTGCTGTAAAACGTACTGCCGGTATGCCTTGTATCCCTTGTCAAGCACCGACACCTTATAACCAAACAGTTGCAACATCCAGGCTACCACCCCGCTGCGCATACCACCGCGCCAGCAATGAACAAACAACTCGGGACCGGCGCCGGCATCTTTTAATTGCTGCAGGATACGCAGCATGTTTCTGCCGTAGTATTCCAACCCTTTTTCCATGGCAGGTATGCGGCCCTGCTGCACATACAAAGTGCCAACGGCTGCGCGTTCCTCATCATCAAACAGCCAGGCATTGATGGCCCCGGGAATGTGGGCATGTGCATATTCACCCGGCGAGCGGACGTCCACCAGGGTGTGGTGCTCCGCCCGCAGTAAAAATTCGGAAACGGGAAAACGGCTGATTTCCTTCATGCAATGCCGCCAAATATCACACTTTGTTGCAGCAGAGTTTAACTTTGTAAAAAAGAAATCCGGATGAACCTGCCCCTTCGTTTCCTGCGCCTGCTGCTGTTGCTGTTGCCGGCGGTTTGTGTGCAGCCTTTATCCGGGCAGGCACAAACGCTCTATTTCTGCGAGGGGGTCGACAGCCTGGGCGTTCCGGTAAACCCCTCCGGGCAATTTACCATAGGGGAACAGGGCGGATATTTCGATTTTCTGGTGCGTATGGATGAAGGGCAGGCCGTGAATTCGGGTTATGTGGAGTTTAAAATATACCGGTACGATAGCAGCAGCAACCAGGAAACTTACGACAACACGATCCGGCTCGACACCCATCCGCAATGGACTTATATGTGGAAGCAGGTCGCCTTTTATGCGGCCGGGATGTTCCGGGTATATGTGGTGGATGACGAGGGGCAGGAAATCTGTCGTGCCGAACTAACCGTTCAAAAAAAGTGACTATGCGCTCTCTGGCTGATTTACGAAAAGACTACAGTAGCCGGAGCCTCCACGAGCAGGAGGTGCTGGCCGACGGGTACGAACAGTTCCGGCAGTGGCTGGAAGAGGCCCTCGAAGCCGATTGTCGCGAACCCAACGCGATGACCCTGGCCACGGCCAACCTGGAGTTTAAACCTTCTGCCCGTATCGTTTTATTGAAAGGATTGGAAGAAGGCGGCTTCGTCTTTTTTACCAACTACGATAGCCGCAAGGGTAAAGAGTTACTCTGGAATCCCTATGGGGCGCTGGTGTTTTGGTGGCCCGAACTGGAGCGGCAGGTGCGGGTGGAAGGCCGGCTGGAAAAACTGACTCCGGAAAAATCTACCAAATATTTCAACAGCAGGCCGCTGTCGAGCCGCCTCGGAGCCATTGCCTCACCGCAAAGTCAGGCGCTGGAATCCAGGAAAGTGCTGGAAGAAAGGCTCGAACAGGTAACCCGCGAACAGCAGGGACAAGATCCCATGCGCCCGGAACACTGGGGCGGCTACGTGCTGCTTCCCCATGCCATCGAATTCTGGCAGGGCCGGCCCTCGCGCCTGCACGACCGCCTGCTTTATACGCTCGGCAAAAACGCGCGCTGGCACATCACCCGCCTGGCCCCCTGATCCAAAAAAAATGCCGGTCCAGCAGGGGACCGGCATGCCCAATCTTTCAGGGTCCTGCCTCGCAGGAATACGTCAGGCCTTTTTCTTGGCAGCCTTGCCGGCCACCTTTCTGGCCTTTACCGCCTTGCCTGCGGCCGTCGCTTTTTTGCGCGGACGGCTTACCCCGAAGGAACCAATGGTCTGTTTGCCTTTGCGGGTTCTTTTGTCTCCTCTTCCCATGATATTTTTTTTTATTTTATGATTAATGAAAACAAAAAAGTTCTCTCCGGAACAGAGAGAACTTTTCTAAATATGGTACAGCAGATTATTTCACTTTACGGGCAAACTCTTTGCCGGCTTTGAATTTGGCCACCTTCTTGGCCGCAATGTTAATCACCTTGCCGGTTTGCGGATTTCTTCCCTTGCGGGCAGCTCGTTTCGATACAGAGAAAGTGCCGAAACCCACCAGCGTGATCTTGTCGCCTTTTTTGAGGGCGGTCATGGTGGTGTTAATGAAGGAATCTAAAGCAGAACCAGCCTGGGCTTTAGAAATTTTTGCATCGCTGGCGATTTTTGCGATTAATTCTCCTTTGTTCATGTTGAAAATTTTTATTTGTTAAATGTTTTTAGAAGAGTCAAAAGTATAGTGTTTATGCATATTTCCAAATGGGGTCCTGAATTTATTTTAGCCTGAACCACGCTGCATTTTCGAATCCGTATGAATCCTTGCATGACCCGTTTCGGGCGGCCCGTGAACGCTTTGGAAAATGGAATCGGCCGGGGTCCCCGGTTTGATTTATTTTTACCAAAACACCGATGGCTGCGTTCCGTAAATATGGCTGGTTATTACTACTCCCGATGCTGGCCCTGGGGGCCTGCCACCGGAAGACCTGCCCGGCATACATGGGTGGAAAATCGACCGGAACTCAAGGCAGCAAAGGACGGCCGAGAACCTTGTTTTCTCCCAGGATGAGTCACCATCATCACTCCATCTTCTATATTTTCAAGAAGCACAAAACCCTGCCTGCGAAAAAGAAATAACGGCTTATCGATCCCGGAAGCCGGGACATATCCTGGCGGCAGCTCTATTGAGCCGACCCGCGCCTTTCCTTCCAGAGCTGATTGAACGACTTCTTCACCACCACCGGCATCTCGCGGTTGCGACCCCAGGTGCTTTTGAAGAGCTTGCCGATGAAATAATTCTTCATCCCTGCACCGCCCATATTCATCAGGCGCCGGCTCAGCATGGCCCGCTTCCAGACCAGCCAGCCAAACTTCTCCGACGAGTTGTAGGCTCCCTCTTTTACCGCATCACGCCGGTTGGTAACCAGGAGGGTATGCAGGTTAATCTTCATGGGGCATACCTCGGTGCAGGCGCCGCACAGCGAAGAGGCGTTGCTCAGGTGTTTGAATTCTTTCATGCCGCTGAGATGCGGCGTGATGACCGAACCGATAGGCCCGGTATAGGTGCTCTCGTACGCGAACCCCCCGATGTTTTTATACACCGGACAGGCATTCAGGCAGGCGCCGCAGCGGATGCAGTATAAGGCCTCCCGTTGCTCGGGCTCCGCCAGCAGGTTGGTGCGGCCGTTATCGAGCAGGATGACATACATCTCCTCGGGCCCGTCCACTTCATTTTCCTGCCGCGGCCCTGTGTAAATGGAGTTGTACACGGTGATCTGCTGCCCGGTACCATAGGTAGAAAGCAGCGGGAGAAACAGGCTCAGGTCATTCACCGAGGGCAGCATCTTCTCGATGCCTACGATGGCGATATGGATTTTCGGGAAAGTGACCGAGAGCCGGGCATTTCCTTCATTTTCGAGTACCAGCACCCCCCCGATGTCGGCCAGCAGGAAATTACCGCCGGTGATGCCGATATCGGCGGTCACATATTTCTGACGCAACTTTTCCCGGGCCACCATGGTCATTTCCTCGGGCGTAAGGGTGAGCGGTGTTCCGAGATGCTCGTGAAACACCTTTGCCACATCTTCCTTCGATTTGTGCATGGCCGGGGTTACAATATGAAATGGGGGCTGCCCATCCAGCTGCTGTATATATTCTCCCAGATCTGTCTCCACCGATTCGACCCCGATCTTCTCCAGGAATTTATTGAGATGCACCTCTTCGGTGGTCATGCTCTTCGACTTCACAATGCTTTTGGCCTGTACCCGCTTGCAAATCTTTTCAATCTCCAGCAAAGCCTCTTCCGCATCATTGGCCCATAAGACCTTCCCTCCACGCTTCGTAAATTTACTCTCAAACTCCACCAGCAGCTTATCCAGGTTGGCAATGGCCTTCCACTTGATGTTCTTCGCCCGTTGCGAGGCCGTTTCCCGGGATGCATATTGCAGCTTTCCCTTTTTTACCGTGTCTGCATATTTACCAATATTCCAGGCCAGTTTGCGTTGCATTTCGGTATCGGAGGCGGTATCCGATGCGTGCTTCAGGAAGGACAGGGCGTTGGGTGCAGACATAAATGGCAATTTAACAGGAAACAAAAGTACAGGCGATGCACGAATTTTAGCAGATAGTTTTCCACGCCCGCTCAGAGCTCCAGTTCCTTCGCCGGATCCCAGAACTTCTTTTCAAAATCTACTACCTGGTTGTCTTTCACCCGGATGCCTTCCGCCCGCAGCAATTCCTCCATCCGGGTGGGGGTGGCAAAATGATGTTTGCCGGTAAGAAGCCCCTGGCGGTTCACCACCCGTTGTGCCGGCACCTTTGGCTTCACCTGAAAGCTGGCGTTCATCGCCCAGCCCACCATGCGGGCCGAGCCCTTGCTGCCCAGGTATTCGGCAATGGCTCCGTAGCTCGTTACACGGCCCCTGGGAATAAGCCTTACCACGGCATATACATTATCAAAAAAGCTGAATGATTCTTTGCGGACAGCAGTCATGGGCAAACGGAACTAAATAAAGTTAATTTTACTTGAACAAAGGAAATCCAGGAACCGGGTTTTTACGAATATGATAAAAAAAACAATCATGCGTTTCCTGAAAAAAAATATCTCGCTCACCGGCCTGCTGCTGCTTTTTCTCAGCGCCTGCGCCCAACCTGCCAAAACAAAAGCCAAAACTGATTCTATCGCTATGAGTGACCCTGCCAAACTCGATACCGCCACCTTCGGAACCGGATGCTTCTGGTGCAGCGAAGCCATTTTCTCCTCCTTGCGCGGAGTGGAAAAAGTGACCTGCGGGTATGGGGGCGGCAACATCGCCTTCCCTACCTACGAACAGGTTTGTACTGGCAATACCGGGCATGCCGAAGTGGTGCAAATCATTTACAACCGCGACAGCATCTCTTACGCCACCCTGCTGGCCGCATTCTGGAAGTCGCACGACCCCACCACCCTGAACCGGCAGGGGGCCGACGAAGGAACCCAGTACCGTTCCGTGATATTTTACCATAACGAACAACAGAAAGAACTGGCGGAAAAGTATAAGAAGGAACTGGACGACAGTCACGCTTTCAATGATCCTATTGTGACGGAGATTTCTCCCTTCAAAAATTTTTATGATGCAGAAGCCTATCATCAGGATTTCTACAAAAACAACCCGAACTACGGTTATTGCCGCGTGGTGATTGTTCCCAAGCTCGACCACTTTAAAGCGGTATTCGGAGATTTTATGAAGAAGTGAAAAATTCCTGGAAGCAGGGGTGATTCTTGATCTGTTGTTGTCTGGGGAAAACAAATGTGACAATGTGCGGTGTTGGCTTTACTTGGGTCAGGAGAATTACGCTTCCTGATGCGCAAATTTCACCCTCGACCGTTAGCACATGCAATCCGCCCCGCGCCTCACAGATTTTCCCGTTAAGAAAACAATGGGCGGGGGGCCCGTGGAGTGAAGGCACTCTCTTAATTATTATTGGATGAAGTTCAGTGAAGCTGAAGCTTTCCGACCGGTAAAACGGCAGTGTATAGTCTGTTTGGCCCCATCCACCGGACCGGGAAGCTGCGCGAGGGCCATTGTTTTTAGGGAAAATATGTGCAGCACTTGATTTTTTTGGTTCCTTTTTCATCAAGGAAAAAAGAACAAACCGAACTCATTGATTTAAGCGCAAGGAATTACCGGCACGCGACAGAGTCGCGCGCCAACTTAGGTTGATGCTATCCTGTGCAACCCATGAGGCGGAAGAATGAAATTTAATCTGGTTGGTGAGACACCAACCAGGGATAAATGATTTAAGCGCAAGGAGCCTCTTCCATGCACGCGACGGAGTCGCGCGCCAACTTAGTGGGTCCCGCTGAACGATGGTTGGTGAGACACCAACCAGGGGTAAATGGGATTAATGTGGCAATGTGCGGCGATGGCCGGGAGATGGTCGGGGGAAATTACGCTTACTGAACCGCATATCCCTGCAGCATTGCGATACTTGCTACTTATTACTCCACAATTTCATTCCACCGGTAAGCTCATCTCGGTTTCTACCCTAAGCACGGGATAGCGATTCACCGACTTCTCGAAATAAGGTGAATGCTGGTAGATGTAAAATAACTGTGCGTCCTTATTTCCGGCAAACGCCGTATCGCCTTGCCTTTTGGCATCGAACTGCGCCCGGAGATCGGGGTACTGCTGAAGCAAACGAACCGCCACGGTATCAAACACATAATCGCTGAAGTATTCCTTTTCCTGCAAAATACCGTCGAAGGCATTCCAGGCAAACCAGCTGTCGACTCCCTGTGGTTCCAGCGATTCAACGATATACCGGTTCGCCGGCTGATTGCAGATGATGAGGTAATCTCCTTTGTAAAACTGCAACGAGTCGGTGTGTTTTTCCACTTCCACCTGCCGATGCAGGAAGTGATTTTCATAAGGCTGTGAAGACGATTTATATGACGTGATGGTGTATATCCCGCCGCTTACCTTCAGGTCGCGCGACAACTGTTTCATCTGCACTCCGTTCACCTTCATCAGGCTGATGATTTTAGAACAAGCCTGTGGCACGAGGTAAGCGATGGGCTTTCCAACACTCACATCGGCATAATAATTATTGTAAAAGGGAATCTTCCTGACCCAGGGCTGCTGCTCATCGTAATACAGCTGCGGCAGCCCGGTAACGGCGCTGGTTTTATATTTTGCCGTATATCCCCGAAACAGGATCTTATCGAAAGTAGAGTCGTTGAGCGACCAATGGAGCCCGAAGGTGGCCTGCACGCAGGTTTCGTCATCGGCCTTCTTCTTCAGCTCTCCGAGCAACTGGAAGTCGTGCCCCTCCTGGCGAAGCAACTGCTCGCAGAATAGGTAGGTGGCCTCTACCCGCTGCTGGTATGGCTTGAGCATATGGGTTTCGGCCACAAACCCAATGCAGTTATGCAGGGCAGCATAACCGGTGCTGTAGCGCGGCGTTTCGAGGTAGCCAACCAGGCCGGAATCCGGTGTGCTGGCTTTGGTGTCTACATAGGGACAGCATTCAAAACCACCATCCTTCATGCTCTTGTCGAGTGCCGGTTGCAGCTTATTGATCAGGTAATTGGCCAGCGAAGCGTTCAATTTATCCTTCTGGGTGGCGATGTAGGTCATTACATAGGGATAATCGGCCCCGTCGCTTACATGGGTATCAATCAGTAGCTCGGGCTGCCAGTCGCAGAACAGGGCATTGAAAGAGGCCGACTCCGGTGCATCGCATTTCAGGAAGTCGCGGTTCAGGTCGAGGTTTTGCGCATTGCCCCTGAAGCCGTAAGCCAGTGGCCCATTCTGATTGGGTCTGGAGATGCCCCGGTTGAGGCAACCGCTGATATTGTATACCGGAATGATACAAACCACCACATGATCGAGCAACTTGTTGAGCTCGTCTTTCTGTACCAGGTCGCGGGCCAGCATCATACAGGCATCCACCCCATCGGGCTCCCCGGGGTGGATTCCGTTGTTGATGAGCAGGATCCGTTTGTTGTGTTGGTGGGCGGAAGCCGGCGTAAATGCTTTGTCTTTATCAATCACCACCAATTGCAGCGGCTTTCCAATGGAGGTATTGCCGTATGGGAGTATTTTAAGCTGATCATAGGCATCAGCCAGCTGCTTATAATAAGCCATGCATTCGTCGTAGGTGGCCGAAGCCTTTCCGCCCGACCGCTCAAATGGCGTGGTCCAGCGGTTATCTTCCGGAGGCACAACACGACGCCGGAACCCGGCCAGCAGAAGAATTCCGAACAGGGCAATCAGGAGGTATTTCATCAGGAGTGTTAAATTTCAGAGCCAAAATAGAATAAATTAGCATAGCAGGATGGAGTGCTGGGTATTGGGTACTGGGTATTGGATACTTGATACTCAATACCTGATACTTGATTCTTCTTACTTCAGTACCTTTGCCTTCCGACCAAAATTTATCCCCTATGATCTTCCTCGATTTTGAAAAACCCATTGAAGAGCTGACCGATCAGTTGGAGAAGACCCGTAAGCTGCACGAAACCGGCAAGGTCGATTTGCAGTCGACAATAAAGGAGCTGGAAGGTAAAATTGAAGAAGCCAGGGAAAATATTTACAGCCACCTCAACGGATGGCAGCGGGTACAACTATCGCGTCATCCGGAGCGGCCGTACACCCTTTATTATGTGGAAAAAATCTGTAAGAAGTTCGTCGAGCTGCATGGCGACCGGAATGTGGCCGATGATAAAGCTATGGTAGGCGGCTTCGGCGACCTCGATGGGGAAACCGTCATGTTCATTGGGCAACAGAAAGGAGAAAACACCAAGCAACGTCAATACCGCAATTTCGGGATGCCCAACCCCGAGGGGTACCGGAAGGCGCTGCGCCTCATGAAGCTGGCCGAGAAGTTCAACAAGCCCATCGTAACCCTCATTGATACGCCGGGGGCCTTTCCCGGGCTGGAGGCGGAAGAGCGGGGCCAGGGCGAGGCCATTGCCCGCAACCTGCTCGAGATGACCCGCCTTAAAGTGCCGGTGCTCTGCATCATCATTGGCGAAGGCGCCAGCGGTGGCGCCCTGGGGATAGGGATCGGCGATCGGGTGCTGATGCTGGAAAACACCTGGTATTCGGTTATCTCCCCCGAGTCTTGCTCTTCGATTCTCTGGCATAGCTGGAATTTTAAAGAACAGGCAGCCGAAGAACTGAAGCTCACACCCGAACACATGCTCCGCTTCAAGCTGATTGACGGCATCATCAAAGAGCCGATGGGCGGTGCCCATCTGCATCCGGAAGAGATGGCCGGGCTGCTCAAGCAGGAAATCATCAGCGAGTTGCGCGAACTCCATAAAATGACCCCCTCCGAAAGAATTGACAAACGCATTGCGAAATTCTCTTCGATGGGCGTAGTTCAATAAGATTTTCCCGGACAACGGGCCCCATTACTGATCCTTTAAGTGCAGCACTGTGACGGACGAATCCATCTTTTTTTATCTGAAAAAAAACCTGCCGCTTTTCCTGCGCAGGTATTTCTATCATTATTTTCTGCGCAAGGAGCTGCAACATCATGTTCCGGAAAGGCATTCGGTGAAGTTTGAAGAAGCGCGCGAAATCGGGCTGCTCTTTGATGCCACCGATGTAAACCAGAACAGTGTGATCACCGACTTTGCAGCCCAGCTAAAAGCATTAGGCAAGAAGGTGGTGATGCTGGCGTATTTTGATTCGCCCAAGCCGGCTTTGCATTTCGACTTTCAGTACTTCAACCGCAAGAATCTGAACTGGCACCTGCAGCCCGAAACCCAGGAGGTGAAGACCTTTCTGGAGCGCCGATTCGACATCCTCATCAACGTATTCAGCGGCGAAGTGCTGCCGCTTGAGTACATCGCCATGCTCAGCCAGGCCTGCTTCCGGATCGGTATTTACCAGCCGGGGAAGACCCAGCTCAACGACCTGATGGTGGATGTAAAGGGCCATACGGACCTCTCCCATCAGCTCGAGCAGATCCGCCATTACCTGAAGCTGGTCTGATGGCTCACCCGCTGCTTTT
>Ga0265314_10006057_pt1 | contig 10756 bp, 8 predicted proteins | sample 4126metaG_FD_203106 | JGI IMG/M metagenome (GOLD analysis project Ga0265314, IMG submission 203106) | Rhizosphere microbial communities from Carex aquatilis grown in University of Washington, Seatle, WA, United States - 4-1-26 metaG | ecosystem: Host-associated > Plants > Roots > Rhizosphere >... | reverse complement strand
GCCGGCACGCTGGAGCGGGCACTCGCGAGCATCCGCAAAATTCAGAGCACCGCGCGCGACGGGCGCGCGGCAACCCAACGTCCGAAATGGCCCATGATCGTGCTGCGCAGCCCGAAGGGCTGGACCTGCCCGCCGTATATCGACGGCAAGAAATGCGAGGACTACTGGCGCAGCCATCAAGTGCCGATGTCGGACATGAGCTCGGCCGACCACATCAAGATCCTCGAGCGCTGGATGAAGAGCTACCGCCCGCAGGAGCTGTTCGACGCCAATGGTCGGCTCACCCCCGAGCTCGCCGCGCTGGCACCGCAGGGCCCCCAGCGCATGAGCGCCAACCCCCACGCCAACGGCGGCCTGGTGCTGAAGGATCTGCGGCTACCGGATTTCCGCGACTACGCCGTCGCGCTGGACGGCCCCGGCAGCGTCAACGCCGAGGCGACGCGCGAGCAGGGCCGCTTCCTGCGCGACGTGATGAAGCTCAATCTGCCGAGCCAGAACTTTCGCGTCTTCAGCCCGGACGAGAACAACTCCAACCGCTGGCAGGACATCCTGGAGGTCACCAACCGCTGCTACGTGGCGGACATCTATCCCGAGGACGATCATCTGTCGCCGGATGGACGGGTGATGGAAGTACTGAGCGAGCACCAGTGCCAGGGCTGGTTGGAAGGCTATCTGCTCACCGGGCGGCACGGCTTCTTCAGCTGCTACGAGGCGTTCATCCACATCATCGACTCGATGTTCAACCAGCACGCCAAGTGGCTGAAGGTGTGCAACGGCATTCCCTGGCGACGTCCGATCGCCTCGCTCAACTACTTGCTGAGCTCACACGTGTGGCGGCAGGACCACAACGGCTTCTCGCATCAGGATCCGGGCTTCATCGATCACGTCGTCAACAAGAAGGCCGAGGTCATCCGCGTCTACCTGCCGCCGGATGCCAACTGCCTGTTGTCGGTCACCGACCACTGCCTGCGCAGCCGCGACTACGTCAACGTGGTCGTCGCCGGCAAGCAGCCGTCGCCGCAGTGGCTGACGATGGAGCAGGCGATCATGCACTGCACCGCCGGCATCGGCATCTGGGAATGGGCGTCGAACGACAAAGGCAGCGAGCCGGACGTGGTGATGGCGTGCTGCGGCGACGTGCCGACATTGGAGACGCTCGCCGCCGTCGATCTGCTTCGGCAGCACGTGCCCGAGCTGAAAATCCGCGTCATCAACGTCGTCAACCTGATGAAGCTGCAGACGCCGAGCGAGCACCCGCACGGCTTGCCCGACGCCGACTTCGACGCGCTGTTCACCACCGACAAGCCGGTCATCTTCGCCTTCCACGGCTATCCATGGCTGATCCACCGGCTCACCTACCGGCGCCACGGTCACGCCAATCTGCACGTGCGCGGCTATAAGGAAGAAGGCACCACGACCACGCCGTTCGACATGGTCGTGCTCAACAACCTCGACCGCTTCTCGCTGGTCAGCGATGTGATCGATCGCGTGCCGCTGCTGGCGACGCGCGCCGCCTACGCCAAGCAGGCGATCCGCGACAAGCTGCTCGAGCACAAGCAGTACATCGCGCGGCACGGCGACGACATGCCGGAGATCACCAACTGGCGCTGGGGCCAGCAGGGCACGGCGTCGGCGCGCGCCGTCGACACGGCCGGCGACAACGTATGAGCGACGACCGCCCACAGGACGAGGCGGCGCGTCCATCGAACCCGGCGCTGGCAGCGGCCGACGTCGTCAGCCTGGGAGACGAGACACGCGCCACCGAGATCATCGCGCAATCGATTCTCGGCTTGTGGGAAGTGGTCAACGCGTTGACGCGACTGCGACCGACCGAGCGCGGCGACTTCCGTGTCACCATCTTCGGCTCGGCACGCATCGCGCCGGAGCACTGGGTCTACGGCGCCGTGCGCGATCTAGCGGCGGAGCTGGCGCGCATGGGCTGCACCGTCGTCACCGGCGGCGGACCCGGCCTGATGCAAGCCGCCAACGAAGGTGCCGCGTCCGCCGGCCCGGCGGCGCCGGGGCGCTCGGTCGGCATCCGCGTCCACCTGCCCTTCGAACAGGAGGTCAATCCCTTCGTCGGGGAGGTCTTCGAGCACGGCACCTTCTTCTCGCGCCTGCATCACTTCGTGCTCATCTCGGATGCCTTCGTCGTCGTCCCCGGCGGTGTCGGTACGGTCCTCGAGATGACGATGGTGTGGCAGCTCCTGCAGGTCCGCAAGCTCTACCGGACACCGCTGATTCTGGTCGGACCGATGTGGTCCGAGCTGGTCGATTGGGCGCGGCGCTATTTTCTGCGCCCCGAATTCCCGCTCGCCAGCCCGTCGGACGTCGATATCCCGCGCTGCGTCGATACCGCGCAGGAGGCGATCGCGATCCTGCGCCGGCAGCATGCCGAGTGGAGCACGTCGCGCCGCGGCGACGGCGAAGGGAACACGTGATCGCGGGCCGACGCCCGGCGCCGGCTCGGCGACGGGTGGCACAGCATCAGTCCGCACGGCGCCAGCCGCCGGCCGCGCGCCCGCGGGTGGCAGCGTGACCGCCTCGGCGGACGATTCGGCCGGCAGCAACGATCGCGCCGAGCTGGGCTTCATTCCACTCGTCGGCAGCCTGCGCAGCTATCGCAAGGGCTGGTGGCGCTCCGATGTGATCGCCGGCCTGACGGCTGCGGCAGTGGTGATTCCGAAGGCGATGGCCTACGCCACCATCGCCGGCCTGCCGCTCGAAGTGGGGCTGTACACCGTCTTCGTGCCGATGGTCATCTACGCGGTATTGGGCACGTCGCGCCCGCTCAGCGTCAGCACGACCGCGACCATCGCCATGCTCACGGCGACCGAATTGGCGCTGGCGGTGCCGGACGGCGATGCGACGCAGTTGCTGGCGGCGAGCGCGACGCTGGCGCTGCTGGTTGGCGCGATGCTGCTGATGGCGTCGGTCCTGCGCTTCGGTTTCGTCGCCAATTTCATCTCCGAGCCCGTCCTCACCGGCTTCAAGTCGGGCATCGGCCTGGTGATCGTCGTCGATCAGATTCCCAAGCTGCTCGGCATCCACATCACCAAGGGCAACGTCTTCCACAACCTCGCTGCCATCATCCTGCAACTGTCGCACACCTCGACCATTACGCTCGGGCTGGCGCTGGCGCTGCTCATCTTGATCGTCGCATTCGAGCGCCTCGCTCCGCGCGCGCCGACACCGTTGATCGCCGTGGGCCTGGCGATCGCGGCGTCGGTGCTGCTGAATCTCAAGGGGCTGGGGGTCGAGACGGTGGGCAGCGTGCCGCGCGGCTTGCCCACCCTGATGTGGCCGCGGCTCGATCTCGTCGCGTCGATGTGGCCGGGCGCCGCCGGCATCGCCTTGATGAGCTTCACCGAAACCATTGCGGCGGCGCGCGCATTCAGCGCCCCGGGTGAGCCGCGGCCGGTCCCCAACCAAGAGCTGCTGGCATTAGGGGTAGCCAACCTCGGCGGCGGGCTGTTCGGCGCCATGCCGGCCGGTGGCGGCACCTCGCAGACGGCGGTCAATCGCAATGCCGGCGCCCGCACGCAAGTCGCCGAGTTGGTCACCGCCGTAACCGCGCTGGCCGCCATGTTGGTGCTCGCGCCGCTCATCGCGCCGCTGCCGCAGGCGGCGCTCGCCGCCGTCGTGGTGGCGTACTCGGTCGGACTGATCAGTCCGTCCGAGTTCGTCAAGATTCGCCGCGTGCGCCACATCGAGTTTCGCTGGGCGCTGATCGCCTTCGCCGGCGTCATCGCGCTGGGCACGCTGCAGGGGATCGTTGCGGCGGTGATCGTGTCGGTGCTGTCGCTCATTCAGCAAACCAACAACCCGGCGGTGTACGCGGTCGGGCGCAAACGCGGCACCGACGTCTTCCGGCCGTTGTCGGACGAACATCCGGACGACGAGACGTTCGCCGGCTTGCTGATGCTGCGCGTCGAAGGGCGCATCTACTTCGGCAATGCACAACGCGTCAGCGAGAAGATGCTGCCACTGATCGAGCGGGCCGACCCGACACTGGTGGTGCTCGACTGCAGCGCGCTGATCGATCTGGAGTACACTGCGCTGAAGATGCTGATCGAAGCCGAAGAGCGACTGCGCGACCGCGGCGTGACCCTCTGGCTGGCCGCGCTCAATCCGGATGTGCGCCAGGTCGTCGAGCGCTCGCCACTGGCACAGACCCTGGGCAACGAACGCCTGGCGTTCAACCTGCATGCCGCCGTAGCGCGATACGTCGCGGCACGCAGCGGAGCCGCGGTGCCGTGACGACCGTGCTCTTACGGTTCCGCGTATGACGGACCCGCAGCGCACGGACGGCGCCGCGCTCGATCGGCAAACGGTCGCGCGTCTCGGGAATGTGATCCGCGCCTTCGCCACGTCGCCGCTCGGCGGCCGCGCCGCGGCATTGGCCGGGGCGCTGTTGGCGCTGCTGCTGGCGATCAACGCGCTCAACGTCGTGAACAGCTACGTCGGACGCGACTTCATGACCGCCATCGAACGGCGCGACGGCCATGGATTCGTCGCCCAGGCGTTGCGCTATGCCGGGGTCTTCGCCGCGGCGACGCTCGCCGCCGTCGTCTACCGCTTCACCGAGGAGCGGCTCGGCCTGCTGTGGCGGGAGTGGTTCACGCGCCGCCTCACCGGCATCTACCTCGACCGGCAGTTCTACTATCAGCTCAACGCCGCCGGCGGGCTCGCCAACCCCGACCAGCGCATCGCCGATGACGTGCGCGCGTTCACCGCCACCACGCTCTCGCTGGCGCTCATCTTCCTCAACGGCACGTTCACCATGATCGCCTTCGCCGGCGTGCTGTGGTCGATCAGCCGGACCCTCTTCGCCACGGCGGTCGGCTATGCCGTGTTGGGCTCGACGGTCGCCTACGTCATCGGTCGGCCGCTCGTGCGCCTGAACTACGACCAGTCCGATCGCGAAGCCGACTTTCGCGCCCAGCTGGTACACGTGCGCAGCAATGCCGAGTCGATCGCGCTGCTCGGCGGCGAACCGCAACTGATGACCCGGCTGTCCGCTCAGATCGGCGCGCTGATCGCGAACGGCAAGCGCATCATCGCCGTGAACCGCAATCTCGGCTTCTTCTCGACCGGCTACAATTACATGATCCAGCTCATCCCGGCGCTGGTGGTCGCGCCGTTGTTCATGCGCGGCACGGCCGAGTTCGGCGTCATCCCGCAGTCGTCCATGGCGTTCGCGCAGCTGATCGGCGCCTTCTCGCTGGTGATCAACCAATTCCCTCAGCTGTCTGCGTATGCCGCCGTGCTGGCGCGCTTGAATGCGCTCGGCGAAGCGCATCAGACCATCAACGCGCCACAGGCGAGCGCCCTCACACTCGTCGAAGACGACGCCAGGCTGGCGTTCGAGCACTGCACGCTGATGGCGCCGAACAGCGAGCAGCCGCTCGTACGCGATCTGTCGCTCGAGCTGCCTGTGAGCGCGCGGGTGCTGGTGACCGCCGACGGCCAGGTGACGGGCGCGCTGCTGCGCGCGCTGGCCGGGCTCTGGCGCAGCGGCTCGGGCCGTATCGTGCTGCCGCCGCGCGCCGCACTGCAGATCCTTCCCGAACGCCCCTACCTGCCGCCCGGTACGCTGCGCGAGCTGCTCGCCAGTGGCACCACGGGGCGGAGGCTCGGCGAGGAACCCATCTGGGAGACGCTGCGCCGGGTCGGGATCGATGCCGCGATCCAACGCGCCGGCGGGCTCGACGTCGAGCGCGATTGGCACACCGTCCTGACGCTCGACGAGCAGCGGCTGGTCAGCGCCGCGCATCTCCTGCTCGCTACGCCGCGGCTGGCGGTACTCGCAGATCCTATCGCGAGCCTCGGCGCCGACCGCACCGCCGCACTGCTGGCGGCGCTGCAGCGCGACGGTGCCGGGTACCTCGTGCTCGGTGGCGGCGAGGTCGGTCACGCGCAGTTCGAGACGGTCATCGACATCGCCTGCGACGGCACGTGGAGCCGCACCGATGCCGCAGGAACACCCGCCGACCACGCTACGGGCGACGACCCGCACGGCGCCTGACGAGCCAGTGACCCTCCATGCGCGTCTTCATCCAGCGTTACCTCGATCCCGCCGGCCGCTTGGGTGAGGTCGTGTTCGGCCTCATCATGGCGCTCGGCTTCACCGGGGCGGTGCGGGTCGGTCAGGACGACGCGAACAGCCGCGCGCTGTTCATCGGCATCCTCGGCTGCAACGTCGCCTGGGCCATCGTCGACGGCGTGATGTACGTCCTGACGGCGGTCTTCGAAAACGGCCGCAAAGCGCGCCTGGTGCGCGACGTCCGCGCCGCCGCCAGCGAGACGGCGGCGTTGCGGATCATCGGCAAGGAGTTCGACGACTGGCTCGGCCCGTTGCTGGCGGCGGACGAGCGCCGGCGCCTGCACCAGACAGTGCTCGCGGCCGCGCGCCGCACTGCCCCCACATGGCCGCGGGTCGCGCGCGACGATCTGCTCGGCGGCGTGGCCGTAGCGCTCATCATCCTGCTGTCGACGCTGCCGATCGTCGTGCCCTACCTCGTCATCCGCAACGCGACCGTCGCCGTACGGCTGTCGAGTCTGGTTGCGCTCATCGAGTTGTTTCTCGTCGGCGCGTGGTGGGCACGCGTCGTCGGCGGCCGCTGGCTGCACATCGCCAGCGGCCTCACCCTGATCGGCGTCGTGCTGGTGTTCATCACCATCGCGCTCGGCGGCTGAGCGCGACGGCGTCGTCGACGCCGTCGCCACATTCTTCTGACCATGAAGGAAAGGGAGGACTGAGATGACCGCACTCATCAAGCGAGCCGAAAAGGTTGCGAAATCGTTCCGCATCACGGACGGCGGACGCTTTCGCTTGAGCGATGTCGATCCAGGCGACACGCTGGAGTTCACTTCCGAGGACAAGCCGCGCGCCAAAGAAGCGCTCGCGAACGGCGTCACACTGCTTGCCGAGCTGCAGGACATGCTCTACGCGCAGGACCGTTGGGGCGTGCTGCTGATCTTCCAGGCGATGGACGCGGCCGGGAAGGACGGCGCCATCAAACACGTCATGTCCGGCGTCAATCCGCAGGGCTGCCAAGTGTACTCGTTCAAGGGGCCGTCGAGCGAAGATCTCGACCACGATTACCTATGGCGCTGCATGAAATCGCTGCCCGAGCGCGGTCGCATCGGCATCTTCAACCGCAGCTACTACGAGGAGACGCTGGTGGTGCGCGTCCACCCCGAGTTTCTCGCCGGCCAAAAGCTGCCGCCCCGCCTGGTGGGCAAGAATATCTGGAAGGAGCGATTTGAGGACATCTGCGCCTTCGAGCGCTACCTGACGCGCAACGGCATCGCCGTCTGCAAGTTCTTCCTGCACGTCTCCAAGAACGAGCAGAAGAAGCGCTTCCTCGAGCGCGTCGAAAATCCGGAGAAGTATTGGAAGTTTTCCGCCAACGACGCGAAGGAGCGCGGGCACTGGAAGGACTACATGGAGGCCTACGAGGACATGATTCGCCACACCGCCACCAAAGCGGCCCCGTGGTACGTGGTGCCGGCCGACAACAAGTGGTTCACCCGCGTCGTCGTCGCCGCCGCCGTCATCGACACATTGGCCGGGCTCGATCTGCATTATCCGAAGGTGGACAAGGCGCGGCTGAAGGAGCTCGCCGCCGCCAAGCAGGCACTGCGCGGCAGCAAGTGAGCTGCCTTTCGCAGGGCGATTTTACGATTCCCCCGTACATCTTGCGATGGTCAGCTCTGCTACAAGAGCCTATAGCTATGCAGTCTGACGTTGGCTGGCCCTCTGGCGCAGCGTTCGGTGCAGCAACGAAGGAGGAACGGAGGCTATGAAGCGCACACGAAGTCTAGGGGCCGCGCTACTCCTGACGGCGCTGGCGGTTGCGTTTGCCGCGCCGCCGGCGGAGGCCGGCAGCAATGCGGATCTCCAACGCGACGCGAAGCGCGCGTTGGAGAATTTGGTCTCGGGGAACAGCGCGGCGCAGCTGCTGAACAAGAAGGCGGTCGCGGTGCTCGTCTTTCCCAACATGATGAAGGCCGGCTTCCTGTTCGGCGGTCAGGTCGGCGACGGCGTGCTGCTGAAGAAAGGCCGCGCCGCCGGCTACTACAACTCCGTCGCTGCCTCGTACGGGCTACAGGCCGGCGCGCAGACCTTCGGCTATGCGCTGTTCTTCATGAACAACGGCGCGCTCGCATACCTGGACAGCAGCAGCGGCTGGGAGGTCGGCGTCGGGCCGAGCATCGTCGTGGTCGATTCGGGCGTCGGCAAGTCGATCACCAGCACGACGACGACACAGGACGTCTACGCCTTCATCTTCAATCAGAAGGGATTGATGGGCGGCCTCGGCATTCAGGGCTCGAAGATCACCAAGCTCTCCAACTAGCGACGCGGCCTACCGCGCGTGCGCAATGAGGATGCGATGATGACGTACAGAGTTTGCGGCCTGGCCGCGCTAGTGATCGTCAGCCTGGGGGCGGGCGTCGCACATGCCGCTCCGCCGCAGCATGAGGTAACGGCGTTCGCCGATCCCGGCGTGCTCCTCAGCACCGTGCGCGACAATCGCCGCGCCCTGATCGCCGCCAACCTCAACCTGTCGCCGCAAGAGGCGGCGGCCTTCTGGCCGCTGTACGATCGCTACGCGAAAGAGGTCAACGCCGTCGGCGATCGCATGGCGGCGGTGGTAGAGGACTACCGGACTCACTTCAGCGATCTGTCGAACGAGAAAGCGCTCGAGCTGATCAACAACTACCTCGCGAGCGAAGCCGACCGCCTGAAGGTGCGGCAAGCCTACGTTGCCGAGTTCGCGAAGGTGCTGCCCGGCCGCACGGTGGCGCGCTTCTACCAGATCGAGAACAAGATGGACGCGGTCCTGCGCTACGACCTCGCCGCGACCATTCCCGTGGTCGACGAGTCACCGCGCTAGTGTCCCGCATCTGGCAGCTCACATCAGATACGCGGCCAAATATTCCGCCACACCGCCAGCGGGACCGAGGTAGCCGATATACCCGTCGGGGCGGATGAGCACGGCGGCGGCACCGTACAGCGCGGGCAGCACCGCGTCCGGGTCGTGCAGCACGCGGAGATCGCCGGACGGCACCTCGTCGGTCGCGGCGCCGATCAGCGCGACGCAGAGCAGTTCCCCGTAGCGCGCCGCCAATTGCGCCGCGATTCCGCCGGCGATCGCGTCGGGCGCCAACATCATCAGCAGATGTCCATGCGTCTGCAGCAGGTCGAAGACGCGCACCGCGGCTCCATCAGCGGCGCGCAAGGTCGCATCGGGAGCGCGGTCGCCGGCGCGCACACCATGTAGGCGTGCGACCCCCGGCCGCGCGTCGCGGCTCAGCGGGCCGCCGCGATAGTGGATCGACACTTCGCTCAACTGATTGACGATGGCGCGCTGCAGCGGCGGCAGGCGCGAGGCGACCGGCATGATGTGATTGCGCAGCCACTGCAGCGGCGCATTGCGCAGCGTGGCGAGCGCCGTCAGCGCCGCGGCGCCGCGGATGACGGCGGCGCCGACCGGATGGCGCTCGGCCTGATACGTATCGAGCAACGTCTCGCGGCCGCGGCCGCGCTGCACCAGCGCCAGCTTCCAGGCGAGGTTGAACGCATCGTGCATGCCGGTGTTCATGCCCTGCCCGCCCGCCGGGCTGTGCACATGCGCGGCGTCGCCGGCGAGAAAGACGCGCCCGATGCGATACGTCGGCACCTGGCGCTCGTTGATGCAGAAGCCGCCGAGCCACGCCGGGTCTTCGGCGCGCAAGCCGGGCGCGCGCTGATCGAGCAGCGCTTGGATGTCGTCGAGCGTCGGATCGCGCGGCTGGTCGCCGTGCTTCGGCCCCAGTTCGACGATGACGCGATGGCGATCGGGAGGCAGCGGGAAAATCGCCACCGCGCCGTCCGGGTGCAGGAACATGCGCATCTCGTCGCGCGGCAGGTCGCCGACCAGGCGCACGTCGGCCAGCGCCCAGTCGTGATTCTCGACGACACCGCCGAACGCGATGCCGAGCGCGTGCCGCACGGAGCTGTGCGCGCCGTCGCAGCCGACCAGCCACGCTGCGCGCACCTCGCGCTCGTCGCCGCCGGCATCGCGTAGCACGGCGCGCACGCCGTCGGCCTCGGCGGTGAAACGCAGCAGCTCGGTATTGCGTTCGATCGCCGCCCCGGCGGCCCGCGCCGCATCGTCGAGCCGGCGCTCGGTGGCGCTCTGCGGAATCAACAACGCAAACGGATAGGCGCTGTCGTTTTTCGTGAGATCCATCCACGCCAGCTGCCCGTCGCGCCCGAACAAGCGTGCGCCGCGTCCCTTTATCCCGGCGGCGAGAAACGGCTCGACGATGCCCGCCGCGCAGAGCAGCTCCAGCGTACGCGGCCACAGCACCAGCGCCTTCGACTTGTCGGTCGGCCCCGGCCCCTTGTCGACCGCCGCAACGCGCAAGCCGCGCCGCGCCAGATCACCGGCCAGGGTCAGCCCGACCGGCCCCGATCCCACAACGAGGACGTCCAGCACATCCGCCTGCATGCGGCGTGACATTGCCACATGACGTTAGGAGCATCCATCGCGATCTGCACACGAATGGAAGCACCGCGCCGCGCCCACCACCACATGAACACCGATACGGCTGCCGCCGCAGGCCTCGACAACGCCCTTCCGGCGACCGCCGATCGCGACTCAATCGGACACGACCGAGATCCGCCGCCTTCCGGTGCGCCTCTCGATCTCAACTATGAGGTTCGGCGCGAAGAGGGGCCAGTGGCATCGCCGCCGTACGCCTG
>Ga0265314_10006056_pt1 | contig 10756 bp, 5 predicted proteins | sample 4126metaG_FD_203106 | JGI IMG/M metagenome (GOLD analysis project Ga0265314, IMG submission 203106) | Rhizosphere microbial communities from Carex aquatilis grown in University of Washington, Seatle, WA, United States - 4-1-26 metaG | ecosystem: Host-associated > Plants > Roots > Rhizosphere >... | reverse complement strand
TGCACGTCGTCAATAGAGAGTTTAAAGACGATGGAAAGCCAGGCGCAGCAGTACAAGCTTGAAGGTTTTCCCTTAATGCTGGACGCCCATGGCGCGACGGCAAGCGCCTATCATTTGCGACGCAACTGCAGCTTCCAGCTCATCGTGATCAATGGCGATGGAAAAATTATTTATAATGCCGACAGCGGATTTTCGTATGAAGATAAACCGGCGATTCACGAGGAACAAATTGAGAAGAGCTTGAAGGATTTTCCGGAAGCCATTCTTGACACCGACGCGCTTCACGCCCGCGAAGCCGATCAACGCCGAAGTTATGCGCGAGAAATCCTGAGCCTGGCTGAAGGACTGCCTGTGCAAGCATATCGCGAGACACAATCGTTCCTGGCGGCGTTTCCGAAATCCGAAGAAGCTGCCGAAATCAAGGCGCTGGCAGAAACGCTGATCGCCAATCCGAAAGTAAACCGTGAGATCGACGCAGAATCAGAGTATCTGCGCATGGTTGCACCAGAAATGAAAAAAGCCACGTTGCAGGCCGAATTGGAAAATCTCAATCCCCTCTTCGTCCACTATCAGCAAGCCTTTGGTGATACCGAATTCGGAAGCTGGGTTAAGAACGCTATCGAAGACCGATTGCTTACCTTGAGCGCCGACAGAAACACCGGACCAACGCCGGCGCCGAAACGCCGCGAAAAACCCGGCGGATTCTAGAACATATTTTACTGAGCGGAAAAAACGCGGGCTTGGATTGACAATATTGCGCCGCGTGTTATGCCCGCCGCATTATCATTTCGCGCCACAATGCCACGCCCATAGGAACTATGGAATGACCTTGCCGCCGGAAGAACGCAACTCAACGCTGATGCTTGACGAGTTCTTCAATGCGGAAGACGACCGGTTTACAGACGAGCTTCGCAAGATCAACAGCCCGTCAAAATTGGCCGGATTCGCCGACCGCTGGAAAAAAGATCCGCGGCCCTGGGCGCGTAAACAGATTTTCAACTATCTCGATCTGCCGCTGGACCGGCCCGGACATCAGCCGCTGGTCAAGCGCCTCTTCAAGCACGCTCATGCTCAGAATGACGCCGAATTGATGGCGGCGTTCATGGCTGCGTTCGACCGGCTGGTGCGGCGCACGCGAAAAACCCTCTGGCGGTACGATTTAGAGACCCGTTCCTCCACAGAAGAGGAGAAACTCGTGACGCCGCGCAACGCCCTGAAGGGCCGCGGCGAGAACGAGCGGAAAAAGCAAGTCTGGCTGGGCGGAATTTACCGAAGGTCCGGCATGCTGTTCACCTATCACACGCGCTATTATTTGCGGCGGCGTGCGTGGCGGTTCTTCAGAACTCTCGCGCGCACGAAATCCGCGGCGTACCCCCAAGCCGTTGCGCGCGCCCTGGCGCTGTATTACGACGCGGATCTGGCGAAGGGCGAAAATATTCTGGATAGCTGGAGCCTACTGCACGCCTGCTTCCACGATCACGACGCGCTGGAATTCGGCGCTTCGTCTGTTTTGGTGAAGGACGGCCGCGGCCTGGGAGAACTGACCGCCGCACCATACTGCCTGAAAGCGTGGCAGGCGCCCGAATCGGCGAAAGTTCTGACGGAACTTCTGCTGAGTTGCCGCGCGCGGCTGGTGCGTGTTTTCTGCATCCAGTTGCTGCGGGCGCATCATAAAGATCACTTAGGCTCGCTTGATGCGAATCGCATATTTCAGCTTCTGGAACACGACGATGAGGACATCCAGCAGTTCGGCGCAGAATTGCTTCAATCGGCGAAAGGCCTGGAACGACTACCGATCTCGGCATGGCTGCGTTTTCTGCTGACCAAGAATCTCACCGCGTTGCAAACGGTCTGCGATTGCTTCGTGAAACATGTGAGCGCTGAACGATTGGAACTCGGACCGTGCATCGAGCTCGCATGCAACAAAGCGACCGCCGTATCGCGGTTGGGACTGGGCTATCTCAAGTCGAAAGCGATTCAAACACCTGAGGACCGCGCAGCAATTGCCGCCCTCGCAAATTCGCGGTGCGACGCGACCGGACGCGAGGTGACGGAATGGGCTTTGAGACTCATTGGGCCGCGCGACGTTTATGATCGCGAACTCGTCTGCCGATTTTTTGATAGCCTTAACGAAAGTGTGCGCGACGCGGCGTGGGACTGGCTGCTCAAAGACTCCGCCGGTTATCACGATCCGGGACTTTTCGCTCGGCTAATTGAAACGCCGTTCGACCGCTTGCGCCTGAGTTTGATCGATCTGATGCACAAGCGCTCAATCGGAGCCCTCGAAACCCCCGGCCTTCGCGCGACGGGACTCGAAGCGCTGGCGCCTGTCTGGTGCTCCGTACTCCTGTCCGTGCATCGCGGCGGGCGCCAGAAAGGCAAAGCCGTGCGCCAGATCGGCGAAGCCATTCGCGAAAAACCGCAGGCGGCCGAATTGCTGCTGCCGATTCTTGCCGTGGCGATCCGCTCGGTCCGGCCGTCTGAAGCGCGCGCGGGCTTGTCGGCCGTGGTGGGCGCCGTCGAGTGTCATCCCGAACTGGCGGCCGCGGTGGAAAAGCATCTGCCCGAGTTAAAACTTTCGGTGGCGGAGGCCGCGCAATGAATATGAAATTTGCGTACCTCGGCCGCAGCGCCTTGCAGGGTTCTGGCAAAGTGCTGAGCCTCTCGCCAAATTTATCGCGCGATCAAGTTGCCTTCGATGCGCCGCTGCTGCATCCGCTGCGTTTTCGCGAAGCAATCTCGACACTGCACGACGTTGTGATCAGCGACCTGCGTTTCAAGCCGAAGGACCATACCGCGTACGAAGAGTGGAAAAAGAATGAAGCGCGGCGCGTTGAGAGTCAACGCCGCGAAGTCTACAAGCAGGCGAAGGAAGATATCCTCGCGCGCCGTGATGATCCGGTTCCGGCGGATATCGAGGCGCAATACTCAAAAATGCGCAAGCATTACTGGGTCGCGCGGCAAAAGTATTCGGATTATCTCCGTAAAAACGATACCGAACTGTGGCGCATGTTGATGCCCTGCGATCCAGTGATTACGGTGGCCGACGACGTCGTCTTCTTCGAATGCTTCTCAGCCGACGAATCCAGCTACGGTTGCCTGACTGTCAAGCGCGAGGCATTCGGCAAATCGGATTTGGTGAAACTCGGGACGACCAACGTCGATTATTCGTGGGACCTCTACAATAATTTTCAGAGCCTCCGATCGTATCGCGAAACCCGTTTTAAAATCGACCCGCTCGGATTCGAGGTCGCGACGCAGGGAAATGCCGAGTACCGCGAGGAAAAAATCGATCTGCCGCCAAGTTGGCTGCGCGGATTTATGCAGATCCAGAGCGCCATGGGCCTGCCCATGCGCAAAGTTTCGCTCTCGCGCGAAGCCGTGTACTCACTGCTGGCTTTCTTGAAGCGCCACAAGGCGCAATCCAGCCCGCGCGCGCTGCGCTTTGAACTTCTGCCGGGAAAATCGCCGAAACTCGTGCTGGAGCCGTGGGAACAAACCGTCATTTCGCACGGAACGATTTACAACGGCCCCGGCCGCGAGCCGATTCGCATTTGGGGCAAGCCGCGGCTGCTGGTGCTCTCGAGATTGCTGCCGCTGGTCGAAAGCGTTGACGTGTACTTGCTCGGCACGGGGCTGCCCTCATTCTGGGTTGCCAACATGGGCGAGATGCGGCTGACGCTGGGACTTTCAGGCTGGACGACAAACGACTGGACGCGCAGTTCAGCGCTGGATCTGCTGACGCCGACCACGCAGGTGTCGCTAGACACCATCGGCCGCATCGGCCAACTCATTCGCAAGTCGAAGGCGGCGTCGTTCGCCGAAATCGATGCCAGCGTCACCGGCGGAAAAATGGTGACGGCCACGGCGTTGAACCATCTGGCGCATTCGGGTCAGATCATCTGCGATCTGGCAGAAGGTAAATACCGCTGGCGGCAAATCATGCCGATGGCTTTGGGCGAAGACCAGATGGGTCCGGAAAATCCGGAACTCGTCGCATCGCGCAGGATCCGAAGCGTAAAAATCAAATCCAAGCAGGACGCGCCCAACGGAGCGCTCCTTTATAGCGGCACTGCGGACAACGTTGACGTTGAACTGCTGCTCGACACGGATGGCCGCATGCGGCGCGGCCAGTGCACCTGCAGCCATCACATCCGTTCGGGGTTGAAAATGGGACCGTGCCGACATTTGCTGGCGTTTCGGGGAATGATCTGGAGGACGCCGAAGTCGGAGACTCAACCCGCTTCGTCGTCGTGGTACGATTTCAATTACCTTTTCCGAGGAGAATAAGAGTTTCAGGCGGGAGCGTGTACTTCGGTTGAGACTGGTTGTGCTGCGGCGTTCCGCCGCGGCTGCGATTGGCTAGTCCATGCATCCCCAAGGCCGTTGTTCGTTTGGCCACCACGACAATTAAGCGGTGGCCGTGAACAACCAAGGTTTCCCCCCGCTTAATTGTCGTGGTGGCCTTGAGTGAACGTCCTTGGTCCGGAGGGAGAAGTCAACCGATGGCCGCTCCCGCCTGAATTTTTTTCAATCCACGACAGGAAAAACGATGGGGCTGTTTGACGAGCTGCGAAAATTACTGTTTGGTGAACAGTCCCCGCGTCCCGTGCGGCGGCCCGATCCGCCACGAACAGGCGGCGGGATCAAATCGACCCCGGTGACCCCAGTGCCGACGACGCAGCCTGTCCGGCCGCCGCCGGTCTTTTCGCAGCCGCCCGTGCTCAAGCCAACACCACCGCCGCCGAAAAAGAAAACTCTGAACCTGGACGTCGCACAGTTCGCTCCCCTCAGCAACGACGCGGCTAAAAAGCAGGCGCGCAATCTGGGATCGATCTGGGGCAACCCTTTTTTGGGACGGCGCGATCTGATTCCGCCGGCGAGCGACGAGCGCACGCTGCTGATCGATCGCGCCATGGTCGGCCAGGGATTGTTGACGGTGGAGGAACTGGCCGAGATTCACAAAGTCGGCTCTGAGATGGACAAGATCCGTCCGGATCTGGCGCTGGCGACCAGCTTTGCCAATGAATCCATAGCCCGCGACAAAGCCGCTCGCGATGAGATCAAGAAAAAGAAAAAGGACGAGGCCGAAGCACGGCGGCGCAAGCATGCCGAAGACGTCGCGCGCCGCAAGCAGACTGAAATAATCTTTTTGGGACGCGGCGTTTCGGCGGGCCTTTCGGACAGCAAGGCCAATATCGAAAAGTTACAGTCGGCGAAATTACCGATCCTGGCGCATCCGCGCGACGTCGCCGAGGCCATGAACATTCCGCTGAAGCAATTGCGCTGGCTGGCTTTTCATTCCGACGCCTCGCACGTGACGCATTACATCCGTTTCACCGTCGCCAAAAAAGGCGGCGGCACGCGCGAACTGGCCGCACCGCACCGGAAACTGGCGGCGAGCCAGGAGTGGATTCTAAAAAACATCCTGAACAAAATGCAAGCGCACGCGGCCGCTCACGGATTTGTTCCGAATCACAGCACATTGACGAATGCGACGCCTCACGTCGGCCGCGCCGTCGTTGTGAACGCGGACTTGAAAGACTTTTTCCCGACGATCACCTTCCCGCGGGTGAAAGGCATCTTTCAACAACTGGGGTACTCGCCAGCGGCCGCGACAATTCTCGCGCTGTTATGCACGGAATCTCCTCGTCGCGAAGTCGAATATGCGGGATCGAAATACCACGTCGCGACCGGACCGCGTGCACTGCCACAGGGCGCCTGCACCAGCCCGGCGCTGAGCAATCTCGCTTCGCGCGGAATGGATTCGCGTTTCAGCGGCATCGCCAGCAAGCTCGGCTGGACCTACACGCGCTACGCCGACGATCTGACGTTCTCCGCCGATGGTAATGCGGACGAAAAAGCCGGCTACCTTCTCGCGCGCGTGCGCCATATTGCGCAGGACGAAGGTTTTCTGGTCAACGAAAAGAAGACGCGCATTCAGCGGCGAAACACGGCGCAGACGGTGACCAGCATCGTCGTAAATCAACGCCCCGGAGTCCCGCGCAAGCTGGTGCGACGCCTGCGCGCCATTCTTCATCGCGCGAAAAAAGAAGGCTTGGCCGCGCAGAATCGCAATCACGAACCCCAATTCGAGGCGTGGCTGCAGGGCACGATTGCGTACGTTTGCATGGTGAATCCCAAGCAGGGCCTGCCGCTAAAAACCGCCCTTCGGACACTCAGCCAGAAGCCGTCCTGATCCCACCGGTGGTCAAGACAAGACGACAGGCTCAATCTTATCGCCAAAATTCTTTGCGGATCGATGTCACACTGGGTCCGGCGCGGGTATATGACTTTGGCAGACGTCCGCTGCCATAGGAGCCACGACTTGTCTCGCGCGGGAAAACACTCCATTATAGCACCACGTCGCGGCGGCTTTTTGCTGCTCGCGGCGGTGCTGTTTTCCGTCATCGCGCGGGGTGAGGACAAAAAGGTCTACAGCGGAGCCTGCACCGCCAACGTCGACGAATTTTTCGTGAATGAAGTCTGGGGCAAAGTCGGCGCGCAATCGTGCCTGAAATGCCACAAACCCGGCGGCGACGCCGAAGAGGGCGACAGCCGATTTATTCTGCAAGACCCCGATCGTTTGCTGGGCACGGCCCGAGACGAGGCCATGCGCAGCAATCGGGATGCGTTTGCGCGGATGGCGAAGTTGAAAGTGGGAGACGAATCGCGATTACTGCTCAAAGTCGTCGGGAAACTCAAGCACGGCGGAAAGGAAGCGCTCAAACCGGATTCGGCCGGCTATCGCGTTCTGGCGGATTTCGTCCAGCGCTTGTACGCTCCGCCGCCCGCCTCCGCGATGGCGCGCGCCGCGACCGATGACAAGAACGCCCCGCCCTTCTTCGACCATGTCGTGATGCTCGACGATGCGAAACTATTTCGGCGCGTGACGCTATCACTGGCCGGCCGTCTTCCGAGCGATGCTGAACTCGCCGCGATTTCCGAGAAGGGACACGCCGCGCTTCCAAAGTTGGTCGACAGCGTGATGAAGGAAGATGCGTTCTACGACCGGCTGCGCGAAGCGTTCAACGACATCTTTCTCACGGTCGGCTACGACGACGTTCCGGAGAACGCGCTGTCTTACGAACACTTTAGCACCACGCGCGGCTGGACGGAAAAGTACGATCTGAGCAGCATTACGGACGAAAAAGAACGGCAGAAGGCACGTTGGAAACTTTCCGGCGATTACCGCAAAGCGATGCTCGGCGAACCGATGAAGCTGATCGAGTACATCGTGCGAAACGACCGGCCCTTCACCGAGATCGTGACCGCCGATTACATCATGGTTACGCCCTACACTTCTCGCGGCTATGGCGTTTACGAAGAGTTGAAACCCAAATTCAAAAATCCAGACGATCCGTTTGAGTACGTGCCGGTGAAGCTCAAAGCGCTGATCGGACGCGACAAGCCGGACAACCAGGAATCCGCCACCGGCTTCTACCCGCACGCCGGATTGCTGAGCAACTTTCAATACTTAAAGCGTTACCCGACGACGGAGACGAATCGCAATCGCGCGCGGGCGCGCGTGTATTTCTTGCAGTTCCTCGGCATCGATGTGCTCGAACTTGCGGCGCGCGTGACGGACGCGGCGGCCGTCTCGAAGAAATTTGAGATCCCCACGATGCAGGCGGCTGAATGCGTCGTCTGCCACAAGACGATCGACCCGATCGCCGGATGTTTTCAAGACTACTGGAAATTCGAAGGCGTTTACGGCCGCCGCAAAGGCGGCTGGTTCAAGGACATGTTCAGCCCCGGTTTCGAAGGCGAGGAATTGCCCGAGACCGAGCGCTGGCGCGCGCTGCAGTGGCTGGGCGAGCGCACAGCGAAGGACCCGCGCTTTGCCGTCGCGATGGTCGAGCACGTTCATTATGTCTTGACGGGTCGCAAAACGCTCCTGCCGCCGAAAGATCTGGAAGATCCGCTCTTCAACGCAAAACGCCACGCCTACCAGGAGCAGCGCAAGCAAATTGAATCGATCGCCGTCCGCTTTTCTCAAAATGGTTTCAACCTGAAGAACGTTTTCCAGGATTGGATCGTCTCCGATTTCTATCGCGCCGATGGACTTGCCACTGCCGCCGCAAAACCGGAGCGCAAAACTGAACTCGACGACGTGGGCTTGATGCGCATGCTCGCACCGGAACAGATCGAGCGAAAAGTGGCGGCTGTTTTTGGAAAGCCGTGGGGCCGGATGGACGAGCAGCTTTCGGCGCTTTATGGCGGCATCGATTCCAAGGAAGTGACCGAACGCGCCGCCGATCCGAGCGGCGCGATGGGCGCGATTCAGCGCATCATGGCCAACGACGTGGCCTGCAAAAACACATCTCTCGATTTCAGCCGCCCCGACGCCGATCGCATCTTCTTCAAAGACATTGAGCCGGATGTGCTGCCCGGAGCATCGCCCGAAGCCGACGCGAAAATCCGCAAGACGATAGTCGCCCTTCATCAACGCGTGCTGGGCCGCACGGACGCGCCGGATTCCACCGAAGTGCAGCGCACGTTCGCTCTTTTCGCCGGAGTGGTTGGCGACGCTGCCGAGAAAAAGAATTTCAATAAGGAAGAGAACTGGTCCTGCCGCCAGGGTCTCGTCGCGCCCGTACCCGATCCGAAATACACAGTGCGTGCGTGGCGCGCTGTGCTGACGTATTTGCTCCGCCGGCCGGAATTCCTCTACGAGTAGAAAACAATGAGACGTGATTTTCTTAAACTCTGCGGTCTGGCCGGACTCAGTTTCGCCTTCCCGGGAACGAAGTCCCTCTTCGCCGCCGACACGAAAGAGACTCCGCCGTACGACGGGCCCTTCTATGTCGTGTTCAACGCTTCCGGCGGCTGGGACACGACCTACCTGATGGACCCAAAAGGTATCAACGAAATCAACCGCCTCTATAAAGAGGGCGATATTCTCACGAAGGGCCAGCATAAGTTCGCGCCGACGGCTCCTCAGGTCAAACCCGGCGCCGGCGCGATGAGCAACGAAGATTTTTACAAAGAATTGGGCGATGAACTGCTGGTCTTGAACGGCCTTGATTATTCGGTGAATAATCATTCGCCCGGCGCGCGCTACATGGCGACGGGCAAGCTCGACAGCATGGCGTACCCGACGTTCGCGGCGCTCGTCGCTGCGTGCAAAGGGCCAACCTGCCCGCTCTCGTTTCTGACATTTGGAAATTACTCGGCGACAGGCAACATCGTGGCGATGTCGCGCGTGCCGTACCTGCCTTCGCTGCAGCGCATTGCGAACGCCGACGCGATCGACGGCAACAGCCACTCGCCTTACCACGACGATTTCGCACTCTCGCGCATCGAACAGGCGTTGCAGGACGAAAACAATTCGCGCGGCGCGCAAGTTCGCCTGCCGCGCCAGGAGCGCGCAGAAAACATGCTGTATGCGGCGCAGGTGAATTCAAAAGCGTTGCAGCGCATAACGCCGTTCATTCCCAAGAATTCGCCCAAGGAACGACTGTCGCAGCAGGCCGAAATTGCGCTCGCATCGTTCAAGGCCGGCGTGTGCGTCTCCGCAAACATCTCGATCGGGCAGTTCGACAGCCACGCGAACAACGATGTCGACCAGATGAAACTCATTCCCGAATTCCTCGCGGGAATCACGTATCTTCTCCGCCGCGCGGAGGAACTGAAGATTCGCGAGAAAATGGTGATCGTCATCCAAAGCGAAATGGGACGCACGCCGAATTACAACAAGGGGAATGGCAAAGACCACTGGTCGATCGGCTCGATCATGTTCCTCGGTCCAAAGATCAAGGGCAATCGCGTGCTCGGCGCGACGGATGAAAAGCAATTCCAGGTGCCGCTTAATCCTCAGACGCTCGTCTGCGACAAGGAGAAAGGCATCCGCGTGCGCCCCGAACACATCCACACCGCGCTGCGCCAGTACGCCGGCATCGCCGACCATCCGCTCGCGAAGAAATTTCCGCTCGGCGTCACTGACGCGGAATTGTTGCAGGGATTGTGGGGCTAATCAACCCGGTGCGGTAATCGCGACCGGCGCAATTGTCACCGTGTGCTCGCGGCCGTCGTCAACCAGTTCGATGGCATCGCCCGACGATTCATTTCCGTCGACTGTTACGCTCGAGCCCACGCCTTTCACATATTTCACGGTGATTTTGTAGAGCGACTTACCGAAGCGGTAGTTGATCCGGTACTCCGGCCAGCCCTCAGGAATGCAAGGACGGATGCGAAGTTTCGTCCCGTCGCGCTGAACGCCGAGCAGCGATTCGAGCAGAAGCCGGTACATCCAGCCCGCCGAACCCGTGTACCACGTCCAGCCGCCGCGGCCAACGTGGGGCGAAACCGCGTACACGTCCGCGGCTACAACATACGGCTCGACCTTGTACACAAGGGCCTCGCTGAACGTCTTCGAATGGTTCAACGGGTTGATCATGTTGAACAATTCCCACGCGCGCTGCGCGTCGCCGAGTTTCGCGAACGCCATTACGGCCCAGATCGCTGCGTGCGTGTACTGCCCGCCGTTCTCGCGAACTCCGGGTACGTAGCCCTTGATGTAGCCGGGATTTTTCTCCGATTTATCAAAGGGCGGCTCGAACAGTTGGATCAAGCGTTCCTTCCGCTTAACCAGATGCTGGTCGACCGCTTCCATCGCCACCTGCACGCGCTCGCTCGATTCAATATTGGAAAGCACCGCCCAGCTTTGCGGCAGCGCGTCGATCTTACACTCTGTATTCTGCTCCGAGCCCAGCGGCTCGCCATCATCGAAGTATGCGCGGCGGTACCATTTTCC
>Ga0265314_10006054_pt1 | contig 10757 bp, 11 predicted proteins | sample 4126metaG_FD_203106 | JGI IMG/M metagenome (GOLD analysis project Ga0265314, IMG submission 203106) | Rhizosphere microbial communities from Carex aquatilis grown in University of Washington, Seatle, WA, United States - 4-1-26 metaG | ecosystem: Host-associated > Plants > Roots > Rhizosphere >... | reverse complement strand
CCGACCCTAAGAACAGCAGCGCCTTGAAGAAGGCATGCGTGAACAAGTGGTACATGCCGACCGAATAGGCGCCGACGCCCATGGCGACGAACATGTAGCCGAGCTGCGAACAGGTCGAATAGGCGACCACGCGTTTGATGTCGTTCTGCACCAGGCCGACGGTGGCGGCGAAGATCGCGGTGGTGGCACCGATGAAGGTCACGAAGGCCTGCGCGTTGGGCGCGAGCTCGAAGATCGGCGACAGGCGCGCGACCATGAACACGCCGGCGGTCACCATGGTGGCGGCGTGGATCAGCGCGGAGACCGGCGTCGGACCTTCCATTGCGTCCGGCAGCCAGGTGTGCAGCAGGAACTGCGCCGATTTGCCCATGGCGCCCATGAACAGCAGCAGCGCGATCGTGGTCAGCGCGTCGTGCTGGCCGAAGAACCAGAGGGTCTTGCCGACCAGCGTCGGCGCCTGGTGGAACACGGTTTCGAAGTTGACGGCGTTGACCAGCATGAACAGCGCGAAGATGCCGAGCGCGAAGCCGAAGTCGCCGACGCGGTTGACCACGAAGGCCTTGATCGCCGCCGCGTTCGCTTCCGGCTTGTGGTACCAGAAGCCGATCAACAGGTAGCTGGCGAGACCGACGCCTTCCCAGCCGAAGAACATCTGCACCAGGTTGTCGGACGTCACCAGCATCAGCATGAAGAAGGTGAAGATCGACAGATAGGCGAAGAAGCGCGGTCGGTACGGGTCTTCGTTCATGTAGCCGATGGAATACAGGTGCACCAAGGCCGAGATGGTGTTGACGACGACAAGCATCACCGCGGTGAGCGTGTCGATGCGCAGCGCCCAGTCGATGGTCAGGTCGCCGGAGGCGATCCAGGTGAAGATCGGCACGCGCGCGTCGTGGCCGTTGAAGCCGACGTCGACGAAGGCGATCCATGACAGGATCATCGAGATCATCAGCAGCGTGGTGGTGATCAGCTCCGCCATGCGCGAACCGGCCGCTGCCGGCTCGGCCGGGCCGTGGCCGTGATCGTCGCCTTCATGATGCGAATGATGGATGACACCGGCGTCGCCATGCACCGACGGCGCATGGTGATGCGTGTGCGCACCCGCTACCGCGGTATCCTCGAGACCGGGCTCCGGGCCCTGCCCCGGGAAACGCCCGATGGCGCCGGCGATGGCGATCAGCCCGGCGAGAATGGCGCCGAGCAGAGGCAGGAAGACGATTGCCTGATACATTGCGTCTGTCCTCAGCCCTTCATCAGATTAATGTCTTCGACCGCGATGGAGCCGCGGTTGCGGTAGTAGACCACCAGAATGGCGAGACCGATCGCGGCTTCCGCGGCGGCGACGGTGAGCACCAGCAGCGCGAAAACCTGGCCGACGATGTCGCCGAGGTGGGTGGAGAAGGCGACGAGATTGATGTTGACCGCGAGCAGGATGAGCTCGATCGACATCAGGATGACGATCACGTTCTTGCGGTTCAGGAAGATGCCGAAGATCCCCAGCGTGAACAGGATCGCCGCAACCGTCAGATAATGTCCGAGCCCGATGGTCATGTGTTGCTCCCCAGGCCCTGTCCGCTGCGCACGTGCACGATGGTGATCGCGGTCTTCGGGTTGCGCATGACCTGTGTCGCGATGTCCTGGCGGCGGACACGCTCCTTGTGGCGCAGCGTCAGCACGATGGCGCCGATCATGGCGACCAGCAGGATGACGCCGGCGGCCTCGAAGAAGTAGGCGTAACGGGTATAGAGCACGAGGCCGAGCGCCTCGGTGTTCGACACGTTGGTCGGGATCTTGGAGGTGATGGCCTGCGGGATGCCGGGGCCGATGACCCAGCTGCCGACCACCAGCACCAGTTCGGCGAGGAAGATGCCGCCGATGACGATGCCGACCGGCAGATACTGCAGCATACCCTGCTTCAGCTCGGCGAAGTCGACGTCGAGCATCATCACGACGAACAGGAACAACACCGCCACCGCGCCGACATAGACCACGATCAGGATCATGGCGAGGAACTCGGCGCCCATCATCACGAACAGGCCGGCCGCGTTGACGAAGGCCATGATGAGGAAGAGCACGGAGTGCACCGGGTTTTTCGCCGCGATCACCATCACGGCGCTGGCGACGCAGAGGCCGGCGAACAAATAGAAGAAGAGTGCGGCGACGATCATCATCTCACCTGTAAGGCGCGTCGAGCGCGATGTTGGTCGCGATTTCGCGCTCCCAGCGGTCGCCATTCGCGAGCAGCCGATCCTTGTCGTAATAGAGTTCTTCGCGGGTTTCGGTGGCGAATTCGAAGTTGGGACCTTCCACGATCGCGTCGACCGGGCAGGCTTCCTGGCACAGCCCGCAGTAGATGCACTTCACCATGTCGATGTCGTAGCGCGTCGTGCGGCGGGTGCCGTCGTTGCGGCGCGGGCCGGCCTCGATGGTGATGGCTTGCGCGGGGCAGATGGCCTCGCACAGTTTGCAGGCGATGCAGCGTTCCTCACCGTTCGGATAGCGGCGCAGCGCGTGTTCGCCGCGGAAGCGCGGCGACAGCGGCCCTTTTTCCCACGGATAGTTGATGGTCGGCTTCGCCTTGAAGAAGTAGCGCATGGCCAGGACGAACCCGGTCAAGAACTCCCACAAAAACAGCCGTCCGGCCGCTTGATCTAACCTCATCGCATCCTCACTTGGCCGCCAGCCCATAGTGCAGAAGATCGAATTGCAAAACGAACGCCACGATGAAGACCATGGCCAGCGACAGCGGCAGGAACACCTTCCAGCCGAGGCGCATGAGTTGGTCGTAGCGGTAGCGTGGGACCATGGCCTTGGCCATGGCGATCAGGAAGAAGAAGAAGAACCCCTTCAGGAAGAACCAGATGACGCCCGGCACCCAGGTGAAGGGCGGGTAAGGCACCGGCGGCAGCCAGCCGCCCATGAAGAAGACGGTGGCCATGGCGGACATGGTCATGATCGCCACGTACTCGCCGAGCATGAACAGCATGTAGAGCGTGGAGCCGTATTCGACCATGAAGCCGGCGACGAGCTCAGACTCCGCTTCGACGAGGTCGAACGGCGGGCGGTTGGTCTCCGCCAGCGCCGAGACGAAGAAGATGACGAACATCGGGAACAGCGGCAGCCAGTACCAGCCGAGCGCGCCGTACTTGGTGTCCTGCGCGTTGACGATGCCCTGCAGATTGAGCGAATTGGCGCACAGAATCACGGTGATGATCACGAAGCCGATGGAGACTTCGTAAGACACCATCTGCGCGGCCGAGCGCAGCGCCGCGAGGAACGGATATTTCGAATTCGACGCCCAGCCGCCCATGACGATGCCGTAGACCATGAGCGAGGAGATGGCGAAGATGTACAGCACGCCGACATTGATGTCGGCGACCACCCAGTTGCTGGCGACCGGGATCACCGCCCAGGCGGCGAGCGCCAGCACCGACGACAGCAGCGGCGCCAGCACGAACAAGCCCTTGTTGGAGCTCGCCGGAATGGTCGGCTCCTTCAGGCAGAACTTGAGCATGTCGGCAAAAGACTGGAACAAGCCCCAGGGCCCGACCGTGTTCGGACCGCGGCGAAGCTGCACCGCCGCCCAGATCTTGCGGTCGGCATAGATGAGGTAGGCCAGCACGACGAGCACGCAGACCAGCATCAACAGCGATTCCGCCAGGATGATCAGCAGCGGCCAGAGATAGGTCCAGAAGAACTGCTCCATCGCCCTACTCCGCTGCCGTCTTGGTCGCGGCGTTCGCCAGGGCCGAGCATTCGGCCATAATGGCGGAGGCGCGCGCGATTGGATTGGTGAAATAGAAGTCGGCGACGCCGGATTTCAGCGCCGCCTTGTCGGCGCTGCCGCCGAGCGTGGCGAGCTTGCCGATGTCGGCGGCGTTGCCGGCGGCGATCTGGCCGAGCTGCTGCAGGTGCGGATAGGCGGCAAACAGCGCCTTGCGCAACTCGCCGAGCGAATCGTAGGGCAGCTTGCGGCCGAGCGCATCCGACAGCGCGCGCAGGATCGCCCAGTCTTCGCGCGCATCGCCCGGCGGGAAGGCGGCGCGATTGGCGATCTGCACGCGGCCTTCGGTGTTCACGTAGAGCGCGGATTTTTCCGGATAAGCGGCACCGGGCAGAATGACGTCGGCGCGATGCGCGCCGCGGTCGCCGTGCGTGCCGATGTAGACGACGAAGGCGCCGGGGGCGACTTCGATCTCGTCGGCGCCGAGCAGGACCAACAGGTCGACGCCGCCGTTCGCCATCTGCGCCGCGGTCTGCCCGCCCGCGCCCGGCACCAGGCCGAGATCGAGCGCGCCCACGCGTGACGCCGCGGTATGCAGGACGCAGAAGCCGTTCCAGCCGTCCTTGATCGCGCCGAGTTCGCCGGCGATTTTCGCCGCCAGCGCCGCGATCGCCGCGCCGTCCTTGCGCGCGAAGACGCCGGCGCCGATCAGGATCAGCGGCCGCTCGGCCTTCTTGAAGGCCTCACCGAACTTGGAGCCGCCAAGCCCGGCAAGCGTCTCGGCGCCCGCGCCGAGATAGTCATAGGCATAAGTGAGGTCGGCCTTCTCGCCGATCACGCCGACCGGGAACGCACCTTGGCGCCAACGCTTGCGGATGCGCGCGTTGAGCACCGGCGCTTCACGGCGCGGATTGGCGCCGACGATGAGCAGCGCGTCGGCCTTCTCGATGCCGGCGATGGTGGCGTTGAACAGGTAGCTGGCGCGGCCCCAGGCGGGATCGAAGGCGGCGCCGTCCTGGCGCGCGTCGATATTGGCGCTGCCGAGACCCGCGACGAGCGCTTTCAGCGCGAACATCTCTTCGACACCGGCCAGATCGCCGACGATGGCGCCGATCTTGTTGGGCGCGGTCGACTTCACCTTGGCGGCGACGGCGGCGAAAGCCTCCTGCCAGCTCGCCGGCTGCAGGCGGCCGTCGCGGCGGATGTAAGGCATGTCGAGCCGCTGCGTGCGCAGACCGTCGACCACGTGCCTCGTTTTGTCGGAGATCCATTCCTCGTTCACGTCGTCGTTGGTGCGCGGCAGAATGCGCATCACCTCGCGACCGCGCGTGTCGATACGGATGGCCGAGCCGAGCGCGTCCATGACGTCGACCGACTCCGTCTTGCCGAGTTCCCACGGCCGCGCCGCGAAGGCGTAGGGCTTGCTGGTGAGCGCGCCGACCGGGCAGAGATCGACCACGTTGCTCTGCAGCTCGGAGCTCATCGCCTGTTCGAGATAGGTGGTGATCTCCATGTCCTCGCCGCGCCCGATGGCGCCGAGCTCGGCCACGCCGGCGACTTCGGTGGTGAAGCGGATGCAGCGCGTGCAGTGGATGCAGCGCGTCATGATCGTCTTCACCAGCGGGCCGATGTATTTGTCCTCGACCGCGCGCTTGTTCTCGGCAAAGCGCGTCGTGTCGGACCCGTAGGCCATGGCCTGGTCCTGCAGGTCGCACTCGCCGCCCTGGTCGCAGATCGGGCAGTCGAGCGGATGATTGGCGAGCAGGAACTCCATCACGCCTTCGCGCGCCTTTTTCACCATCGGCGAGCGCGTGCTGACGGCGTGCGGGGTTCCGTCTTTTTTCGGCGGCAGATCCTTGACGCCGACGGCGCAGGAGGCCTGCGGCTTCGGGTTGCCGACGACTTCGACCAGGCACATGCGGCAGTTGCCGGCGATCGACAGCCGCTCGTGGAAACAGAAGCGCGGAATTTCCGCGCCCGCGGCCTCCGCGGCCTGGAGCAGCGTGTACTCCGGCGGGACGTCGACCTCTTTGCCGTCGATGATGATCTTGGCCATGTCTCTACTTCTTCAAGCTCGTCCAAATCGGTCGGGTCATGCCGCGCGCTCGCTCGGCGTATTGCAGGGTGAGGTCTTCCAGAGTTGCGCCGCCGGAAGGTGCGCCCAGCCAAAGGCATGGTCGCTCGGCCCGTGCGTCTTCAGGTGATCGAGACGCTCGACGCCCTCTTCGAGCGCAGGCCTATGTCCGGCCGGCACCCACCACATCACCAGCGGCGTCTCGATCCGCTCGAACCATTCCTCGCGGCGGCCGTAGAAGCGGTTGTGCAGCGTCTGCCACACGAAGCGCTCGAGTGCGGCGACGTTTTCCCAAACCGTCAGGTTCGGCAGAATGCGCGGATCGTCATAGACGGTGAGGCCCATGGCGTTGCCGCTGTCGTCCTGCAGCCGCCAGACGAAGCCTTCGATCTTCTCCGCCAGCCCGTTCACCCGCGCGACATTGTCGACGAATTCCGCCATGCGCGGATCGTCGAGCGGATACTTGATCCGCGCGATGTTGAACTGGGCGAGGTGGCGATCGCTCATGCCCCTACTCCGCCGCCTCGCGCACCGCGCCGTGCGCGTCTGCGTTGCGTGTGTATTCGTCGATGCGCCGCTCGATCTCCGGACGGAAGTGCCGCAGCAGGCCCTGCACCGGCCAGGCGGCGCCGTCGCCGAAGGCACAGATGGTGTGGCCTTCGATCTGCGTGGTGACTTCCCACAGCATGTCGATCTCGCGCTTCTGCGCGCGGCCTTCGGTCATGCGGGTGAGCACGCGCCACATCCAGCCCATGCCCTCGCGGCACGGCGTGCACTGGCCGCAGCTCTCGTGCTTGTAGAAGTAGGAGATGCGCGTCATCGCCTTGATGATGTCGGTGGACTTGTCCATCACCACCACCGCGGCGGTGCCGAGCGCCGACTTCTTGTCGCGGCAGCCGTCGAAATCCATCAGCAGCGTGTCGGCCTGATCCTTGCCGGCCGGCACCAGCGGCATTGACGAACCGCCGGGAATGACGGCGAGCAGGTTGTCCCAGCCGCCGCGCACGCCGCCGGCATGCGTCTCCAGCAGCTCGCGCAGCGGAATGCCCATCGCCTCTTCGACGTTGCAGGGCTTGCCGACGTGGCCGGAAATGCAGAACAGCTTGGTGCCGGTGTTGTTGGCGCGGCCGATGCCGGCGAACCAGGCAGCGCCGCGGCGCATGATGTCCGGCACGACCGCGATCGACTCGACGTTCTGCACCGTGGTCGGGCAGCCATAGAGGCCGACATTGGCCGGGAACGGCGGCTTCAGGCGCGGCTGGCCCTTCTTGCCTTCCAGGCTCTCCAAGAGCGCGGTTTCCTCGCCGCAGATATAGGCGCCGGCGCCGTGGTGGACGTAGAGGTCGAAATCCCAGCCGTGCACGTTGTTCTTGCCGATCAGCTTGGCCTCGTAGGCCTCGTCGATCGCCGCCTGCAGGCGTTCGCGCTCGCGGATGAATTCGCCGCGCACATAAATGTAGCCGGCATTGGCGCCCATGGCGCAGCCGGCGATCAGGCAGCCTTCGACCAAGAGGTGCGGATCGTTGCGCATGACCTCGCGGTCTTTGCAGGTGCCCGGCTCGGACTCGTCGGCGTTGACCACGAGATAATGCGGCCGGCCGTCCGACTTCTTCGGCATGAACGACCACTTGAGGCCGGTCGGGAAGCCGGCGCCGCCGCGACCGCGCAGGCCGGAGGCCTTCACCTCGTTGACGATTTCGTCGCGGCCCTTGGCGAGGATGGCTTTGGTGCCGTCCCAGGCGCCGCGCGCACGGGCGCCCTTGAGCCCCCAGTCATGGAAGCCGTAGAGGTTTTTGAAGATGCGATCCTTATCGGCGAGCATTATCGATCCTCAGGAACGCTTGGAGTCGGAATAGAGCGATGGGTCGGTGAGCGTGGTCGGACCGCCGACCGGCGCCGAGAGTTGGCGGTCGATCTGCGGACCCGGCTTCGGCGTCTTGCCGGCGGCGAACTGGTCGAGAATCTTCTCGAAGCTTTCGGGCGTGAGGTCCTCGTAGAAATCCGAGCCGATCTGCACCATCGGCGCGTTCACGCAGGCGCCGAGGCACTCGACCTCGACCCAGGAGAACTTGCCGTCCTCGGTGACGTGCATCTGGTCGCCCATGCGCTTGCGGCAGACGTGCTCCAGATCGTCGGCGCCGCGCAGGCGGCACGGCGTCGTGCCGCAGAGCTGCACGTGTACTTTGCCGACCGGCACGAGATTGAACATCGTGTAGAAGGTGGCGACTTCCAGCCCGCGGATGTGCGCCATGTCGAGCATCTCGGTGACGTAGCGGATGGCGGCCTCGGGCAGCCAGCCCTCATGCTGCTCCTGCGCGCGCCAGAGCAGCGGGATGATGGCCGACTGTTGCCGGCCTTCGGGATATTTGGCGATTTGCTTTTTCGCCCACTCGAGATTGTCTTTGCTGAAGGAGAAATCCTTCGGCTGCTGTTCGGGCGGGGCGAGACGACGCACGCTCATCGGTCAACCTCCCCGAACACGATATCGAGCGTGCCCATGATTTGCGACACGTCGGCCAGCATGTGGCCGCGGCACATGAAATCCATCGCGCTCAGATGCGCGTAGCCGGGCGCCCTGATCTTGCACTTGTACGGCTTGTTGCTGCCGTCGCCGATCAGGTAGACGCCGAACTCGCCCTTGGGCGCCTCAACCGCGGCATAGACCTCGCCGGCCGGCACGTGCACGCCCTCGGTGTAGAGCTTGAAGTGATGGATCAGAGATTCCATGGAACGCTTCATCTCACCGCGCTTGGGCGGCACGATCTTGTTGTCCTCGACCGAGACGGGGCCTTGGCCCTGCGGGCTGCGCAGCTTCTCGCAGCACTGCTTCATGATGCGGCACGACTGCACCATCTCCTCCATGCGGATGAGATAGCGGTCGTAGCTGTCGCCGTTCTTGCCGATCGGGATGTCGAATTCCATCTCGTTGTAGCACTCGTAGGGCTGCGCCTTGCGCAGGTCCCAGGCCGCGCCCGAGCCGCGTACCATCACGCCGGAGAAACCGCGGTTCCAGGCGTCCTCGAGCTTGACCACACCGATGTCGACCATGCGCTGCTTGAAGATGCGGTTTTCGGTGAGCAGGCCGTGCAGGTCTTCGATGAACTGCAGATACCGATCGCAGTAAACGTAGATGTCATCGATCAGCTTGTTGGGCAGGTCTTGGTGCACGCCGCCGACGCGGAAATAGGCCGCGTGCAGGCGGGCGCCCGAGGCGCGCTCATAGAACCCCATCAGGATTTCGCGCTCTTCGAAGCCCCAGACCGGCGGGGTGAGCGCGCCGACATCGAGCGCCTGCGTCGTAATATTGAGGTTGTGCGAGAGCAACCGGCCGATTTCCGAATAGAGCACGCGAATCAGTTGGCCGCGCTTCGGCAGTTGCACGCCCAACAGCTTCTCCGCCGCCAGGCAGAAGGCGTGCTCCTGATTCATCGGCGCGACGTAGTCGAGCCGGTCGAAATAGGGCACCGCCTGCATGTAGGTCTTGTGCTCGATCAGCTTCTCGGTGCCGCGATGCAGCAGGCCGATATGCGGATCGACGCGCTCGACGATCTCGCCGTCGAGCTCGAGCACCATGCGCAGCACGCCGTGCGCGGCCGGGTGCTGCGGCCCGAAGTTGATGGTGAAATTGCGTACCGCGTTTTCCGCCATTATGACGACGCCTTCTTGGCTTTCTCATCGCCGGGCAGCACGTAATCCGTGCCTTCCCACGGCGAGAGGAAATCGAACGAGCGGAATTCCTGCGCCAGCCGCACCTTCTCGTAGACGACGCGCTTGAGCTGGTCGTCGTAGCGCACCTCGACAAAGCCGGTGAGCGGGAAGTCCTTGCGCAGCGGATGTCCCTCGAAGCCGTAGTCGGTCAGCAGCCGGCGCATGTCGGGATGGCCGGTGAACAGCACGCCGTAGAGATCGAAGGCTTCGCGCTCGTACCAGTTGACGCCGGCAAACACGTCGACCAGCGAGGGCACCGGCGTGACTTCGTCGGTCGGCACTTTCAGACGGATGCGCTGGTTCAGCCGCGGCGACAGCAGATGGTAGACCACGTCGAACCGCTGTTCGCGGGCCGGCCAGTCGACCGCCGTGACGTCGATGATGCTGACGAACTGGCAGGCCGGGTCGTCGCGCAGGAAGGTCGCGACCTTTACGACGTCGGCGGCCTTGGCCAAGACCGTCAGTTCGCCATAGGCGACTTGGTAACCGGTGACCGAGGCCGGCAGCGCGGTCTTGATCGTCTGTCCCAGCCTGTCCAGCGATTCGTCCATTCTAGCCCCGCTTAACGCTCGATCGTGCCGGTGCGGCGGATCTTCTTCTGCAGCAGCAGCACGCCGTACAGAAGCGCCTCGGCGGTCGGTGGACAGCCGGGAACATAGATGTCGACCGGCACGATGCGGTCGCAGCCGCGCACCACCGAATAGGAATAGTGATAGTAGCCACCGCCGTTGGCGCAGGATCCCATCGAGATCACGTAGCGCGGCTCCGGCATCTGGTCGTAGACCTTGCGCATCGCCGGCGCCATTTTGTTGGTCAGCGTGCCAGCGACGATCATCACGTCGGACTGGCGCGGCGAGGCGCGTGGCGCAAAGCCGTAGCGCTCGCAGTCATAGCGCGGCATCGCCATGTGCATCATCTCGACCGCACAGCACGCGAGACCGAACGTCATCCACATCAGCGAGCCCGTGCGGGCCCAGTTGATGAGTTCGTCGGTGGCGGTGACGATGAAGCCCTTGTCAGCGAGCTCGTTGTTGAGCGCGCCAAAGAACACGTCGTCCGACCCGACCGGCTTACCGGTGCGCGGGTCGAGGATGCCCGTGGGGGCTGGTGCAACGAGGGTCATGAAAGGATCAATCCCATTCGAGCGCCCCCTTGCGCCACTCATATATGAATCCGACGGTGAGGACGCCAAGGAAGGCGATCATCGTCCAGAACCCGAGCAGCCCGATCTTGCGGAACGCGACCGCCCAC
>Ga0265314_10006053_pt1 | contig 10758 bp, 10 predicted proteins | sample 4126metaG_FD_203106 | JGI IMG/M metagenome (GOLD analysis project Ga0265314, IMG submission 203106) | Rhizosphere microbial communities from Carex aquatilis grown in University of Washington, Seatle, WA, United States - 4-1-26 metaG | ecosystem: Host-associated > Plants > Roots > Rhizosphere >... | reverse complement strand
CTAACTTCATATAAGGTCCAAACGTGACGACACCCTGCGCGTGAGAATCAATACCCGCAGACCGCGAACATCCTTTTGCATCGACGCTTAGCTGCCCGGGAAGCTCGCATGCCTTCCAGAGAAGTCTCAGGGACGAGGCCTTTGGATTATTGATATCGCGATAGTCACGTACATAGGCCAGCGGACGGTCGTCCCGGGTCACCGTAACGATCGAAGGTGCGTCATACCGTTTGTCGCAGTCCCACCGCGTACCGGTCAGGATGAAGTCAGGCCGGCCATTCGAGTCTTTCAGTTCAATCGGATTTATTGTCGGCGGTAAATAGTGCGTCGCAGGCTGACTAATACCGCAAAGGCCGATGGTGTGAGACCCGCTATCGCCGGCTGCCGCCAGCTTTTCATCTAATGTTTTGACAGCCTCACGGAATGACGTGAACCAGTAGTCGCCTTCATATCTCTCAGCTTTAACAAGTTCGTTATAATAAATGTACTCGTACGGATGAAGACGCTCTCATATGAAAACAATGTGATTAGGCCCACTGAGGCCGCAAGCGGAGCGCGTTCCCGCAAATATTTATATGCATTCATCAGAACGGCGGAACTCAGCACGCAAAGTACTGGAACTATGAAAAGGAAATATCGCATTTCATCGGTGATGGCCGAGCGCCCGATGATTGCATATCCTATCGGGAATGCCACAGCGAATACAATCAAACACCAGATAAGAACTTCCGACCTCTGCCATAGCCTATCGCGTCGAAAGTAAAGTGCCAGCGGTACCGCCAACACGAACGCGACAGAATAGGACAGGGGCAATTTTACCAAGGTGTAAACAGGCAGATACGTCATCGGCAGCGCCGTCGATAGAACAAACTTGCCTTTAAAAAGAACATTCATTCCATAGGGGTAATGCGAAAATGTTGCGACGATTTCGTTGAACCGAATGATCGGGTTGCCGTGCAGATATGGCATTGCAATAAGAATTAAAAAAACGAAGACGCCCGATGCCGGTAGAAGCGCCTTTATGGCTAGCTGTTTGATTACGAATGGCAGAGGGCGCTGCGCTTCCGGATTTCGGGCATATGAAATCAGAAGCCAAAGAATCGCGAGGCTCGCGTAGAACAACGGCAGCACCCCGGCAAATCGAGTGCTGACCGAGAGACCAACTGATGCCCCTAAACCAACTGCAGTACTCACGGAGAAATGAGGGAACTGCTGGATCGCCTTGGTAATGAAATAAAGAGACCAAATATAGCCCGCCGCCATTGCGACGTCTTTCATGTTGATGAATGAGTGCCCTACGTAACTGGGTGTCAGCAAAAGTAATGCTGCGCTGAGATAGGCCGCAGGCCGCCCCGCACTCAGGCCGGCTAACCTCGACGTGCCAACCACGCCGAGGGCACCAACGAGGCCAATTAACAAATGCCTGGTGTCGTAGGGATCAAACGGGAGAATCCACAGCAGCGATACCGAAACCATGTCGAGCAAAGTTCCGTACATCCGCATTACGGGATCGGCGAGGACCGTTTTGTCGTGAAAAAACGTCAGATAATACTTCAGGGCGCCGAGCCCTTGTTGCTGATGGATCCACTCGTCTGCGGACATCCCATAGTCGGCAAATACGGCGAACACTCCGCCAGCCGCGCCAGCAAACAGTACGAAAGGCCAGGTTCGGTAATTGAACACTAAAGTCACGCCGCGGCAGATCTTTTCACTGAAACTGGTCATCTTAGCGAGACTCGGTTATGGCGAATATCGTTGCGCTTGATGGCGCCAGCGTTTTCTTGAATTTGGACCAATGCGGACTGCAAGGGATTGACAGCCATACTACAGAAATCTGGCGATGCCCAATTACCACAGGGCGCGCCAATGCGCCGCATTTTTGATTTTTCGATTGCATCATCGCTACGAATGTCGCGGATCTTGGCGCCATATCTCTGTATTTTTCCGATGGGGAATTGGCAGCGGCTGGAAAAACGGCGATATTAGCGATAGATTCAGTGCCTCTGCTATGCAAAAAGCCGTCGATCGGCAAGTCTGTTTTCGCCCCATCCGTTGGAGATTAATTGGCAACATGACGCCCGACCGCCACGGCAAGATTATTTCTATCGTTATGCCGGTCTTTAATGATTGGGAATCCCTAGGTCTTCTTCTTGAGCTAATCGGCAAACAGGATCGGATTGAACTGTACAATATTCACGTCTACGTCGTAGACGATTGCTCTTCTGAACTTCCGGATACCGCCGCTCTTAGCGCGCGTAAGGGAAAGCTCGCTAGCGTCCACTTCATCCGTCTCGCTTGCAATCTTGGACCCATGCGCGCCATCGCGGTCGGCTTGGTCGCAGCGTGTCAGGCAGACGTCGATGCCGTTATAGTAATGGATGCGGATGGTGAAGATCGCCCGGAGGATGTCATCCGGCTTATCGAAACATGGCGCGAGAATAGTAGTCGCATCGTAGTCGCCCAACGGGCCCAACGCTCTGAAGGTTTTGCATTCAGGGCCTGGTACTCGATCTACAAATCGATTTTCAGGGTTCTGGTCGGCCATACGATTAATTTCGGTAGCTTCTGCATACTTCCCAGGGAAGCACTGCAAGCCTTGGTTCACAATCCAGCTATCTGGAACAATCTGCCCGCGACGATCATCCGTTCACGAATGCCCTTTACCAGACTTCAGACCAACCGCGGCACTCGCCTGTTTGGAAAGTCCCGGATGAACTTCGAAAGCCTTGCCGTTCACGGAGTCAGCGTCATTTCGGTCTATGCCGACATCGTGCTTTTGCGGATCATCGTCGCCATGTGTGCCTTCGCAACCGTTGTCATTGCCGCGTTAGTAGGCGTGATCGTGGTTAGGTTTGCCACCGATCTGGCGGTTCCGGGCTGGGCATCCTACATCGCCTCATCGCTGATCATCATATTCATTCAGAGTCTGGTGTTTGCCGGGGTGGCTTTATTCCAACTCTTGAGTTCCCGAACTCTGAAGGTCTTCATTCCGATTTTTGACGCTGGCGCATTCGTCGTAGGTTCAGGATATAGCCGCGACGGGCAAGGCGCGAAGATCGCGATGCCTTTCAAGTAACAAATGACATGAAACAGCCCTTAGCCGTCACCCAGACCGAGATTGTCTACGAGAGTTCGGATCTCGAGTTGTTTGCGGAAGCGACTAACTGGAAAAGTTATTGGTCTTCCACGCTACGTCCCTATATCCACGGAAGCGTGATAGAAGTTGGTGCGGGACTAGGGACGTCTACCGACTTTCTCTGCAGACCGGAACATCCCTTCTGGCTGTGCATGGATCCAGATCCCACGCACGCGGCCCGTATCGCCCGGCGCATCGCAGTTGGCGAATTACCGGCTTGCTGTAAAGCGCAATGCGGAATTCTTAGCGACGTCCCCAAGGATCAACTTGTGGATACCATCCTCTATATCGACGTGCTCGAACATATTGAAAAAGACGAGGATGAAATGCGCACTGCCGCCAAATGTTTGAAGCCCGGCGGAAGAATCATCATTCTCTCGCCGGCTTTCAACTGGCTTTACAGCCCATTTGACAAGGCCGTCGGGCACTACAGACGTTATGAAAAGCCGGATGCGAAGCGGCTGACGGTGGATCAGCTGGCCCTCCGCGAAGTCTATTTCCTAGATAGCCTTGGGCTGCTTCTTTCGCTGGCCAACCGGTTGTTCTTGAAATCGTCGATGCCGACTTCCCGGCAAATCGCCTTCTGGGATCGAATTGTAGTGCCTCTGTCGATCTATACTGACCGCATTTTCGGTCGATGGTTCGGCAGAAGTATCGTTATGGTGTGGCAGAAGGTCTGAAAGATCGGCGCCAGTCTTGATCTGCCAAAACTGGAGCCTAGCTCGCGATGGCAGAATAAAGACGCATTGGAAGATGCATCAGGATGCCATCCCTCACAGCCCACAGCAGCTGCTTGCGGGTATCGGGCTGCGAAGATTCCGGGCAGAACCAAAACTCATCCGGATGGCATCGCGTATCCTCAACGATCCTTACGGTAATGCGGGCATTCGCCTCCTGAATGGCGTAGCTCAGGTCGCGGCGGCATCGTGGCAAATGCGGCGTTGCAGCGCATAGCCAGAACTCATTGACGTTTCCTTGTTGCGCCCATTTGACTGCGCCGCGCGCGATCCGCAGCGTAGGGACGCGGTTTGGCGGCAACTCTTCTGTTAGAACCGTCTCGACGCCGCGCTCAAGGGGCACAACTTCGAGTTGGGTATAAACCGGCACGCCGAGGTTCTTGGCTTTATCAGACGCCATTTCCGCGATGCGGCGATTCGAGCGAAGGGTGTTCGGCACCCCGAATGCGAAGGCCACGACAGCGGAATTCATGCGTTCCCCCTCTCACGGTTGTTAAGGACTGCACTGCGTGCCAAGGAGCAAATCGTCGAAATCCGCCAATAGGTCCGTAACGGCAAGCCCCAGTTCGACGCTTTCGCGATCCTCGCTACCGCTTTGAACGGCCTGTACGAAGTCTTGTACCGCACGGCTGAGCGGCATTTCGGCTGTCACCGGAATTGGCATTCCGGCATCGCCGTGAATGTCGGCACCGGACGGAAAGCGGACGAGCGCGGACGCCCCATTGTCGCGGTATACAAGCGTATCACGGTCGAAATACGCGGCGAACCACCGATGACGATCGTCGAGCGTGCTCAGCCGCACAGTGGCGCCAACATCGCCTCTTAGGGTCAACTCAAGCTCGAGCCGCTCGGCGGTGGCGCCATCGATCATTTCATGCGCCAGACATCGGGCCCCTGTCGCACGAGCCGGTCCAGGGACGAGTGCCAAACACATCGCCAGATCGTGGGGTCCCCAGTCCCACAATACAGAAACGTCAGCCCTATAGGGTCCGCGATTTCCTGCCGATGACGCAATCGATCGGACCGGCCCGAGTTTCGCCGCCTCCCGCCGCAAAGCTCGAAACGCTGGATGAAAGAGATGAATGTGATCGACGAGAATTATCGCCGGCACGCCGGCCAGCGCTGCGCGTAGGGACTGCGCCTGTTCGCGCGAGCAAACGAGCGGCTTCTCGACCAATACCGGCATTTTCGCAGCTATTGCCGCGAGCAGGATTTCAAGATGGGTTTCAGGCGGGCTTGCAATAATGATCCCGTCAAGATCGGATGCCGCAACTAGCTCACGCCAATGTGCAACGACACGGCAGTCCGTCGGCACCAGTCCGGCAGTTTTCGGGTTTCGGCTTGCGACGGCGCCTAACGAGACCCCATCCAGCGACGAAACGGTACGGATGATGTTGTTGCCCCATCGTCCGGCACCGATCACCCCTAGACGGATGGAACTACCTATTTTCAAGGTTTACTGTTGGCCGGTAAAGTTCTGATCGGTCCAAGTAAAGAAGCGGCGCAAACCTTCTTCCAAGCTAACAATCGGCTGGAAATCGAGCTGAAGGCGAGCTTTGCGGATATCCGGGCAGCGGCGCATCGGCTCGTCGGCCGGATAGCTGTCTGGATATTCGATAACGTTGTACTTCACCGGCTTCGCCATGACCTTCTCGATGGATTTGACAAGATCCATCATAGACACTTCCGGTGTTGGGTTTCCGATGTTGTAAACCTCTCCGGGAACGCCGCGTATGATCGTAAGCAGAAATCCAGTCAGCGCATCGGTAATATAGCAGAACGTTCGGGTTTGGACACCGGTGCCGTACAAGTTCAGCGGACGGCCGCCCTTTATGCAACTAGCAAAGTTGGGCAGAACGCGATAGTCCGCTTCCTGCATGCCCGGACCATAGACGTTGAAAGGCCTAATAGCGGTTGTCGCAGTACCGTGGCTTTCATGGAAGATGTAGCACAGCGTCTCTCCGACCCGCTTGCTCTCGTCATAACAGGCCCGGGGACCGCGGCACGACACGCTGCCGCGATAACTCTCCGGCGTCGGCACATGCTTGGCATCGGGGTCGCCGTAGATTTCCGACGAACTGAAAAACGTGAAGCGGGCGTGGTGCCTGTTTGCCAGCTCGAGCATGTTGCGCGTTCCGGTAATCGCGACCTCAAGCGTCTCGAGCGGATAGGCGCGATAATAATAGGGACTCGCGATACCGGCAGCTTGAATGACGTAGTCGAGTGGGCCCTCCCACTCCAACGGCTGGATCACGTCATGCTTGATGAAGCGCATGTTCGGCCGCTCGACCTCGTCCGCGCCGGCTTTTCCCGCCGAGATCAGATTATCCACACCGACAAAATTACAGGGCTTTTCGAGAACATGCTGGTTGAGATAATCAAACACGGCCGTAAAATGGCGGCCGAGGAAGCCACGCGCACCCGTCATCAATACCGTCTTACCCGAAAAAGCCTGCGCAGCGGGCCCGAGATTTTTCGCGACTTCGGCAATGTCCGAATCCAGAAAATGTTTCATGGTCTAGATTACCTCGACTTTAGGAACGGGCACGATAAAGTGACCTCCCTGCTGTTTAAAGTTTGCGTTTTTAGCGATAATCAGTGCGGCGAAGTTCCACGCCAAAACAACAAGATAGTCCGGCGGACGCTCGTCTAGCACACTAGCCGCGACTACCGGAATATGCAGTCCCGGCGTGTATAGCCCCTGCTTGAGCGGGCTGTCGTCGATAATGTAATCGATGATGTCGGGCCCGATTCCAAAGTGGTACATCAATGTGGTCGCCTTGGCGGGCGCCCCAAAGCCGGCGATGGTCTTGCCCTCGCCGCGAAGCTTGGTCAGCAGCACTCGCAGTTCGACGCGCAAATCGTCAATCTGCTTGGCAAGAGCCGTATAAGTCGAAAGCTTTTCCAGGCCGTGCTTCTGCTCAAGGGCGAGCGCTTCGCCTACAGAACCACCTCGTGCGCGCGGGCCGCCGCGCAATTGCGCGATGCCGCGCAGGCTGCCGCCATGCGTGGGGACGCGGATTGCTTCGATCAGCTCCATGCCATGCCGTTCGAAGAAGCCGATCAGCGGGCGCACCGCGTGATACGATAGATGTTCGTGATAGATCGTGTCGAACAGCGTATTTTTGACCACGTCGAGCAGATACGAAACTTCGAAAACAAAGACGCCATCGGGCGCCAGCAGCATACGGACACCGTCAGCGACGGCGCCGAGATCGTCAATATGCGCGAATACGTTGTTGGCGGTGATAATGGAGGCTTTGCCGCGCTCTTCGCCGATTTTCTGCGCCAGCGCCGGCGAAAAGAAGTCAGCGATGGTCTCGATACCGGCAGCGGTCGCCGCCTCGGCCAGGTTTTTCGCCGGATCGATACCGAGAATTTTGGCCTCATGACGTTCGCGGAAAGCGCGCAGCAACGTTCCATCATTCGAACCGATGTCCAGAACGAGCGCGCCCGGCTGGAGACCGACCAATTTCGCGATGCCGTCAGCATATGTCTCGAAGTGCTTCACGAAACTGGGCGAAGTCCCCGAAACATATACGTAATGCTCGAACAGTATCCGCGGATCGACGATGTCGAGCAGTTGGACATGCGTGCAAGAGCGGCAGAAAAAGACGTCGAGCGGGAAGACGTCTTGTTGCTTGCCGCGGTCTACCGGCGACACGAAGGCGTTCGCGGGCGGCGTCGGTTCCAACGCAAAGGCAAGTGACAAATCGGAGCTACCGCAAAGCCTGCAAGTCGAACGGCGTCTCACCTTTTCAGTCACCGAATTCGCATCCACTACGGATTGATCGGTGGAATGCGAACGACGTCGGCTTCGTATACCTGCTGCTCCCGCGAGTTGCGGCCGAAGGTGAGGAAGTCCGTATCCTGCGTGAAAACCATCGCATGATCGACGAGCGGCGGCGTGAAAAAGAGCTGGCCCTTCTTGACCGTAATCTTATCCGGCTTCTGCGTCGTGCCGGTGGGTCGATGGTAATAATCGATCTCGCCCGACAAGACATAGCAATAGTGCCAGTCGGTCTTATGGTAGTGATTGGCCCGCACCGTGCCTTTTTTGGACGATATCAGGACGCAGCTTTCCATCGTCACGTCGACCAACGGATAGATTCCCCCACGCTCATCGATGAACGGCTTCTCTAGCTGCACGATGACGGTTTTAGGATAACTGGCGCGCTCTTCAGCCGTGACCGGCCGGATCATTTCTGCTGTGTCCATAGTGTCCTCTAATACCTTGCTAGCCCTCGCCGGACAATCATAAGAATGACGGCGATGATATGCCGGGCCCTGATTTTCTTACCTTCTTCATAGCTACGCCCGTGGTAGCTAATCGCAACCTCGTATACCACCTTCGAGCGCCGAACGGCACGGCCTAATATCTCGGCGTGCTGCTCCCAGCCATAAGAAACCAGTTCGTCCGGATTTATTAGCAGGCGCTTGTACAGCAGATAACAGGTGTAAATGTCGGTGAAGGTGGTGTTGAAAAAGAGATTGAAGATTAAGGTGATGAGCCGATTGCCGGCTTTGTGCGAGAAGTATTGCACGCGGGTATATTGTGGAGCCGCGAAGCGGCTGCCCATGACAATTTCCGCGCCGAAGGCCTTCACCGGCATCAACATCAGGTCGTAATGGGACGGAGAATATTCGAGGTCTGCGTCCTGGAAGAGAATATAATCTCCGGTCGCATTTTTTAGTCCAGCGATGACCGCCGCACCTTTGCCTCCGTTTTTTGGCTGCTTTATTAGCTTATCGAAAAGCGTTGGGTTTTGCTCCAGCAAGGCGACAGTATTGTCCTTGGAACCGTCGTCGATGACGATTACCTCGAACTGGACACCTTCAACGCTCTGCGCCCGCACTTCGTGCAGCAGCTGAACAATAGTTGCAGCTTCATTATAGGCAGGGACGATAATACTTACGCGAATCATGAATATCGGCTCGTCGAGCGAGGAAATCAGAAATTCAGGCAGACGGGCCGCTGGGACGCACCTTTTTCTCGTTTTTCACAAAAAGGACGCCCCTGTATAATTCATCGGCTAGATATATAGCAAGCCCTCCAACTGTGACGGAGCCCAGCAACAGGACTTGCATGGATGTCGAAACAACGACGGCAAAAACCGGAGCGACACCAAGAGCTGAAAAGGTAACGATATATGCCACCTGCAAAGATCCGACATAGCCGGGCGCGGACGGCAACAAGGTGCTAAAAGCGGCCGTTCCGAGGATCAAGCATAGCCCGGGGATGCCGATGTCGATACCGAACCCCCTCATGATGAGGTACAGCGCGCCCGCTTCAAATGCCCAGACCACAAGGCTCGCAATAACTGCCAAAAGCATAACAGGGCGATGCACGATGGACATTGCTTGCGCCAGGACCGCAAAGCGATCCCCAAGCCAAGGCCAGCGGTCAAGCCGCAGTCGATCGCGCCAAAATACGGCGACAATGACAAAGATTATGCCGCAGCCAATAGCAATGCTGGCAAACCATGCAGCAGCGTCGAGAACCGGCTGATTGTCCTTCAACTTTGCCGTCAACAGCCCGAATGCCAACAAGGCAAAGACCGTAAGCGCATCGAGAAGGCGCTCGACGATGATTGAGCCGAGCGCTGCGGCGCGCGCGACGCCGTAGCGCCGCCTCAAATAATCAGCCCGAAAGATCTCGCCGAGACGAGCCGGCAGGATGTTGTTGACGGCGTACCCCACCACAAGTCCATGGGCAACTTGCAAGAAACTAAGTGCGCAGGTCGCGCTAAGCAGCACACGCCAGCGCACGATACGAACCGCCAGGCTGATCCAATACAAGCCAAGGGAGAGCAACATAAGTCCGGGTCGAGCGGCGCTTAAGAGTGACCGTACTTCGGTAAGGTCTACTCGCGACACCGCTAGCCATAAAAGCGCGGCACCAAAAGCCAGCCCTATTGTTGCGCGCATCAGCGTCTTCATGGTCGAACGAACGCGATGTAAGAGAATTTCTTCGAGAACATAATCTCGGGACGGCTGGATTGGATCGCTATACTTTACGTAATGCGATTTCCGCTCGACACTACTGCACTGGGCATTGCCAGTCGAGAGCTCCGGGGCTCAAAGGCCGTAACGCTGGAACAATTGCGCTGGCGGGGCATCGTCGGCGGCGACCCGGCCGGCTTTCCATGCATCCTCATACACTCGTTTCAAGAGCGGAACCTCTCGCTGTCGAAACGTGCCGAGGTGCTTGCATCTTTCAAGGAGCCGCACCATGGAGAAGCCGAGACGCACTTCATCCGCCGCTTCAAAATACGCCTTACGCACCAACTCGCTCGCGTTACCGCAGTGCGACAGTCGATACCTATCGAGCTGCTCGACGCTGACGCCGGCGCATTCCGCCATGTCGTACAGATCGGGCATGCGTTCCAGGTGCCACAAGAGCGCCCAGCGCAACCATGAAACATTCATATTGACAACGATCGCGGGGTCTCCCACCCACCAGGCCGGCCGATCGCTGATTGCACTGAGGGCGTAAACGGACGACGGTACGCACGTCCCCAACGACGAAAACGGCGCCCCGCGGGTGTCTTGCTGGTAAGCGCGAAGTGCGTGGTCGCGGCGAAAAGCGCATGTATAAATTGCGGTGAAGATGTTTTCATTCAATCCTGCGACTTCGCGAAGTCTGTCAACTCGGCGGTTCCCCCCCCCGGAGGCTACAGGTTTGGCACTGTCGATGACCCAGCCGACATCCTTCAACTCATCGGGCTCATCGAAGTTCGTATAGCTGTAATTCATGTAGACCATCTCGACGTCAGGATGAGTCGCGATGCCTTCAATGACATTTTCGATCGCACCATCGATCAGAAGATCGTCGTCGCCCAGAAGCCACACAAAAGCACCCGTCGATGCTCGCGCGGTCGCTCC
>Ga0265314_10006052_pt1 | contig 10760 bp, 8 predicted proteins | sample 4126metaG_FD_203106 | JGI IMG/M metagenome (GOLD analysis project Ga0265314, IMG submission 203106) | Rhizosphere microbial communities from Carex aquatilis grown in University of Washington, Seatle, WA, United States - 4-1-26 metaG | ecosystem: Host-associated > Plants > Roots > Rhizosphere >... | reverse complement strand
GGGCCCGAACGGGCCCCTATTTCGTGGAGAGGGAGCCTTGACCCGCCCTGCCGCTCGGACCTATGGTTCTGACGTGCCCGGAGGGGCCGAAGCGACCGCTGGCGGTGCTGATCGCAAGATCGACACTCACGCAGCCGTGTGGTTCCTCTGGGCCGTTCCATGTCCGGCGGGCCCCGTGCCCTAGCCCGGAGGCCCGCGGCCGAAGGCTCGGCTAGCATCTCGCTGTGCTCCCCCTCATCCTGCTGGCGGTCGGCCTTGGCCTCATCGTGTGCGGGCTCGTCCTGCTGAGCCGGCTCGGCCGTGCCTACCGGGTGGGCCGCCTGCTCGCCGCGGCGCCGCTCATGCCCATCGCCGCGGCCGTGGAGCTGGCCCGCTCCGGGGAGTCGCGGTACGTCCGCGTGCACGGCCGCATCACCTCGGCCGAGGAGTTCCCCGACGACCTCGATCGGCCGCTCGTCTTCCGTCGTCGCCGCCTGGAGCTGCGGACCGGCGGCCGCTGGCAGGATGTGTGGCACGAGCGCGAGGCCGTGCCGTTCGGGGTGGAGGAGCGGGCGACGTTCATCGCCGTCGATGCGGCCCAGCTGGAACAGGGCCTCGTGGTCATCCCGCGCGAATCGCACGGCCGGGCGGGCGAGGTGCCGGAGCACGTGCCACCGGGGACCGACCCGGCCGCCGCGGCACGCTTTCGGGTCGACCAGATCTCGGCCGTCGAGCAGGCCGACGTGGCGGGCAGCCCGGTGGTCGGGCCGGACGGCTCGGCGATGATGACGGCCGGCCTGGGCCGGCCGCTCATCCTGAGCACGCTCGAGCAGCCGGAGGCCATGCGCATCCTCGGGGCGGGGCACGGCGGCCGCCTGCGGCTAGCAGCGGCCTGCCTGGCGATCGGCGGCCTGAGCCTGGCCCTGGCTCTGGCGCTGGCCGCGGCGAGCTGGACGCTCGGCGGTTCCGGAGTCGTCAGCGTCGCCCTGGCGGCCTCGCCCGTCCAGCCCTCAGCCGTGCCCAGCCCGGCCGACACGCGATCCAGCGGGGCCGGGCCCGGCCTGGTCGGCCAGCCGTTCCTGGCGGTGCTCGCGGTGGTGGGCGTGGCGGGTCTGGCCATCGTCACGGCCGCGGGCTACGCTCGGATCGCCGCGTCCCGTGAGCCATCCGACGAGGCTGGTCCGGACTGAGCGCGATCGCAGGGCCGGGACCGGCGGCGCGCGGCACATGGGACTTCCGCCCCATGGCAACTTTTGGTAGGTCACCATAGGCTGACCCGCGATCATCCAGGTCGCAGTCGTCGAGGACACCACCACGCCGCCCCCTGCCTCCTCGCCCGGCACCGTCTCGGTCACCCGCGCGGCCAGCATCCTTGGCGTTCACGCCAACACCGTGCGCACGTGGACCGAACAGGGCCGCCTGCCCTGCCTGCGCATCAACAGCCGGGGCGACCGCCGCTACCGCACCGCGGACCTGGAGGCGTTCCTGGAGCAGGCTACGCGCCGCGCCCGACCGGCTCGCCTGGCGATCCCCGACCTGCGGCCGTGGGCCGACCCGTCGTTCCCGGCCCGGCCGGCCGCCGGGGCCCAGGTGACGCCCGGCGCCATCACCGAGCGCATCCTGGCCTCATCGGCGCGGGACCCCGACCGGCGCGACGTCGAGCTGCGGGTGCTGACGGGCATCGCCCGCTCGATCGCCACCGCGAACGACCTCGACGCGACGCTGGCGACCATCGCCCGCCTGCTGCGCGAGTCGTTCGGTTACCGCGTCGTCTCGTTCGCCGAGCTGACCGGTGACCTGCTCTGGCTGCGGGCGGCCGACGGGCTGGACGTGACGCGCATCCCACCCATCGGCCGTGAGCACGGCCTGTCCGGCGCGAGCCTCACCGAGCGGCGCCCGATCTTCGCCCCGGAGGTTGATCGCGACCCGCGGTACGTGGTCAACCTGCCGGAGGTCCGGGCGGAGATCGCGGTGCCCATCTTCATCGAGGGCGACCCATGGGGCGTGCTGCTCGTGGGCGACGACCGCGTCGGCGCGCTGAGCGCGGAGGACGGCGAGCTCCTCCAGGCGGTGGCGGACCAGGTCACGGTGATGGCCCAGAACCTGCAACTGGTCAGCCGCTTCCGCCGCCAGCTGGAGCAGGCCGAAGCGCTGCGCCGGGTCTCCGCCGACCTCAGTTCCAAGCTGGACCTGGACATCATCCTGGGCGATCTCATCGACCACGCTGCGATGCTCTTCACGGCCGATCGCGCGGCCGTCTTCCTGCGCCAGCCCGACGGCGCGCTGGTCTCCGCGGTGTCGCGCGGGCTCTCTGAGCGCTTCATCGCCGCCATGCGCGGCTCGAACGCACTCGGCCTGCCAGCGGGAGCGCTGGAGCGCCATCGCGCCTTCGCCAGCCACGACTGGGCCAACGGCCAGCTCGACGACGACGGGCGGGCCCTCGTCCTCCAGGAAGGGCTGGACACGGTTGCCGCGGCGCCGCTGGTGCGCGGCGGGGAGAGCCTGGGCGTCCTCGTCCTGTACCACGACCGGCGCCATGCCTGGGACCAGGCCGAGCTTGACGTCCTGGACGCGCTCGCGGCGCAGGCCAGTATCGCCATCGCCAATGCCCGTAACTACGCCCAGACGGCCACCTGGGCGGCGCAGCTCCAGTCGATCCAGAAGCTGGGGGCGCGCCTCTCGCGGCTGACCAAGGTCCGCGAGATCGGCCTCGCCATCTGCAGCGAGCTGAACCAGCTGATCGACTACCACAACGTGCGCGTCTACACCGTCGAGGGCATGGAGCTGGTGCCCATCGCCTGGCACGGTGAGATCGGCGAGTACGCCGACGAGGCGGAGGAACAGCTGCGCCTGAACGTGGGCCAGGGCATCACCGGCTGGGTGGCCGAACACGGCGTGGCCCAGTACCTGCCCGACGCCGACGGTGACCCCCGCACGCAGACCCTCCCGGGCACCCAGGAGCACCTCGACGAGTCGCTCCTTGTGGCGCCCATGAAGTTCGAGGATCGGGTGCTTGGGGTGATCGTCCTTTCCAAGTTCGGCCTGCACCAGTTCTCGTCCGACGACCTGCGCCTGCTGGAGATCTACGGCTCCCTCGCGGCCCAGGCGGTGCGGACCGCGGCCGCCACGGAGGGCCTCCACGCGCAGTCAGCCGCCCTGGAGCGGCGGGTCCGCAGCCAGCAGGAGCTGCTGCGCCTGACCGAGGCCATCATCACGACCCTCGATCAGTCGACCTTGCTGGAGCTCGTGGCCGACCACCTCAGCCGCCTCGTCGAGGCCGACACCATCACCGTGGACCTGCACGACCCGGTGCTGCACGACTTCCGTGCCGTCATCGCTCGCGGCGCCTACGCCGACATCTATCGGGAACGCATCCTGCCCGACCACTTGGGAGTGGCGGGCTGGGTGCTCCAGCACGGCGAGGCGCAGCTCGTGCCCGATGAGCTGGCCGACCCACGGATCATCCACCGGGGCGACCAGCCTGAACCGGGGTCGCTGATCGTCGCACCCCTGCGCGGCCGCGGCCAGGTCGTGGGCGTCGTGACCCTCGAGCGGAGTAACGGCCAGGGCTCGTTCTCGCAGGAGGAGTTCGAGCTGGTCCAGCTCTTCGCGGCCCAGGCCTCCGTCGCGCTGCAGAACGCCCAGGCGCACCACGCGGTAGTCGTCCAGGCGCAGACGGACGGCCTGACCAACCTCAGCAACCACGCCACCTTCCACGCCCAGCTGGGGGTGGCGGTGGACCACGCCGACCGGTTCAGCGTCCTGATGATCGACCTGGATGAGTTCAAGACCTACAACGACTCGTACGGCCACCAGGCCGGTGACCAGATGCTGCGCGAGATCGCCGACGCGCTGAAGGCGGCGTGCCGGGACACGGACGCGGTGTTCCGCTACGGCGGTGACGAGTTCACCATCCTGCTGCCAGGCGCGGACCAGGCCGGCGCCCTCGCGGTGGCCGAGAAGGTCCGCGCCGCCGTGACCGGAGCCGGCCGCCGGCGCGGACCCGACGCCCTGCTGCTGACCTGCTCGATCGGCGTCGCCGCCTTCCCCGAGGATGCGACCGATGCGCCCTCGCTGCTCTTTGCCGCCGACCGGGCCGCGTATCTCTCCAAGCACACCGGCCGCGACCTCGTATCGACCGCGGCGCAGGGCGCGGAGCACGCCTCCAGCTTCATGCCGACGCCGCCCACGCCGGTCGATGAACCGTCGGCCCCGCAGACGCGCGGCCCGGAGCGGACACCCAGGACGGCGGTCGCCGCGCCACCCTGACCCGGCGTACCATCGCCGGCATGTCAGGCGCCCCCCAGGTCCGCACCCCGCGGATCGTGCTCACGGTCCAGGCGCCCGGCGTCGCCCGCGACGCGCCCGCCGCCCGCCGCAAGAACGGGCGCTACGTCGAAGCGCTTGAGGCTCGCGGGGCGGCGTGCATCGTCCTCGATCAGACGGCCGACCCAGCCACCCGCGCGGCGGCCTTCCGCCAGATGGACGGTCTGCTGCTGACCGGTGGCGCGGACGTGGCGCCCGAGCGCTACGGCCATCCGGTGCGCGGATCAGAAGACCTGGAGCCGCAGCGCGACGCACTGGAGGACGAAGCCTTCGCTGCGGCCCGGGCCGGAGGCGTGCCGATCCTGGGCGTCTGCCGTGGCCTGCAGCTGCTCAACGTGCTGATGGGCGGCACCCTCGTGCAGCACCTCGAGGGCCACGGCAGCCCGACCTATGGGACCGGGCCGGCCAACCACCATCCCATCACGCTGGTCCCCGGCAGCCGCCTGGCGGCGATCCTCCAGCCGGCGCGCGGCGACGCCGAGCTGATCGTCAACACGTACCACCACCAGGGGGTGCGCCCTGCCGACCTGGCGCCGGGGCTGCGTGCCTCGGCCTTCGGGGAGAGCCCGGTCGGCCTGCTGGTGGAGGGCCTGGAAACCGAGGGCGAGCCGTTCTTCATGGCCGTCCAGTGCCACCCCGAGCGCACCGAGTCGACCCCCGCCGAGTTCGACCGCCTGTGGGACGCGTTCGTTGCCGCCTGCCGCCAGCCGGCGGCGCTCACACCTGGAGCCGGCCGGCCTCGATGACGCGCTGCAGGAACTGCCGCGTCCGCTCCTCGCGGGGGGCGCGGAAGACCTGATCCGGGGTGCCCTCCTCCAGGATCGCGCCGCGATCCAGGAAGCAGACGCGGTCGGCGATATCCCGGGCGAAGCCCATCTCGTGCGTGGCGATGAGCATCGTCATGCCCCCCTTGGCCAGCTCGCGGATGACGTTGAGGACCTCCGCCACGAGCTCCGGGTCGAGGGCGCTCGTGATCTCGTCGAGCAGCATCAGGTCCGGTTGCATGGCCAGGGCCCGCACGATGGCCACGCGCTGCTGCTGGCCGCCCGACAGGCGATCGGGGTACTCGTGCGCCTTCTCCGCCAGGCCGAACCGCTCCAGCAGCGCCAGCGCCTGCGTCTCCGCCTCCGCTCGGGACTGACCAAGGGCCCGGCGGGGCCCCAGGGTCACGTTATCCAGCACCCGCAGGTGGGGGAAGAGGTTGAAGGCCTGGAAGACGATGCCGATGCGGCGGCGGAGGCGGTTCACGTCCACGGTGACGCCCGTGATCGGCTTGCCGTCCAGCTCGATCCGCCCGGCGTCGATGATCTCCAGCAGGTTGATGCAGCGCAGCAGCGTCGACTTGCCCGAGCCCGAGGCGCCGATGAGGCAGATGACCTCGTGTTCGGCGAGGGTGAGGTCGATGCCCCGCAGGACCTCCAGCTGCCCGAACGACTTGTGGACACCTTCCAGGCGCAGGACCGGCGGGACCACAGTCATCGGGCGGTCGCCAGGAGGCGGCGCCGGTCGCGGGCGATGAGGATGTCGACGACCCGCGTGAGGGGCACCGTGATCAGCAGGAACAGGGCCGCGGAGGCCAGATACGGCGTGAAGTTGTACGTGGCGGCTTCCTGGATCTGCGACTGGCGGAAGACCTCCACCACCCCGATGAACGAGACCAGCGCGGTGTCCTTCTGGAGCCCGATGAAGTCGTTCAGGAGGGGCGGGATGACGCGCCGCACGGCCTGCGGCACCACCACGTAGCGCATCGCCTGGGCCCGGCTCAAGCCGAGTGACCGCGCGGCCGCCTCCTGGCTGGGGTGGACGGACTCCAGGCCCGCCCGGTAGACCTCGCCGACATACGCCGTGTAGAGGAGCACGAGGGTCAGGACGCCGAAGAAGAACGGCTCGTTCGGCACGCCCGGGATCTGCAGGGCGGGGACGCCGAAGCCGAACAGGAAGATGAACAGGACGCCCGGGACGCCTCGGAAGAAGTCGGAGTAGATCACGGCCAGGAGCCGCAACGGCAGGAAGACCGCCCCCGGCGCGGTGCGCATGAGGGCGATGCCAAGGCCGCAGATCAGCACCAGCGCCTCGGATATCAGGCAAAGCTGGATGTTGACCACGAAGCCCTGGGCGACGTAGGGCAGGGCCTTCCAGAAGTACTTGGAGTTGAAGAACGCGTCGCGGACCAGCGGCCAGTTGGGCGAGTTGACGACGATCCAGCCGAGCGCGCCGAAGACGACGATGACGCTGGCGACGCCGATCAGGACCCCGCGACGCCCTGACGGGCGGGCCGCCGGCGCCGGGGGCGATCCGCGCTGGAAGGACGGCGAGACGTCCGCCCCGACCTCGAACGGATCCCCGCCGCCGATGCTCACGGCCGGCCCGGCCGCGCTACGGGGTCAGGACGGGGGCGTCACCCTCGGTCGCGATCCACTGCGCGCGCAGATTGGCCAGCGTGCCGTCCGCCTGCAGCGCGTCGATGGCCTGGTTCACGCAGGTGGTCAGGGCGCTGCCCTTGTTGAGGACGACGGAGAAGTGCTCCGGCGTGCCAACGGACGGCAGGGAGCCCACGATCACGCCGTTGGGCACCTCACCGTCGCTGGTGATGATGAAGGCCGTGCCCAGGTCGACCACGATGCCCTGGATCTGCTTGGCCTTGAGGGCCGCGATGGGCCCGTTGCTGTCGTTGTAGACCGACGGCGCCTGGGTCGGCTGGATGTTGTCGGTGATGTACGAGTAGCTGGTCGTGCCCACCTGGGCCCCCAGCTTGTAGGCCTTGAGGTCGGACACGGACTTGGCGGTCGTGATCGGCGAGTCCTTGACGGCCACCACGGCCTGGCTGTTATCGAAGTAGCCATCGCTCAGATCGACGGCGTTGGCCCGATCGGCGCTGTAGGACACCTCGTTGATGTCGAAATCGAACTTCTTGGGCCCTGGCTGGATGACGTCGTTGAAGGCCGCCACGACCCACACGACGTTGGTGGCCGGGAAGCCCAGCTGGTTGGCGATGGCGTAGGCCACGGCGCTCTCGTAACCGTCACCGCTGGTGGGGTCGCTGACCTGCCACAGGCCGCCGTCGGGCGGCGTGCCACCGAACCACGGCGGATAGGCCGGATTGTCGGTGCCGATCGTCAGCTTGCCCGCGGTCAGGGTCTGAAGGTTGCTCGCGGCGCACGCACTTGTGGTCGGCGATGGACTCGCTGCGACCGTGGCGGAGGCGGCGGGCGTACCGGTGGCCGCCGGCGTCCCGGTGGGGGCCGGCGTGGGCGTGGCGGTCGCGCCGGCGGAACAGGCCGCGAGCAAGATCCCGATGCTCGACAGGGCCCCCAGCCGCTGCAGCGACGCGCGCATGATCTCCTCCTCCTCGTGCCCCCCGGCCGAGCCGCGAGTCTACACGAGCCGGTCAGCGTCCGGCGCCCTCGACACGGATAGTCAGCCGGTCGTCCTCGTGCAGGTCGAGCAGGCTCGCCGCGTCGCCCTGGTTGACGGCTACGCACAGGCGTCCGTACGAGTCTTCGTAGAGCAGCGGCCGGCCGGCCGCGACGCGTCCGAACGTCTCACACCAGGGCGCGACGACCCCGCTCGGTCCGCCGCGCCACGCCAGCCGCAGGGGCGTGCCCCACGGCAGCTCGCCGAAGGCCTCGCGCAGGTGGGCGGCTTCGGCACCCAGCTTCAGGTTGCCGAAGGTATCCACGTACAGGACCGTGGCTGCCAGCGCCCCCGGGCCGACCTCTGGTCCGGGCCACGGCAGCCGCACCAGGCTGTCGATGGCGAGTTCCGGGCCCAGGGCCGCAAAGGGGACGCCGGTCGCCAGGTGGGCCGCGGCCGGCGCGAAGATGTCACGCCCATGGAACGAGCTGGAGACGACGGGCAGGCGATGCGCGGCGGAGGTCAGCAGGCGCGTGTCGACCACCCCGCCGAGCCGCTCCGCGGCGGGCAGCAGGAGGCCGTTGTCGGGGCCGATCAGGACGTCGCCACGGTGCACCCGCACGGCGATGGGCCGCCGCTCCGTGCCCACGCCGGGGTCCACCACCGCCACGTGCGAGCCGACCGGGAGGTACGGGGCGGCGCACCACAGGAGGAGGGCGCCGTCGCGGACCCGGTACTTGGCCACGTCGTGCGAGATGTCGACCACGTTCGCCTGCGGCGCGATGCCCAGGACCACGGCCCGCATGATGCCCGCCGACGGGTCGCGCGAACCGAAGTCGCTGAGCAGGCTGACGAACGGCCGGGCGACCATGGGGGCATGGTAGGCGGCGCGACGGCGTAAGCTGCGGCGCCGATGCGCGTTCGACTGTTCCAGCTCCGCCTCATCGCGGCCTTCCTGCTGCTGCTGTGGGCGGGCGCCGTCGCAGGCATCATCGCCCTCTACCACCCGGGCGGGCCGGTCGACTGGCTGGTGGGCATCGCCGCCCTGGGCCCCGTCGTCGTGGCCGCACTCGCCGTCCGCTATCCGCCGCTGGCGGTCGGTGACCGTTCGTCGGTCGTCATGGGCTGGCTCGGCGTGCTGGCCTGCCTGGTGCTCATCCCCGTCCTGTTCGGCGCCTTCGAGGCCCAGGCGTCCGGGGACACGTCACTGACCGTGCCGTCGCCGGAGGCCATGTACGCAGGCACGGCCGCCCTGGTCCTGACCTGCCTGTTCGCCGGCCTGGGGGTCGCGCGCCGGATCGTCGGCGAGGCGGCGGACCGGCAGCGACGCTTCATCGTGGGCACCTCGCTGGCCATGGTCCTGACGCTCGCCACGGGGGGTCTGCTCGGCGGCGCGATCCTCGTCAACGGACTGGCCCTGGAGGCCGCCGCTCCGCCCTCGTCGATCTTCGGGCCCGTGGGCACGGCCACGACGCCGCCCCTGTGCGAAGGTGCGCTCGCGGCCGGTGCCTATGCCACGGTGGACATCACGGCCTCGGCCACCGTGGATCGCCGGGAGCGCGCGACGAGCACGGTCAGCGGCGCGCGTGCCGGTATCGATGAACGCTGGGAGGCGACGGGCACCCGTGACGGGCTGACCTCGTCGCGCGGCTACGTCGAGATGGCCGGAACGGCCTGGCAGGAGGCCAGCGGCTCGGGCACGTGGCGCGCCGTCCCGTTGCCGGTGGGCCGGACCGCGCCCGCCCCGACGCTCGACGACGCCGTGGTGCAGACGGCCCTGACGCCCGCCCTGCGCGTCGCGGCGGAGGACGTCGGGTTCGAGGAGGTGGGTGGGGCGACTGCCCGGCATTGCCGGACGCTGACGACGGGAACGCTGGCTCTGGGTGGCTTCCCCGAGCTCGAATGGCTGGCCGAAACGACCGCCGCGGGCGGGGCGCCGGATCTCCACGACTGGCGCGGCCAGCTGGACTGGTGGGTCTTCGCCGACGGCGAACTCGGCATGGCGTCCGTCCAGATCTCCGGGCTGCCGCCCGACAGCTGGCCCGGCGGTGGGGTCCAGGGCGTGCTGCAGGCGATGCTGACGGCCACCCGGCGGACCACGCCGCTGGCCATCCAGCCGCCGCCGGGCGTCACCCCGTAGGCTGTGGCGGTGGCGAGACGAGGTGCGACCTGGGAGGCCCACGGCGGCAAGTGGGACCGCGCGGCGCGCTATCTGCGCGTGGCGATGATCCTCCACGGCCACCCCGACGGCATCAGCGCCGCCGACATCGCCGAGCAGGTGGGCATCTCCAAGCGCACGGCGTACCGGGACCTGGAGGCGATGAGCCTGGACGGGGCCCTGCCCATCTGGCAGGACGGTGGCCGCTGGGGCCTCGAGAGCGGCGCCTTCCTGCCGCCCCTCAACCTGACGCTGGACGAGGCCACCACGCTCTTCCTCGCTGCGCGCGTGCTGGCCAAGGCCAGCGATGAGCAGGATCCCGAGCTGATCGGCGCGTTCGTCAAGCTGGCCCATGTCCTGCCCGACGTCCTCGCCCAGCACATCCGGGCGACCGCCGACGCCTTTGCCAACACCCCCGCCAACGAGCGGTTCACGAGCGTCTTCCGGGCCCTGACCCAGGCCTGGGCCGGTCGGCGGGTGGTGGTCATCGACTACGACGCAGGGGCCTACGATCCGGAGCGCGGGCCGCGCCGGGCGCGCGTGCGGCCGTACGCCCTGGAGCCGTCGGCCCTGACCCACGCGCTCTACCTGATCGGCTTCGACGAGGACCGGGGGGCCGTCCGGACCTTCAAGGTCGAGCGCATCCTGAGCGCCTCGCTCACGCCCGAGACGTTCGCGTCAGATCCCGGCTTCGACCCCTCCGCCGAGCTCCGTCGAGCCTGGGACATCATGGCCGACGAACCGCTCGAGACGGTCGTCCTGCGCTTCGCGCCGTCCGTCGCCAAACGGGTCGCGGAGACGCGCTGGCATCCCTCCCAGGAACTGGAGACGCAGCCCGACGGCTCGCTCGTGTGGCGCGGTCGGGTGGCCGGCGTGCGCGAGATCCGCCTCTGGATCCTGGGCTGGGGGCCCGATGTGGAGGTGCTGGGGCCGCCAAGCCTGC